>Ga0308161_1001058_pt1 | contig 35842 bp, 33 predicted proteins | sample PhyFR2_FD_201034 | JGI IMG/M metagenome (GOLD analysis project Ga0308161, IMG submission 201034) | Phyllosphere microbial communities from UC Gill Tract Community Farm, Albany, California, United States - DLSLF.R2 | ecosystem: Host-associated > Plants > Phyllosphere > Unclassified | place: USA...
AGGATAAGGTAATGCAAGTTATTCTGCTTGATAAAGTAGCAAACCTGGGCAGCCTGGGTGATCAGGTTAACGTTAAAGCGGGCTACGCTCGTAACTTCCTGGTACCACAGGGCAAAGCTGTTCCTGCCACCAGGAAAAACGTTGAGTATTTCGAAGCACGTCGCGCTGAACTGGAAGCCAAACTGGCTGACGTTCAGTCTGCAGCTACTGCACGCGCTGAGAAGATCAATGCACTGGGCACCGTGACCATCACGTCTAAAGCAGGCGATGAAGGTAAACTGTTCGGTTCAATCGGTACCCGCGACATCGCTGATGCAGTCACTGCAGCTGGCGTTGACGTAGCGAAGAGCGAAGTTCGTCTGCCGAACGGCGTTCTGCGTACCACCGGTGAGCATGAAGTGGACTTCCAGGTTCACAGCGATGTATTCGCTAAGCTGACCGTAAAAGTTGTTGCTGGTTAATCTGATTAACTGAGCACGACAAAAAAGACGCCGGCCCTGTGCCGGCGTTTTTGTTTTTATCGTTTACCCCATCGCGGTTCGCCGCTTACTGCGCCCGGATAAAGCTGCCGTCTGGCTGACGGGTAAAGAGTACCGGACCGCTGGCGCTGTCAACCGTCAGGCCGGTCACCGTGCCCTGTGCATCCTGACGAATCTTCACCTGCTGACCACTTTTCAGTGAGCTGAGCGGCTGATCGTTGCCTTCCACCCGCGCCATCGCAAACACATCGTTCACCGGCAGGCTATTGTCACGAAACAGCTGCGCCAGCGTCTGACCCGAGGCGATAGTCAGGCTGCGCCATGCGCCCTGCGAATCGGCCTTTGGCGTCTGCTGTGAGGCAGAAGACGAGGGCTGACGACTGCTGTTGTCATCATAGATATCCGCCTGCATCGGCACCTCTTTTTCTGCCGGGGACGTCGCAGGCTGCTCGACCGGATAGCGCAGCGTACTGGTCGGCCAGAGAAACGCCACCAGTATCACCAGCAGGGCCGCCACGATGCCGCGCCGGTGCGGTGCAGGCAGCGGATCCATCCAGCCGATGTGGTCGGTAAAGTGCCAGATACGCTGAAGCCATGCTGGCAGGCGGGACGACGCGTCTGAAGCCATTCGGGGTTCCTCCTCTCCGGCAGGGCGCTGTGGCCTGCGCGCGGCCAGCCAGGCCTGCAGCCGGGAAACGGTCTGTGTTGCACGCATCCTGCGGCGGCGGGGGGCAATCTGGCCCATGTTTACTCTCTTATTAGTATGCTTGAGACGGGGTAAATCCCGTCCATAGTTATAGTATGGGCAATACCGGCGCGAAGTGCCTGCCAGCATTCATAAAATTGACGACTCTATTGTTTCCTTTTCATCAGCAAAAGTCATCTGCGACGCAGGGCATTTTACGCCAGCGGCCTGCGCTGCTATGCTGCCGGTTCGAATTTATCCGAGAGTGAAAGGAACGAAGATGACTACCCCTTCTTTCGACAGCGTCGAAGCACAAGCAAGTTACGGTATTGGTTTACAGGTTGGCCAGCAGTTGCTGGAATCTGGTCTGCAGGGGCTGCAACCAGAAGCACTGCTCGCGGGCCTGCGCGACGCGCTGGAAGGGAACTCGCCGGCCGTTCCGGTTGATGTGGTTCATCGCGCACTGCGTGAAGTGCATGAACGTGCTGAAGGCGTGCGTCGTGAGCGCACCGAAGCGATGGCAGCAGAAGGCCAGGCCTTCCTGCAGGAAAATGCGCAGCGTGAAGGCGTGAACAGCACCGAGTCGGGCCTGCAGTTCAGCGTGATTACCCAGGGTGAAGGTCCAATCCCGTCACGCCAGGATCGCGTTCGCGTTCACTATACGGGCAAACTGATCGACGGCAGCGTGTTCGACAGCTCCGTTGCGCGTGGTGAACCGGCAGAATTCCCGGTAAGCGGTGTGATCCCAGGCTGGATTGAAGCCCTGACCCTGATGCCGGTTGGCTCGAAATGGGAACTGGTGATCCCACAGAACCTCGCCTACGGCGAGCGTGGCGCGGGTGCCTCCATCCCGCCATTCAGCACCCTGATCTTCGAAGTCGAACTGCTGGAAATTCTGTAATCTTCAGCGCTGCAACCCGCGGGTTGCAGCGTTTCCCCGCCTGTTACTGCTGTAAATTCACCTGCCACAACGCAAAGCCCGTCGCATCAGTCCCTTTGGGCTGCAGCGGATATTGCGCATGCTGCTGAATAAACCCGGTCGCTTTCTCACCCGGCGCCGTTTCGAACTGAATGTCGAGCGGTGTGGAGGCGCTTATCGGCGCCAGCCGCCAGTTATTATCCGCCTTTGGCTGCACTTCACCGTGCGCTTTAGTTTCAGCGCTGATGTAGGCGGCTACCACGGCGCGGTTCTCATCCGGCGAGGCAAAGGCGATATAGCGATCGCCGGTGCCGGCAAACTTGCCGCCATAGGCGCGATAGTTATTGGTTGCCACCAGGAAGGTTGCCTGCGGGTCGATGGGCTTGCCCTGCCAGCTCAGCTGACGGATACGTGACGCCTCCGGATGGATCAGCTGACACTCCGCATCGTAGCGGGCGGGCTGGGTGACATCGATCTGATACGTGACGCCATCGATCACATCAAAGTTATAGGTGCGGAAATCCCAGTTGATCAGCGACTGCGTTTTCGGGCTGTTCGGATCGATCTGATTAAACTGCCCGGCTGAACACTCCAGCCACTCTTTGACCTGCGCGCCGCTGACCTTCATCACCACCAGGGTGTTCGGATAAAGATAGAGATCGGCGGCGTTTCGGAAGGTCAGCGCGCCTTTCTCCACTTCCACATAGCTGGCGGGATCGTTCTTACGTCCGCCCGCCTTAAACGGCGCGGCCGCAGAGAGCACCGGCAGGCGACCCAGATCGGGATCGCCCTGGATAAAGTGCTCAACGTAGGCGCGCTGGGCATTGTTGACGATCTGCACCGTGGGATCGTCCTGCACCAGCGACAGATAGCTGTACATCACGCCGGCAGAGCGGCCGATGGGCTTCGCCACAAACTCGCGAGTGGCGCGGTGATCATCAGCCAGAACGTTGACCAGCGCCGGATCTTCTGCCGCCAGCGACTTCTTCGCGGCGGTATCGTAGATGGGCCGGGCCTGGGCCTTACCACTGCTTACCTGCCAGCGATCGCCCTCCTTGCTGAGCACCAGGTCAACCACGCCGAGATGATCGCCCCACATGCCCGGCATCACCGCCGGGATCCCGTTCAGCGTACCTTGGGTGATATCGGCGCCCCGGATGGCCGCAAAATCTTTGCCAGGGAAGACCGCATGCGCGTGACCAAACAGGATGGCATTAATGCCCTCCACCTGGCTGAGGTAATAAACCGAATTCTCCGCCATGGCGTGCCAGGGCTCGCTGCTGAGACCGGAGTGGGGAATGGCAATGATCAGGTCTGCGCCCTGCGCACGCATCTCCGGCACCAGGCGGCGCGCCGTCTCTGTAATGTCATCGACCCGCACCTTACCCTGCAGATTGGCTTTATCCCACACCATAATCTGTGGCGGCACGAAGCCGATGTAGCCTATCTTCAGGGTCTGCGTATTGCCGTCGCGATCCACAACCTGAGTGGATTTGATGAGGTAGGGGGTGAACAGGGGTTTACCGCTCTTCACGTCAATCACGTTGGCGTTTACATAAGGGAAGCGGGCGCCCGCCAGCGCTTTTTTCAGATAGGGCAGACCATAGTTGAATTCGTGGTTGCCGAGATTGCCGACGCTGTAGTCCAGCGTGTTGAGCGCCTTGTAGACCGGGTGGATCTCGCCCTCGCGCAACCCTTTCGCGGCCATGTAGTCGCCCAGCGGGCTGCCCTGAATGATGTCGCCGTTATCGACCAGCACGCTGTTTTTTACCTCCTGGCGCGCGGCATGAATCAGCGTAGCGGTGCGCACCAGGCCAAACTTCTCGGTCGGCGTGTCTTTGTAGTAGTCGAAATCCATCATATTGCTGTGCAGATCGGTGGTTTCCAGTATCCGCAAATCCACCGTTGCGGCCTGTGTGGCGGCGGAAACGCTCAGGGCCAGTAACATCATTCCGGGCTTAAACATGCTTGCTCCTGCTGCAGATTAATTTAAGGCTCTCAAAATAATGTAAAAGCATGACAGATAGTCATTTTAAATCGTGATGGATATAACGTTTTGGCCGATCGGCCTGCGGCAGAGTCCGATACGACAGCAGCACTAGGGTGCGGGCGTGGCGATAAGCCGATAACTATGATATTGATATATCTATAAATTGGTTCGCTGATTTGCCCGTTAACCGGCGCATCAGGCGAAACTGCTAAAATGTCACTATCTGACGCTGAGCTCTTCCCGCAGCAGATCGACATAATGAGGTGAAAAATGTTAGAGCAACTCTGCCAGCTGGCACGCGAAGCAGGCGACGCGATTATGCAGGTCTATGACGGCGCCGCGCCGCTTGACGTTTCTCACAAATCGGATGATTCGCCGGTTACCGCCGCAGATATCGCCGCGCACAAGGTGATCCTGGCGGGGCTGAGGGCGCTGACGCCCGATCTCCCCGTCCTGTCAGAAGAGGATCCGCCCGCCTGGGAGGTGCGTCAGCACTGGCAGCGTTACTGGCTGGTTGATCCGCTGGATGGCACCAAAGAGTTTATCAAGCGCAACGGTGAGTTTACCGTGAATATCGCGCTGATCGAGGCGGGCAAGCCGGTGATGGGCGTGGTCTACGCGCCGGTGCTGGACGTGATGTACTCTGCGGCCGAAGGCAAAGCGTGGAAAGAGGAGGGCGGTCAGCGTGAGCAGATTCACGTACGTGACGCCCGGCCGCCGCTGGTGGTGGTGAGCCGCTCTCATGGCGACGACGACGAGATGAAAGAGTATCTCAAGCAGCTCGGTGAGCATCAGACCGTCGCAACCGGCTCCTCGCTGAAATTCTGCCTGGTAGCCGAAGGCAAAGCGCAGCTCTATCCCCGCTTCGGGCCGACCAACATCTGGGATACGGGCGCGGGTCACGCGGTGGCGATGGCGGCGGGCGCGCATGTGCATGACTGGCAGGGCAGAACGCTGGACTACACGCCGCGCGAATCCTTCCTCAATCCCGGCTTCCGCGTTTCGCTGTTCTAGGGCAGCGCTGAGCCTGAAAACCCCGGCCGACACGCCGGGGTTCTGCTATCAGGCCTTCAGCAGCGCGTTGACCAGCGCGATGACCCGGGTCACCTCATCCTGCGTCAGCGGCCCATCCTTCACGAATCTCACCTTGCCCTCTTTATCCAGCACCACAATCGCAGAGCTGCCCGGCTGAAGCTGCCAAGCCCGCTGCACCTCGCCCTTGCTGTCGACGATAAACTGCGACCACGGATACTGCTGCTTATTGGTTTCGATGCTGCTGCGCACGAACATGCCCGTACCCGGTATCGCATCATCGGTATTCACGATAGTGGTGGTCTGATAACGATCGTGGGGCAGCTTCGCGGCCTTGATCGCCTCTATCAGCGCCGCGTTCATCTGCTTCGCCGATGAGCGACCGGCAATGTGCTGGATGACGCGAACTTTTCCGCTCAGCTGCGCGCTATTCCAGTTTTTATAGCTAAACTTCTCCTGCTGCAGAATCAGTTCGCCTTTGTCATTGACGCCCACCGCCGGGACGCGCGTCTCCTGTCTGAGATCGTGTGCCATCACGCCTGCCGGGATCAGAAACGAGAGCGCCAGCGCGGCCAGAGTTGTTCGCATTGCTATTTCCTTAGGTGATCAGACCAGTCAGTCATTTTACTGCAATAGTAAGCAGGGATGATGCGCCTGTCCTGGAAAGGTGTCAGGTTTGTTATGCCTGCCACAATTCCTTTACCAATGAAGGTTTATACTGTGTTGCGTGACCCTGATAACAGAGTGTTCTGTAATGATGTGTCAATTCAGTAAAAAAAATCGGTTTCTGAAACATCACTTAGCCTGAGTGTTCTATAGTTATCGCGAATTCGCGCTTCATGGGCTGGCACCAAATTTGGTTACAGCGAAGCGTGCTTTAAAAATGTACAGGAGTTAGTCAGTATGAAGATCTTCCAGCGCTATAATCCGCTGCAGATAGCGAAATATGTAAAAACGCTGTTCAAAGGAAGGTTGTACATCAAGGACGTTGGCGCGTTCGAGTTTGATAAGGGGAAAGTCCTTATTCCGCGCGTCAAAGACAAACAGCATCTGAGCGTGATGTCAGAAATTAACCGCCAGGTCGTGCGTCTCAAGCTTGAGTTCAACTAAAGACAAGGGCGCCGATGGCGCCCTTGATGCTTCTGGCGTCAGAGGGTCTGCGTCATCACTCTGAACCGGGACATATCATCCCTTTCGCCGACGCCCACCGTCTGACACCCGACGCCTGCCAGAGCAGGCGCTGAGTGAATCTACTCTTCTTCGTTTTTGGTCATGCTCAGCACCGGCGGTCGTTCATCAATGCGGGTCACCAGCAGCTGATCGATACGGTAGCTGTCGATATCCACCACCTCGAATTTATACCCCGCGAACTTCACAAAATCGGTGCGTTTCGGGATCTTACGCAGCATATACATCATAAAGCCGCCGATGGTTTCGTAGTTGCCGGACTGCGGGAACTCGTCGATATCCAGCACACGCATCACGTCATCGATCGGCGTGCCGCCTTCAACCAGCCAGGAATTCTCATCACGGGCGACGATCTGCTCTTCCATGCCCTGACCGACCAGATCGCCCATCAGCGTGGTCATCACGTCATTCAGGGTAATGATGCCGACGACCAGCGCATATTCGTTCATGATCACCGCGAAATCTTCACCGGCGGTTTTAAAGCTTTCCAGCGCTTCGGAGAGGGTCAGCGTATCCGGCACAATCAGCGCGGAGCGAATCTGCAGGCCGCTGTTCAGCGCCATGCTCTGATTGCCCAGCACGCGCAGCAGCAGCTCTTTCGAGTCAACGTAGCCAACGATGTGGTCGATATCGCCGCTGCAGACTAAAAACTTGGAGTGCGGATGCTCGGCGATTTTTGTTTTCAGGCTGGCTTCATCTTCATGCAGATCAAACCAGACGATGTTCTCACGCGAGGTCATGGAAGAGGGAACGGTACGCGACTCCAGCTCGAACACGTTTTCAATCAGCTCATGCTCCTGCTTACGCAGCACTCCGGCCAGCGCACCCGCCTCAACGACCGCGTAGATATCGTCGGAGGTGATGTCATCTTTACGCACCATCGGCAGCTTAAAGAGACGGAAGAAGACGTTAGCCAGGCCATTGAACAGCCACACCAGCGGGCGCATGACCAGCAGACAGAAGCGCATCGGGTTGATGATGCGCAGCGCGATGGTTTCCGGGGCCACCATGCCGACCCGTTTCGGGGTTAAGTCGGCGAACAGAATAAACATACTGGTGACGATGGTGAAGGAGCAGATAAAGCTGAGCTGTTCGGCCAGCTCCGGTGAGACAAACTGATCGAACAGGCCGCGGAAGACCGGTGAAAACGCCGCGTCGCCGACGATACCGCCCAGGATGGCGACGGCGTTAAGGCCAATCTGCACCACGGTGAAGAACATGCCCGGCGTTTCCTGCATTTTCAGCACGCGCTGCGCATTGACGTTGCCTTCATCGGCCAGCAGTTTCAGTTTGATCTTACGGGCAGCGGCCAGCGAGATCTCCGACAGAGAAAAAAAAGCACTGATTACGATCAGCAACAGAATGACGAGTAAGCTATCTAACATATGAGATCCAAAGGGTTATCCACATGTCATTTTTGGCCTGGGCAGCGTGGGTAAGCGCAAACAGAGCGGGTTTATCCATGAAACAGAGCTATCCGTGCCAAAAATGTCTGCGCCATATCGACAGAGAATGAGATGTCGGGGCAGAAATGAAAACAGGCGGGATGCCTGTGGTGGCCGATTATAGCAGGAGCGCTCATCGTGCCGCCAGAGGGCAAAATCACCCGGTGATGACGCCTGAGCGGCCAGCGTGCTCCGGATTTATCTGCGTGCATCATCCCGGATCGATCATTCCTGTCCGCAGGAGTTGTATCCCCCTCTTCATTTACCGACAATATGGCGTTATTTGACTTAGATGTCAGCGTTGCGTCGCCGTTTGCCATAAAGTGCGGCTATGATGAGGGTGTTGCCGTTGCGGTAGTGCGGGCAAAGATGATTAATAAATGCCCCGTGGAAAAGGGGCCGGCATGATTAACAGGAGTACAGGTGCCACGATTTTACACTTATTGCATGGCCAGCCTGCTGCTTGCCGCGCCCGCCCTTGAGGCGGCGACCGTGCGATTGCAGGTAGACGGCTTGACCGGGGATTTGCAAAAGAATGTCAGGGCGCGCCTGTCGACCATTGGCAGCGATGAGGTCTCAAACGATGGCCGTTTTCGTGCACGCGTCTCCGTCGCGATAAAAGAGGGGCTGCGCGCACTCGGCTATTACGAACCCACTATCGATTTCGAATCCCGCCCCGCGCCTGCGCAGGGTGGTCGCCCGGTGCTGGTGGCGAAAGTGACGCCCGGCCAGCCGGTTAAAATCGGCGGCAGTACCATTGTGGTCGAAGGCGATGCGCGCAACGACGCCGATTACAAAGCCTGGGTAAAGCAGGGGCGGCCAAAAGTGGGCACCCAGCTCAACCACGGGCAGTATGACAAATTCAAAAGCGGCTTCTCGAATCTCGCCCTGCGCAACGGCTACTTTGACGGCACCTTTAAAAAGAGCCAGCTTGGCGTGTCGGTTGAGCGGCATGAAGCCTTCTGGGATATCGATTACGACAGCGGCGAGCGCTATCGCTTCGGCGACGTGACCTTCCAGGGCTCGCAGATCCGCGAAGAGTACCTGCAGAATCTGGTGCCCTTTAAAGAGGGGGACTACTACAACTCCCGCGATCTGGCCGAGCTGAACCGCCGCCTCTCCGCCACCGGCTGGTTTAATTCGGTGGTGGTCGCGCCGGAGTTCAGCAAGGGCCGGAAGACCAAAGTGCTGCCGCTGAACGCCGCCATGTCGCCCCGCGTCGAAAACACCATCGAAACCGGCGTCGGCTACTCCACCGATGTCGGCCCCCGCCTCAAGGGGACCTGGAAGAAACCCTGGGTCAACGACCGGGGCCATAGCCTGACGGCCAGCGCCTATGTCTCTGCGCCGGAACAGCAGGTCGATCTGAGCTACAAAGTGCCCCTGCTGAAAAGCCCGCTGGAGCAGTACTACACCTTCTCCGGCGGCCTGAAGCGAACCGACCTCAACGACACCAAAGCCGATACCAGCACGCTTGCCGTATCGCGCAACTGGGACAGCAGCAGCGGCTGGCAGAAGGCCGTCAACCTGCGCTGGAGCCTGGACCACTTTACCCAGGGCAACGTAACCAACACCACCATGCTGCTCTATCCGGGCGTCAGCGTGAACCGCACCCGTTCGCGTGGCGGCCTGATGCCGACCTGGGGCGACACGCAGCGCTACTCCGTTGATGTCTCAGATACGACCTGGGGATCTGACGTCGATTTCCTGATCCTGCAGGCGCAAAACGTCTGGATCCGCACCCTGGGTGACAGTCATCGCTTTGTCGCCCGCGGCAATCTGGGCTGGATCGAAACCAACGATTTCGAAAAAGTGCCGCCGGATCTGCGCTTCTTTGCCGGTGGTGACCGCAGTATTCGTGGCTATAAATACAAAAATATCTCCCCGCGCGACGAGGATGGCAAACTCACGGGGGCCTCAAAGCTGGCCACCGGCTCGCTGGAGTATCAGTACAACGTGACCGGTAAATGGTGGGGGGCCGTGTTTGTGGACTCCGGCGAAGCGGTAAACGACATCAAACAGAGCAACTTCAAGACCGGCGCGGGCGTCGGCGTGCGCTGGTCTTCACCGGTCGGCCCCATCAAATTTGATATCGCCAGGCCCATTGGCGATGACGAGGAGCATGGATTGCAATTTTACGTAGGACTGGGGCCTGAACTATGAAGCTGTGGAAAAAGGTCCTGATCGGTATTCTGATCTTTCTGGTATTGCTGTTGGGCGGCGTGGCGTTTTTAATTGGCACCACGCCGGGGCTGCATCTGGTGCTGAAGGGCGCATCGCGCTGGGTGCCTGGCCTGTCGATCAAACAGGTGGACGGCGGCTGGCGCAACCTGACGCTCAACGGCCTGCGTTACGAGATGCCGGGCGTCAGCGTGGATGCCGGGCAGATCCATCTGGCGGTGAATCTTAACTGCCTGCTGCACTCGTCGGTCTGCGTCGACGACATCTCCCTGCGCGACATCAGCGTGGTGGTCGACAGCAAAAAGATGACGCCTGCCGCGCCAGCGCCGGAAGAGGAGAGTGGCAACACCAACCTCAGCACGCCTTATCCAGTCACGCTGACTCATCTTGGCCTGCACAATATCAATGTGAAGGTCGATGACACGGCGGTCTCGCTGCTCGATTTCACCACCGGCCTGCAGTGGCAGGATCGCGCGCTGACGCTGAATCCGACCCATATTCAAAGCCTGCTGATTGCGCTGCCCAAAGCGGCAAAAGTCGTGAACGAAGAGGTGGTGCAGCCGAAAGTGCAGCAGCCTCATCCCGCCGAGAAGCCGCTGGGTGAAACGCTGCAGGCAATGTTTGCGCAACCCCTGTTGCCCGCGTTGCCCGATTTCCGTCTGCCGCTGGATATTGATGTGCAGCAGATTCTGGGTGAACAGCTACGTATTACCGGCGACACCGATATCTCGGTCAGCCGGCTGCTGCTGAAAGCCAGAACCGCCGACCGTCAGATGCAGCTGACGACGCTGGAAGTGGACTCAAATCTGGGCAAACTCAACGGCAGCGGACAGGCGACGCTGGCGGATAACTGGCCGGTCGATTTCACCCTGAACGGCACGGTCAACACCGACCCGATCAAAGGCGAAAAGCTGGCGCTGAAACTGAATGGCGCGATGCGTGACGAGCTGAAGCTGGGGCTGAACCTCTCCGGTCCGGTCAACGCGCAGCTGGACGCCACGACGCAGCTGGCGGTGGCGGGGCTGCCGCTGTCGCTGCAGCTGACCAGTCCGCAGCTGCGCTGGCCGTTAGCCGGCCCGGTACAGTATCAGGCGGATAAGCTGGACTATCAGTTCAAAGGCAAAGCCACCGACTACGTGATGTCACTGCAGACCGCCGTGAAGGGGGAATCGGTGCCGCCGGCCAGCGTGTCGCTGACCGGTAAGGGCAATGTCGAACAGTTCAGCCTTGATCGCCTGCGCATTGCCGCGCTGCAGGGCAATATTGACCTCACCGCGCTGGTGGACTGGCGCAAAGCGATTAGCTGGCGCAGTGAACTGACGCTGGCGGGCATCAACACTGCGAAACAGTATCCCGACTGGCCCGCGCGGCTGGATGGTAAAATCACCACCCGTGGCAGTCTGTATGGCGGCAGCTGGCAGCTGAGCGTGCCGCAGCTGCAGCTCAAAGGCAATGTGAAGCAGAACGCGGTTACCGCGGACGGCTCACTGAGCGGGAACAGCTACAACCAGTGGACGGTGCCGGGCATCAAACTGGCGCTGGGCCGCAACCATCTGGATGTTAAAGGGGCGCTGGGCGACAGCCTGGATCTCGACGCCAGCATCAACGCGCCGCAGCTCGACAATGCGCTGCCGGGCCTGGGCGGCGTCGTCAACGGCACCATTAAGGCGCGCGGCACCCTGAAAGCGCCGCAGCTGCTGGCCGACCTCAATGGTCGCGGGCTGCGCTGGCAGCAGATGCAGATTAACCGCGTCACGCTGAACGGCGATGTGCGTTCCGGCGAACAGGTGGCGGGCAAGCTGCAACTGCGCGTCGAGCAGCTGAAGCAGGATGCGCTGAACATCAGCCTGCTGACGCTGAACGCCGACGGCAACGAAAAGCAGCATCAGCTGAAGCTCAACGTGCAGGGCAAGCCGGTGTCCGGTCAGCTGGCGCTGAACGGCAGCTTCGATCGCCAGACCGAACGCTGGAAAGGGTCGCTCAACGACACGCGCTTTGACACGCCGGTCGGGGAGTGGCGTCTGACCCGCGCGATGGCGATCGACTACCTCAACAGCCGCCAGACGGCGACGATTGGCCCGCACTGCTGGCAGAACCCCAACGCGCAGCTCTGCGTACCGGAGCCGGTCGAAGCCGGACCGGCCGGCCATGCGCATGTGGTGCTGAACCGCTTTGACCTGGCGATGGTTAAACCCTTTATGCCGGATGCCACACAGCTGAGCGGCCTGTTCAGCGGAGACGTGCGCGTAAACTGGACCGCAGAGGGTGGCTTGCCGACCGGAACCGTGGCGCTCAAGGGTAACGGCGTCGAAGTGGTGCAGGATGTGCAGGGCAACAGCCTGCCGATCGCCTTTGACACGCTCAACCTCAACGCGGCGCTGCGCAACGGCCGCGCGCAGCTCGACTGGCTGATTCGCATCGCCGGTAACGGGCAGCTGGATGGCAACGTGCAGATCGACGATCCGCAAAACCGCCGCACACTGGGCGGTAACGTGAACATCCGCAATCTCTCGCTGGCGATGCTCAATCCGGCGCTGATGCAGGGCGAAAAAATCAAGGGCAGCCTGAACAGCGCCCTGCGTCTGGGCGGCAGCATTCAGCAGCCACAGGTATTCGGTCAGCTGGGCCTGACCGGCGTGGATGTGGATGGCAACTTTATGCCGGTGGATCTGACCAATGCCAGCCTGAACCTGGTGTTCAACGGTATGAGTTCGACCCTCAACGGCCTGGTGCAGACCGCGCAGGGCAACATCAACCTCAGCGGCAACGCCGACTGGAGCCAGCTTGATAACTGGCGTGCGCGCATCGCGGCGCAGGGCAGCCGGGTGCGTGTCACGGTGCCGCCGATGGTGCGTATGGATGTCTCGCCGGACCTGGTGTTTGAAGCGACGCCAGCCGCCTTTAACCTGGATGGCCGCGTCGATATTCCGTGGGCGCGCATCACGGTGCAGGAAGTGCCGGAAAGCGCCACCGGGGTCTCGTCCGATGAAGTAATGCTGGATGAACAGCTGAAGCCGATCGCACCGAAAACCGCCTCAATCCCGATTAACAGTAATCTGGTGATCCACGTCGGCAACGATGTGCGGCTCTCGGCGTTTGGCCTGAAGGCGAAGCTGAATGGCGACCTGAAGATGGTGCAGGATAAATCCGGCCTGGGCCTGAACGGTCAGATCAACATCCCTTCCGGTCGTTTCCATGCCTATGGTCAGGATCTGATCGTGCGTAAAGGGGAGCTGCAGTTTGCCGGGCCGCCGGATCAGCCTTACGTTAACCTCGAAGCGATTCGTAATCCGGATGCCACCGAAGATGGCGTTACGGCGGGTCTGCGCGTCACCGGGCTGGCGGATGAGCCGAAGGCGGAAGTCTTCTCCGATCCGGCGATGTCGCAACAGGAAGCGCTCTCCTACCTGCTGCGTGGTCAGGGATTAGGCAGCGACGGCGACAGTAACGCACTGACTTCGGCCCTTGTTGGCTTAGGGGTTGCACAAAGTGGTCAGGTTGTGGGTAAAATCGGGGAGACGTTCGGTGTCAGCAATCTTGCCGTTGATACTGCGGGTGTTGGCGACAGCCAGCAGGTGCAGGTCAGTGGCTATGTGCTGCCGGGTCTGCAGGTAAAATACGGTGTTGGCATATTTGATTCACTGGCGACGTTAACCTTGCGTTACCGCCTGATGCCCAAACTCTATCTGGAAGCCGTGTCCGGTGTGGATCAGGCTCTCGATTTGCTCTATCAGTTTGAGTTTTAGCAATGCGAATAATTGTCTACGGCAGTTTACGGCGCAAACAGGGAAACAGTCACTGGATGACGAATGCGCAGTGGCTGGGTGATCACCAGATTGAAGGCTTCGAGCTTTACAGTCTGGGCCATTATCCCGGCGTAATTGAGGGCAACGGAACGGTACATTGTGAAGTGTACCGCATTGATGCCTCAACCCTGGCGGAGCTGGATGCGCTCCGCACCAAAGGGGGAGAGTACAAGCGTTATCTGACTCAGACGCCGTTTGGCAGTGCATGGCTTTATGTCTATCAACGCTCAGTGGCAGGACGCCAGCACATCACGAGTGGTGACTGGCTGAAGCGCGATGAGGAGCCAGAGGCCTGAACAAAAACACCGTCCAGATGGACGGTGTTTTTTTTTCGACTCACTAACCGGCAGCAGAATTATTTCTTCTGAGCGCGCTCGTAAGAGGAGATGATTTCGGCTTTAGCGGCTTCGGCATTGTCCCAGCCATCCACTTTCACCCATTTGCCTTTTTCCAGATCTTTGTAGTGCTCAAAGAAGTGGGTGATCTGTGCGCGCAGCAGTTCTGGCAGGTCGTTCACATCTTTGATGTGATCGTACTCTTTAGAGAGCTTGGTGTGCGGAACGGCAACCAGTTTGGCATCTTCGCCAGACTCGTCGGTCATTTTCAGCACGCCAACCGGACGGCAGCGGATCACTGAGCCTGGAACCAGTGGATAAGGGGTAGGAACCAGTACGTCAACCGGGTCACCATCCAGAGAGAGGGTGTTGTTGATGTAGCCGTAGTTGCACGGATAGAACATCGCGGTAGACATGAAACGGTCTACAAACAGGGCGCCAGACTCTTTATCAACTTCATATTTGATCGGATCAGCATTCGCTGGGATCTCAATGACAACGTAGATATCTTCTGGCAGGTCTTTACCTGCTGGCACCTGGTTCAAACTCATCGGGTATTCCTTCAATGGTCGTATGTTGAGTGTCGGCTATTATAGCCAACTGACTCTGAAAGTATGCCCTCTTTTTAGCGTTTCGGAATGCGCCCAAAGGCTACTTTGCGGTCACTAACAGCGAAACAATCCCTGCAGCAATCAGTGGCCCTACCGGTACTCCCCGGAAGAACGCGACACCGATAACCGTGCCGATCAGCAGCCCGCCAATCACCGAAGGCTGGGCGCTCATAAAATTCACGCCCCGTCCGCCCAGCCAGGCAACGAAAATGCCGACCAGAATCGCGACGATCGACTGCCAGTTAGCAAACGACTTAATCAGCGACGAGGCGGGCAGCGAACCGCTGGCCAGCGGCGCCATCACCGCCACGGTCAGGATAATGATGCCCAGGGTAATGCCCTGTTTTTCCACATAGGGAAAAAACTGGGAGAGCGGGGTCAGTTTGATCGCCAGCAGTACCAGAATGGAGATCGTGACCGCAGTGTTGTGAACGAAGTAACTCAGTAGGGCGAGGCCGATAAGAATAAGGGTCGAGGCGTAAGCTGCCATGGTGTCTTCCTGAAAGTGAGTGGGCGCACTGACTCGCCAGCGTCAAAGCCGCTGAGGTCAGCAATCATCCGGATTAGCGCAGCTGCCTTTACCCAGCGACTGCAACATCAGCGCCTGATTGCGCACCAGGCTCAGCCCCTGGGCGCTCAGAGCCACGCTGCCCAGCGAACCCTGGGTCTTGAGCCGGCTCCGGCTGGCCTCAAGCCAGCTATCGCGGTAGCTCAGCCACGCACGCTGTGCGCGCCGCAGCGTCGTCTCCTCCTCCCCGCTGAGGCGTGTCATCAGCGTGTTGTACTGCGCATTCATCTCCTGATCCCAGGCCCGTGTCGCCGCCGCGTAGCACTGGTTCATGGCAAGGGTGGTCGAGGCCTTATCCAGGCAGCGGTCGAGGGAGGCATCAGTTTTCAGATCTTCGGCCATCGTCGCGGTGCTCACAAGCAGCAGCATCAGAAACAATCCTGATTTCATCGGTTTCTCCGGATAAAAAAGGGCGGCGTTCAGCTTGCTGGATGTTTCCAGGATGATCAAGGCGTTAACACTCTATTAATCAGGGTTAAAGTTTCGGAGCGTTATTGCCGATACCTCTTCCGCATTAGGGCCGCTTAAATTTTCGCCTTTTCTCATACATGGAAATCATCAGGATGAAACAGATATCACTTCGCACGGGGTTGCTGGCACTGCTGGCATTTATGACACTGCTGCTGTTGGCGGTGAGTTTTATGGGGATCGTGGCAATTAATAAAGGCAACCGCTCGCTGGATGTGATCAACCGCATTCAGGGGATTGAGCTGAACAGCCTTTATCAGAGTAACGCCGATCTGATGCGGGCCCGCGCCAACGCGGCGCTGGCGGTGCGTAAAATCGAAATTGGTATGCTGGAGGAGGGCGCGGCCGTGACCAGGCTGTCGCAGGCCGATGTGGTGTCATCCCAGCAGAACCTGAAACGTTTTGTGGATGCGGGAACGGTGACGGCGCACGGAAAAATGCTGGCGGATGCGATTGCGGCCAGCTACAAGGCCTATCTCGACCAGGGCATTAAGCCGATGATGACCGCGCTGGATAAGCAGTACACCGACGAATATTACCAGCTGCTGGAAGGCAACCTGGCGACGCTGGCGGCCGGATACAACAAGGCCGTCACCGACTTCAGCCAGTTCGCTGAACAGGTGACGCAGGCCCAGCTGGCGCAGGCGGCCCACAACGAAACCAAAATGAAAATCCTGATCGCCGTGGCGGTGATCTTAACCCTGATGCTGCTGGTTCTCGCCTGGCAACTGTTGCGCCGGATGCTGCTGCTGCCGCTGAACCAGGCGATCGTGCATCTTGAGCAGATCTCGATGGGCGACCTGTCACAGGCGCTGCCACCTTCCAGCAACAACGAACTGGGACGGCTTAACCATGCACTGGCCGACATGCAGGCGTCGCTGCGCACCTCGGTCAGCCAGGTGCGTGAAGCGAGTATGCAGATCGACATCGGCAGCCGTGAACTGGCGGCGGGCAACGTCAACCTGTCGCAGCGCACCGAAGAGTCCGCCGCATCGCTGGAGCAGACTGCGGCCAGCATGGAACAGCTCACCGCGACGGTCCGCCTGAATGCCAGCAATGCTCAGCAGGCGCACAAGCTGGCGAACGCCGTCTCCGACACCGCCGATCGCGGCGCTGAGGTGGTCTGCTACGTGATGGAAAAAATGCATGAGATCACCGACAGCGCCAATCGCATTGGCGATATCCTGAGCGTGATCGACGGCATCGCCTTCCAGACCAACATCCTGGCACTTAACGCGGCCGTGGAAGCGGCGCGCGCGGGCGAACAGGGACGGGGCTTTGCGGTGGTGGCAAACGAAGTGCGCACGCTGGCGCAGCGCAGCGCCAACGCCGCCAAAGAGATCCGCACGCTGATCAGCGACTCGCAGTCACGGGTGAAAGAGGGCAGCGAGATGGCGACGCGCGCCGGAGAAACCATGGATGAGATTTCGGGCGAGGTGATGCGCGTCACCTCACTGATGAAAGAGATCTCTATGGCCTCCGACGAGCAGAGTCGCGGTATTGAGCAGGTCAATCAGGCCGTGACGCAGATGGATGCGGCAGCGCAGCAGAACGCCGCGCTGGTAGAGCAGGCGACTGCGGCGACGCAGTCGCTGGAAGCGCAGTCCGATCAGCTTCAGGCCACGATGGCGCAGTTCAGGCTGCAGACGGCATAACGATCAGGGGAGCAACCCGCCCTCCGGGCCCGAACGGCGGCGGTCTGCCGATCGGGCCATCGTTACGCCGGATCAAAAAAGCCAGCGCACGTTAACCGCGCGCTGGCTTTTTGCTTTTCTGGCTTAAACCGCGACCGGATTAGCCCTGACGGCAATCCGGGAACTCAGCCAGGAAACGCTCAACGTCGTTCACCATCGCCTCATTGCCGCAGTAGAACGGGCAGCGCTGATGCAGCGTGACCGGCGGAATATCCAGAATGCGTCGCTGACCATCGCTGGCTTTACCGCCCGCCTGTTCGGCCAGGAAGGCCATCGGGTTGCACTCATACAGCAGACGCAGCTTGCCCTGAGGATGGCTGGCGGTGCTTGGATAGAGATAGATGCCGCCTTTCAGCAGGTTACGATGGAAATCCGCGACCAGCGAACCGATGTAACGCGAGGTGTAAGGACGGTGCGTCGGCAGATCCTCTTCCTGGCAGAATTTCAGATATTTCTTCACGCCCTGCGGGAAACGAATGTAGTTACCTTCGTTGATAGAGTAGGTGTAACCGGTCTCCGGGTAGGTCATGCGTTCGTGGCTCAGGCAGAACACACCCAGCGACGGATCGTAGGTAAACGCATGCACGCCCGCACCGGTGGTGTAGACCATCATGGTGGAGGAGCCGTATACCACGTAGCCCGCAGCGACCTGCTTGTTACCCGGCTGCATGAAGTCCGCTTCAACCACCGGTGTACCCGGTTCGCTGACGCGGTGATAGATAGAGAAGATGGTGCCGACGGACACGTTCACGTCGATGTTAGATGAACCATCCAGCGGGTCCATCAGCACCACATATTTGCCGTTCTCCTCACCTTCGAAGATCACGAACTCATCTTCTTCCTCAGAAGCGATACCGGCGACGATGCCACGCGCTTTCAGGGCTGCCTTGAGTTTTTCATTGGCGAACAGATCCAGTTTCATCTGCTGTTCACCCTGAACATTTTCCACACCACTGGCACCGAGGATATCCACTAACCCGGCTTTGTTGATGTCGCGGTGAATAATTTTGGCACCCAGCTTGATAGCTGAGATCAGTGCCGTCAGTTCACCTGTGGCGTGCGGAAAGTCGTGCTGCTTCTCGACGATAAATTCGCCCAACGTTTTCATAACACATTCCCTGAATCTGCGATGGAGTGGCAGCACGCGTAACAGTCTGCCAACGGATGCGTACGCAGTTTAGCCGATTGAACTTCAAAAACCATAGTCCTAATCCGTTTCTTCCGTCTGCGAGCAGGGTTACACTGTGCGCCGAACTTTTGAGTAATGGATCATGTTATGCGCATTCACATCCTCGGGATTTGTGGCACGTTTATGGGCGGTCTGGCGGTGCTGGCTCGCTCACTGGGTCATCAGGTGACCGGTTCAGATGCCAACGTTTACCCGCCAATGAGCACGCTGCTCGAACAGCAAGGTATTGAATTAACTGAAGGTTACGACGCGAGCCAGCTTGACCCGGCACCCGACCTGGTGATTATCGGCAATGCGATGACGCGGGGTAATCCCTGTGTGGAAGCGGTGCTGGAACGTAACATTCCTTACCTTTCTGGCCCGCAGTGGCTGCATGATTTCGTGCTGCGCGACCGCTGGGTGCTGGCAGTCGCCGGAACCCACGGCAAAACCACCACAGCCGGCATGGCAGCGTGGATTCTGGAGGCCTGCGGCCTGGAGCCGGGCTTCATTATTGGTGGTGTGCCCGGAAACTTCGATGTCTCGGCAAAATTAGGAAAAAGTCCATTCTTCGTCATCGAAGCGGATGAGTATGACTGTGCGTTTTTCGATAAGCGTTCCAAGTTTGTCCACTACGCGCCACGCACCCTGATCCTCAACAACCTTGAGTTTGATCATGCGGATATCTTTGACGATCTGCGCGCCATCCAGAAGCAGTTCCACCACCTGGTGCGGATCGTACCGGGGCAGGGCAAGATCCTGCTGCCGGAACACGATGCTAACCTCAGGCAGGTGATGGCGATGGGCTGCTGGAGCGAGCAGGAGAGCGTGGGCGACCACGGACGCTGGCAGGCGAAGAAACTGACGCCCGACGCCTCACACTGGGAAGTGTGGCTCGACGGCGAAAAAGTGGGTGAAGTGAACTGGGCGCTGGTGGGCGAGCACAACATGCACAATGGCCTGATGGCGATTGCGGCCGCGCGTCATGTCGGTGTCCGGCCGGAAGATGCCGGGCAGGCGCTGAACAGCTTTATCAATGCCCGTCGCCGGCTGGAGCTGCGTGGCGAAGTGAACAGCATCAAGGTCTATGATGACTTTGCGCATCATCCGACCGCGATTCTGGCGACGCTGGCCGCACTGCGCAGCAAGGTCGGCGGCCGGGCGCGCATCCTGGCCGTGCTGGAGCCGCGCTCTAACACGATGAAGATGGGCGTCAGCAAAAACGACCTGGCACCGTCACTGGCGCGCGCGGATGAGGTCTTTCTGTTCCAGCCGCACCATATCCCGTGGCAGGTGTCCGATGTTGCCGAAGCCTGTATCCCGCCAGCCCACTGGAGTGCGGATATCGACACGCTGGTGGAGATGGTGGCAAAAGCCGCGCAGCCAGGCGACTCGATCCTGGTCATGAGCAACGGCGGCTTTGGGGGGATTCATCAGAAGCTGCTGGACAGGCTGAAGTAACACGACAGGCGCCCGCATCGGGCGCTTTTTTTTGCCGTCGATATACAGAGGGGATCGGTGTGCACCGATCCGGGCGCACGTTCACCTGCCAGAGATCGCGGTCAGTCCGGGCTTTAGTTGGCTTCGGCCAGCTCGCGCAGATACTGGAAAATCTGACGGGCAGATTTCGGCGGCTTGTTGCCCGCTTTCTCTTTCTGCGCGTTACGGATCATGCTGCGTAACTGCTGACGATCGGCGTCAGGATAGAGCGCGATCACGTCGCTCATCGCCTCATCCCCCTCCTCAATCAGACGATCGCGCAACATTTCCAGCTTGTGGAACAGCGCAACCTGCTGGTTGTGGCGGTTCTTGAGCTTATCCAGCGCCACGCGGATTGGCTCGACATCGATACTGCGCAGCAGTTTACCGATCAGCTGCAGCTGACGGCGGCGACCCTCTTTCTTAATGCGCTGTGCCAGTTCGATCTCGGTGCGCAGGCGCTCATCCAGCGGGATCTTATCCAGCGAGTTTTTCCCCAGATCGACCAGTTCGGCACCCAGGCGCTTTAACTCTTCGGCATCGCGTTTAATTTCACTCTTACTGACCCAGATAATCTCTTCATCTTCTTCTTCGTCATTATCTGGCACATCGTCGAGCCACTCATCGGGCTTTCTGGTCATTTCCGGGCTCCCAAAAAAAAGAGGCTAATCCTACCAGTTTATCGGGTGACTGCGAAATTGTTCTCTGACTCTGATAGACTCAAATCATTCACACATAAGATTAGACGGCAGGTCGATGAACGTATCTACTCAGGTTGCAGAACAGCGAAAAGTACTGGAGCAGGCGATTGCGCAGGCACTTGAACTGGCTAAGGCAAGCACTGACAGCGCGGAAGTCGCGGTCAGTAAAACCACCGGCATCGGGGTCAGCACCCGCTATGGCGAAGTGGAAAACGTCGAATTCAACAGCGACGGTGCGCTGGGCATCACCGTTTATCATCAGAACCGTAAAGGCAGCGCCTCATCGACCGACCTCAGCCCGGACGCGATCAAACGTACCGTGCAGGCGGCGATTGATATCGCGCGCTACACCTCTCCCGATCCGTTTGCCGGTCCGGCCGACGCAGCACTGCTGGCCTATGATGCGCCGGATCTCGATCTCTACCATCCGTGGGAGATTGATGCCGACCGCGCTATCGAGCTGGCGGCGCAGGCCGAAGAGGCCGCGCTGCGTGCCGACAAGCGGATTACCAATACCGAAGGCGGCAGCTTCAACAGCCACGTCGGCATCAAAGTTTTTGGCAACAGCCACGGCATGTTGCAGAGCTACTGCTCAAGCCGCCACTCGCTCTCCAGTAGCGTGATTGCCGAGCAGGATGGCGACATGGAACGCGACTACGCCTACACCATCGGCCGCGCGTTTGAGGATCTGAAAAGCCCGGAGTGGGTGGGCGCAGAGTGCGCGCGCCGCACGCTTTCCCGTCTGGCGCCGCGCAAGCTGCCGACCATGAAGGCCCCGGTGATTTTTGCCGCCGAAGTGGCGACCGGCCTGTTTGGTCATCTGGTGGGGGCGATCAGCGGCAGCAGCGTCTACCGTAAATCGACCTTCCTGCTGGACGCGATGGGGCAGCAGATTCTGCCGGAGTGGCTGACCATCAATGAACAGCCGCATCTGCTGAAAGGGCTGGCCTCAACGCCTTTCGACAGCGAAGGCGTGCGTACCCAGTCGCGCGACATTATCAAAGCGGGCGTCCTGCAGACCTGGCTGCTGACCAGCTACTCGGCGCGCAAGCTGGGCCTGACCAGCACCGGTCACGCTGGCGGGATCCACAACTGGCGTATCGCGGGGCAGGGGCACAGTTTCGATGCGCTGCTGAAGCAGATGGGCACCGGCCTGGTGGTGACCGAGCTGATGGGTCAGGGCGTCAGCGCCATTACCGGCGACTACTCTCGCGGGGCAGCCGGCTTCTGGGTTGAGAATGGCGTGATTCAGTATCCGGTCAGTGAGATCACCATCGCGGGCAATCTCAAAGAGATGTGGCGCAACATGGTGACCATCGGTGACGACATCGAAACCCGCAGCAACATTCAGTGCGGTTCCGTATTGCTGCCTGAAATGAAGATAGCGGGACAATAAGATGGATTCCTGAAGCAGCCAGCTGGCTGCTTTTTTTTCATCACAATAAAAAAGGAAATAATGATGCGTAAGCATGTGATTGCAATGTTGTCGGCTTCTCTGCTGTTCTCCAGTGTCAGCCTCTTTGCGGCGGATCTGGAAGAGGATATGGGCACGCTGAATGCGAACCTGAAAATCGTCAAAAAAACGGACAATGCTCAGGAGATGCAGCAGGCGTTAGCGAAGATGCGCACCGCCGCGCAGGATGCGAAGCAGTCCACGCCGGATAAGCTGGAAGGTCAGCCTGCTGACAGCGCGCAGGTAAAAGCGTATCACGCCGGTCTGGACTCGCTGATTGCTCAGATCGATGTGGTCAATGCGCTGGCGAAGGCGAACAACGTGGATGGCGCAAAGCGCGAAGCCGCCAAATTTGATGACATCCGCAATACCAACCATAAGAAATTCCGCTAATCAGATCGCCGGTCAGCCTGACCGGCGGTTTTTATCATCACCTCTGCTTATTACCGCCTCTTCTCTGACCGCCTGCGCGCCACGGTGCCGCACAACCTTCCGTTTCAGGACGGCTCCGCGTCACGTTCTGTGCAATCTGTGACATCTGCCGCACTAAGCGTGCAGGCTGCGATCTGACGCACAACCTTCACCTCGATTTCCACTTGCTGCTGGAAATGTTGCCTCTCCACAGCCGGGGCGATGAGGGCTAATTTATTTTCAACGCGAATTATCCGGCTTAAAGGAGCAGCAAGGTGAGCAATAACGGCGTCCCGGTGTATGAAGCGTCACCGGAGAAAGTGCAGGCGCTGGCTGAGCGCGTGATGAGGCAGATCGAGGCGATTTACCAGCAGCATGGCATTCAGCCGAATGCGGTGCAGCAGCAGATGCTGCAGTCCCATGTCACCGCAATGGCGTCACGCTCACTGAGCGGGGAGCCGCTGCCGGACGTGGAAGCGGAGCTGTTTGAGGATATTCCGCCGGAGACGTTAGCGCTGGCGCAGCAGGTGGTGGATCTGTTTGGCAATCTGCCCCGTGAAGAGGCGTGGCTGCTGTCAGTCCATATTGAAGTCGCGCGATCCAACAACTGAAGAGGAACAGAACATGGTCACAGTCGTTATTGGCGATCGGTTAGGTAAAGGGCAGAAAGTGGCAGCTGGCATCGAAAAAGCCGGTGGCCGGGCCATCGTGGTGCCGGGCGTGGCGGCCGATATGAAGCTGGGTGACGTCATGAAGGCTGAAAACGCCGATTTCGGCATCTCCTTCTGCGGCAGCGGCGGTGCAGGCGCGATCACCGCGCAGAACAAGCATGGCTACAAAGCAAAACATGGTATGCGTTCGGTCGATGAGGGCGTCACCGCCATCAACGAAGGCGCCACGGTGCTGGGCTTTGGTTTTATGGACAAGGAGGAGCTGGGCGAACGGCTGGTGCAGGCCTGGAACAGGAAACACGGCAGCGGATCATGAAAGAACACTACGTGACGCAGGTGACGGTCGACGGCAAAGGCGACACCAAAGCGAAAGCCTTTGCCGATGCCCTGAGCCGTGTGCAGAACCAGGTTCTGCGCGCAACGCAAAAAATTCTGCTGCGCATCGAACCTCAGGATATCCGGGTGGTGCGCGCGCAGGAGAGCGTCAGAACCGAGAAGTTTCTCTTCTTCTTTCTGGCGCGCCAGCGCCGGAGCTTCAGCGTCACGCTGGAGATCACCGTCAGCGTCACCGTTTTCGACACGGAGCAGGTGGCGTTCGCGACAACATCATAAGCCTGTCAGCGTCAGGCCGTTCTGCCACGTTTCTGCTGTCGCGACTGTGCGGCGGACAGGGCGAGGCGGCGGCTGAGGCCGGACGGGTAAAAAAACGACAATAAGGTACAACAACATGTTTTTAATCATTTTGTTTAAGTCGTTGATCATTGGCGGGCTGGTCGGCGTCGGCGTGGGTGCAGGCGCCGCGCGCATGTTCCACGCGCCGACGACCCAGGGGATGGGCGCGTTTCGCACACTGGGCGAGCTGAACTCGTGCGAAGGCGATCCGGCATCCCACTTCTCCTTTGGTCTTGGCTTCTTTTTCAATGCCTGGGCATCTTCTGTTGCAGCCGGTTCCTTCACGCAGGATGTGGATCACCGCATCATCCCGAACTGGGGCGCGGCGGCGCTGATGGTGAAGAATCGCAACGTGGCGGAGACGCTGCACAACCCGAAAAAAATGGCTATCGCCTGCGGCATCATCGGCATGATCGTGGTCGCCTTCCTTAACTCGACTGCCTCGGCGGTACCGGCTGCGCTGCAGGTGACGGCGGTTAAAGTGCTGGTGCCCGCCGCAAACCTGCTGGTGAACACCGTCATGCCGGTCATCTTCTGGCTGGCGGCGATCGACGCGGGCCGAAAGTCGGGCTTCTGGGCCACCATTTTTGGCGGTCTGGCGCAGCTGATCATGGGCAACGCCGTGCCGGGCCTGGTGCTGGGGATTCTGATCGGTAAAGGCGTGGAAGAGAGCGGCTGGAACCGGGTCACCAAAGTCATGATGACCGCGATCGTGCTGCTGTTTGTGCTGAGCGGCTTCTTCCGGGGATTCGACATGAAACTGCTGCAGTCATTCCAGCTCGGCGTTCCTGGCTGGCTTGACCTGATCCACAACGCCGTCAGCGGCAAATAGAGGGCGATGCGATGAACGAAAATAAAGGCTTCTGGTACGCCGACTGGTCTTTCCCGATCTTTGTTGGTCTGCTCTCCGCGGGCGTCTTTGCCGGGACTCACATGTATTACCTCTATGGCATCGGCGCGTTTAACGAAGTGGCGTTTGTCTCGATGCTGCGAGCAGGCATGGAAACCGGCGTCTATGGCGCGGTCGCCGCCTTTGGGGCCAGCTTCCTCTTTGCCCGCATTATCGAAGGCTCGCTGGTGGGTATTCTGGACATCGGCGGCGCGATTCAGACCGGCGTCGGGCTGGGTGTTCCGGCGCTGCTGCTGGGCGCAGGCATCATCTTTCCGGTGGCGAACTTCGCCGCCTCGCTGGCGACCGGGCTGGTGATCGGCCTGGCCATTGGCTACCTGATTATTCTGGCGCGTAAATTCACCATCAATCAGAGCGACTCGACCTACGGCGCTGACGTGATGATGGGCGCGGGTAACGCCTCCGGGCGCTTCCTGGGGCCGCTCATCATTCTCTCCGCGATGGGCGCCTCTATTCCGATTGGGCTGGGGTCGCTGCTGGGCGCACTGCTGTTCTATCTCTGGAACAAACCAATTACCGGCGGCGCGATTCTGGGCGCAATGATCCTGGGTGCGATTTACCCGATTGCGCTCTGATCTCACCGGCAGCCCGGCAGCGGGCTGCCGTTAAGGAGAAACCATGTACGACTTGATTATCCGCGCCGCACGCCTCTGCGATGAGCAGGTGGTCGATATTGCGCTGCAGGATGGCCGCATCGCGGCGATAGGCTGCGTGCAGGGCAGCGCCCGGCACGAGCGCAACCTGGCGGGCCGCTTCTATCTCAGCGCAGGCTGGATCGACTCCCACGTTCACTGCTATCCCAAATCTCCGATTTATCATGATGAGGCGGACGCGATTGGCGTGGCGCACGGCGTCACCACGGTGGTCGATGCGGGCAGCACCGGCGCAGATCATATTGATGACTTTTACCGGCTGACGCGCACGGCCACGACGCAGGTCTTTGCGCTGATCAATATCGCCCGCACCGGCATCGTCACCCAGAACGAGCTGGCCGATATGACACAGATCGATGGCGAAGCAGTGCAGCAGGCGGTGACGCGGCTGCCTGATTTTATTGTCGGCCTCAAGGCGCGTATCAGCAGCAGCGTGGTCGGTAAAAACGGCGTGCAGCCGCTGATAAAGGCGAAGGCGATCCAGCAGGAGAGCGGCGGCCTGCCGCTGATGGTGCATATCGGTAACAATCCGCCCGATCTCGATCAGATCGTGGATCTGCTCACCACCGGCGACATCATCACGCACTGCTTTAACGGCAAGCCCAACCGCATCCTCACGCCGCAGGGCGAACTGAAAGTGGCGGTAAAACAGGCCATTGCGCGCGGCGTCCGGCTCGATGTCGGCCACGGCAGCGCCAGTTTCAACTTTGCGGTGGCCCGCGCGGCCATCGCGCAGGGCATTCTGCCCGACACCATCAGCTCGGACATCTACTGCCGCAATCGCCTGGCCGGGCCGGTGCACAGTCTGGCGCATGTCATGTCGAAGTTTTTCAGCGTCGGCATGACGCTGCCGCAGGTAATCGACTGCGTTACGGTCAGGGCGGCCGCAGGACTTCGCCTGACGCGCAAGGGCCAGCTGAAAGTGGGTTACGACGCCGATCTGACGGTGTTTAGCGTTAAACAGGAGAGCCGGCCCTTCATTGATTCAGAAGGTGAACAGGTGGCCGGTGACAAACATCTGATCCCGCTGGCGGCCGTGGTCGCCGGAGAGTGGTTTACGACTGAAGAAGGAGCCGCGCATGAACTCAGTTTATGAAAAGTATGGCCTGAAGCCGGTGATTAACGCCTCTGGCCGTATGACGATCCTCGGCGTCTCCACGCCGTCGAGTGAGGTGATCGATACGGTGAAATATGGCCTCAATCACTACTTCGAGATGAAAGATCTGGTGGATAAGACGGGCGCCTTTATCGCCGATCTGCTGAAGGTGGAGAACGCGCTGGTGGTCTCCTGCGCCTCGGCCGGTATCGCCCAGAGCGTGGCGGCGGTGATTGTTAAAGACAACGACTGGCTGCTGGATAATCTGCATGCCGCGCCGCTGACCGTTCCGCATCAGATTGTGGTGCCGAAAGGGCACAACGTGAACTATGGCGCGCCGGTAGGAAGTATGGTGGCGCTGGGCGGCGGAGCGCTGGTCGAGGCCGGTTACAGCAACGAATGTTCAGCCGCCCAGCTCGCCGCCGCGATCACGCCGCAGACCGCGGCCATCCTCTATGTGAAATCGCATCACTGCGTGCAGAAGAGCCATCTCGATGTGGAGCAGGCTGCCGCCGTTGCGCGCGAGCACGGCGTACCATTGATCGTCGATGCCGCCGCAGAAGAGGATCTGCACTGCTACTACGCGGCGGGTGCGGATCTGGTGATCTACAGCGGTGCCAAAGCGATCGAAGGGCCGACCAGCGGACTGGTGATCGGCAGGCATCAGTATGTCGAATGGGTGAAGCGTCAGACCAACGGCATTGGGCGTGCGATGAAAGTCGGCAAAGAGGGCATTCTGGGGCTGACCCAGGCCATCGAAAGTTACCTGACGCAGCCGAAGATCAGCGGCGCGCAGATGGTGGAGAAAATGACGCCGTTCATCGAACAGCTCAACAGCCTGCACGGCGTGACGGCCCGCGTGGTGTGGGACGGGGCCGGGCGCGATATCGCCCGCACGGAGATCGCCTTCGATGAGGCCGCGATCCCGCACCGCACCGGCGATCTGGTACAGGCGCTGAAAACGGGCGACGTGGCGATCTACTTCCGCGGTTACAAAGCCAACGAGGGGATTATCGAAGCCGACGTCCGCAGCGTCAGCGCCGATCAGCTCAATACCATCTTTACCCGCATCCAGGCGCTGTTAAACGGAGAAAACCACGCATGACGCTGACCCCCCATTTTTATCAGGATCGTCTCTGCCTCAATGTGCTGGCAGGATCAAAAGAGAATGCGCGCGCCATCTGGCAGGCGGCAGAAGGGCATGTGCTGGTGGGCGTGCTGTCGAAAAACTACAGCAGCAACGCGGCCGCGATCGCCGATATGCGTGAGTACGCGGCGCTGATCGATAACGCGCTCTCGATCGGGCTGGGCGCGGGCGATCCCAATCAGTCACAGATGGTGAGTGAGATCGCGGCGGTGCTGCAGCCGCAGCATGTAAACCAGGTCTTTACCGGCGTCGCCACCAGCCGCGCCCTGCTGGGCCAGTCGCAGACGGTGGTGAATGGCCTGATCTCACCGACCGGCACGCCGGGTCAGGTCAAAATCTCGACCGGCCCGCGCAGCGCAAAACAGCGTGACGGGATCGTACCGGTCGAAACCGCCATCGCGATGCTGCAGGATATGGGCGGCAGCTCGGTGAAATATTTTCCGATGGGCGGGCTGCAGGCGGTGGAGGAGTATCGCGCCGTGGCGGAGGCGTGCGCAAAACTGGACTTCTGGCTGGAGCCTACCGGCGGTATCGATCTGGAGAATTTTGGTGAGATCGTCCGTATTGCGCTGGAGTCGGGCGTCAGTAAAGTGATCCCGCACGTTTACAGTTCGATTATCGATCAGGCCAGTGGCGAGACGCGCGTGGAGGATGTGCGGCAGCTGCTGGCGATCGGCAAAACGCTGCTGGCCTGAGGATCGATACGATCGAACCGCCCCGGCACGATCGCGCAGCATGGACGTTGCGCGACGATCGCCGTAGGCTGATTTCCACTTTCTGTCTGCTAACAGGTAACGCTTGTGAGATTTCCCAATCAGCGCCTTGCGCAACTGTTTGATGCCCTGCAAAACGAAACGCTGCCTCAGGAGGAGCTGGCGCGGCGCTTTGCGGTCTCGACGCGGACCGTGCGCACCGACATGACGGCGCTGAATGCGCTGCTGGCCGAACATGGCGCGCAGTTTATCCTGAATCGCGGCGCGGGCTATCAGCTGAAGATTGAGGATGCGCAGCGTTTTCAGCATCTGCAACAGCACAGCGCGTCGCCGCTGCGGGTGCCGCGAACCGCGCCGGATCGGGTCCGCTATCTGCTGACCCGCTTTCTCACCGCCGCCTATTCGCTGAAGCTGGAGGAGCTGGCAGAAGAGTGGTTTGTCAGCCGGGCGACCCTGCAGAATGACATGGCCGAGGTGCGCGAATGGCTGGGGCGCTATCACCTCACGATCGAAAGCAAGCCGCATTACGGGATGAAGCTGTTTGGCAGCGAGGTGGCGATCCGGACCTGTCTGACCGACCTGCTGTGGCAAATCGATCAGGCGCAGCCGGAGAGTCCGCTGCTGACTATCGAGGCGCTGAACAGCGGCATACTGGAGACGCTGCGCCCGCTGTTACAGCGCTGTTTCGCCCGGCACAACATCCGGCTCAGCGATGAGGGCGAGCGCTACCTGCGGATCTACTGTGCCGTGGCGGTACGGCGCATCAGCGAGGGCTATCCGCTCAACGATCCGGGTGCCGAAGAGATTGGCGATGAGGAGCGGGAAGCCGCCCATCAGTTGATCACGCTGATGCGGCCGCTGGTCAGTAAGCCGATCTCCCCGGCCGAAGAGCACTGGCTGCGGATTAACATTGCGGCGCGGCGCATTCAGGCGGTGGCCCCCAGCGCGATCAACGCGGACGATGGCGATGCGCTGGTGGATTATCTGCTCAGTTTTATCAACACCCACTACAACTTCAATCTGCAGAACGATCAGCAGCTGCGTGCCGATCTGCTTACCCACATCAAGACCATGATTACCCGGGTACGCTATCAGATTCATATTCCCAATCCGCTGCTCAGTAACATCAAACAGCACTATCCGATGGCCTATGATGTCACCCTGGCGGCGGTGACCAGCTGGGGGAAATATACCCCTTACGTGATCAGCGAAAATGAGATTGGCTTTCTGGTGCTGCACATCGGTGTCGGGCTGGAGCGCCACTATGATGTCGGCTATCAGCGCCATCCGCAGGTGCTGCTGGTGTGCGACAGCGGCAACTCCACGCTGCGGATGATCGAGGCGATGCTGCTGCGCCGCTATCCGCAGCTGCAGGTGACGGCGCGGCTGTCACAGCGTGAATATGAGGCGCGCAGCCGCATTGATGAGGATTTTGTGATCTCGACCATCCGGCTCAGCGAAAAAGAGAAGCCGGTCGTGGTCATGTCGCCGTTTCCCACCGGTTTTCAGCTGGAGCAGATTGGCAAACTGGTGCTGGTCGATCGAACCCGGCCCTATATGCTGGCGAAATTTTTTGATGCGCAGCATTTCCATATTGTCGATCGGCCGATGACCCGCTCTGCGCTGTTTCGCCAGCTGTGCGATCAGCTGGAGGCAGAAGGATTCGTGGATGCGGCGTTCTGTCCGTCGGTGGAGGAGCGCGAGGCGATCGTCAGCACCATGCTCGGCGAAGGCATTGCGCTGCCGCACTCGCTGGGGCTGCTGGCAAAGAAAACCGTGGTCTGCACCGTGCTGGCCCCGCAGGGGATCGCCTGGGGCGACGACACCGCCTATGTGATTTTCCTGCTGGCGATCAGCAAAAGCGAGTATGAAGAGGCGATGGCGATCTACGATCTGTTTGTGACGTTTCTGCGTGAAAGGGCGATGACCCGCCTGCGGGACTGCACCGATTTCAGCAGCTTCAGGGCGGTCGCGATGGAGTGTCTGAGCCGCCCCTGAGAATCAGTTTTTCTTCGCCAGCAGGCGCGGGATCTCGCGCAGGCACCAGGATTTGGCTTCACCCATGCTGTCACGCCGCCACGCCATAATAATATCGACCTCGCGGGTGTACTCCGGGCTGACCACCCGCAGGCGACCTTCGGCAATATCCTGCTCCACTAACGAATAGGGCATGGTCGCCACGCCCAGGCCGGCCAGCAGCGCGCGGCGCTTGTCGTCCATGCTGCTCACGGTCAGGCGCTGCTGCTTATCCAGTAGCTGCACGGTCAGAACCGGCCGCTCACGGGCGGTATCTGCCACCGCGATGCCCCGGTATTTCACCCGCGTCACTTCCGACTGCGGTTCAGGCTCGTTGTGAATCGGGTGATCGGCGCTGGCGACATAGACGCTCATCATGGTGTAGAGCTTGCGGGTATTGATCTCGGTTGAGGCGCGGAAGTGCATATCCGGCGCGATCACGATATCGGCGCGACCCTGTTCCAGCCGCTCCCAGGCGCCCGCCAGCACTTCAGTAACCAGCGAAAACTGCGTATTGGCCTTGTCGGCCAGCCGCGTGACCAGCGGAAACAGCGCCTCGACCGGCACCAGCGCTTCGGTCACGATGGTGAGATGGGTCTCCCAGCCGCGCGCCAGCGCTTCCGCATCGGTAGTGAGCTTATCGGCGGCTTCCAGCAGTACCCGGCCACGCTCCAGCAGCATGCGTCCCACGTTCGTGAATTTGGTGCGATGACCGGAACGGTCAAACAGCACCACATCCAGCTCCTCTTCCAGCTTCTGCATGGTGTAGCTGAGGGCGGAAGGGACGCGGCCCAGTTCATCCGCGGCGGCGGCAAAACTACCACGCCGATCGATCGCATCCATTACGCGTAAAGATTCAAGGGTTAACGCACGCTCTTTAGCCATCCCGGGTCTCTGTCAGGAAATTTGAACATGCCGGGCAGATTAACTGGCTAACAATCCGGCGTCCAGACTTTTACCATGAGGGTATAGAGTCCGCGACCGATCCTCGTCAGCGGATGCCGGAGGTAAATCATGATCACCACACGCAGCGCGTCCGCATGTGGCCAGGCCGATTTTGGCTGGCTGCAGGCCCGCTACAGTTTCTCTTTTGGCCACTATTTTGATCCCGGACTGATGGGCTACGCGTCACTGCGCGTCCTGAACCAGGAAGTGCTGGCACCGGGTGCGGCGTTTCAGCCGCGCGCCTATCCTCAGGTCGATGTGCTGAACATTGTGCTGCAGGGTGAAGCGGAGTACCGCGACAGCGAAGGCAACACCATTACCGTGCAGGAAGGGGAGGCGCTGCTGCTCTCTGCGCAGCCGGGCGTCAGTTACACCGAAATGAACCTGAGCAAAGAGCGGCCGCTGACGCGTATGCAGCTCTGGCTGGCCGCCTGCCCGGAGCGGGAAAACCCGCGCATGCAGAAGATGGCGCTGGCAGAAGGGCCGCTGTCGCAGCTGATCGCCTCGCCGGATGGCGTGGAAGAGAGCCTGCAGCTGCGTCAGCAGGTGTGGATTTATCAGGTCGAACTGGCGCCCGGTGAGCAGCACGCGCTGCGCTTACAGGGGCCGCGCGCCTATCTGCAGTCGATTCACGGATCGCTGACGGCGATGTCCGGCACCGATCATCAGGAGACCCTGGGCTGTGGCGACGGCGCGTTCCTGCAGGAGGAGAAACAGCTGCAGCTGACCGCCAAAACCGCGACCCGCGCGCTGGTCATCGACATCCCGGTCTGATCCGCAGGCAATAAAAAAGGCGGCCAGGGCCGCCTTTTTTGCGTTCTGCAGGTTACTTCAGCATGGTGAATGCGGTGGTCACGTGCTTCACGCCGCTGACCCGGCTGGCGATATCGGCCGCGGCCTGCGCTTCCTGTTGCGTCACCAGACCCAGCAGGAACACTTCGCCGTTCTCCGTCGTCACCTTCACGTTGGACGATTTCACCTGATCGCTGCCCAGCAGCTGTGAGCGGATTTTAGTGGTGATCCAGGTGTCGGACGAGGTGGTGCCGAGCGTCACTTTCTGGCCGATACGGATTTCGTTGTAGACCTCGGTTGCGCCATCAACGCCCATTGTGATCTGTTTGGCGCGGTTGGCAATCTCCTGCGAAGGTGCCTGACCGGTCAGCAGCACTTTGCCCTGATAAGCCGTCGCAATCACGCGGGCATCGGTTTTGATCTGCTGATCTTTAGCTAACGCGTTTGTGACGCGCAGCTCCAGCGTGCCGTCATCCACCTGCGTCCCGACGGAGCGGGGATCGGTTGCCGTTTTGGTCGCCACGGCCGCACCACCCGCGACGACCGCGACGCAGCCCTGCAGCAGCAGGGCAGTTAACAGAATAGCTATAGCGTTCAATGCTTTCATTCGTGCTCCTTCGTTCATTCCTGATGGGGAAAGAGAGTGTTATCGATCAGATCGCACAGGCAGTTCACGGTGAGCATATGCATCTCCTGAATCCGGGCACTGCGATGAGAGGGAATACGGATTTCCACATCCTGCGGGCCCAGCAGTCCGGCAAGCTCTCCGCCATCATACCCGGTTAGCGCAACGATAGTCATATCGCGTGTCACTGCGGCTTCAACCGCCTTGATAATGTCACGGGTGTTACCGCGGGTAGAGATCGCCAGCAGCACATCGCCAGCCTGTCCCAGCGCGCGTACCTGTTTGGCATACACTTCATCATGCAGACGGTCGTTGCCGATCGCGGTCAGCATCACGTTGTCTGCACTCAGCGCCAGCGCCGGCAGGCTGGGGCGTTCGGTCTCAAAACGATTGATCATGCTGGCGGCAAAATGCTGGGCATTGGCCGACGAGGCCCCGTTGCCACAGCTCAGGATTTTATTGCCATTGAGTAACGACTGCACCAGCGTCATGGCCGCACGGGAGATGGCATCGGGCAATGCCTCGGCGGCGGCTATCTGGGTCTGAATACTTTCAGTAAAACACGCTTTAATTCTTTCCTGCACACGACCACCTGGTTCTAAACGTCTGCATTAAAGGCATTCGGCAGCCATTCAAGCGCCGTGCCGGTAATGGCGATGATATCGAAACGGCAATTCACTGTTTCAAAACTGCCGCCGCGTTGCGCCAGCCAGAGAGCGGCGGCGCGCAGCAGCTTTTGTTGTTTATTCCGGGTTATGCTGGCGAGTGCGCCACAATAACGCGCGTCGCGACGGTAGCGGACTTCCACAAACACCCAACAGTGCCCGTCGCGCATAATCAGGTCAAGTTCACCCTGCTGAAAGTGAACGTTGCTGGCGACCCATTCCAGGCCAGCCTGCTCCAGATAGCGCCGGGCCACTGCTTCGTGCCCGGCCCCAATCTGGCGGCGGCTCAGTTGGCCGGTGCGATTTCGCCCCGACGATACTGGTTCCATGTCAACTTCCTGTTGATCACACAATCCGTGTTGGCACTGAGCCTGCCGGTGTTGCCATCCAGCGTAAAGCCCGGTGTCTGGCGCATCTGGTTAAAGTTATTCGCCAGCGTCCAGGCATCCATTCCCATGGCGTAGAGGCGCACCAGGGAGTAGTCATTGTTGAATGACTTCGCGGTCTGCTGCATCAGGCCAGGGTTGCTGCCGGAAAGCAGCGGGATGTCGCTGAACTGCAGGCCATCCATTTCCAGACGGAAGTCGGGACCGGCACCGGCCTGTGCGCTGCGTGAGCTGGCGTAGAGCGAGATATTGCTGCGGCTGCCGGTACGCATCGCGATCATCGGTTTGATCAGCTGCAGTTCATCCTGAGTCGACACGATATAGACCGCATCCACGCTGCCACCGCTGCTGGTGCTGACCGCATCCGGCGTGCTCTGCTGCGGAGCCGGAATCGTCAGCCCTGCGATGGAAACACCCTGCGACGCGGCAGGCGCCGCATTCACCGGCGTACCGGAGAGGCTGATGCCTGCGCCACTGTTGATGCCCTGTTTCAGCTCTGCAGTGGAACCGAAGCGCTGCTGCATGACCGTCGTGCCACCCAGCGACTGCCACTCCTGTGCAAAGGCGTTGGTGACGCGATCGCCCAATCCGCTGCGCGGAACCAGCAGCAGCGGCTGACGTTTGCCCTGATCCCAGATATGGTGCGCCGCGTCGCGGGCTTCATCTTCCGGAGAGAGCGCAAAGTAGCAGATATTCGGATGGTTCTGGATCTGTTCCGGTTCGTTAAGCGCCAGCACATTCAGCGGCGTCTGGCTGTTAGCGACTTTCTCGACGTTGCTCTTCAGCAGCGGGCCGACCACGATAGTCGCGCCATCCTGCTGAGCCTGCTGCATTACCTGTTCAATCGGCTGGCTGCTGGTGTCATACACCTTGATCTGAGCCGTGCTGGCCGGCTGTGCGGCGACCGGCTGAGACTGAGGCTGAGCGGCGGTGTCGGCAGGCTGCTGCTGCTGCTGCTGCTGCGGTGCACTGATCGGATCGCTGGCAGAACCCGCGACGGCAGCGGGCTGCGTGCTGGCGGTAGTATCGGTTGAGGCGGGCTGCGCGGCTGCGGCGGGCTGCGCCGACGGTGCTGACAGTCCGTTCTTCGCGTCGTTAAAGCCTTTCTGAATCGCGTTGGCGAACACCTGCGCCTGACCGTTCAGCGGCAGCAGCAGCGCGATCAGGCTGGTCGAGGCTTTGGTGTAGTTCTGCATCTGGCTGAGCTGGGTGGGCAGGGTTTTGGCCGCCGGGTTCTGCGGGTAGCGGGTCTGCCAGTCTTTGATGCCTGACTTAAGCATCTCCGCATCCTGGGCGTTCGCGCGCCAGACCGCGAGCAGATCCAGCCAGCCCTGCAGCACATTTTCGTCGGCGTTGATGACCAGGTTACTGACCTGCTGCGGCGACATCTGCGTCAGTGTCTGCCAGGTGGCGTCGATGTTGCCCTGATGATCGGTGCCTTTCAGCAGCGGCTCCTGCGCGATGTAGGACCGCACCAGCGAGAGCGACGGGCGACCCTGGGCGCTGGCAATCTGCAGGCTGTAGTAGCGGGCCAGCTGATCCTGCGACAGGGCGCCGGTTTTGACCTGGGCTAACAGTGGTTCAGCCTCTTTGGTTTTCTGCTGTGCAATCAGTAACTGCGCGTTGAGCAGCAGGGATTCCTGCTGTTGCGTCTCAGAGAGCTGCTGCGGCAACTGGCTCAGTTGCTGCGTCGCGTCAGGATACTTTCCTTCCTTCAACAGGGCGCGGATTGCGAGTAATTGCCAGTCGGTCTTGCTATCATCGCTGCTTTGCTGCGCCTGTTGAAGATAGTAAGCGGAGCTGGCTGTGACAGGCCCCTGAATATTGACGGTTGAGGTTTGCGGCCCCTGACCGCTACATGCGGCTAAAATCAGCCCAGCAAGAATGACAGGCAGAAAGCGTCCTGCTTTATGACGAACGACTTTTGAAGGAAGCATA
>Ga0308161_1001060_pt1 | contig 35771 bp, 28 predicted proteins | sample PhyFR2_FD_201034 | JGI IMG/M metagenome (GOLD analysis project Ga0308161, IMG submission 201034) | Phyllosphere microbial communities from UC Gill Tract Community Farm, Albany, California, United States - DLSLF.R2 | ecosystem: Host-associated > Plants > Phyllosphere > Unclassified | place: USA...
TGGCCTGCGAGCACCGGATCCGATGCGGCCTTCGTCCCCAGCACCTCGACCGCGCGCGACGCCCAGGCCGCATCACCGGTTGCAAAAGCCAGCGCGAAGAGCCCGTCGGCGAGCAGACCGAGGTCGGCGGTGGTCGCCACAGCATCCGCCGCGACGCCGTCCAGCGACGACCGGACGAGGTCCCCCGCGGCCGAACGGTTCACTCTCAGCACGTGCGCCGCAGCCCCCACGGCCGCGTCGACCCACGAGGCCTCCCCCAGCCGGGCGCCTGCCCGGGCGAGCGCGCCGATCGCGAGGCCGTTCCACCCGGTCAGCACCTTCCCGTCCACCGCCGGCGTCTCGAGGCCTTCGCGACCCGCCGCGTCCCGGCGGTAGTAGCCGCCCTCGCTGCGCTCGCCGTCGATCCACGACTCGGAGTCCTGCGCCGCGCCGAACGCACCGCCGTCGCGTCGCAGCACGTTCAGCAGGAAGCCCGCGACGCCTGCCGCGATGTCCGCCCGCCCGGCGTCCAGCGCCACCTCCAGCAGCTGCGCGTTGTCGGTCAGCATCCGCTCGTAGTGCGGCACGGTCCAGTCCCTCTGGGTCGCGTACCGGAAGAACCCGCCGTCGACGGGGTCCCTCAGCTCGGACCCGGCCATCGCCGTGAGCGCTCGATCCACGGCTTCCGTTCCGCCGGCCACCGGAAGCTGCAGGAAGCGCAGCGTCGTGGCCATCGGGAACTTCGGGGCTCCGCCGAAGCCGCCGAACAGGCGGTCCTCCCGCTCGGCGATCGTGCCCGCCGCGGCGCGCAGCGCGCTGACGTCGGGGAGCTGCGACTCCGGCGCCTGCGCGGCTGCCCGCAGCGCGTCGGCCACGGCATCCGCCGAGGCGAGCACTTCGTCGCGCCGATCCGTCCACGCCTCGCGCACGGCCGTCAGCACGTCGCGGAAGGACGGCGTTCCGCCGCGGGCCTCCGGAGGCCAATAGGTGCCGGCGTAGAACGTTCCGCCCCGCGGCGTGGTGAACACGGTCAGTGGCCAGCCGAGGTTCTGCGTGAACGCGGATGCCGCGGCCATGAACGCCGCATCGACCTCCGGATGCTCCTCGCGATCGATCTTCACCGCCACGAAACCCTCGTTGATCTGCGCGGCCGTGGCCTCATCGGAGAAGGACTCGCGCGCCATGACGTGACACCAGTGGCAGGTGGAGTAGCCGATCGAGATCAGCAGCGGCACATCACGGCGCACGGCCTCGTCGAACGCCTCAATGCTCCACGGTCGCCAGTCCACCGGGTTCTCGGCGTGCGCACGCAGGTAGGGGCTGAGGGTGTCGGCGAGCCGGTTGGTCATGGCACCCACGGTACGCCGCGGGCCCCGGACCGCGGGCCGGTCAGAATGCGGCGAGCGCGCGCGGGTCGGCGACCGGCGCGAATCCGACCAGCGGCAGCGCCCTCTCGGCGGCGAGCGCGATGCGGTCGAGGATCTGCGGCGACCGGATCTCGTAGCCGTCGAAGTCGGTGTTGCTGGCGTACACGCCCAGCGGCAGGGTGAGCGCCTGGAAGAAGGCGAACAGCGGTCGCAGCTGGTGCTCGAGGATCAGGGCGTGCCGTTCACCGCCGCCGGTGGCGGCCAGCAGCACGGGCTTGCCGACCAGGGCGTACTGGCCGATGAAGTCGAACAGGTGCTTGAACAGCCCGGTGAACGAGGCGCGATAGACCGGGCTCCCCACGATGAGCAGGTCGGCCTCCTCGATCGCCTGCAGCTGCGCCTCCACCGCGGGAGGCAGGTCGTCGCGCCGCAGAGCGCCGGCGAGCCCAGGTCCGATCTCGGTGAGCTCGATGATGCGCACGTCCACGTCGATCCGCTCCGCCACTGCGTCCGCGATGGCGCGCAGCAGGGCGGTGGTCTTGCTGGGCTCGTGCAGGGATCCGGAGACGGCGACGACGCGGTAGTGGGCTGGCATGCCTCCGACGGTAGTGAGCAGAACGCCCCGCGTCACGGGAAGCGACACGGGGCGTCATGCAGTCGAAACATGGCGTCATCCGGCGGGCGGCCGGGGACAGCGGGAGGAGGTCAGTTGACCTCGTCCGGGTGGGCGCTGACGCGGCCCGAGCCGTCGCCCGGGTCCATGGCGTCGATCGCGGCGATCTGCGCATCGGTCAGCTCGAAGTCGAACACGTCGATGTTCTCGGCCATCCGCTCGGGGCGCACCGACTTCGGGAAGACGATGAAGCCCTTCTGCAGGTGCCAGCGCAGCACGACCTGGGCAGGGGTGCGCCCGGTGGCCGCAGCAGCCGATGCCACCGCATCCGCGCCGAACAGGTCGTACTTGCCCTGGCCGAGCGGACCCCACGACTCGATGAGCACGCCGTGCGCGGCGGCCCAGTCGGTGATCTCGCGCTGCTGGTAGGCGGGGTGCAGCTCGATCTGGTTCACGGCCGGGACGACGCCGGTCGCCTCGACGATGCGCTCCAGGTGCGGGACGAGGTGGTTCGAGACGCCGATCGAGCGGGCGAGGCCGCGCTCGCGGATGCCGATCATCTTCTCCCAGGCGTGCACGTAGTCGTCCTTGGCCGGCGTGGGCCAGTGCACCAGGTACAGGTCGACCTGCTCGAGACCCAACTTCTCGAGGCTCTCGGCGATGGCCTTGTCGGGCTCGTCGTCGTGGTGGCGGTCGTTCCACAGCTTGGTGGTGATGAACAGCTCCGAGCGGGCGATGCCGCTCTTCGCGATGGCGGCGCCGACGCCCTCCTCGTTTCCGTAGATGGCCGCGGTGTCGATGTGACGGTAGCCGGCCTCGAATGCCTGGCTGACCGCGCGCTCGGCCTCATCGGCCGGCACCTTGAAGACGCCGTAGCCGAGCTGGGGGATGCTGTGTCCGTCGTTGAATTCAACCGTGGGAGTCGTCATGGCTCCAGCGTACGGGGTTGTGATGACAGGTGCGATGACGGAGTCCGCCCGATGCCACGGCCTCAGGCGAGCGCGGCGACCGCCTCCTCGACGAGCGCCCAGAAGCGGTCCACGTCGAGGTCCATCGCGATGGTCGCGTTGGGTTCCGCGCCCAGTGCGTCGATGAGGTCCACGCTCGTCGCGCCGCGCGTGTGGGTCCCGTTGACCTCGATGTCGAGGTGCGAGCGCACCGTGGTCGCCACGGCCGGATCGATGAGCATCGCCACGGTGATCGGGTCGTGCAGCGGCCCGTCGGGCATGCCCTGCGTCACCTCGTACGTGGAGCAGAAGAATTCCAGCAGCTCCCAGCCGAAGGCCGCCGTGCGGGTCCCGATCCGCCCGATGCGCTCGCGCACCTCGCGGGTGACGAGCGCCTGATGCGTGATGTTCAGCCCGACCATGGTGAAGTCCACCCCGCTGTCGAGAACCAGTGCGATGGCCTCCGGGTCGGTCAAGGCATTGAACTCCGCGTAGGGCGTCGCGTTTCCGCGCGTCGTGGAGCCGCCCATCCAGATCACCCGCGCGATGCCGGGGAGCAGGTCGGGGTGGTCGCGCACCAGCACGCCGATGTTCGTCAGCGGCCCGGTCGCGACGATCGTGACGGGCACCTCGGATGCCGCGATGACGTCGCGCATGAGGGTCTGCGCGTCCCGCTCGTCGAGCGGCACGGTCGGCTCGGGGAGCACGGGCCCACCCAGCGCGTTGGTGCCGTGGATGTCCTCGGCGGGGTGCAGGGAACCGGCGAGCGGGCCGGCCGCGCCGCGCGCGACCGGAACGCCGTCGACACCCGCGACGGTGAGCGCGACGCGCGCGTTCAGCGTGGTGTGCTCCAGCAGGCCGTTGCCCCCGACCGTCGTGACGGCGCGCAGGTCGATCGCGGGGTTCGCGGCGGCGAGCCAGATCGCGAAGACGTCGTCGTGGCCGGGGTCGCAGTCGAGGATCACGGGAGTGGGCATGGCATCCAGTATCCCGGCCTGGACCCCTATCGCGGCGCGAGGACGTCGAACGCGAGCCGCGCCAGTTGCGCCGGCGAACCGGCGCCGGTCGTGCCGGCCTCGGATGACGCCCACTCCTCCAGCCCGATGCGGATCGCCTCGGTGGCGGCGACCGCGAGCAGCCGCGCGCGGAGCCGATCGGATGCCCATCCCTCGTGCTCGGCGATGATGCCGCAGATGAGCTCCTCGGAGTCGTGATTCACCCGATGCCACACGGCCCGCAGCTCGGTGTCGTCGGTCAGTGCGCGCAGGAGCGGCCGGATGCCGAGCATCTGCTCGGCGGCGTCCTCTCCGTCGACGGTCAGCACCTCGTCGATCGCCGCCGAGATCGCGGCGCGGGCCTCGCCGTCGGCGGAGACGAGCAGCTCCTGCCACCGCGCGGCCCCGATCTCGAGCATCGGGGCGACGGCCTGCTCCTTCGTGTCGAAGTAGCGGTAGAAGGTGCGCAGCGAGACGCCCGCCGCGTCCGCGATCTGCGCGGCCGTCACCTGCGCGACTCCCTGCCGGGCGAACAGCGCGGCGGCCGCCGCTGCGATGTCCTGCCGTGTCTGCGCCCTGCGGCGGGCGCGCAGGCCCGGTTCCTCGTCCATGGTTCCGAGCGTACGGGAATAGCTGGACAATCTGTCCGTTGAATGACAACATGGCACGTCGTGCCACTTAAGGCAATGAGCATCATGACGGATCCGATCCCGGACCCGCCGGGGGTGCCCGAGCAACATGACGGATCCGATCCTGGACCCGCCGAGGAAGGAATCATCATGAACCGCTACGAAGGTCGCCGCGCACTCGTCACCGGAGGCGGCTCCGGCATCGGCCAGGCCACCGTGCTGAGGATACTGTCGGAGGGCGGTCGTGTCGTCGCCGCCGACGTCAGCGCCGCGGGCCTCGCCGACACGGTCGAGAAGGCGGGCGCCGACGCCGAGCGCCTCACCACCGTCGAGGTCAACATCGGCGACGAGGCATCGGTCAAGGCCGGAGTGTCCGCAGCCGTCGACGCGCTGGGCGGCCTGGACGTGCTGGTGAACGCCGCAGGCATCCTGCGGTCCTCGCACACCGACCAGACGACCCTCGACCAGTTCCAGCAGGTCATCCAGGTGAACCTGGTCGGCACGTTCCTGATGATCCGCGAGGCGATCCCCGCCCTCCTCGAGGGCACCGACTCCGCGGTCGTGAACTTCAGCTCCACCTCGGCGATGTTCGCGCACCCCTACATGGCGGCGTACGCGGCCAGCAAGGGCGGCGTGCAGTCGATGACCCACGCCCTCGCCGCCGAGTACGCGAAGCGCGGCATCCGCTTCACCTCGGTCCAGCCGGGCTCGATCTCGTCCGGCATGACCGACGGATCCGGTCAGAGCCGGCAGAGCGTCGGCCCCGGCCTTCCCGAGGACGCCGACATGAGCCTGTTCATGAAGCTCGCCCCGGCCATCGGCCAGGGCTTCGCGGGCCCCGAGTCGGTCGCCGGCGTCGTCGCGATGCTGGCCAGCGCCGACGGCGCCTTCATCACCGGCACCGAGGTGCGCATCGACGGCGGAACGCACTTCTGATCCGCTGATCCCGACCCGCGGCATCCGCTCGACCCGAACGAGCGGATGCCGCGTTCGCGTTAGGCTGGAGGGCTATGTCCTCGCCCGTCATCGTGTATCCCCCTGAGCTGCCGGTCTCCGCAGCCCGCGAGGAGATCGCCGACGCGATCCGCGAGCATCAGGTGGTGATCGTGGCCGGCGCCACCGGCTCGGGAAAGACCACGCAGCTTCCGAAGATCTGCCTGGAGCTGGGCCGGGAGCGCATCGCGCACACCCAGCCGCGGCGGCTCGCCGCACGCACCATCGCCGAGCGCGTCGCCGAGGAGCTGCACGTCGAGCTGGGCGACCTGGTCGGCTACAAGGTGCGGTTCACGGACCAGGTGTCGGATGCCACGCGCATCGCGCTGATGACCGACGGCATCCTGCTGAACGAGATCCACCGCGACCGGCTGCTGCGCCGCTACGACACGATCATCATCGACGAGGCGCACGAGCGCTCGCTCAACGTCGACTTCCTGCTGGGATACCTGCACCGCATCCTCCCCGAGCGACCCGACCTCAAGGTGATCATCACCTCGGCGACCATCGACCCGCAGAGCTTCGCGGCGCACTTCTCGGATGCGGACGGCGAGCCGGCGCCCATCATCGAGGTCTCCGGCCGGACCTACCCCGTCGAGATCCGGTACCGTCCGCTGGTGGACGCCGCCACAACTCCGGAGGAATCCGACGAAACCAGCGGAGACCGGGCCGCGAGCCGGGGTTCGGCCAAGAATCTCCGGAGTTCTGGCGCGAACGGCGCGGAGCCGGAGGACGAGGTCACGGCCATCGTCGCGGCGCTGCGCGAGCTGGACCGCGAGGCGCCGGGCGACGTGCTGGTGTTCCTGCCCGGTGAGGCCGAGATCCGCGACGCCGCCGAAGCCGTCCGCGGCGCCTACCGCTCGCAGACCGCACCGGTCGAGGTGCTGCCCCTGTACGGACGCCTGTCCGCGGCCGAGCAGCATCGCGTGTTCGAGCGCTCGAGCGTCGCGGGGCTGCGCCGGCGGGTGGTGCTGGCCACGAACGTCGCCGAGACCAGCCTCACGGTGCCCGGCATCAAGTACGTGGTCGACACCGGCACGGCCCGCATCTCGCGATACAGCGCGCGCTCCAAGGTGCAGCGCCTGCCCATCGAGGCGGTGTCGCAGGCATCCGCGAACCAGCGCTCGGGCCGCGCGGGGCGCACCAGCGACGGCATCGCGATCCGCCTCTACGGCGAGGATGACTTCGAGAAGCGCCCGGAGTTCACCGAGCCCGAGATCCTGCGCACCTCGCTGGCCTCGGTCGTGCTGCAGATGCTCTCGCTCGGCTTCGGCGACATCACCGAGTTCCCGTTCCTCACTCCCCCGGACTCGCGCGGCGTCAAGGCCGCTCTCGACCTGCTCACCGAGATCGGTGCGGTGGACGTCACGCGCGGCGCACAACCCCGCCTCACGAGGATCGGCCGGGACATCTCCCGGATGCCGATGGATCCGCGGTTCGCCCGGATGCTGGTCGCGGGCGCCGCCGCGGGCTCCGGCGTGCTGCGCGACGTCATGCCGATCGTCGCCGGCCTGTCCATCCAGGACGTGCGGGAGCGCCCCTCGGCGGATGCCCCGCAGTCGGTGCGGGACGAGGCCGACCGCATGCACGCGCGCTTCGTCGACCCGACCAGCGACTTCCTCTCGCTGCTCAAGCTGTGGAACCACCTGCGCGAGCAGCAGAGGGAGCTCGGCTCCAGCGCGTTCCGCCGGATGTGCCGCAGCGAGCATCTGAACTACGTGCGCGTGCGGGAGTGGTTCGATGTGCACCGCCAGCTGCGCACGCTCGTGAAGGCCGGGAAGGACTCCGGCGGTGCGGGTGCCGCGTCCGGCACCGACGCAGACGCCGTGCACCGCGCGATCCTCGCCGGCCTGCTCTCGCAGATCGGCATCCTGGATGAGCGCACCGCGGCCGGCAGCGCCAACAAGGACAAACCGAAGAAGGGCGAGAAGCGCCGCATCGCGGAGTACCGCGGCGCTCGCGGCATCCGCTTCTCGATCTTCCCCGGCTCGGGTCTGCGCAAGAAGGCTCCGCAGGCCGTGATGGCGGCCGAGATCGTGGAGACCTCGCGCACGTTCGCGCGCACGGTCGCGGCGATCGACCCCGCCTGGGCGGAGTCCCTCGCCGGCGACCTCGCCAAGCGGCAGGTCACCGAGCCGCACTGGTCGAAAGATGCCGGGGCCGCGGTCGCGTTCGAGAAGGTGACGCTGTTCGGGGTGGAGATCATCCCCCGGAGGCGCGTGCAGTTCGCGCGCATCGACCGCGCGGGCGCCCGCGAGCTGTTCCTGCGCCACGCCCTGGTCGAGGGCGAGTGGGATCCGTCGCGCATCGACAAGAGGGTCAGCGCCTTCTGGCGCGCGAACGCCGAACTGCGCCGCCGTCTGGAGAAGCTGGAGGAGCGCGAGCGCCGCCGGGACATCCTCGCCGGCGACGAGACCGTGTTCGCCTTCTACGACCAGCGCATCCCGCACGAGGTGTTCGACGTGCGCTCCTTCGAGAAGTGGTGGCGCGACGCCCTGGCGTCCACGCCGAAGCTGCTCGTCATGCGCGAGAGCGACCTGCTCGAGGACGAGGACCGCGCCGACCAGTCCGAGTTCCCCACCCGCTGGACGCAGGGCGACCAGGTGCTGGGCCTCGCCTACCGCTTCGAGCCGGGTGCGGAGGACGACGGTGTGAGCGTGGTGCTTCCGCTCGCGCTGCTGCAGCAGATCCGCGACACCGGCTTCGACTGGCAGGTGCCCGGCCTGCGCGACGAGCTCATCACCGCCCTGCTCCGCGCGCTGCCGAAGGCGGTCCGCCGCCATGTCGTGCCTGCCGCGGACTGGGCCGCGAAGCTGGGCGAGCAGCTCGCCCAGGACGGCCCGGAGAACCACGCCGGCGTGCCCGAGCGCTCGCTCAAGGAGTCGCTGGCCCGGCTGATCCAGCCGATCGCGAACCAGCGCGTCGCGGCATCGGACTTCGAGGACGATCGTGTGCCGGGGCACCTGCGGATGAACTTCCGGGCGGTCGACGAGCGCGGGCGCGTCGTGGGCTCCGACCGGGATCTGGCGGCCCTGCAGCAGCGGCTCTCGGACCGTTCGCGGCAGAGCGTCGCACGCTCGATCGCGCGCCCGGATGCGCCGGCGAAGGGCGCACGCAAGCCCGATGCCGCATCCGTCGCCGCAGCATCCGCCCGCGGTCCGATCGAGCGCGACGGCCTGACGGACTGGACCTTCGGGGACCTGCCCGACGTCCTCGACACGAGGGTCGCCGGCGGTGTCGTGCGCGGGTACCCCGCGATCAGCGACCGCGGATCGACCGTGTCGGTGCGCCTGGAGGCGACGGCCGATGCCGCGGCATCCGCCACCCGCGACGGGGTGCTGCGTCTGGTGCTGCTGAACGTCCCCTCCCCCGCGTCCTACGTGCAGAACCACCTCACCTCGGCGGAGAAGCTGGCGCTCGCCGCATCGCCGTACCAGAACGTCGCGGCCCTGATCGAGGATGCCCGCACGGCCGTCGTGCGCGGGCTCATCGAGGGCGAGGTGCCCGGCGGCCTCATCCGCACCGAGGCCGAGTTCCGGCGGGTCCGGGATGCCGTGAACGCCGCCCTCGTGGACAGCCTGTTCGCCTGCGTGTCGCTGGTCGCCCGCATCCTGACGAAGAGCCGCGACGTGGAGCGCGGCATCAAGTCGCAGAACTCGCTCGCACTGCTCGGCCCGCTGAACGACATCCGCTCCCAGCTGAGCGACCTCATCCGCCCCGGCTTCATCTCCGCCACGGGGGTGGAGCGGCTCGCACACCTGCCCCGCTACCTGGACGGGATGCTGGACAGGCTGAAGACGCTCGCGAACGAGCCGGGCAAGGACCGCGCCCGCCTGACCGAGTACGAGCGCATGGCGAAGGCCTTCGAGGACGCCGGCGGCACGATCCCGCTCGCATCCGACGCGCCGGCCGCCCTCGTGGAGGTGCGCTGGCTTCTCGAGGAGTACCGGGTGAGCGTGTTCGCGCAGCGCCTGGGCACGGCGCAGCCCGTCTCACCGCAGCGGATCATGAAAGCGCTCTCGGCTCGCTGAGAGATCGCCGCCGTCGCCCGAGGCCGCGTTAGCCTGGCATCATGGCTCGCGCGATCGTCCACACCGAACTCGGCTCCCCTGACGTCCTCCGGCTGGTGGAGGTGCCCGACCCCGTCGCAGGCCCTGGCGAGGTCGTCGTGCGGATCGAGGCCGCCGGCGTCAACCCGATCGACGTCAAGCAGCGCTCGGGGAAGCGCCCCCTGCCGCCGATCACCGAGCCGCGGCACGTCGGATTCGACGGCGCCGGGACGATCACGGCGATCGGCGAGGGCGTCACCGGCTTCGCGGTCGGCGAGCGCGTGGCGATCGGCGACACCCGGGGCACGTACGCCACGGCTCTCGCGGTGCCGGTGCACAACATCACCCGCCTGCTCGACGGCGTCACCTCGGCGGAGGGCGCCGCCCTCAGCATCCCGGCCGGGACGGCCTACCAGTCGCTGCGCTCGCTCGGCGTGCGCAAGGGCGACACCCTGCTCATCCACGCCGGCTCCGGCGCGGTCGGCCAGGCGGCGATCCAGTTCGCCGTGCTGTGGGGAGCCACGGTCATCGCGACAGCGAGTCCCGCGCGGCACGAGCAGCTCCGCGCACTGGGCGCGATCCCCGTCGCATACGGCGATGGTCTCACCGACCGCGTCCGCGAGGCCGCCCCGCAGGGCGTCACGGTCGCGCTGGACGGCGCCGGCACCGACGAGGCGATCCAGACCTCACTCGAACTGGTCGCCGACCGGGCCCGGATCGCGACGATCGTGCGCGGACCGGATGCCGCATCCTTCGGCATCCAGGCCTACTCCGGCGGCAGCCCCGACCCGCTCACCGAGGAGCAGCTGGCCTGGCGTCGCGAGGCCGTGGGCGTGGCTATCAACCTGATCGAGGCGGGCGACTTCCAGGTGGAGCTCGGTCCGGAGCTGCCTCTTGCCGAGGCGGCGCGCGCCCACGAGCTGATCGAGCAGCACGCCGCCGACGGCAAGATCATCCTGATCCCCTGAGTCCCTCCGCCGCGGCACGTCAGGCGGCCGCGCGCTCCTCGTCACGCAGGCGCGCGCCCTCACGCAGCAGCGGGATGAGCTCGCGACCCCAGTCGCGCACGTCGCCCAACGGGTCGAAGCCGCGGATGAGGAAGCGCGTCACACCCAGGTCGTAGTACTTCAGCAGCGCCTCCGCCACCTGCGCGGGCGTGCCGACCGGGGCGGTGGAGTTGCCCGCGGGGCCCATCAGCTTGGTGATGCCCAGCCAGAGCCTCTCGTCGTGCACGTCGCCGCGCTGCGCGTGCTGCTGCAGCAGGTCCGCCGACAGCGAGCGCTGTTCGCGCCGCCGCGGGCTCGCGAAGGCGAGCGTGTCGCCGGAGCTCGCCCGGGCCTTGAGCTCGGCGGCCTCCGCATAGATGCGGTCGGCCTTCGCCCATGCCTCCTCCTCGGTGTCGGCGATGATCGGCCGCGTCGACAGGCTGAAGTCGACATGGCGGCCCGCCTTGGCCGCGGCCGCACGGATCGTGCGGATGTGCTCGGCGACGTCGGCCAGCGGCTCGCCGAACAGCATATAGACGTCAGCGCCGTTGGCGCCGACCTCGACCGCGCCTTCCGACAGTCCGCCGAAGAAGATCGGGATCCCCGCCTCGGTCGCCGGCTTGACAGCCGAGAACGCGCCCTCGAAGCGGTAGAAGTCGCCCTCGTAGTCGAACGGCTCCTCCGAGGTGAGGGTGCGGCGCAGGACCTCGATGAACTCGCCGGTGCGGCGGTAGCGGTCGGACTTCTCGCTGAAGTCGCCGTCCCGGCGCTGATCCGCCTCGCTGCCGCCGGAGATGTGGTGGATCGCGACGCGTCCGCCGCCGGTGAGGTGGTCGAGGGTGGCGAGCTTGCGTGCCACGAGGGTCGGCGCGACGAACCCCGGTCGGTGCGCGATGAGCACCTTGAGCGAGTCGGTGGCGTGCAGCGCGGCGGCCGCCACCGCGAAGCCGTCCGGCGAGCTGGCGCTGTAGCCGATCAGGATGCGGTCGAACCCCGCCTCCTCGTGGGCGCGGGAGAACTCCTTCACGTAGGCGGGGTCGACGACCGGGCCGTCCACCGCCTTGGTCTCGGACCCTGCGGTCGTGGCGATCATTCCGAGCAGTTCGATGGGCATGTCAGCTCCTTGCGAGGGGTGCGGGTCGGTTGGGTCGGCGGATGTCGATCACGGGGACCGAGTCGATGAGACGTCGGGTGTACGGATGCTGCGGCTTCGCGACGATCTGGGAGGTGAGGCCGTCCTCCACGATGCGGCCGTGGTGCAGCACGACGAGCCGGTCGCTCAGGGCGGCGAGGGAGCCGATGTCGTGCGAGATGACCAGCATCCCGAGCTGCTCGCCGCGGCTGCGGCGCAGGGCGATGAGCGCCTGCACGACCCGGTCCCGGCTGGCCGCGTCCAGCGCGCTGACCGGTTCGTCGAGCACGAGCAGGCGCGGCTGCACGACGAGCGCCCTGGCGATGGCGGCGCGCTGACGCTGACCGCCGCTGAGCCCGCCCGGCAGCCTGGTGAGCAGCTCGGCATCCAGGCCCACGGCCTCGACGGCGGCATCCACGCGTTCGCGGGCCTGGTCCGCGGGGATGCGCGCGATGCGCAGCCCCTCCGCGATCGATTCGCCGATGCGGACGCCGGGGTCCAGCGACCGGAGCGGATCCTGGAACACATACTGCACGGCGCCCGAGCGGCGCCAGCGCCGCAGGGCCCCGCCGCGCAGCCGCGTGATGTCCTGCCCGTCCACGAGCACGTGGCCGTCCGCCGCGTCGACCGTGCGCAGCACGGCCTTGGCGAGCGTGGTCTTGCCGGATCCGGACTCGCCGACGACGCCGACCACCTGGCCGGCGCGCAGTCGCAGCGACAGCCGGTCGAGCACGCGCACCGGCCCGTAGTCGACGGACAGGTCCTGGAGTTCGAGCAGCGATCCGCGGCCTTCGTCGTGCGTCATCGCAGGAACCTCTCCAGTCCGTAGGCCGCGTGAGCGGCGAGCAGCGAGCGGGTGTACGGATGCCCGGGCGCGTGCAGCACGCGCGAGGTCGCCCCACCCTCGACGACGCGGCCGTCCCGGAACACCAGCACGCGCTCGCACACCTGTGCGACCACCGCGAGGTCGTGCGAGACGAGGATGAGCGCCAGCCCGCGCTCGCGCCGCAGCCGGGCCAGCAGCTCGAGCAGTTCGGCCTGCACGGTCACGTCCAGCGCAGTCGTGGCCTCGTCGGCGATGAGCACCGCCGGATCGGCGGCGAGCGCCATCGCGATCAGCACGCGCTGCAGCATCCCGCCGGACAGCTCGGCGACGCGCTGCCGCAGCACGAGGTCGACACGGCGGATGCCGAGGTCGTCGAGCAGCTCCCGGGCGCGCGACCGCGCCTGCGCCCGCGGCACGCCGGCCGTGACCCGCAGGGTCTCCTGCAGCTGGGCTCCGATCGGGATCGCGGGGTTCAGGTAGGACGCCGGGTCCTGGAAGACGGCGCCGATGCGGGTTCCCCGCACGGTCCGCCACTCCCGTTCGGATGCCGTCGTGAGGTCGCGCCCCTCGACCTGCACGCTCCCTCCTGTGACGGAGAGACCCTCGGGGAGGATGCCCAGAAGTGCGCGGCAGGTGAGCGTCTTGCCGCTTCCCGACTCCCCGACGACCCCCAGCGCCTCCCCCGGTCGCACCGACAGCGAGACGCCGTGCACGAGCTCCGTCCCGTCGGCGGCGGCGATGACCAGCCCGTCCACGCCCGCGACGGCGGCGCGGACGGCTGAGCCCTCGTCGAACGACGGCGACAGGGGTGCGCGATTCCAGGATGAGCGCGCTTCTGAAGGGGATTCCAGAGCCGTGCGTCCTTCAGAGCTGCGATCCTCCTTCAGAAGGATGCGGGATCCCAGTGCCTCAGACATCGGCGGTCTCCTTCCGGTTCGCGCCCGCCCGGTGACGCACCCGCGCCGCTCCGGTGCGGTCGCGTACGGCATCGGCGAGCAGGTTGAGCGCTCCCACGGTCAGCACGATGGCCAGTGCCGGGGCCAGGGGTCCCTCTGGTCGCTGGGCGAGGTAGCCGAGATCGCTGGCCAGCATCCCTCCCCACGTGGGGGCCGGAGGCTGCACGCCGATGCCGAGGAACGTCAGCGAGGCGACGGCGAGCAGAGCAGAGCCCAGCGCGCTGATGCCTGCGACGACCAGCGTCGGAGCCACCTGCCGCCAGGCGTGCCGGCCGAGCACCCACCAGGCCGACGCGCCCAGCAGGGTGGCGGCCTCGACGTACTGCGCGTCGCGCACCCGCAGCGTGGCGGCGCGCGAGATGCGGAAGAATCCCGGGGCGATCAGAAGTCCGATCGCGGTGGTCGCCTGCACGAGCCCGTTGCCGAGCAAGGCCGCGAAGACGATGGCGAACAGGATGAACGGCAGCGCCAGCAGCGCGTCGACGACCCGCAGCGCCAGCCATTCGGCCGGTCGTGGCAGGAAGGCGCTGAGCGCCCCGGGCAGGGCGCCGACGAGCAGCCCGATGAGTGCCGCGGCGAGCGCGCTCAGCAGCGAGGCCGGCGCTCCGGCGAGCAGCCTCGACAGCACGTCACGACCGAGGTAGTCGGTGCCGAGCAGGTGCGCGGGCGAGGAGCCGTGCAGTGCGAGTGCGGTGTCCTGGGCGAGCGGGTCGTACGGCGCCAGTGCGGGGCCGGCCACGGCCAGCACGGCGACGATCGCGACCAGGCCGAGCGCGAGACGCACGGTCCAGGCGCCGGAGCGCGATTGGTCTGAGCGGCTCATGCGGCGTTCCTTCCGGTTCCGGTGCTGCGGCGGATGGCGAGGTTGATGACCACGCCGGAGACCACGACGACGGCGATGGCCACGAGCAGCACCCCCTGCACCACCGGCACGTCTCCCTGCAGGGCGGAGGTGTTCGCCAGGCGCCCGAGCCCGGGCATCCCGAAGATCACCTCGGTGATGACCGCGCCGCCCACGAGCCGTGGCACGTGCACGCCCAGCGCGCTGAGTGCGGGGGCGGTGGCGTTCGGCAGCGCGTGACGGAACACGATCCGCGCAGGACTCAGGCCGTGCACGCGGGCGCCGATCACGTAGTTCTCGGTGAGCGCGCCCACCAGCGAGGTGCGCAGCTGCCGCGCGATGTCGGCTCCGGCGTCCAGGCTGAGCGCCACCGAGGGCAGCACCAGGCAGGTGAGCCACGCGCCGACGTCCTTGGTCGGTGGCACGTAGCCGGCCACCGGGAACAGCGGGATGGCGTGACCGAACAGCAGGATCAGCGCGATCGCGACGACGAACGCCGGAACGGTGGTGGCGATGCTGCTGAGCACCGTGACGACCCGGTCGAGGATCCCGCCGCGGTTCACCGCCGCCAGGATCCCGAGCGCGGAGCCGCCGACCAGCGCGCACAGCGTGGCCCCGGTCGCGATCGACAGACTCACCGGGAACGCCTGCGCGATGCTCGTGGAGACCGGGATGGTGGTGAACCAGCTGGTGCCCAGATCGCCGGTCAGCGCCGAGCCCAGCCAGTCGAAGTACCTCACGAGGAAGGGCCGGTCCAGCCCGAAGACGTGGTTCAACCGGTCGATGTCGGCCTGGGTCGCGACCTCGCCCAGGGCGACGGCGGCCGGGTTGGACCCGGATGCCGCGCCCAGGGCGAAGGTCGCGAAGGTCGCGATCACGAAGACCGTCGCCGCCGTGGCCGCGGTGGCGAGCACGCGGCCCGCCACAGCGAGCAGCGGATGCCGCGCGGGAGCGGTGCGCCCGGCATCCGGCCGCACGGCGGGTGCCGCGCCTGCGGCGGGCCCCGTCTCCGTGCCCGGCTCGGTGACGACGCTCATGGTCAGCCCTTCACCTTGACGTCTTCCCAGCGCTGCACGTCGAGCCAGTGACGGATGCCGGTGACCTTCGACGGGTGCGCGAGGATGCGCGGCCAGCTGAACAGGAACGTGTTCGGCTGCAGTTTCACGCCGAGCTCGACGGCGTGCTGGATGCGCTTCTCGTACTCCGGGGAGTCCGTGGGCGTCGCCCGTGCGGCATCGATGGCCGCGGTGAGCTCTGCCGGCGTCTGCCGGCCGAGGTTCATCAGCCCCTCGGGTCCGTAGAGCACCTCGAGCGCCTGCAGCGGCGACTGCCGTCCGGAGAAGCTGTCCAGCACGAAGGGATGGGTGCGCTGCACGTAGTTCTGCGAGATCGCCGTGGCGGGGAGCACGCTGAGCTTCACGTCGATGCCGGCTTTCGCCCACTGCGCCTGCAGCACCTCGGCGAGCGCCGTGTCGTCCTCGCTGAGCGCGAGCTCGAGCTTCAGCCCGTCCGGATGCCCGGACTCGGCCAGCAGCTTCCTGGCCGCGGCGACGTCGTACGGGTACAGGTCGTCGAGACTCTTGTCGTGCGCGGAGTAGCCGTCCGGGAAGGGCTGCCAGTTCGGCGTGCCGCGACCGAAGTAGGCGGCCTTGATGAGGGCCTTGCGGTCGGTCGCATGGCTGATCGCCTGCAGCACGCGCTGGTCGTCGAACGGCGCGACCGTGCTGTTGACATCCAGTGCGCGCACGGTGAGCGCCTTGATCTCCTCGACGTCCAGGCCCGCACCCTCGGCCGCCTTCGCCTGCGAGGGCGGGATGATCGCGACATCCCACTGGCCGGTGTCGATGCCGGCGACCACGGTCGCGTCATCGGTGACCGGCACGACGTGGAACTGATCGATGAAGATGTGGTCGGCGTTCCAGTAGTGGTCGTTCTTCTGCAGGTCGGCGCGGGCGTTGGGGACGTACTCGGTGAGCTCGAACGGTCCCGAGCCCTCGGGCTGGGTGGCGAGCGAGGCGACGTCCTTGAACGCGGCCGGGTTCACGATGAACCCGGTCTTGCCGGCGAACAGATAGGGCACCTGGTAGTCGGCCTGGTCCAGGTGCACGGTCACCGTGGTCGCATCCTTCACGTCCACCGAGGTCACGATGCGCAGCTGGCCGGCCAGGGTGGAGTTCTCCTGGTCGCGGCCGCGTTCGAGGTTCTCCTTGACCGCCTCCGCGTCGATCGGGCTGCCGTCGCTGAACTCCGCGTCCTTGCGCAGGTGGAAGGTGATGGCCGTGCCGTCCGCGCTGTAGTCCCAGCTCTCGGCGATGCCGGGGACGACTTCGCCGGCAGGGTCGAGCTGGGTGAGTCCGTCGTAGACGAGGGCGAGCGCGTGGGTGTCCCAGCCGGCGGTCGAGGTGACCGGGTCCCAGCTGGTCGGCAGGCGCCAGCCCCAGGTGAGCGAGGTGTTCTCCGAGGGTGTCGCACCCGCCGACGCGCTGCAGCCGGCCATCGCGAGGGTCGCGACGGCGAGCACGGCGAGGGCAGGGAGTCGGTTGCGTGAGGTCATGGCAGTGAAGCTAGGAGCGCGGAAGCCGGGACCACAAGCGATCTGAAGCGCGAGGTCACGGTACGCAACAGTTCGACATATCCGAGGCGCACCCGAGCACCTGTCCCGAAGATGGGACGCATGAGTTCCGAGCCCGCCGCCGTCTTCACCCCGTCCTCCCGCGTCCGAGGGACGCTCGCGCTGGTCGCCGGGCGCGATGAGACCGCCGCGGTGTACCGCCGCTTCGGATCGCGCATCAGCGCCGACGGGTACGCCGTCGGCGTGTTCGGGACCGCGGACGCGGCCTCCGGCTGGCTCTCCGCCCAGGATGGCGCCCCTCGCGTGCTGGTCGGCTCCGACACCGGAGCGTCGGCGGTGCTCACCGCGCTCACGCACGGCGATGTCGCGGACGCGGCGATCGTCGCAGGCGTCGTGGTCGACGCCGAGCGCACGCCCACGGATGCCGAGCGCACGGCGTGCCCGGTGCACCTCGGCGTCCTCGCGGAGCAGCACGGCGCACCCTCCGAGGGCGACACGGTCTCCTCGCTTCCGGCGCCCGCGGACCTCGCCGCGATCGCGGTGCCGGTGCTGGCCGTGCACGGCGGGGCGGATCCCGTGTCGCCGTTCGCGCAGGCCGCGGCAGCGCTCGTGTCGATCCCGGACCTCGAGGTCGTCGAGACCGTGGGCGGCCTGCACGACGCGCTGAACGACGCCAGCCACCGCAGCGTGGCCGCGAGCATCGTGCTGTGGCTGGAGCGCCTCCGCGCCGGCGACGTGCACGAGCCGGTCATCCGCCGCGCCGTCCCCGCTCACGAACAGGGGGCGGCAGCGTGACCGAGGGATTCGCCACGACCCAGGTGCAGGGCGGCTACGCCGTCGGTCTCCCCTCCTTCAGCGCCGTGCCGCCCATCCATCAGACCGCGGCCTACGAGTTCTCCTCTCTGCAGGAGGCCGCCGATCTGTTCGCGCTGCGCAAGGCGGGCATCATCTACAGCCGCAACGCCAGCCCCACCCAGCAGATCCTCGAGGAGCGGGTCGCCGCACTCGAGGGCGGTGCGAGTGCGGTCGCCGTCGCATCCGGTCAGGCGGCGGTCGCCGTGACCCTGCTCGCCCTCGCGGGTCGCGGCGGGCACATCGTCGCGGCCGATCAGCTCTACGGCGGCACCGTCGACCTGCTGCAGGACACGTTCGACGATTTCGGCATCCCGGTCACCTTCGTCGATCAGGACGATCCGGATGCCTGGCGGGCGGCCGTCACGCCGCAGACCAGGGCGCTGTTCGCGGAGACGGTCGCCAATCCGGTCGCGCAGGTGCTCGACATCCGCCTGATCGCCGACATCGCCCACGAGGCCGGCGTGCCGCTCGTCGTGGACAGCACGGTGGGAACCCCTGCGCTGATCCGCCCGGGCGATCACGGCGCGGACTTCGTGGTGCACTCGGCGACGAAGTTCCTGTCCGGTCACGGTTCCTCGCTGGGCGGGGTGGTCGTCGATCAGGGCACCTTCGACTTCGGCGCCGAGCCGGAACGCTGGCCGCAGTTCACCGCCCCGTACCAGCGGTTCGGAGAGCTGGTGCTGTGGGAGCGCTTCGGGCAGGGGCAGGCCTTCGCGGCTCTGGTCAAGTCCAAGTACGTGCACGACCTCGGGCCCTCGCTGTCGCCGTTCAACGCCTGGCAGATCCTGCAGGGCATCGAGACGCTCGACCTGCGCGTCGCCCGCCAGTCGTCGAGCGCGCTGGCGATCGCACAGCACCTGGCGCAGCATCCGGCCGTCTCCCGGGTGAACCATCCCGGCCTCGCAGACAGCCCGTGGCACGCTCTCGCGCAGCGCTATCTCCCCAAGGGGGTGCCATCAGTGTTCTCCTTCGACGTGGATGGCACCGAGGACGAGGCGCCGGCGCGCATCGCCCGGCTGGTGGACGAGCTGAACGTGTTCCGCCTGGTCGCGAACCTCGGCGACGCCCGCTCTCTGGTCGCGCACCCCGCATCCATGACGCATTCGCACCTGACCTCCGCCCAGCGTGCGGCGGCGGGCATCTCCCTGAACACCGTGCGCCTGTCGATCGGGATCGAGGATCCCGCCGACCTGATCGCCGACCTCGATCGCGCGCTCGCGATCGCCTGACCGCCGCACTCTGAACCCGAAGCACCAGGAGGACCCTCATGGCCATCGACCTCGGATACTGGACGCCCGTCTACGGCGGGTTCCTCCGCAATGTCCGCGATGAGGGCCGCATGGCCGCCACGTGGGACTACATCCGGGAGGTGTCGGTGAAGGCCGACCGGCTCGGGTTCCACACCACTCTGGTCCCGGAGCTGTACCTGAACGACCGCAAGGGCACGGATGCCCCGAGCCTGGAGGCGTGGTCGCTGTCCGCGGCGATCCTCGCCGCGACCGATCGCCTGCGGGTGATGACGGCGGTGCGCCCCGGGTTCCACCTTCCCGCCGTCCTCGCCAAGACGGTGTCCACGCTCGACAGCATCGCGCCGGGCCGGGTGGCGCTGAACGTGGTCGCGGCCTGGTGGGCGGAGGAGGCGCGGCAGTTCGGCGGAGTCTTCCCCGCGCACGACGCCCGCTACGCGCAGGCGACCGAGTTCGTCGAGGTGCTGAATGGACTGTGGGAGAGCACGCCGTTCAGCTACCGCGGCGACCACTACGAGTTCGACGGCACGATCGTCGAACCCAAGCCCTCCCGTCACCCGGTGGTCTTCGCGGGCGGCGAGAGCGACGCCGGCCGGGAGGCGATCGCGGGCTTCGCGGACGCGTACGTGATGCACGGCGGCACGCTCGAGGAGGTGCGCACGAACGTCTCCGACATGAACGCCCGCTCCGAGCGCCTGCACGGCCGTCCGATCGCCGAGTTCGGGATGCCCGCCTACGTGATCGTGCGCGACACCGAGGCCGAGGCGCAGCGCGAGCTGGACCGGATCACCACCGTCGACCCGCACTCCCCCGGCTACGCCTCCTTCGAGCAGTTCCGGCAGAACTCGAATCTGTCGCTGGAGCTGTCCCGTCGCGAGTACTCGGTCGGCACCCGGGGCCTGCGCCCGAATCTCGTCGGCACGGCCGAGCAGGTCGCCGAGCGCATCGGCGAATACGCGGATGCCGGCATCAGCCTGCTGCTGATCCAGGCGTCCCCGCTGGACGAGGAGCTCGACCGCATCGCCGAGCAGGTCTTCCCGCTGGTGAAGCAGCGCTCGCTGGTCACTTCGGTCTGAGATCGGCGGCGCCCGATACGCTGATCCCATGACCGGTCTTCGTTGGGGCATCCTCGCCACGGGCGGCATCGCCGCATCCTTCGCATCCGACCTGCGCACTGCAGGACTCGACCTGCAGGCGGTCGGCTCCCGATCGCAGGAATCCGCCGACGCGTTCGCCGCACGCTTCGACATCCCGCGCGCGCACGCCTCCTACGAGTCGCTCGTGGCCGACCCGGACATCGACATCGTCTACGTCGCGACCCCGCATCCCATGCACCACGAGAACGCCCGGCTCGCGCTGGAGCACGGCAAGCACGTGCTCGTCGAGAAGGCGTTCACCGTCACGCGGGCACAGGCCGAGGACCTGCAGCGCCTCGCCGCGGAGAAGGGCCTGATCGCCATGGAGGCGATGTGGACGCGCTATCTGCCGCACATGGTGCGCATCCGCGAGATCATCGCCGACGGCACCCTCGGCGAGATCCGCTCGGTCATGGCCGACCACACGCAGAGCCTGCCGACCGATCCGGCGCATCGCCTGAACGCGCTCGAGCTCGGCGGCGGCGCTCTGCTGGATCTCGGCATCTACCCGGTCTCGTTCATCTGGGACGTGCTGGGCGAGCCGGTCACCGTCCAGGCATCCGCCCGCCTGGTCGAGACCGGAGCGGATGCCGAGGTCGCGACGATCATGACGCACACCGGCGGCGCGATCTCGACCAGCTTCTCGTCGTCCCGCACGGCCGGACCGAACACCGCGACGGTGCTCGGCACGAAGGCGCGGATCGAGATCGACCGGGTCTGGTACTCGCCGACGTCGTTCCGCGTGATCGGCACCGACGGCACCGTGCTGGAGGATTACGCGTCCCAGGTCGATGGCCGCGGGATGCAGTACCAGGCCTTCGCCGCCGAGGGCGCCGTGGCCGCTGCGGACCCGGCCGGAGGCGTGCTCGCCCTGCCGATCGCCGAGTCCGTGGCGATCATGGGCACGCTCGACGAGATCCGCCGGCAGGTCGGGGTCGTCTACCCTGGCGTCGACGACGCGCACGCCGACGGAGAGGCCAGCTGATCATGGCGGAGACGACCGGACGCGTCGCGGTCTACCTCGACTTCGACAACATCGTGATCTCCTGGTACGACCGGGTGCACGGCCGCAACGCCTACGGCAAGGACCGCCAGAAGATCACCGACGACCCGCATGACGCCGAGGTGACCGAGCGGCTCAGGCAGGCGATGATCGAGGTCGGCGCGATCATCGACTACGCCTCCTCGTTCGGCACGCTGGTCCTCACGCGCGCCTACGCCGACTGGTCGTCGCCGGTCAACGCCGAGTACCGCTCGCAGCTGGTGGCCCGCGCGGTCGACCTGGTGCAGCTGTTCCCCGCTGCGGCCTACGCGAAGAACGGCGCAGACATCCGCCTGGCCGTCGACGCCGTGGAGGACATGTTCCGTCTGCCCGACCTCACGCACGTGGTCGTCGTCGCCGGTGACAGCGACTACGTGCCGCTCGCGCAGCGCTGCAAGCGGCTCGGCCGCTATGTGATCGGGGTGGGCGTCGCAGGCTCCACGGCGAAGTCGCTGGCCGCGGCCTGCGACGAGTTCGCGACCTACGACTCGCTGCCCGGCGTGGTGCGGCCGAAGAAGGATGCCGCGCCTGCCGGCCAGGCGAAGGATGCCAAGGCGAAGGCAGATCAGAAGCCGGCGACCACCCGTCGCGCGAAGGCTACGACGAAGCCCGACGAGCAGGGCGAGGCGACGCTGCTGCTGGAGCGCGCTCTGCAGCTCGGCCATGACAAGGCGGATGCCGATGAGTGGCTGCACGCCTCGGCGGTGAAGACCCAGATGCGCCGCATGGACCCCTCGTTCAGTGAGAAGGCGCTCGGCTTCCGCTCGTTCAACGACTTCCTCCGTTCGCGCGATGACATCGCGGAGCTCGAGGAGAGCGGGCACGAGCGGCTGGTGCGCCTGCGCGAGCGGTGACGCACGGTGCTCGCCCGGGGCGCCGCCGCTCCGTCGAAGAGCGAGAGGCTGTCCAAGAGCGCGAGGCGTTGCTAGGCTGACGGGCACGTCTGGGGGCGAGCTGGGGACGAATCTCGATGAGGAGAACGTCATGCACAGAAGGCCCCTCCGCGCGGTCGCAGCCCTGACGGCAGCCGTCGCCCTGGCGATCACAGGCGCCCCGCTGGCGGCATCCGCTGCCCCCGCCGCGTCGCCCCCCGGCCACGAGCGTGCAGCCGCGGCGTATGCGCAGACGACCATGGAGTCGATGACGCTGGAGCAGAAGATCGGGCAGTTGTTCATCCTGTTCGCCTACGGCCCGACCGCCACGACGGACGACCCGCGCAACACCGCCCTCTACGGCGAGGCGGACGCGGCCGACATCATCTCGGAGTACGAGCCGGGCGGGTTCATCCTGTTCTCGGCTCGCGACAACGTGACCGATCCCGTGCAGGTCGCCACGCTCGCGAACGGCCTGCAGGATGCCGCCCAGCACGCCGGCGCTGGCATCCCGCTGCTGGTGAGCACGGATCAGGAGCAGGGCATCGTCACCAGGATCGGCTCCCCTGCGACGCTCTTCCCCGGCAGCATGGCGCTGGGCGCCGGACGCAGCGCGAAGGACACCCGCAAGGCAGCCGCCATCACCGGCCAGGAGCTTGCCGCGATGGGCATCCAGCAGAACAACGCCCCGGATGCCGACGTCAACGTCAATCCCGACAACCCCGTGATCGGCGTGCGCAGCTTCTCATCCGACCCCGCTCTCGTCTCCGAGCTCACTGCCGCTGCCGTGCAGGGATATCAGGACGACGCCGGCATCGTCGCGACGGCCAAGCACTTCCCCGGCCACGGCGACACCGCCACCGATTCGCACACCGGCCTGCCCCTGATCACGCACACGCTCGAGCAGTGGCAGCAGATCGACGCCCCGCCCTTCAAGGCGGCGATCGCCGCGGGTGTGGACTCGATCATGACCGCGCACATCGTGGTGCCGGCGCTCGACGACAGCGGTGACCCCGCCACGCTGTCCAAGAAGATCGTCACCGGCCAGCTGCGCGACGCGCTCGGATTCCAGGGCGTGATCGTCACCGACGGCCTGGAGATGGCCGCGGTGCGTCAGAAGTACGGCGACGGCGAGGTGGCCGTGCGCGCACTCGAGGCCGGGGTCGACCAGCTGCTGCTCCCCGCCGCCCCGCAGGAGGCCTACCGCGCGGTCGAGGACGCCGTCGCCACCGGCCGCATCACGGAGCAGCGGATCGACGAGTCGGTCGAGCGCATCCTGAAGATGAAGTACGACCAGGGCGTGACGAAGCACGCGAAGGTCGACACCGGCAAGGTGATGAACGTCGTGGGCAAGAACTCCAGCCTGCGCGCGGCGGAGAAGATCACCGACCGCACGACCACGCTGATCCGCAACGAGAACGGCGCTCTGCCCGTCGCCGTCGACGGCAAGAAGGTGCTGGTCACCGGCTACGGCGTGGTGACCGGACAGACGCTGGCCGGAGAGCTCACCGCACGCGGCGCGGATGCCACCGCGCTCTCGACGGGCACCGCGCCCACACAGGCTCAGATCGACCAGGCCGTCGCAGCCGCGCAGACGAGCGACGTCACGGTCGTGCTCACCAACGGCGTGACGGCCACCAGCACACAGAAGGCGCTGGTCGCGGCCCTGGATGCCACGGACAGCCACCTGGTCGTGGTCGGCGTGCGCAACCCGTACGACATCAACCAGCTGGGAGACGTCGACGACTACATCGCCACGTACTCGTACTCGGCTCCCGCGCTGGCGTCGCTCGCGAAGGTCATAACCGGCGAGATCAGCCCCACCGGGAAGCTGCCCGTCGACATCTACTCGGCCGACGACCCGACGCAGATCCTCTACCCGTTCGGCTACGGGCTCACGTGGTGACCGAAGGACGAGGAGGAGAAGACTCATGAACATCAGCAGACGAGGACTCTTCGGCGCAGCGGGAGTCGCCGCGGCCACCGCCGCCGGCGCGGCCGTCAGCAGCAGCGCCGCCGTCGCGGGCACCGTCCCGGCGGCGGCGACCGGCCGCCCTGTGCGGACCGGGGCCGACATCGCCGCCGGCGACAAGTGGCGCATCCTGTCCGGACGCAGGGTCGGCGTGATCACGAACCCGACGGGTGTGCTGGACGACTTCACCAGCATCGTCGACGACATGATCGCTCGGGGCGTCGACCTGCGTGCGGTCTTCGGGCCGGAGCACGGGTTCCGCGGCACCGCGCAGGCGGGCGAGGCCGAGGAGACCTTCACCGATCCGCGCACCGGGGTCACGGTGTACGACGCGTACGGAGCCACGGTGACGAAACTCGCCGGCTTCTTCACGACCGCCGCCATCGACACCGTCGTGTTCGACATCCGCGATGTGGGCGTGCGCTTCTACACCTACATCTGGACGATGTGGACGGCGATGCAGGCGGCTTCCCAGGTCGGTGGCCTGCGCTTCATCGTGCTCGATCGTCCCAACCCGCTCGGTGGCCGCGCCCGCGGCCCCGTGCTGCAGCAGGGCTACACCTCCGGCGTCGGCCTGCTGGAGATCTCGCAGCAGCACGGCATGACGGTCGGCGAGCTCGCCCGGTTCTTCAACGCGACCTTCATGGAACGCGCCGGACAGCAGAAGCTGACCGACCTGCAGGTCGTGAAGGCGACCGGCTGGCATCGGCAGATGGTCGGACCCGACCAGGCGGACCGCTGGATCCCGCCGTCCCCGAACATGCCCACCCCGCAGACCGCGACGCTGTACCCGGGGACGGGGATGGTCGAGGCGACCGACTGGTCGGAGGGACGCGGCACGACCCGCCCGTTCGAGCTGATCGGCGCCCCGTACCTCGACCACCGCTGGGCCGAGGCGCTGAACGCACGGAACCTGCCCGGTGTTCAGTTCCGCGAGGCGTACTTCACCCCGATCTCCTCGAAGAACCAGGGCAAGGTGTGCGGCGGCGTGCAGGTGCACATCATCGACGCAGAGAAGGTCGACGCGATCGAGGTCGGCACGCACATGCTCGTCGAGGCGCGCAGGATCTACCCCGAGTTCGCCTGGCGCGGCGACGGCGGCCGGTGGATCGGCCTGCTCACCGGCTCGGGGCGGTTCCAGCAGCAGCTGGAGGCCGGGGCGTCCGCGGCCGACATCATCGCCGCCTGGCAGCCGGAGCTGCAGAGGTTCCGCGACGACACCGAACCGCACCTGCTCTACGGAGGGCCGCGCTGATGGCCGGCAGGAGACGGGCCACGGTCGCGATCGCCGGGCTGACCGCCGCGGGGATGCTGCTCACCGGCGGCATCGCGCCGGCGCTCGCGGACAGCGGGCCTTCCGACGCCCAGGGCAGGACCGGTCAGTTCGACATCCCCTTCGCGGGTTTCATGAAAGGCTCCACGATGCTGCGGCACAGCACCCCTGAGGCGCTCGGGCTGGATCCCGCACCGATCGAGAAGGCCTGGGCGGCGATCGACGGCTTCGCCGCCCCGACTGCTCCGGGCGCCAAGCCGATGTACGCGTCGGCGGTCGGCGTGATGGGCCACCAGGGCAGGATCGTCAGCGAGCATCACACCGGCGACTCCCTGCTGTACGCGGACGGCACGACCAAGCTGCCCGAGGCGCAGCGCATCGCCGCGCAGCAGGACACCATCTACGACATGGCGTCGGTGAGCAAACTCTTCACCTCGATCGTGATCATGCAGCTGGTGGAGGACGGCCTCGTCGATCTGGATGCGACCTACGGCAGCTACGTGCCGGAGTTCGCGAACGGCGGCAAGGAGACGATCACGATCCGGCAGATGCTCACGCACACATCGGGTCTCGTATCGTGGCTGCCGCTGTGGAGCGCGTACCCCGACAAGGATGCGCGCATCCAGGCGGTGATGGACGTGCCGGTGAAGAACCCGCCGGGCACCGTGTACGAGTACTCCGATCTCAACCTCATCTCGCTGGGCGTGCTCGCCGAGCGGCTGACCGGCAAGTCTCTCGACGTGCTGGTCGCGGAGGGCATCACCGCGCCGCTGAAGATGGTCGACACCGGCTACAACCCGGACGCGAGCGAGAAGCCCCGGATCGCTGCGACCGAGTACCAGACCTCCCCCGCCCGGGGCATGGTCTGGGGCTCAGTGCATGACGAGAACGCGTGGAGCCTGGGCGGCGTGGCAGGCCACGCCGGCATCTTCTCCACCGCGGCCGACATGGCGATCCTCGCGCAGACCATGCTCAACGGCGGTACCTATGGGGGCGAGCGGATCCTGTCCGAGGCGTCGGTGCGGGCGATGATCACTGATGAGAACACCGCCTTCCCCGGCGACTCCCACGGTCTCGGCTTCGAGCTGAACCAGCTCTGGTACATGGGCGGGCTCGGCGCCGGCTCCACCGCCGGGCACACCGGGTACACCGGAACGTCGCTGGTGATCGACTTCACGTCGCGGTCGTTCGTCGTGCTGCTGACCAACCGGGTGCACCCGAGTCGCAGCTGGGGTTCGAACAATCCGTCGCGTCGTGCGATCGCGCAGGGCCTCGCCGAGGCCCTCGCCGTCTCGCCCCGCAAGGGCAGGACGGAGTGGTTCAGTGGCACCGAGGATGCCTCCGAGCACACGCTCTCGGTCGACGTGGCCGCCGACAGCGGAGTGTCGCTGTCGTTCGACGTGTTCGCCGATCTGGAGTCGAGCGACGTGTTCGCCCTCGAGGCGTCGCCCGACGGCGGGTCGACGTGGTCGCTCGTGCCGTACACGGTGCGCTTCAGCGATCGCGTCGTCGAGACCGACGGCACGTTCGACAACCAGGGCCACCGGGATTGGGGCAGGGCCACGGCCACCGTGCCGGACGGCACCGACACGCTGCGCTGGCGGCTCACCACGGATGCCAACACGCAGGGCCGCGGCGCGTTCGTCGACGCGGTGACGCTGCGCGAGGGCCGGCGCGTCGTGCTCAACGGCGAGGCGGACGCCGCGGCGTTCACCGCGGACGGGTTCACCGAGGTCACCCGCTGACGGCACGAGACGCGCCCCGCGGCATCATCGGATGCCACGGGGCGCGTCTCCGTCCCCGGAACGGTTTCTTGAACATGTTCAAATAACTCGCTAGCCTGGTTCCATGAGCGGAGATGTCGTGGGCGGAGGCAGAGTCGTGATCGGCGGGTCGACGGGGTTCATCGGCGGGCACCTGGAGCGCAAGTACCGCGCCGAGGGACGCGAGGTCGTCACGATCTCCCGCACCGGCGCCGATCTCGGATGGGCGGATCAGGCGGGCATCGACGCCGCCGTGGACGGCGCGAGCCTCGTCGTGGGACTGGCAGGCAAGAGCGTCAGCTGCCGGTACACGCCCGCGAACCGGGCCATGATCCTCTCCTCCCGTCTGGACACCACCGCCGCGCTCTCCACCGCGATCGGCCGGGCCGCCGCTCCCCCGCCGCTGTGGGTCAACTCGTCCACCGCCACGATCTACCGGCATGCCGAGGACCGTCCGCAGACGGAGGCCGACGGTGAGCTCGGCACCGGATTCTCGGTCGAGGTGGCGAAGGCCTGGGAGCAGGCCCTGTTCGCCGCCGATCTGCCCGCCACCCGCCGGGTGGCGCTGCGCACGGCCATCGTGCTGGGCGACGGCGGTGTGCTCGGCCCGCTCCGCACTCTGGCGAAGGTGGGATTGGGCGGCACGCAGCTCGACGGCCGGTGGCCCGTGACCCGCGCCCGCCGCGCCGCCGGCACCGCGCACTTCCCGGGCGCCCGCGGCGGGCGACAGCGGTTCAGCTGGATCCACGTCGACGATGTCACGGGCATCATCGACTTCCTGGAGCAGCATCCCGAGCTCGACGGCCCGGTCAACGCCGCCGGTCCCCACGCGGTCGACAACAGGACGTTCATGGCAGCGATCCGGCGTGCGCTCGGTGTGCGCTTCGGCCCGCCCACACCGCGGTGGATGCTGGAGATCGGCGCGTTCGGCATCCGCACCGAGACGGAGCTGATCCTGAAGAGCCGGTGGGTGCTGCCGGGCAGGCTCACGGCCGCCGGCTATGTGTTCCGGCATCCGGACCTGGATGATGCGCTGCGCGCGTCAGGCCTCGGTCTCTGAATCCCCACGCTCGCGCTTGCGCTTGGCGATCTCGGCGCGCAGCCGCTCCTCCTCGATCTCGCGTTCGAGATCGGCGAGCTGCTGCTCGGTGGTGCGCGTGTCGATGGGAACCGCGGGAGCGGTCGGCTGCGGCGGGTAGGTGGTGCGATCGCGAGCGGGCCGCTGCAGGCGGATACCGCCCTCGGGATACTCCCGCCCGATGCCGAACCACAGCACGCTGCCGACGAAGGGCAGAAGGATCACCAGCAGCAGCCAGACGAACTTCGGCATGTACTTCACCTGCGAGTCGTCGCGCCGGATGATGTCCACCAGCGCGAACACCATCAGCGCCAGGACGAGCAGCGAGACCAGGTAACCCATGCGCTCAGAGTAGCCGACGCGGCATCGCCACCGGGCGGGTGCGGCGGCGACCGCCGGTCATTCCTCGCCCGTGGCGACGGGAAGCCCGGGCGTGTTCGACCAGGCGCTCCACGATCCCGGGTACACCGTCACGTCGCGCCCGGCGAGCTCACCGGCCAGCGCCAGCTGCGCCGCCGTGATCCCCGAGCCGCAGTATGCCGCGATCGGCATGCTGCCGTCGGCGCCCGCCTCGTCGAACGCCGCGGCGATCTCGGATGCCGGGCGGAACCGCCCGTCCTCGGTGAGCATCCGCGCGATCGGCAGGTTGCGCGCCCCGGGGATGTGCCCGGGGATCGGATCGAGGGGTTCGGTCTCCCCTCGGTAGCGCTCGCCCGCACGGGCATCGAGCAGGATGCCCGTCTGCGGCCAGGCCGCAGCACCCGCCGTGTCGATCGTCCCGGTGGATCCGGGCGAGCCCAGCACGATGTCGCCACCGGACGCCTCGACCTCACCGGTGGCGATCTCGCCTCCCGCCGCCTGCCAGGCGGGCCACCCGCCGTCCAGCACGCGCACGTCGTCAAGACCGGCGCGGCGGAGCGCCCACCAGGCCCGGGAGGCCGACAGCATCCGGTGGTCGTCGTACACCACCACGGGTACGCCGTCGCTGATCCCCCATCGCCGCGCAGCCTCGGCGAGCGCGGCGTCGTCCGGGAGCGGATGCCGCCCCTCACTCGGCTCGCCGTGGCGCGACAGCTCGTGCTCGACGTCGATGAACACCGCATCGGGGATGTGCCCGGCGAGATACTGCTCGCGTCCGTCGTCGCGGCCGAGCTGCCAGCGCGCATCGAGCACGCGCACCTCGCCGAGCCGGTCCTTCAGTTCGGCGGCGCTGATCAGAGGGTTCATGTCGGGCTCCTCACTCGGGACGTCTCGCTCGCCGGACGGGCACTCAGGGGACGATGTGGCCGGCGGCGCGGAACAGCTCGTACCACTCCGAGCGGCTGAGCTCGACATCCGCACCCGCCGCGGCATCCGCCACGCGCTGAGGCGTGGTCGTGCCGAGCACCACCTGCATGTGCGCAGGGTGGCGGGTGATCCAGGCGGTCGCGATGGCGATCGGCTCGACCGCGTACTTCGCCGCGAGCCGGTCGATGACGGCGTTCAGCTCGGGGTGCTTCGGGTTTCCGAGGAACACGCCGTCGAAGAAGCCGGCCTGGAACGGGGACCAGGCCTGGATGGTGATGCCGTTGATGCGGCAGTACTCCACGATGCCGCCGCCGTCGCGGACGATGCTCTGCTCCTCGCCGGACATGTTCGCGGCGACGCCCTGCGCGATGATCGGCGAGTGCGTGATCGACAGCTGCAGCTGGTTCGCGATGAGCGGCTGGGTGACGGCGGTGCGCAGCAGGTCGATCTGGCGCGGGGTGTGGTTGGAGACGCCGAAGGCGCGCACCTTGCCGGCGGCGGACAGCTCGTCGAAGGCCCTGGCGACCTCCTCCGGCTCCACGAGCGCGTCTGGGCGGTGCAGCAGCAGCACGTCGATGTGGTCGGTTCGCAGCGCCTTCAGCGATCCCTCGACCTGGGCGATGATGTGCTCGTACGAGAAGTCGAACATCTGCTCCGAGGGCACGATGCCGCACTTGGTCTGCAGGGTGATCTCGTCACGCTCCGCGGCGCTGAGCCGCAGGGCCGAGGCGAACCGGTCCTCGCACACGTGCATGGCGCCGCCGTAGATGTCGGCGTGATCGAAGAAGTCGATCCCCGCGGCGCGGGCGGTGTCGTACAGCTCACGCACCTCGGCGTCGGTCTTGTCGGGGATGCGCATCATGCCGGCGATGACCGCCGGGGCGGTTCCGGATCCGAACGGGACTGACTTCATGTTTCCTCCTGGGTTCACGCCAACGCTACCGCGCGGGGTCGGCCTGCGGCCGCCGCAGCCTGGCCTGTCCGGTGAGCCACGGCGACAGGGGCGTGCGCAGGGCGACGAGCCCGATCACGAGCGGGACGAGCATCGCCGCGGCGAAGGTCGGCCCCGCCGGCCACGGCGTCCAGAGGAACACCGGATGCAGCAGCACGATCGTCAGCAGCGGCAGAGCCAGCAGAGTGCAGACCTGTGAGAAGCGACCGGGCCTCACGACGCCCTCGGCCAGCAGGATCAGTCCGGTCGAGATGGCGGCGGACGCGATCAGCGACAACGCCGGCGTGCCGTAGTCGCCCTGTTTGATGTCGATGAAGTCCGACAGGCCGCTCGCCACGAGCGCGGCACCGGTCGCGATGAGCAGGACGCCCGTGAGCGCGGGCGCGCGCACCCGGTCGCGCACGCGGCGCAGGGCGTCGCCGACCAGCAGATAGATCAGGCTCGTCGCCGCCATGCCCACGCCGAGCGGGGTGTCCGAGAGCGCGGATCCCCAGATCCAGCCGGCGACGGCCCCGGCGATGCCCAGCGTCCACTGCAGAGCGAGGGGCAGGCGTTCGATCAGGCGCAGCAGGAGCGCGGTGAAGAACAGCGTGGAGATGAACCAGAGCGTGATGTACGGCATCCCCGCCACTCCGCCGCCGTACAGACCGCCGAGGAGGCGCTGCAGGGTGTCGGGGAACCCCATGGACAGCAGCGCGATCGTCAACAGGACGAACCCCGCCAGGTACGGCCGCCCGAGCGACCGCCAGCGCCTGCCCAGCTCGGTGCGGAACGAGCGGCCGGGCTTCCACAGATACCCGGAGAGCACGAAGAACACCGCGACGTGCCAGGTGTAGAGCAGGTCGCCGGTCAGATCGCGGGTGAAGACATGCCCTGCGACGATCGCCGCGACCGCGATGATGCGGACGAGGTCGATCGCTCCCGACCGGTTCGGAATCGCCTCGAGCATGCCGCGACGATAGTCCCCGGGGATGTCCGTCTCATGTGCGCGGGCTGGGTTGCGACACGGAGGCGCGGATGCCCGCATCCGGCGCTAACGTTGCATGCATGACCGCTCCGATCGATGCGACCACCACCTCCGCCTGGGCCGAGCTCACGTCCCTCAGCACGGGCTTCTCCCCCGATCTGCGCGGCTGGTTCGCCGCCGACCCGGGCCGTGTCGAGAGACTCTCGCTGCCGCTGGCCGATCTGCACGTCGACCTGTCGAAGAACCTCGTCACCGACGACATCCTCGCCGCCCTCGTGCGCCTGGCGGAGCAGACCGGCGTCGCCGAGCGCTACGCCGCGATGCTCGCCGGCGAGCACATCAACACCACCGAGGACCGCGCGGTGCTCCACACCGCCCTGCGCCGTCCGGCGGGGGCGACGCCCGCGCTGGTCGTGGACGGACAGGACGTGGATGCCGATGTGCAGTCGGTGCTCGACGCGCTCTCCGCCTTCGCCGACCGCGTGCGCTCGGGCGAGTGGAAGGGCGTCACGGGCAAGAAGGTCACGCACGTCGTGGGCATCGGCATCGGCGGCTCCGACCTCGGTCCGGTGATGGTGTACGAGGCGCTGAAGCCGTACGCGGACGCGGGCATCCAGGCCCGTTTCGTGTCGAACATCGACCCCACCGACCTGGCGCAGAAGACCGCGGACCTCGACCCCGAGACGACGCTGTTCATCGTCGCATCCAAGACGTTCACCACGCTGGAGACGCTCACCAACGCGCGCCTTGCCCGCGATTGGCTGTGGGCGGGGCTGTCGGCATCCGGTGCCATCGGCGATGACGAGCAGAGCAGGACGGATGCCGTCGCGCACCACTTCGTGGCGGTCTCCACGGCACTCGACAAGGTCGCCGCCTTCGGCATCGACCCGGCCAACGCGTTCGGGTTCTGGGACTGGGTGGGCGGCCGCTACTCGGTGGACTCCGCGATCGGTCTGTCGCTGGCCGTCGTGTTCGGACCCGAGGTGTTCCGCGATCTGCTCGCCGGCTTCCACGCCGTCGACGAGCACGTGCGCACCACGCCGCTCGCGCAGAACGTGCCCGTCCTGATGGGGCTGCTCAACGTCTGGTACACGAACTTCCTCGGCGCGCAGTCGCACGCTGTGCTTCCCTACGCGCAGCAGCTGAGTCGCTTCGCCGCGTACCTGCAGCAGCTGACCATGGAGTCCAACGGCAAGTCGGTGCGCTGGGACGGCAGCCCCGTCACCACGACCACCGGTGAGGTCTTCTGGGGCGAGCCGGGCACCAACGGCCAGCACGCGTTCTACCAGCTGATCCACCAGGGCACCCGGCTGATCCCTGCGGACTTCATCGCCTTCGTGAACCCTGCCTATCCGCTGCAGGACGACGGCCGCGACGTGCACGGCCTGTTCCTGGCCAACTTCCTCGCGCAGACGAAGGCGCTGGCGTTCGGCAAGACGGCGGAGGAGGTCGAGGCCGAGGGCACCACCGGAGCGCTCGTGGCCGCGCGCACATTCCCCGGCAACCGCCCGACCACGTCGATCTTCGCCGATGCCCTCACGCCGCGCGTCCTCGGCGAGCTGATCGCGCTCTACGAGCACATCACCTTCACGCAGGGCGTGATCTGGGGCATCAACTCCTTCGACCAGTGGGGTGTGGAACTCGGCAAGCAGCTCGCCCTGCAGATCGCCCCCGCGATCGAGGGCGACGCGGATGCCCTGGAGGCGCAGGACGCGTCGACCAAGGCACTCCTGGCGTACTACCGGGCCCACCGCCGCTGAGGCAGGGCGCTCGGTCGCGTCAGTGGCCCTTGCCGTGTCCTGAGCTCCCCTGTCCCTTCCCGGAGTTGTTGCCGGGGCCCTTGTTCGAATTCGGCTGACTCGTCGTCGTGCCCTGCCCCGAGCTCGCGCCGGAGCTCGAGGTCGACGGCTGCTGCGTAGCAGGATCCGCGGCGGGCGATGCGGGCGGAGACGTCTGAGGCGCATGCACGGCGATCCGGGCGGGCGATTCGACCGAGGGCGCGATGCCGTGGAACCCGAGGAAGGCGATGAGCGACAGCGCCGCCGCACCCAGCGCCGCGGCGACGGCGATGCGCGTCCGGCGGAAGCGGGGTGGCGGTACGACCGCGGCTGCGGTGTACGCCCTCGTCTGCCCGGTCGGCGCGTCGTCATCGGAGTTCGTCTTCACATCGCGGAGTGATGCCCGGGTGGGGATCGGAGGCGCGGTGCCGATGCCGCCACCGGAGGTCTCCGTGCGTCGGATCGCCTCGGCCTCCGCTGCCACCTCGGCGGCTGAGGGTCGCTCCGCCGGGTCGTCGCGTGTCATGCGCGCGAGCAGGGTTCGCCATCCTGCATCCAGTGATTCCGGTATGGCCGGACGCTCGGTCAGCCGCCGCAGCGCGGTCTGCACCCCACCCGCGACCGGGAACGCCGGCTCACCGGTGAGCGCCTCGATCAGGACGAGACCGAGTGAGTACACGTCGACCGCGGTCGTCAGGTCGGCGGCGCGCACCTGTTCGGGCGCCATGTAGGCAGCCGTGCCGATCGCGATGCCCGGCGATGTGCGCCTCGGATCATCCACGTCGAAGGCGATGCCGAAGTCCGTCAGCTTCGCGGATGCGTGATCGGCGGGGCGGGTCGCCTCGGGCATCAGCACGTTCGAGGGCTTGACGTCCCTGTGGATGATGCCGGCGCGATGCACGGCATCCAGTCCCGCTGCGAGATCGTGGGCGACCGACGCCGCCTCTGCTCCGGACAGCGGCCCGCTGACCAATCGCGAGGCGAGTGTGGGACCCTCGACGTACTCCATCGCCAGGTAGTGCGGCTGTCCCGGATCGAGTCGCGCGTCGTAGAGGGTGACGAGGGAGGGGTGCTTCAGATTCGCCAGCAGCGCCACCTCGGTGCGGACCCGCTCCAGCGAGATGGGCGTCTCATCGGACTGGCGCAGCAGCTTGATCGCCACCGTTCTGCCCAGCAGCAGATCCTCGGCGCGGTACACCATGGACGTCGCCCCTCGACCCACGCACGCTTCGAGGCGATATCGACCGTCGAGCAGCGACTGCGTCGCCTGATCGTCGATGGCGGCCATCGATCACTCCTGAATCCTGCGGCTCGGGTGCCGCACGTCTGGAGACTCTAGGACGGCGTCGCGCGTTCGGCTCCCGCATTGACTGCGGGGCCGAGATCTGCAAGGAGCGGGATCACACCGGACGGTACTGGGCGGTGATCGGGCAGTCGAAGGGATCGCGTGCGGCGAGGCCGACCCGGTTCAGGTAGCGGACGACGATGCCGTAGGACTGCAGCACGGTCGTCTCGGTGTACGGAACGTCATTCGCCGCGCAGTAGTCTCGCACCACCTCGCGGGCGCGGGAGAGGTTCAGACGCGACATGCTGGGGAAGAGGTGATGTTCGACCTGGTAGTTCAGGCCACCGAACAGCCAGGTCGCCCACCAGCCGCCGGTCACGTTGCGCGAGGTGCGGACCTGCTTCGAGAAGAAGTCGAGCCGCGCGTCCGGGGAGATGATCGGCATGCCCTTGTGGTTCGGGGCGAAGGAGGCTCCCATGTAGACGCCGAACACGGCCATCTGCACGCCCAGGAACGCGAACGCCATCCCCACGGGAAGGAACAGGAACAGCGGCGTCAGCAGCAGAGCGAACCGCAGGGAGATGATGCCGATCTCGGTCCAGCGCCCCTTCACGCGACCGGGCGTGACCAGATGCACCACGCTCAGGCGATGCAGGTTCAGTCCTTCCAGCGTGAGCAGCGGGAAGAACAGCCACCCCTGACGCTGCGTGATCCAGCGGATGACCCCGCGGGAGCGGGCCGCGTCCTCATCGAGGAAGGAGATCGTGTCGACCTCGATGTCAGGGTCCTTGCCGACCATGTTCGGGTTGCCGTGATGCTTGGTGTGCTTGGAGTCCCACCAGGAGTAGCTCATGCCGATGAGCCCCGCGAGCACGCGTGCGAGACGGAAGTTCGCCGGGCCCGACGAGAGGATCTGACGGTGCGCGGCCTCATGTGCGAGGAAGGCGACCTGTGTGAACAGGATGCCGAGCGCGCCCGCGATGAGAAGTTGGAACCAGCTGTCTCCCAGCAGGATGAAGCCGGCTGCGCATCCCGCGAAGCCGAGCAGCAGGGCGACCCCCACCAGCGTGTAGAACACCGGCGTGCGGCGCAGCAGGCCCAGATCGCGGATGACGTTCAGCACATCCTTGTAGGCGCGCGCCATCGGCGGGAACTCCGTAGTGCCGGAGTACGTCTGTCGGATGCGTCCCTGGGCGGGAACGGTGGTCTTGGTCGTGTCGACCTGAGTGAGTGAGATGATGCTCTCCTGTCGATCGGAGCCCTTGAGCTTTGGAAGCCAAGGGCGGATGCCGATCGCTGTCCTCATGCTACGCGGGTCGATATGCAGCAGGCGGCATGTGCGCTCGGATGCGGTGGTGGTGCATCCGGAGGTCCCGGAC
>Ga0308161_1001061_pt1 | contig 35688 bp, 33 predicted proteins | sample PhyFR2_FD_201034 | JGI IMG/M metagenome (GOLD analysis project Ga0308161, IMG submission 201034) | Phyllosphere microbial communities from UC Gill Tract Community Farm, Albany, California, United States - DLSLF.R2 | ecosystem: Host-associated > Plants > Phyllosphere > Unclassified | place: USA...
AGCGTACGTGCAGAGGATTATGAGAATTATGTGGAACGTGCCTACAAGCTGGGCAGCAAAGGCGGAACCAATAACGAGCCGCCCGTGATGGAGGACGTGATCCGCAAATATACCAAAGAAGAACCCAATGTACGCATACCTACCTATATTATCTTTTTTAGCGATGGTGGTGTCAGCAGTAAGAGCAAAATTGCCAAGCTGATCATCGACAGCTCTCGCTACAATCTGTTCTGGCAGTTTGTTGGACTGGGCAATGCCAACTATGGCGTGCTGCGCGAACTGGATGAACTCAAAGGCCGTTTCGTAGATAATGCGAATTTCTTTGAACTGGACGATATCTCCAAAGTCAGCGACGAGGAGCTATATGACCGGCTACTGAGTGAATTCCCAAGCTGGATTGAGGAAGCAAAGCGCAAAAGTATACTTGCCTGACGGGATAATAAAATGAACATTATTAAATAATTGCATCATAAACAGGACGCTGCCGGAAAAGGTGGCGTCCCTTTTTTATATTACAGTCTCTATACCCGTGCTCGCTACTGAACAGGAAACGTGTCCCACCAACTGGTTCTACCCTGCTCATATTCTTCCAGTGCATCTTTCTTGTTATGATATATCATCCGCTGACGAAGCTGCTGCATCTTTTTGGGTGTTTTCAGTTTGGAATAGACGCGCTGGAGCGATGGATTGCGCAACAGCGGTTCATAAGCCTCTACCTTCATCTCCCATGCTTCGCGGTGGGTGAATTCGATTAGAGCCGGAGCATACTCCAGTGTACTGATATCCCGTAGTCCTTTCATATTTTCCAGTGCCACCTTGCGCAAGTAATGCAGACCGGAAAAGGATGGCAGCGCATAAATATGAGGCAGTGCCTGGAGGAACAGATACTGCAGCCCTGTCAGTGAAGAAATTACAGAGATATCTTCCAGTCCCTTGATCTGCGACAGTTCCAGATACCGGATCGATCGATTGTTATCCAGCGCACTCAAATCCCGTATTCCGCCAAGGCGAATAATAAGCTGATCCAGGTTGCACAAGGGCTGCACAAGCTGCAAATCAGGGACGGTAATTGATTGTAAAGTCAGTTGCTTTAATTGAGATAATTGACTGATCACCTCGATACCTTTGTGATGTCCCTCGATATGCAGATGATGCAGCTGCTGGAATCTCGCCAGCACTTGCAGGTCGGGTCTGCGGGACTGCGTACGCCCGATATGCAAATGCTCCAGTGCCGATGGAATCCGCTCCAGGATATCCAGATCAGTCAGTTGTGTCAGAGACAGCTGCAGCTGTACCAACTTTGGCAGTGCAGCCACTGCGTCCAGATGTTGGAATTCTCCTTCACATTCCACCGACAGTCGGGTCAGCTGTGGCAGAATCTCCAGAACACCCAGATCACATACCGAGTCATAAAATCCGTATAGACGCAGCAGAATATCCTGTCTTACTGGGAATAGGTGCTCATTCAGCAGTTTCCAGGCTGCCGGTTCGAGCACTTCTGCACACTGGATGATACGAAGATCCGGGCTGGCAGCCAGCTGCTGTACTTCTTCCAGGGTCAATGTGTACTCTATCTGCACCAGATGGTCATGAATCTTCTGATACATAATCGATGTCTGCCTCCTTTCCTGTTCCTCTATCCGAGAAGTTAAAATACAACCGAATTTACTGCTGCCTGGGCAGTCTGCACCAGTGCTGCATACAAACAGGCGGAGTATTGGTTGTATTCCTCATATTTTCCGTGAGCATGCGCAGAAGCAGGCGGATCGTCGTTCCACGAACCCATCGCGCCAAATACCCATGTTTTGTAGACTGCATTCAGCAGACGCACTGCTTCTTCGCTGTAGACATCCGGCAGTTTGAATACAAGGCGTGGCATATCGGCTGTTCCATCGAGAATAGCAATCGCAGGGTCAAAAAAGTTCTTTTTCCAAAAGGATTGTTCAATCTCCTCCGCCAATCGGGCAATTTGTTCCAGCGCACTTCTGAACTGTATCCTGACTTCATCCAGTGGTAAAAAGACCCGCTCGGAAGGCTGGCCCAGCTCTTGTTCCTGCTCGGTATACGTAATATTCCAGCGCACTTCCGAACGGAACTGCCCACTCTCCCACTGGGGAATCCAGATCCGGTTATGCTGTGCTCCGAGGGCAATAATACCTGCTCGGGCACCACCTCCGGCAAATCCGCTCGTCTGCCAATTGTCCTCGGGCTGACTGCCGCTGACCATCATCAGACGCTGACAGCCAGCGCTACGCAGATAATCCAGCCAGCTCGCCCAATTCCAGCTCTGTACGCCATCTGTAAAGGTAACGTGAATGCTATTGGTATGCTCCAATTCCTTGCTGGAAGCATCTTCGCTATGAATCAGATAACCGTTACCCAGCGATGTAATCAGCAGCAGCTGATGGATCTCTCCATTCATGAATCCAGCCTCCATTTGCCAAAATAATATGCAACCGCTTCTGCTTCATACCGATCCTGTCCCTGCCATACCGCCATCGAACTAAAATCATTATCGCCACCCCTGCCGATTCGCGGCGTATCCTGTGTCTTGAGAATTCCGGCATACCCGAGGATTTCCATAACTGCATCCCGCTCATACTTGCTGGACGGAAAAATATCTTTCCAGCGCTTCTCCAGTTTGCGTGCGCTATCTGCAGGATCACATTGATTCACCTGCTCCAGCATCTGCCGGAACAGCCATACATCTTCTTGTGTGGCAGCAGCAGGCTCTTCCCTGCTGAACAATTCCAGATCCAGCCAGCAGTACAGCAGCCAGTTCAATCGTACACCGCCCCATTTGATCCGTTCAAAATTAAGTACATTTAGATCTGTATTTACATAGCTGCGATCCGACATAAGCCTGTGAAAATTACAATCACCACAGCTGCTCGTATTGGCATGTACCGATTGGCGCTGTTCGTATGTATGCAGGGGCAGCTCCGCCGTAAGCGCCCAGCTGGACAGTGCACTGCGCAGATGTATCCGGCGGGTTGACAAACTATGCAAAAAGGCTTCGCTCACCTGTTCCAACGTAATACGCTGATGAAGCTCCTTCAGACGCTGTACCAGTTCATCATGCGTAATCGTCAGCGGGTCGAACATGACACCCTGACTGCGGGCATACTCAAAATCTTCTCCCTGCAGCACTGGCGGTTCAGACTTCCAGCCGCCAGTTTGCCAGAACGTTTTGGTGAGTATTTGTTTTGCTTTTTTATCCATAAGCTCCTCCGTTCATGATCCGTTTTATGTATGGTACTTATTTTACTACATTCGATCACTTGTACAAAAAAAGACCCTGATCCCTTTTGTCCATAGACTGCTGCTGTGTAGAACAAATGGCAGCGTTCAGGGAAAAGGGAACCAGGGATCATGCAGCAGCGCGAATTATTTCACTGTAATAATCACCCGCTGATAATGCTTGAGTGTATGAGTGCCATTATCCTGGACTTCAGCGATCATATGGATCGTATCACCGGATTTGGCATCTTTGGGAACCTGGAATTTAACGGTCGGGGTATTGCTGTTTTTCAGCCCTATCGTATTACGTTTCTCGCCTGTCGCAAGTGGACGGTGAATACCCAGTAGTAGTCCGTCCACCGCGTCTTTCTCTTCAGCAGCAGGCGTTACGCGGGAATCGGTATACGTATCCGCTTCATAATAACGCCACCAGCGATAACTCAGCTGGTCGCCATCCGGATCGCTGCCTATGGCATGCAGCGTAATATACTGACCCGGCTTGGCAGTCAGATTCAGTCCTTCTTTGACTTTGAGCGTGGGGTTGTGATTGGTATCTTTGTATTGTGAAGCAATTGCCCAATCTGCACGGGCTGCAAAGTCGTTCTGGATATCATCAAACCAGCGCGTTAATGAATATTCCGATTCATAGCGGCCGGTATGTACATCATAATCGAGTACATTGTTGCGATACAGCTTGTCATTGACCTGACCGAAACGGCCGCCCCAACCTCCATAGCTTGGATCTTCCATACTGCGCAGTCCGTTATCGATCAAGTAAAAGAACGATGGTGAGTCACCTTCGGAAATAAAATCATACCGATCATACTGCGGATTGTTCTGCAAATAGGATTCACTGCCACGCTGTTCTTCAGCGAGCTCTCCATCGATCATTTTGCCGTCACCCATCAGTGCATACAGATTCAGCAGCGGACCATGATTGTTCTGGATATTCTCGTAGTTCCACGCACCGTGCAGCTTGCTGTTCACAGCTTCGGTGTGCATTTTCCAGGCATAAGCAAAGTGCCAGAAGTTCGATTGATCATTGATAATACGGATATCCGGCCAATTCTTGGCGATATATTCGTTATAACTGTCGTCCTGGTCCAGAATAATGTACAGTACCAGCTTGTCGCTGACTTTCTGCTGAATAGCGGACCACTGATCCGTTCCTTTATATTGCTCTTCAATTGATTTCAGTGCTCTCGCTGTTGTATTGGTACCGCCCCATGTCTGCACGTACAGATCACGCGGGTCATTGTCCAGGAACAGCTTTTTCAGAAATTCGGAACCTTCGGTAACCTGATCCATCTCTCCCTTGTATGAGATATTGCCAATCTTGGTTACGCTGCGAATATAATCTGGCGTTGGATAACCATCGGCATGCTTGCTCAAGTTGGGATAAGCCTGTGCATAAGCATCAGTCATATCTGTCAGCCACTGGGTGCCTGTCCAGCGATAAGGCTCAATTCCTTTCGCAGGATCACCCGCATAATGATAGACCGAGCTGGTCAATACAATCCCGGCCAGATCGACTTCATTGGCATACAGGAAAAAGCGCAGCATCGAGTTCATATCATCCACTTCACCATCATTGGTAATAACGGTTCGCGCTTTCTGCTGCTGGACAGATTGTCCGGCTGCCGCCAAAGCGTCCTTGCTCTTGGCAGGTGCAGCTGTTGCTTGTCCGCTTATCCCGCCTGCGAGCAGTATACATAGATTTACTGACAATACCATTTTGACCCATCTGCTTTTCCTCATTATGCTGACCCCTTTTCCATTTACATACTGTAGAATTGTCTGCCCCTCGGCTATACACGCAAAAAAACCCGGATACCACTGTGCTCCATAGCATGGAACATAGTCGTACCCAGGTTTTGCCCGCATTCGCAGTAACAATCCTTTGGTCATTACCATAACACGATATTTTTCAATTGTAAACGCTTTATGTCACACAGGGCAGGAATAGAATTATTGTTATCGCATTAAAAAAAGGGGGTGTATCTACCCTGTTAACCAGCTTATGAATACTGTTCTTTTGAGACAGCTGAATCGTGTGGATGATGGGTATATTGCCTCTTTCATTGCGAATCCAATCATCGATGAACCTGATCGATCCGGCATGAGTGTATGGATTCGATCACGTATCGGTGCGAACATCATCCCAGTCCTGACCCAGGTAACCGGTCAGCCAGTTGAGCGCATAATGTCGTTCATGAACAACACCTGCATCCAGACCACCCGGCACAGGGCGCTGATGTACACGACTGTCTACACATGCCCAATCATAACGATAGATCAAATCCGCTGCATCCAGAATCTCGGGTGCTGATCGCAATTGTGAACGGTCACGAAAAGCTGAAAAGCTGTCAAACTCATGCAGGATCGATACGGCCTTTTCTACGTCACAGATCTGTGTCGGTTCCTCTAGTGAATCGATATGTCCGAGTGCCCACAGCAGTACCCATAAGGCTTCATAACGCCAGGAGAAGCGAACTACATCGTCCTGCCCTGGCTGGTCCTGATCAATAAATGCCTTTTCTTCCGGAGTGAACAAGCCCTCTGCATCATACTGCCGAACAATCCGGCTGATCAGTTTCCGGGTAGTTGTCACCGTCTCGCCCGCACCTACACATTCTCCTTTGACAGCGGTAATACAGACAGCGACGGCTCGCTTGGCTACCTCATCTCTCGTACGAATCCGTTCGGCCTGCTCATCTCCCAGCCGTGCAGGAAGTGTCGCATTGATCGGTATGCCCTGCTTTTCCAGATGGGTGTTGGAGCGCTGTTTGCGACTTTCTCCGGTCGGTGTAATCTGAAATTCGTTATGCAAATGACTCGTATGCGCAGTAACCATATAATCTTCCACGCCGGAATTGCCATCTGCATCAAGCAGCAGCTGTCCCTGACCATTCAACAGCTGGCCGCCTCCCCAGAACAGTAGCCCATCCAGCAAACGAACAATATGCAGCAGTTCTCCATAGAACTCTTCCGAAATATCTTCTTCTGTCTCAATACCGATCACCATATTAAGGGTACTCAGTTTGAGTAGTACCTTTTGCTGTACCTGCTTATTCACAGCAGGTACCTGATAGAAAAATCCACCCATTCCGTCGATCATCGCGCTGAACTGTGCAGGTTCGGTCTGACTGGTCATGATATTGAATCCTTTTCTCGTCTTCTTGCGGAACAGTCCGCCCTGGATGACCTCGATATAGGTACGATCAGGTTTTACCGTAATTTTGTGATCCTTGTACAGGGTACGGATAATTTCTTCCAGCTGCTTCAGGTCTGGTATAGAACTGTAAATGGCTGCATTTTTCATGATATGACCTCCTGTAATTATCTGTTGTTATTTTAAAATAAAAAGGTAGAGGGAGAAAACAATAGATTGGCGGAGAGAACGCAGACTATTCTCGCTTACATCTCTGTTGTACTCGTTGTCACACCCTTTGATAAATAAGCTGGATTGACCGAAAATAACTTATGTAGATATTTTAATCAAAGGAGCTAGCCCGATGAAAACACTGGCTTCATTCCTGAAGGAATTCAAAGCTTCATTTTACGCATACGGTCAAGCCAAATCCGTAATTGCTGACAGTGTGATGCAGTTTGACCCTGAACAAATCGTACAGGATCAAAACGTAAAAACTGCACCTCGCTACAACTAATAATTATACCCTGTTATGCTGGCAGCAGCATCCTTTCATCTATTCGTGGACGGGCTTCCCAAGGCCCAGTCTGTTACATAGGTTATACCAAACTGATCTGATTGCTGATCAGTTTTTTTATTTTGTCTGCTTTTGTTCCTCTCTGTCACAGATTTGACCTGTGCTTAACCTGCCGCTAACACTAGAGTACTATACTGATCATTATACCTGCGATCTCACTTCAAATTCACAGTACTCAAAGGATGGTTAGTCATATGGGAATTCACGCTTACTTCCGCTCACTGGATGATCTGGAACGGATTATTCGCTGCCCGGGCAAATTTAAATTTGAACAGCACAGCGTCTCTGCCCACTCCTGGAAAGTGGTACAATATGCCAAAACACTGGCAGACATTGAAGAGATGCACGGCGTTTCTATCGATTGGAAAAAACTTTACGAGATTACAAGCAGCCATGATTACGGCGAAATATTCATCGGCGATATCAAAACGCCGGTCAAGCACTCTTCTCTCGAACTGCGTTCGCTGCTGCAAAAGGTAGAGGAAGGCATGATCGAACATTTTATCGAGGAAAATATTCCGGATGACTTCAAGCCTATTTTCCGCAAGCAGCTGCATGAAGGAAAGGACAACTCGGTCGAAGGTATGATCCTGCAGGTCGCTGATAAAATGGACCAGGTGTACGAAGCTTTTTCGGAGCTTCAGCGCGGTAATACCGAAAAAGAATTTATCGCTATGTACCGTAACGCACTCGTCAAAATCAAACATGTAGATCTTCATTGCGTCGATTATTTTCTGGAAAATATTTTGCCGGATATGGTACATGAAGGTACATTCTCTACCATTGATATCAAACGGATTACGGAAGAAGCACTGGCTCTCTGATCAGTATACAAATGATATCGATGTAATTAATTGTATCTTTCAGGTGTATATCAGCTTCTCCATATCTGCCTGCATCTATCGGTATACACATTGTCTCTCTTCACTATTTTCATTTGTACTCTTCGTTTACCATTTACTCATCTGCTCGATTTATACATCTCTCTGTAGACTTCAACCGGACCGTACCAACTTCATGGCTATTGTCCGGTCTGAGTACAGGCAGATGTTTTTTGTTATGGATTTCTATGGGAAATATAGTGCGTATAAACGCATTTATGCCATATATAACAAATTTGTCACGCATATTCGTATTCAGCTATTCAATATTCTCAATTTATATTATTATTTTCATTCATTTTGTATTATTTTAGGCGAAATTGTTACAAAAGACTTAACATTTTGACGAATCGTGTCGATATAAATAATAGTACTAAATACCTGTTATTTATAAAAACCATTACTTTTAGACTGTAAAATAAACTTTCCCTTCTACTTGTCGTTATATCCTGGTACCCAATCAAAGGAGGAATTATCATGATGACACATAACCGCAGAAAAACCCCGTTCCGTTATGTACTGAAAGAACCTGTACCCTTTTCTCTGCACATCCTGCAAATCAATGGCAAAGCTGTACATTCGAAGCCGATGCAGGCTCTGCTGTTGGATCTGAGCAGTGCAGGCTGCCGTTTATCCCTTCCTGTAGAGATTCAAGCAGATCATCAAGAAATCCGCGTCAGCATCCATATGCTACTGCATGAAGAACCTCTGTATTTGGAAGGTCGTCTGAAATGGAACCGTACCGAATCCGGACGCTACCATTATGGCGTAGAGATTGAATTTCCGCCAAACGGACGCGATCAACTACTGCGTGAACTGCGCATTCTCGCCAGCAAAAACAAAATCATCATCACCTGATACATTCAGCTATTTTACTGTTCTGTGCTCCCTTCCTTCTACTCTATTCCTGTGTATCCGGTGATAGCATCCATATATGACTGTCAGGTTTACTTGAAAATACGTTATCGTAAGCATACAATGAAGCAGCAGATTTCTGCATAATTATGCGATAACGGAGGAACAAAGGTATGAGTGAGACGAAGAGTAAAGTAGCTGTAATCACTGGAGGTGGCAGTGGACTGGGTCAGTCCGTGGCACTGAAATTGGCGGAATCAGGCATTAATATCAGTATCGTTGATATCTCGGAAACAGCAGGCCAAGAGACGATTACACTGCTGAAGCAAAAGGGCGTCGATGCTATTTTTATTCAGGCAGATGTGAGCCGGGCCGAAGATGTCAAAAATTATGTAGATCGTACAGTAGAGCATTTTGGCACGATTGATATGTTTTTTAATAATGCCGGAATTTCCGGACCGGGTACACAATTTGCAGAGAATACGATTGAGCAGATCAATCAGGTAGTAGGTATTAATCTGCTCGGTGGATTGTATGGTATCAAATATGTGCTGGAAGTTATGCTTCAGCATGGCGGCGGCTCGATTGTAAATACATCTTCGAGCGCTGGACTGGTAGGTCAGGCTACCGTGGGTTCCTACTCGGCTACCAAACATGGAATTATCGGGATTACGCGTACAGTTGCTGTTGAATATGCCGATCAGGGCATCCAGATTAATGCGATTGCTCCGGGTACTACCGAGACTCCAATGGTCAGACAATATCGTCAGGATAATCCCGAGACTTTCCAGGCCGTAGAAAATGCTATTCCGCAGCGTCGTCTGGGACAACCCGAAGAGATCGCCGATCTGGTCGCTTTCCTGCTCAGTGATCGTGCCCGCTATATCAACGGAGCTGTGATACCTATTGATGGCGGATTTACCGCTCAATAATTACAACTATACCAATCGTACATAATATAAAAGCAACGGCAATGAATCCGATGCGCCCCTGTACGTTTATAACATGCACCGTCTATGATGACGGTGCATGTTTTATATAACTACCTGACATTCACGTAATCGCTTCATATCACTTATCGGCGGAAGACCGAATAGCCGGGCGTATTCACGACTGAATTGGGAAGGACTCTCATACCCTACACGATAGCCAACTTCGGCTGCATCCGCCGCTTCCGATAGCAGTAGACGACGCGCTTCCTGAAGCCGTACCTGCTTTTGGTACTGCAGCGGGCTCATGCCGGTAACTTCTTTGAAATAACGATGCAGTGAAGAACTGCTCATGCTGCCTGCAGCTGCCAATTCCTCGACACGCAGCGGCTGATCGTAATACTGCTTGATATGTTTGATGACTCCGACGACGCGCGATGTACTGCTGCCGGTCACTGCCAGCTGCCGCAATATATCTCCCTGTTGATCTTGCCAGATACGATACAGGATCTCACGGATTAACAGGGGGGCAAGCACCTCAATATGATCCGGCGTCTCCAGCAGTCTGACCAGCCGCAGTATCGCATCGGTCAATCCCAGATCAGTTCGGCTTACACATAGGGCACGCTTGGCCGGTGCGGCGGCAGCCTGAAGTTCCGTCTCTTGCACCATCTCCAGAATCTGTGCAGGGTCCAGAGCCAGCCGGACTGCCAGATAGGGATGATCACGATCAGCTTCGATTACCTGACCCGAAATAGGCAGATCGACTGAGACGAGAAAGTAATCCAGCGGGCCATATTCGTAACTCTCCTGTCCCAGCATCACCTGCTTGCGCCCCTGAGCTACCAGACAAATAGCCGGTTCATAGATCATATGGATCGCATTGGTCACTTCACTGTTACGAATCAGGCTTAGTGACGGAATCTGTGTTGGCTGAATGCCTTCTTGATCAGTTAATCGCTCAATCTCACCCGCCAACTCCTGCAGACGATCGTGGATTCTCTGATCGGTATCCATCATGGTCATATCTATTCCTCCTGCCTACATAGAATACTCGAAATATGAATTTCTCTATCATCCATCCTGTCAATTATCATTTAGCTGTTGAATTCAATTTCTGCTGTACCTAATTTGCGAATTTCTGCTGTAACTATTTTGCGAGTTTCAGGCAAGAATCCGGGCTGATCTTGCTACCGCTTCCTGCTGAATGAGGCACATAATAAAGACATCAGCAAGTGGCAGCGCTCCCTATCTTCATACACTGTTTGTATACGATAAGTATATTCTATACAGCCGTATATCATGCCGCTGCTATTTTAATTATAACCAGCAAAGGAGAGATTACCATGTCCGAACCAACTGTATCGACTCATCCGTATATTGGCATGTGGGTAACCGCAGACGGTTATATCCGTCACGAATTATTACCGGGTGGACGCTATGATGAAACCAGAGGGACGATTACAAGTGCCTACACAGGTCATTATACAATTACCGGTGATCATATTGACTATGTGGATGATACCGGGTTTACTGCCGATGGTGATTTTCGTGAAGATGTACTTTACCATGCCGGGATGGTTCTTTATCGTGAACAAGACTGATCATACCCTTGTTTATTGAATAATAGACAACACACTTTATTACTTTCAAAACATTATGTTTTTAGATCAAACCATCCGGGATATGTATCGTACACAGGTTCAACTATGGAACGCTGTCAAATGATTCGTACAAAAAACGCTGGCAGATGATTAGAGATATTAGCGATTCTGGATATCTTCAAATGGGATTTTAAAATATGATTTACTGGAGGAATTATCATGTCTAATCTGAATGGAAAAGTAATTGTTATTACAGGTGCCAGCAGCGGAATCGGAGAAGCAACCGCGCGTCTATTGGCTGCCAGGGGAGCACACGTCGTTCTGGGCGCCCGCCGCACCGAGCGACTGGAAGTCATCACTTCCGAGATCCAGGCGGCTGGCGGATCTGCAGCGTATATGCAACTGGATGTAACGCGGCTGGAGGAAATGGAGCAATTTATACAGTTTGCTGTTCATACTTATGGACAGGTGGATGTGCTATTGAATAATGCAGGAGTCATGCCGCTCTCCGCTCTTGAAGAGATCAAAGTGGAGGAGTGGAATCGTATGATTGATGTCAATATACGCGGTGTACTGCATGGGATTGCCGCAGGATTACCACTTATGAAACAGCAGTCCAACGGCCATTTTATCAATATCGCATCGATCGGGGCTTACAGCGTTACTCCTACAGCAGCAGTCTACTGCGCAACCAAATACGCCGTTAAAGCAATTACGGATGGACTGCGAATGGAGACGGACTCCAATATACGGGTTACACTGATTTCTCCGGGTGTAACAGAGTCCGAATTGGCAGATACCATATCTGACGAACATGCCCGCCAGGCGATGAAAGAATACCGCAGCGTCTCTATCCCTGCATCGACTATTGCTAACGCAATCCTGTATTCGATTGAGCAACCTGCCGAAGTGGACGTAAGCGAGATGATTATCCGCCCGGCTGCCAGCATTCATTAAATGCACAAACAGCACAAATCGTACAAACTCGTTAGTGAGCTTGTACGGTGGTGCTCGCTATAAATTCAGACCCTATTTATCTTCGCTCATACCATATCTGATTATTATAAAAAGCCCCTGATCCAGGATCGGGGCTTTCTTTTTTATTCCAATCTTGCGTTATGATGCTATGTTGACGTTGTACCTGATTTAGGAGCGATAGGTTCCGGCTTGCTGCTACTTGGACCCCTTTTCCTTAAAGGCACGAATAAAGCGTGTAGGGTCTTTGCGAATCGTGTACGAAAATACACCTTTGCTGGTATGCAGATAGAATAATCCTTCGCCTGCTCCCAGTTTACGATAGGACATATCGAATATATCACACAGTGGAAATTCTCTGCGGTGCGTAATCAGACGATCTTCATACAGCACCATTTCCCGCTCGTCGGTCAGGTATTTCTGCTCGCGATCTGTAATTTCACGCTCGATTTTGTAATAAGGCTGTACGGCGATCTGCTTCACTGCAACCCCTGCCTTCCCCTTCGAGTATTCAGCGCAAGTGGAGCAAAACAACATGATACGACGCTGATAGATCATTGTTGTTTTCATTCCTACCAGACTACAACTTGATCATAAACCCTAATTTATATCGTCTTATTACCCAATTATTCGGACGGAATGTCAGTATAGATAAGCCTTTTTCGAATAAAATCCGGAAATAAGACATTTTTTACACAAATCGCGATTTGAAGAGGTTTGTTTTACATAAGGATTACAAAAAATAGGGCTTAAGTAGTCTGACGTGCAATCAGCTTGTACTGCAGTTTCTCCAGTGGCAGCTGTTGTTCCTGTCCCATCTGCTGCTTGCCAAGTACTGCCCATAATCGATAAAAGGCATGCGTAGCCTGCTCTGCAATCGGATTATAAATAGTTGTAATCCCGAGTGTATGCGCCAGCTCTGTATCATCAAAACCTACAATCGCCAGCTGATCCGGGATAGAGATTGCCTGCTTGTTCGCTTCAGACTGAATACCGATCGCTACATAATCATTGGCGCATAGTACAGCCTGGGGCAGTTCCGAACCGGTAATCAGCTCGCGCAGCGCTTCCTCTCCATCAGTTGGTGTAAATACCGAATACCGATACCAATCTGTTCGCACCGGCAAATGATGATCCCGCATAAACTGCTCATAGGCTTCCCGCCGGCTCCGAGTATTCAAGCTCTCGACCCGGCCAAATAGATTGGCGATCCGGGTATAGCCCCGCGATACCAGATGTTCCAGAGCAAGTCGATATCCTTCTGCCTGATCCATGGCGACGGAAGGAATCTCATCACTGCCCATCCGCTGCCAGGAGACGATAGGTCCATATTCACAGTAAGCTTTGAGCAACCGGGGCTCATTAACACAGGTGACGATCACCAGCCCATCGACTCTTTTGCTGCGCAGGTCTTCAAAAGCGCGCAGTTCATTTTCCTTGTCCCCGCGTGTCGTATATATAATGGTCTGAAAGCCATAATCCATGGCGATATCCACAAATTGATTCAAAAAAGACAGTACAATCTCGTTTGTACTCGCCATTACAATACCGATCTGGTTCGTCTGTCCTGTCGACAGGGAGACTGCATTCCGATTGGGTACGTAGTTGAGCTGCTTCATAATAGTCAAAATTTTTGCTCTTGCTTCCGGACTGACATGGCGCGAGTGATTGATGACTCGCGATACTGTTGCTCTGGAATAGCCGGATAACCGAATAATTTCATCGAACTTGGACATCGGACTTCCCCTTTTGTCTCTAAATACATACTATACTGTCTTGCCCATTCATACAGACGGAACCATACTAAAAATTCCCGGTTGACATGTAACCCGTTACAACGATTACGCTTGAAAGGCAGTGCTGCTAACAGTGTAGCACAAAATACCGAAACGAATGGAGTGCTGAACATGAGTGACTCTCAAAATACCACGCTTAATTTCCCGCCGGGATTCCTGTGGGGCGGTGCTATTGCTGCCAACCAGGCCGAAGGCGCTTTTGACCAATACGGCAAAGGCTGGTCCACCCAGGATGTTGCTCCCAAAGGTGTAATGGGGCCAATCACCGAAGCTCCAACTGAAGACAATATGAAGCTGTTCGGGATCGACTTTTACCATCGTTACAAAGAAGATGTGAAGCTGTTTGCTGAAATGGGCTTCAAAGTATTCCGTACGTCGATCGCCTGGTCCCGTATTTTCCCGAAAGGTGATGAATCGGAGCCAAACGAGCAGGGTCTGCAATTTTACGATGATCTGTTCGACGAATGTCTCAAATACGGTATCCAGCCGCTGGTTACCCTGTCTCATTACGAGACTCCGCTGCATCTGTCCAAAGAATACGATGGCTGGGTCAATCGCAAGCTGATCGGTTTTTATGAGCGTTATGCAGAGACGGTATTCCGCCGGTATAAAGATAAAGTCAAATACTGGCTGACCTTTAACGAGATTAATTCTATTTTGGAAGCACCGTTTATGAGCGGCGGCATCTATACGCCCAAAGATCAGCTGAGCAAGCAGGATCTGTATCAGGCGATCCATCATGAACTGGTAGCAAGCGCTTCGGCTGTGAAGCTCTGTCATGAGATCATTCCGGATGCACAGATTGGCTGTATGATCCTGAGCATGCCCACCTACCCGCTGACACCGAATCCGGATGATGTAATTGCCGTGATGAAGTCCGAGCACAAAAATTACTTCTTCGGAGATGTGCATGCACGAGGTAAATACCCAGGCTACATGAAGCGTTACTTCCGCGAAAATGGCATTGAGATCAAAATGGAAAGCGGCGACGAGGAAATGCTGCTGAATACGGTAGATTTTATTTCCTTCAGCTATTATGTCAGTATCTGTGAAACTGCCGATGAGAGCAAAAAGCATTCCGGTCAGGGCAACCTGTTCAGCGGCGTACCGAACCCTCATCTGGAAGCCAGCGAATGGGGATGGCAGATTGATCCGCAAGGTCTGCGTTATGTACTAAATATGTTCTATGATCGCTACCAGAAGCCGCTGTTTATCGTGGAAAATGGTCTGGGCGCTGTCGATGAACTGATCACTGGTGCGGATGGAGAAAAAACCGTCGAAGACGATTACCGCATCCAGTACCTCAATGATCATCTGGTACAGGTAGCCGAAGCGGTAGAAGACGGCGTAGAGGTTATGGGCTTCACTTCCTGGGGCTGTATCGATGTAGTCAGCGCCTCTTCTGCCCAGCTCAAAAAACGCTATGGTTATATCTATGTAGATCGTCATGATGACGGATCAGGTACACTGGAACGTTATCGCAAAAAATCTTTCCACTGGTACAAAGAAGTTATCAGCACGAATGGCAAAAGTCTGAAACGCTAATCTTTTCTAATGAAGTGTACCTTTTATCGGACATGTTGCTAATCAGTTGCTATTTTTGAAGGACATCATATTTAACGAAGTACACTTTGTGAGGACATGATGTCTAAATGATTGTCCTTTTAATCGAAAGCTATGTTTTTCTTCGGTGGATTGAGTATCTTTTTTACTTAAATATAGTCGCCTTATTGGTCTGATGTAATGTTTTTCTCTGATTGCGCTAAAATTACCAGAGTATATCCATCTTTCTGCCAAACTTTCAGTGGGAACAAGAATCTGTTCCATATCAAGCCATCAGAATCAAACGGAACAGGATTCTTGCTCTTGCTGAACATCAAGCAGATGAATGATTAATATCTGGTAAGATAAAAAAGGAATCATGGGATTTGCATTTGTACACATCGATACGATCAGTTTCAGAGAGAGAAATCGCCAAAGCTGTATAGCAAAGCGGAACTGGTAGTAAAGCCGAATAACAAGCTATAGCTCCAAGAAAAATATAACCGAAAAGCTGGACACCGTGTTAGCAATCACAGTGTCCAGCTTTTTCATATTCCTTCAGCAGCACAGATATATCATGGGTAATCTATACGCTTCCCTGTAACTTCTTTATTTATACACATATAAAAGCCCTATACGCAGAGTACCCTTACAACCTGCGGATAGGGCTTTTGAAATCGGGAATCAACCCAATAATTAGTTCGTAAAGATATGTTGTCCTACGGTAATAACAGCCGGACGTCTCATACTCCACTGCGATGTCGCAATTCGTGGATTGTAATAATACAGCGAGCCATTAGTCGGATCGACACCACGAAGTGCCTGGCGTGCTGCATTATACGCGCTCTGATTAGGCTTGAGGTAATACTGACCGTCTGCTACTGCGGTAAATTGTCCCTGCTGCATCACTACATCCCAGATCGTATTCGGGAATTGACTGGATTGAACACGATTCAGTACGACTGCGCCTACTGCTACCTGTCCACGGAAAGATTCCCCACGGGCTTCGCCGTAAATGATATGAGCCAGAATATTCACAGCTTCCTGATCGTTCACGTGATAACCGGTCACACGGTTGTTGCTGGAACTGCTCACATTTGCACTCGCAGTTACAATTCCGCTTCGTTTACCACCAAGCTTGGACAGTGTAGCAGGGCCAGCGACACCATCTGCACTAAGTCCGTGTGCACGCTGAAATTGTTTTACTGCCGAAGTGGTGATACTTCCATAATATCCTGTTGTATTCGCATGAAAGAACCCGTGCTCGGCAAGCTGCCGTTGTAATTGAACGACATCTCCACTTCTCATGCCCTGAGTCAGGACAGCAGCGTCTGCGGGTGACGCCATTAGTGTAATGCCTAGAGCACAGGCACAGGATGCTATAAAAGCGGGTAGTTTTCTCATAGTTCGTTATTACCTCCATTTTTTGAATAGTCGGCTAAGACCATAATATTGGCTATATGCCCTATTACTGTCGTTCCGGTTATGCGGGTACTCTGGTATGGAACTATATTATTAGATATCGGTATCTGACCCAGTATAAATAAATAGCTCCTTTGAGTCGCGTTGTTCCGTTCAATATCACCCTGCTTCAAACAAGGAAATAGATAACGCATTACAAAAATGTAACCAGGTAAACACATGAACAATAAACATATTGGTAGCAGTATAGCATACCTTTTGGCTGACATCACCATGCCACGGACCCATAATATATGATTAAATCAAGCTCCACAGGGTAGTTTCCAGATTTATAAGATTTAAACTGGGTCATATGTTTTAAGTTTATGTGACTTTTGGTAACCAGCTTCACCATTAATATATTTCATTTTTGTCATCAAATCAAGCCGAGTATGTAGGATATGCCAACTATGACATAGTCTTAAAGAAGTATTTTTATAATTTTAAAATAGGATTACTTTGTCCTGTTGATGCCGATCATTAGCAATATTACTACTAAAATAATAGGTCACTGGGAATTCCAATTTTCTAAAATACAGTATTTGATTATGCATCGGGATATGTCTCTGATTGTGTTACTATCTGATCAAGACTATATCGATATCACATAAATAACTGTGTTTGAAAAAGAATTCCCAGTATACCATTCTTGCTCACAACCTGCAAAATGTAGACTTATTTCGCTACCAAATATTAGTTTCCACAAATAATCAGACTTTCAATTTTACTTTTAAGTTCACTTTTACGTTCGCTGTTGATTGACTTTTACTTTTACCTTTTGCTTTTTGCTTTTTTACTTGCCTGCTTTGTCTTATTGTTGTTTGGAAATTAGCAAAGGCGGTGTTATACCTTCTACTCCAAGTAGTCCCAGCATCACAAGAAATACATATTGCGCTCCACGATAAGCACCTGCAGGGTCAAAATATTCTTCAAGTGTATGCATGCCTCCATATTCTCCGCCGCCTCCAAGTGTAACCGCTGGAATACCAAGACTGATCGCTACATTGGAATCCGTACTGCTTGCATCTTCCAGTTCCGGTTCCAGTCCCATCGCACGATTCGCAGCTGATGCCGCCTGTACAATTGCAGCATCAGACCCCTGTTCTCCTGCTGGCCGGTCGCCGACCAGTTCCAATTGAACTGTCAGCTCATTTTCACGGTTCCAGCGGGTGTTTTCGGCTTCAGCTGCTTTTTGGATAATATTCAATGCCTGCTGCTCCAATTCTGCCAATGCTTGTGCAGAATTGGAGCGCATATCGAGCAGCAGCGTCGCATTCTCCGAAATCGTATTGACGGATGTACCTCCTTCTACTACCCCTACACTAAAAGTAGTCTTCGGTTCAGCAGGCGTACGAATATCCGAGATTCCAGCAATAGCACGTCCCAGCGCATGAATAGGATTCGGAATACCAAAATCAGCAAAGCTATGACCACCGGTACCCTGGAAAGTTACTCTGTATCTTTTGCTGCCGGCAGCCAGGTAGGTAATCTTCTCCGGGGCTCCCGGTTCTACCGAAATGAATCCATCGATATCAGTGCGACCTGCAAATAATGCTTTGACTCCGCGCAGATCGCCCAGACCTTCTTCACCGACTGTTGCCCCAATAATCAGGTTACCTACTGTATGAATACCGGTGTGCTGAAGCGCTCTGGCTATGGTCAGTACAGCAGCGAGACCACGCCCGTCATCCGCAATACCCGGTGCATAGATACGTCCCTTTCTGTGCTTGGCCTGAACATCGGTACCTGCAGGAAAGACGGTATCCAGATGCGCACATACGACCAGAGTAGGACCACTGCCACTGCCAGGACGAAGACCGAATACATTACCCGTCTCATCTACCGTAACATCCTGAATGCCATACTCCTCCAGCTTGCGCTGATATACCGCTCCTTTGGCTGCTTCGGCAAATGTTGGTGCTTCGATCTCTGTAAGTTGAATCTGTTCTTCAATCGTTCGATCATGATCCTGTTCCAGAAACTGCAATCCGGCTTGTACCTGTACATCAGCCATAAGCTGCTCATAGATCTGTCCCACCTGTGAGGATATAACAGGATGATTGATTGGTTTATTCATATATTCCGCCTCCTTTGTCATTCAAATATGGTCTACTTAGCGCAAATGATCATTGAAAAATTCAACAGTTTTGCGGTGCATGGTAATATGATTCTCCAGTCGTTCTGTCTGATGTCCTTCATCTTCAAAAACAATCAGCTCTACCTGTTGATTACGCTCCTTCATATCATGTACCAGTTGCTCGGCTTCACTGACCGGTACGCGGGTATCATTGCGTCCATGAAATACAAGCAGTGGTGCTGTAATATTGGCAGTATGATGCAGTGGAGCGATATCATCGAAAAAGTCACTGTGTTCTGCTAGCGAACCATATTCACATTCACGCAGCCGGCGACGCCAGGCACCTGTATTTTGCAGCAGTGTTTTGAGATTGGATATACCGACAATATCTACCCCTGCAGCCCACAGCTTGGGATAATGAGTGATCGCAGCCAGTACCATGAAACCGCCATAACTACGTCCCATAATGCCGATTTTCTGGGGATGAACACCGTGGTCACGAATAAGTGCTTTTACAAGCCAAGCAAGGTCCTGCACCGAATCCATCCGTTTGCGGGCATCATCCAGCTGGATGTAGGTTCTTCCATAGCCGCTGCTTCCGCGTACATTGGGAGCGGCTACGACGAATCCCTGCTGTACCAGATACTGCATAACCGGATGGTATTCCGCTTTGGTCTGTCCTTCCGGACCACCATGTACATAGATGACTGCTGCCTTCTCTCCACTGGGTACAGACTGCTGATCATACAGGAAATAAGGCACTGATAGATCGTCAAATGAATCATAACGATATAGCTTTGGCTGTCTCCACAATGATCCCACTGTGTCGGAATGTCCTATTCGGGTAAGTCGAACCAGCTCTTTATTCAGACGGTTATACCGCCAGATATCGCCAGGCATTACCGGAGAACGCAGTGCAAAGATCAATTCGTAATCGTTCAACCAGGAAAGGGAATCGACTACACCTTCCGGCAGTACCTCGATCATTTCACGTTCGCCTGTATCCGGACGCAGCAGTCCCAGTTTGGATATCCCATCCTCATTAACACTAAAAGCCAGCATCGTCTGATCCGGTGTTAAAGCAATCTCTTCGATATCCCAACCCGATATGCCCAGCAGCTTGTGCAATTGTTCCGGCTGCTCCCATGTAAACCGGGCAATATATAGTGTCTCTTCACCAGCATCCGTCAGTACATAGCCTGCACGTCCCTGATCTGCCGTGAGTATGGATTCATAACGTGCCAGATTCGAATTCGATCCAAGACGAATACGTATACCTGATTGGATATCCAGCAAATAAATACCACTATCCAGATTCGTCTCCTGAATACGAACCAGCAGATGCTCCTGATCTACCCAGCCAAGCGGTACACAATTACCATCATACTGAAAAATAGTCCGCACTTCTCCGCTATCTACTTCAATAACATCAATATCAAAAAAGGCCGGGTCTCTTCGATTGCTTGAATAGGATAACAGTCGGCCATCCGGAGACCAACCACCAATATGGTGAAAATGTTCCAGCGATTGCACCAGTGGAACCAACGAGTCGCTACTTGCTTTTGGTGGGGTGGATTCATTCAGCAGATGCATAATGTACAGCTGCTGTTTCTCATTACCATGATGATCCATTCCTACTACAGCACGATCTCCCAGAGGGCTATACTTTACGCTCAAAATCCGGTCTTCCGCTTCTACTACAAGCCGGGATGTACCGGAATCGTCCAGTGTCCATAATTGCGGAATGCCAGTCATTTTGGAAAAGTACGTCCAGCGATTTCTGCCGGGTATCGCAATCGGATGATACGCAGAGTGAACAGTCAGATAATCCATCAGCATAGTGTCAGTACTCATTTTGGGTAACCTCCTGAATATGTACGTTAGCCCCATCTTACCCCTGACAACTGGCGGTTACAACTATACGTGTCTATTAGCAGCTTTTGTATAGTGTGTTTTTCAAATTTCAGATAGGACATAATGTTCAGAACAGGACACCCTTCTATGTCTTCGTGTACTTCTTTGCTGGACATTATTGATGTTAAAAGGACCCTCAAGACCGCAAAAATGATCAAAAATCTATCTTCCCTGTCTGGTATTCTGATTGTAGAAAGGAGGGACAGCATTGATCAAGAAAACGCTTATTCAGAGCAGTATTGAATATATAGAAAATCATCTGCTGGAAGAACTGACACTTGAGCAGATTGCAGCTTATGCAGGCTTTTCTCCTTATCACTTTCACCGTTTGTTTCGCCGAACCACAGGTATGAATATTGCTGATTATATAAGGCAGCGCCGTCTCAGTCAGGCTTCAGTATTGCTTCTACACTCCCATACTCCCATTTTGGATATTGCGCTGCACTGTCATTTCGAGAGTCAGGAAGCATTTACCCGCTCATTCAAAAAAATATACGGACTTCCTCCCGGCCGCTATCGTCAGGTCTTTGCTTCCCTCTCACCCTATCTGGATAAAGGAGAGTCAATAATGGATACTACTTCACCGATCAAGGGCTGGTTCCTGAGTGGAACCGATACTCCGCATTATGAAATTGGTCTGGATCATCATACTGTGCATACCGGCAGCACGGCTGCTTATCTCAAATCGATTCATCCCGTTGAACCATTTGCTTTTGCCACATTGATGCAGGAATTCAGAGCAGATCATTATACAGGTAAACGAATACGCTTTTCGGGCTTTGTCAAAACCAGCAATGTTCATATTGCGTGCGGATTATGGATGCGGGTCGACGGTGCCGATCAGCAGATTCTGCAATTTGATAATATGAATAACCGGCCTATTTCGGGTGATACAGACTGGAATCACTATGCTATCGTGCTGGATATTCCCCAGACAAGCGAGATAATTCTGATCGGCATACTTCTTACCGGTACAGGCCAAGTCTGGGTAGATGGATTCCGCTTCGAAGAAGTTGATCATAGCATTCCGGTTACCAATTTGGAGCCGGAGAGAGAGCTGCCGAATGAGCCGCTGAATCTGGCTTTTGAAGAGCTATAACCGGGATTCTGCTGTTTTGATAATCGTCGTAATCTGCTGCTCCCAGTTGTGCATTTTTTGCTGGGATGCATGGATTGCTCCAAGCTTGTTATAGACAACTGTCAGATAGGCAGCTGCACTGATCGCATCTCCTCTTTTGACAGCTGCATGATAGCTTTTGCGTGCAGCAGAACGGCTTTTTTTGTAGGTAGAAATGATTTTATTTTCGGCAGTAATCTGTTTTTTGACCGTCTGTACAGGAGCTAACGCTTCTTTGACGGTCTTTTTGCGTGCTGCTGTTTCTTTTCTTGCCTGGGTGAGAGCTGCTTTCTTTTGTTTAATTTCAGTGCGGGCAGCAGTAACCTCGGCTTTCATTTTGTTGCGTTTGAGACTGATTACTTCGACTTTTTTGGTGTTTTTTTGCTTGCGAGCTGCGGCTGCCTGTTTACCAAGCTCTCTATACTCCGAGAATAAGGGAGCATATTTCTGTTCAGTTTGCGTAACTGCTGTTTTGAGAGCAGCTAATTTGGCTTTATCTATGTCTTTGATTCTGGCATTGACGATTTGAAGGCGGCTGTTATTCTGCTTACGCAGAGTCTGAGTCTGCTGATTCTCTAGCTGGATCACGGACTCCAGCGAAGCAACTCCATCATATACGGCTTCTATGCCGTTTACAGCTGTAGTCCAGTTATCTGCATACGCATGCCCGGCAGGCAAAAGCGAAGTCAGCAGGATTAACGTTAATCCTATCGATAGCAGCCCCGACCTCCAATGTGTAGAAAATCTTTTTCTTTTCACGATGGTTGTTGTTCTTTCTTGATTAGCGACTGTATTGCTTGAATGGGTGCTGTTCATTATGTATTCCTCCTATGATATGTTTGGCAGGCAGACAACAAAAAAAGCACCTCCAGAAACAGCATATAGCCTGTTTCTGCGAGGTGCTTCACCCGCACAACATATTGAATTTGTTTTTAATATAGCGGATGCGGTGAGGTCTGTCAATCCATTTATACGAACATGCATTCTTTTTTCGGCTACTATGTAATCTGGCTATGCTTCATAGCATCTTGATCTACTTATCTTTTTCCTGCAGCATTTTGATCAGATGCATGACGACAGATCCACTCGTATACGGCGTTAAATAATTCGGATGGGTCTTTGCAGTGACAGACCAAATGTCCGCTGTCTGCTATAACCAGTAGACGTTTGTTGTTTTTTTCCATTTGCAATTGATTATATAAATAGGTGCCACTGTGCGGTTTGACCAGATGATCTTGTTCAGCCTGAACAATGAATACCGGTGTATTTATCTGCTTGTAAATCCTATGCGAAGCATGGACTATTTTATAAAATTCTCGCGTCGCCTGTGGAGGAACCTGCCATAGATTACGCCAGTATGCACGAACCATATGCGGTTGTATCAGCGTCCTCATAATTTGCCGTGGATTCAGTGGAAAGACGGGCGCAGACAACAGCGTGAGTGTCCGAATCCGATTCGGATAACGTATGCTCAGATGGGCAGCAATAAGTGCTCCGGTCGAGAAGCCGATCAGATGGACATATTCATGCTGTTCCAGCAGCTCCTGAAGCTCACGATCCGCTCCGGCTATCCAGTCCTGGTAGCTCACATCCATCATATCTTTTCTTGTGCCGCCGTGTCCTGCCAGTATAAATGTTTTGGTGATACACTTCCTTTCTGCCAAATAGGCGCGCAGTGGTTCGACCTCATGCGGTCCTCCAGTGAAGCCATGGATCAGCAGACATATGCTACTCATCTGTTCCTCCTTTTCGCAGTCGTGGTACACTGATAGTATGCTATTCAGCAAGCAAAGCTTGATGATCTGCTTCTATGCAGGTTGTTCATGCTCTGCTTGTTTGATTGTGTGCTGCTACATATCGATTATTCCATTATGACCCCTAAGGAGATTATACACCAATGAAGCTTGTATCATGGAACGTCAATGGCCTGAGAGCTGCTGTCAAAAAAGGATTTAATGATTATTTCGACCGTGTGGATGCCGATATTTTCTGCATTCAGGAAACCAAATTGCAAGCCGGTCAGATCGAACTTGATCATGGTGGAGCATATGAGCAGTACTGGAATTATGCACAGAAAAAGGGCTATTCCGGTACAGCCGTATTTACCCGTATCAAACCGTTATCTGTCCACTATGGACTGGAGGAAAATTATGAAGAGGAAGGCCGCATGATTACGCTGGAGTACGAGGGATTTTATCTGGTCAATGTCTATACCCCCAATGCAAAGCGCGACCTGCTGAGACTCCCCTACCGACTGGAGTGGGAAGACCGATTCCGCCTCTATGTACTGGAGCTGGACAAGCACAAGCCTGTCATTATTTGCGGAGATCTGAATGTCGCCCATCAGGAGATTGATCTCAAAAATGCCCGCTCCAATATAGGCAATTCGGGATTCACCCATGAAGAGCGTGGCAAAATGACCCTCCTGCTGGAATCGGGATTTATCGATACTTTCCGGCATTTTTATCCCGATCGCGAAGATATGTACAGTTGGTGGTCTTATATGGCCAAAGTACGCGAGCGCAATATTGGTTGGCGGATTGACTACTTCCTCGCTTCCTCCCGGCTGGCACCGGTACTGATTGATGCGCAGATCGACTGTCAGATTATGGGCAGTGATCATTGTCCGGTAATTCTGGAAATGAAGAATCCGTCACTACTTTCTTAACAAAGGAGAACTATTTATGGAACGCGTAATGACGACGATTGGACTCGCCCTATTAGGGTTGGCAGGTTGTGTTTTTGCAGGGATAATCGGAACGGTCGTGATCGGGTTTACAAGTGATCACCCTCTTTTCTACACCGTTATTTTCTATATCGTACTGCTTATTCTGGAGATTGCTCTTATTCTTTCTTCCTTCGAGAACATACTGCATCATCCACTATTCAATTGGCTTCTGGTTGTCTGCCTGGCAGGATGCATCGTAGCTGCTGCCAGTTACAAAGGCTATACCCTTTATGATCAAAGTATGGTCGCTGTCAGTGTGCAGGATATTGATCTACAGCAATACCAACCTTTCCAGACAGAGCAGCAGCCAAGTCTGGTCGCTTCTTTGGGACGAACTTCTTCCTATCATCTGGACAAAGGGACAAAGTTGCCGCGTCTGGATGGAGCAACAGCTCTGTATCCGGTCTATTCTGCCTTTGTTCAGGCCGTCTATCCGCGTGCTGTCTATGATCCACATGAGCAAAAAAGTGCCGTACAAGGCAACGGTACCGGGCCCGCATACGAACGACTAATCGCTGGCAATACAGACATGATCTTCGCTGCTGCTCCTTCCAGCGGACAAGAGCAGCTGGCCCGGCAAAATGATCTTGAACTGCAGTTGACACCTATTGGCAAGGAAGCATTTGTATTCTTTGTGAGCAAGGATAATCCGGTTACGAATCTGACTTCTGAGCAGATCAAAGAGATTTATAGCGGCAAAATTACCAACTGGCAGCAGGTAGGCGGCAAAAATGAATCGATCCAGGCTTTCCAGCGGCCAGAGGACAGCGGAAGCCAAGCCATGCTGCGCAGGTGGATGGGCAGCGAACAACCGATGAATCCGCCAACCGACAGTGTGGCTTCAGGTATGGGCGACATTATGGAAAAAGTCGCTTCGTATCGAAACTATAACAATGCGATCGGCTACTCTTTTCATTTTTTTGCTACAACGATGAATCCCAATTCGGATATTCGACTGCTGGCAGTCGATGGTATCTACCCGGATTCCAAAAGTATAGCAAATGGTACGTATAAGCTGATTGCTCCTTTCTACGCAGTTACTGCACATCAATTATCCAAAGGTACCGATGATTCATCAAACAAGAAAGCGAAAGTATCCAGCAATCCAAATATTCAACCTTTACTGACCTGGATTCTTTCCCCGGAAGGCCAAGAATTAATAAGAAAGACAGGATATTTCCCTTTACCGTCTCAATAAATAGTCATTATTTCGTAGAATTATCTACTTGATAATAATTCTCATTTATTTCGGAAATGATGTATACTGTACCTAATGCTTGACTTGGGTATACACCAACCAACATGAGCAAACATCAAATCTGGAGGGAATTACATATGTATCGTTTTAACAAACCATTCGGAACGGCTGCTCTGCTTCTGTCCGCAGTACTTGTTACAAGCGCCTGCTCATCTTCAGCACCCGCCACTACTCCATCTTCAACCGGTAATGAAGCAGCTGCTCCTGCAGATACGGCTGCAGCGGAACGCACAATAAAAGACAGTATGGGACATGAAGTGAAGATTCCTGCCAATCCGCAGCGTATTATCGCTTCCTATCTCGAAGATCCACTCGTTGCACTTGGCGTCACTCCTGTGGCACAGTGGTCGATCGGCAAAGGCGATGTCCAGGATTATCTGCAAGACAAGCTCAAAGGTGTCCCTGCTATCTCTTCCGAATTACCGTATGAAGCTGTTATTAATTTCACACCTGATCTGCTACTGATGGACAGTGCAGAAATGGTAGCAGGCGAAAAATATAATCAATACGCCCAGATTGCTCCTACCTATGTCGTCGGCAATGCACAGAACAACGACTGGCGCGAAGAACTGAAAAGTGTCGGTAATGCACTTGGCAAAAGCGATCAAGCCGAGCAAGTGCTAGCAGATTATGAGACCAAAGCCAAAAATGCCAAACAGCAGCTGCAGCAGGCAGTCGGTACCAAATCAGCTGCTGCCATCTGGATCAGCGGCAAAAGTATCTTTATCGTCAACCAGAATCTGTCTAGCGGGGATGTCATGTACAAAGATCTGGGCATGAGTGTACCTGAAGTCGTCAAAAAAGCCTCTGCCAGCAGCAAAGCCAACTGGAGCTCCCTATCCCAGGAAAGCCTTTCCGAGCTGGATGCCGATTATCTGTTTGTTATTATCAAGGATGGTGAATCTCCGGAAAATCATATTAGTCCGGAAGTATGGAACAGTATACCGGCTGTTAAAGCAGGACATGCGTATACGATGAGTCTGGATTCCAGCTGGTTATACACCGGCCCGATCGCCAACTCGATGATTATCGATGATATTATGAAAAACGTAGCTGCTAATTAATTTATAGAATCGATTTATCCAACCGCCTTAACCTGCATTCTCGGTAGATTACAGTACGCAAACCTGCAATTTACCGGATAATGCCCAGGTTAAGGCATTTTTTATTTGTTTTTAAAGTGCGTCATATCTATTCTCTATCTCTTGACCCTATCCAAATAACATCTCATTCAAAAAGATACCTAGCCAGCATTGAATTTCATATCGAAAATGCCGATTATAAGTTAGTATAGATAAATACACTGGAGTGGTTTAAAGCAGTATCACACTGAGGAGGACTTACGCTTGAAAGCAAATGAAGAAGCATCATTACAGAAAAAGCTCCGTCCACGGCATATTACGTTTATGGCAATGGGCGGTGTTATCGGAACAGGTATCTTCAAAGGTAGTTCCGAAACGATCAACCTCGCAGGACCTGGAGTTATTCTCTCCTATGTATTTGCAGGTCTGCTCCTGCTGGTCGTTATGGGAGCCATTGCAGAGATGGCGACGGTTTATCCCAACAAAAACATGAAAGACTTTATTTCTCTGGCTTACGGGCAACGGCTCGCTTTTATTGTCGGTTGGCTGTACTGCTTTATGTGGCTTGCCGTATGTGTGATTGAAGTCATCGCTGCCGGCAGCTTTTTGCAGTTCTGGTTCCCTGATGTACCATTGTGGACGCTCAGTCTGGCCAGTGCTGCCTTTATTTTACTGGTTAATACGATGAGCGTCGGACGATTGGGTGAGCTTGAATTCTGGCTCGCCGGAATCAAAATTGCGATGATTATCATCTTTATCGTACTGGGCGGCTGTCTGCTGTTCGGTATTATCCCGGGTAGTAGCCCTGCTCCTTATTTGAGCAACTTTACAGCCCACGGTGGATTCCTGCCGAATGGCTGGGCCGCGATTCTGTCGGCACTGCTTGTTGTTACCTTTTCATATGGAGGTTCAGAACTGATCGGTCTGACACTGACCGAGACGCCCGATGCAGATAAAGTACTGCCAAAGATTGTGAAAAGCTTTATTTTGCGGGTTGTGCTGTTCTATACCCTGCCGATTCTGATCATTTGTGGATTGATCCCGTGGAATCAGCTGAGTGACCAGACCAGTCCGTTTGTACAGGTACTGACAGCAACCGGACTTCAGGGTGCAGCTCATATTATGAACTTTATTCTCGTTACAGCAGTCCTGTCTGCTGCCAATTCCGGGATTTATGGAGCCACCCGGATGCTGCACTCCATGGCGACCAACAATGAAGCCCCTGCCATGTTGGCCAAAACGTCCAGCCGCGGTGTACCGGTAAACAGTCTGATTCTATGTGCTGTAGTCCTGCTGCTCGGTTCATGGCTTGCCTATGTAGCTCAGGATCAGGTATTCGGTATTTTGATTGCTGTACCTGGCTTTGTTGTACTGCTCGTCTGGATCAGCATCTGTCTGTCCCAGCTCAAGCTGCGCAAAAGCTATCCAATCCAGCCTTCATTCCGCATTTGGGGATATCCGTACATCTCCGGACTGACAGCCATCTGCCTCAGTGTAATTGCTGTATTGTTCCTGTTTGATGCGAGCAACCGGATTAGTATTGGGGCATGCGTTATTTTCCTGATCATTCTGTTCATCAGCTCGCTGTTCAAGTTCCGCCGTACAACCTAAAACAGATATAATTGCCTAACCACTCAAAAAAGCCTGTTCTCCGTCACAGAGAGAACAGGCTTTTTTATATTATATTTCATACTATATCCCTGCGACGGAAACCTATTATTCCTATCAGGAAAACCAGCAGCGTCAGCATGACAATAACTATATTCATCATCCCGGCTTGTCCATTATCCATACCCAGACGTGAACCCAGCATGAGTACAACCGGATATGTCCATGGGTCCAGCAGCCAGAACTGTTCGGAGTTGGCTACCAGAATAGAGGGTACACTCATAATAATACCTAAAGCCAGAGGTATTCCTACATGATTAAAACGTACACTGATCTCATATTGAATCATAATAACAGGAAGTGAAGCGAGAAAGCAGCCTGCCATTTTCCGCAAAATTTCTTCCCATGGAATACTACTACCTGCTCCTGCAACTAATCCACCCAGCACCACACTGCTGCCAAAAGCCAGCATGCTGATTAAAATATACAATATTCCTACTGCTAGTTTGGCTATGTATACACCTGATCTGGATACCGGACGAGCCAGCATATACTTCCAGCCACCCTGTACGTGATCAACGCGCGCCACCATGGCCATAATAACGGCAATCAATAAAGGATACAGAAAAGAAGGATAAAAGATAAAGGTCTGCTCCATAATGACCTCCCATGCTTCTCTCGTCCAGATTTGCCTGTAACGAATAAAATTCTGAACTCCCTGAAACACCATAAACAGCGGAGCGATCGCCACAAGCCAGAGAAGCCGCGTCCGTCTCATCTTTTGTAACTCATATTGAAATAAGCGAATCATACACTCTCTCCTCTCAATGGATATCCCGCTGTCTGAATTCTGCCAATCCAGCGATCAGCAGCAGCGGTCCTGCGACTAGCCCTGTTGTGATTGCCAGCCATTGATCCTCATTGTCTACTGTCATAGTGAACAAAGCCGACGCATAAGGAACAAATCGCATCATCTCGGACTGGGCAAAAAATAAAGCTCCCATACTGCCCGAGAAGCCAATAGCCATCCCGTACAGTGGATTAGCTAATCTAGAACTCAGCCAGTGCTGTAGACTCACTACTCCCAAGGCTGCAATACACAGATTGATACCATATCGTATATATTGACCCAGAGGAAATGGCTCCGAAAAGTGCAAAATCATACCGGTCATATACATGAAAATCAGCAGTAAGCCTGCCGCCAAACAGGATAACAGCCAGATCAGAAGCCACTTGGCTGTATATACAGATAACCGGGTCACCGGCAGTGCCAACAGATGCTTCCAGCCCTGATCGGTATATTCCCGATAATGAACCAGCGCTGCGATCAGTGTAATACCTATCGGATAAAAGAGTGCCCATATCATGAATCCTTCCTGCATTAGCAGTTCCCATGAACTAAGGTTCGGGTGTCTGCCACTCAGATAGCTATACCTCAGATACAGATCCACCCACATCATACCGGCAAACATCAAAGGCCCACCAACTACAATCCATGGAAGTAATCCACGCCGCTGTTTGAGCCATTCCGTATATAGCACTCTCATAAAATTCACAGGCTGTCGGCTCCTTTCGTCATTTCCAAAAAGATATCTTCCAGCGAGCGACCTCCTATACTCAGATGCGATACTTCGATATTATGGCTCACCAGCCTCCGATTAATTACCGATGCTTCTGCAGGATCTGTCATAATATTCATGCCATGATCCGCTTTCTCTACCGGGTATCCCCAATCCCTCAGACAATCTATCGTCTGCTGCATCGGTTCGGCAGACAACTGCACAAAAGGATGACCTTTTCTCTGCAGTTCGGACATTTCTCCCTCAAAAAGTAAACGTCCGGTATGAATAATACCAACACGAGTGGCGACCCGTTCAATCTCCCGGAGAATATGACTGGAAATAAATACAGTAATCCCATGCTGCCGGGGCAGTTGTACAATTAGTTCCCTGATCTCCTGAATACCTGCCGGATCCAGTCCGTTAGTCGGCTCATCAAGTATGAGCAATCTGGGATTACCAAGCAGTGCCTGTGCTATACCCAGACGTTGTTTCATCCCTAGTGAATAAGTCCGCGCCAATTTGTGCTGTGCCTGGCTGAGGCGTACAATATCCAGCACACGATCCACTTCGGTTTCCGGGATCTGCAGCAGTGTACAAGTCAGCTTCAGATTCTCTCTGCCTGTCAGATGCCCATAGTAGGAAGGTGCCTCTACCATCGAACCAACTTGCCGCAAAATGAAAGACCTGTGCCGAGGCAGCTCCCGATCAAATATGCGAATACTGCCGGCGCTGGGACGTATTAATCCCAGCAGCATACGAATAGTGGTTGTCTTGCCCGCTCCATTGGGACCAAGAAATCCATAGACTTCGCCTTCACGCACATGCAGTTGAAGCTGATCGACCGGTATGAATTTCCTGTAGGCTTTGGTAAGTCCCTGTGTCTCCATGATCCATTCACTCATTTTTTCTGCTCCTTTATATCAGGTTGGTTAATGATTCTTCACCCAGTATACGGACCCAAGTTTAAGTGCAGTACTGTAATCACCTTAAGTTTGGCTTAAGCAAAAAGACAGATACCTGTCGCATCGGTATCTGCCTTTTGTAGAAAAGATCTATTGTGGAAAGGCGCTTTGAAGCAGCTGTCATCTCACAGTGATTAGTATGGATCATCATCCACCTGCTGTGTATTCATGAAAGGTATATTTAACAATAGGAGTCATCCTGATTACTCGTTGGGACAGGAAGAAGGATGGGCAAAAAGGAGCGTGACTACTGTTCCTCGATCAGGCTCACTATCCAGCGTAATACTTCCCTGATGAGCTTCTACAATCTGCTTGGCAATCGTCAGACCCAGACCGGAACCGACCGTAGGCTGACTGGCATCGGCTACCCGATAATGACGTTCAAACAGCCGCTGCTGCTCGTTAATCGGAATTCCTTTGCCATTGTCTATAATCTGTACTTTAACCTCGTGCTGTCGGCGCTGCACCCGAATACGAATTCGGGTGGATACCGGATTATGGATGAGCGCGTTCAGAATCAGATTATTCAGGGCACGCTGCATCCATTGATGATCAATCGACATGAAGATCGTCTCCTGATCGGAATCCAGATCAATCTCTCGTTCCCGATACATAGGGTTATTTAACACCTGAATAACCGTCTCACGAATCACCTCCAGCAGATCTTCAGTTCGCATAGTCAAGGGAAGAATATTATTTTGGAGGCGGTATGTGATCTTAAGATCATTCAACAGCGCTTCCAGCTGAGTAGTATTCTTGGCAATGATACGGCTGTAGCGGGAACGATCTTCTGCATTGATACTTTCCATAGGATCACTCATCAATTCGGCATATCCCTGAATCGAAGATAGAGGGGTTTTCAGATCATGATACAGATTGGCGATCCATTCCTCCCGCATCTTCTCCATTCGTTGATGCTCACTCTCATGCTCCTGCAGCTTATCCGACAAGGTATTCAGACTCTCGTATACGTTACGATATAATCCCCGCGCGTTATAACGGGGGCTATACTCCCGCCTGGACAGACGGGTGATTGCCTGAATCAGCTTCCATGTAGGACGGCTCAGTATACTGCCAAACAGATACCCAATCAGCAGAATCGATAAAATCAATATGCCCAAAATATAAAAAAGACTGTTAAACATGTAGCGTGGTTCATAATTCACCGGGTATTTACTTACCTGAGTCTCCGGAAAAGCAATCAAATAACTCCATTCTCTGTCCTTCCACTCCCGCACGCCCGTGAAAATAGTTGATCCATTAACCGAAAATTTATTAATAAAAACAAGCCGGCTGGGCGTATAATGCTCCGGCGTATGATCCGGTTTGTTCCAGGCAGCGATCTCTGTCCCATTTTCATCGAGTACCTGAATCCATGCCTTATTTTGCTGAAGCAGACTTTTACCGGTATCGGTAATGATCGGCTGATCTTGGTTATCTCCGATAATGTACTGCTGAAACTCCAGTGTCATCTCAACCGGACTGAATTCGCTGCCATTATCGATAAAATAAAAAACAGCTGCTGTATAGATAATCAAGAATAATCCAAGCAGGACAATGTAAGAACCGACGTACAGCGAGGTGATTTTCCATTTCATGATTCTCTGCTCCGCGAAGTCCATTTATAACCGATCCCGCGTACTGTCAGCAGCCGCTGCGGATTGGACGGGTCTTCCTCCAGTTTCTCCCGTAGATGCCGGATATGAACCATAATGACGTTATCGCTGCCCCTGTCATCTTCTTCCCATACATTTCGGTACAGCTGCCTTTTGCTGAATATCTGATCAGGATGGGAAGCCAATAACAGTAACAATTTGTACTCTTTGGCTGTCAAACCTACAGGTTCACTATTGCGAGTCACTTCTCCCTTATTTTCATCAATATGAATATTGCCATATTCATATACAGGACGCTGTTCTCTGATCATGCCGGACAACATAAGGTCCCGCCGAAAACGTGCCTTGATCCGGTAAGCCAGTTCTTTGGGGCTGAATGGCTTGGTAATATAATCATCCCCACCGATTCCAAGACCTATAATCTTGTCTATATCTTCATTTTTGGCAGACAGGAAAAAGATCGGTACCTGACTAAACTGACGCAGCTGCTGACAGACAGCAAATCCATCCAGATCCGGCAGCATAATATCCAGAATAATAATATCCGGCTGCTGTTCCCGGCATAAGCTAATGCCCGCTTCTCCTGTAGCTGCTGTATAAATATGCCTAAAGCCTTCTTTTTGCAATACTGTAGCTAGTAAGTCTGTAATATCCGGTTCATCATCAATAATAACAATCCTGCGCGCAGACAAGGCTGGGCTGCTTTCATTCATAAGGCTTTCCTCCTTATAATAGTCTACATATCGATAGTTATTTCTGCGTGGTAGAGTAAGGTTCATCGGGAGGCATGATATCTATGTACAACGCCTATTTATTACCTGTTTTATATGCTTTCCTTGCTTTTCCGCTGGCGGCAGCGTTATTTACTTTTCCTTTTCTGGTGTATCAGTACCGGCAGTATGGATACATTAATATTGTTCGGGCGATCACACTGTATGCTCTACTGCTTTATCTAATGAATGCCTACTTCCTTGTTATTTTACCATTTCCGGCGTCCCGGCATAATCTGCCGCTGGCGCATGGCGATTTACAACTGGTACCCTTTCAGTTCGTAAGCGATTTTTTGAAAGAAACCTCGGTCTCTTTGCATGATCCGGCGACATATATGCATTTATTCAAAGAACGCGCCTTTTTGCAGGTCCTATTCAATATCCTGTTGACTGTGCCCTTCGGAATGTTCCTGCGTTATTATTTTCGTCAGGGCTGGTGGTCGGCCCTGATTTGGTCTTTTTTGCTTTCGCTGTCTTTTGAGACGATTCAGCTAACCGGCATTTTTGGCATTTATGATCATGCCTATCGGATCTTTGATGTGGATGATCTGATCTGCAATACATTTGGTGGCATGATCGGCTTGCTTATGGCATCCTGGATCTCCGAGAGGCTGCCGGATGCACGGCAGATGGATAAGCAGCTGGATCGGTCACAGCGAAGAGTCACCTACACCCGCCGAGGAATTGCCTTTATAATCGATATGTTGGTCTGGTCTATACTATCTTCTATTCTGACAAGAATGCAGGTGCCGTTCACATTTTGGTTATCCAGTGGTCTTTACTTTATACTACTGCCTTATATAACGGGAGGTCGTACAGTTGGGAAATGGATGGTACGTATCCATCTGGTATTTAGGGATCAGCCGGAGCGCAGGCCTCCTTTCTCGGCACTGCTTATTCGTTATGGATTATTGTATTGGGGATTTTTCGGACTGAACCGGCTGCTGAATATTCCTTTTATCACAAGCAACCCTTCCCGACTGGAAGCTATTGTGTATCTGGCTGTATTGTTTGTGATCAATGCCGGATTTTTTATTCATCTGATTACTCGTTTTTTCAGAAAGGGATCGTTATTGTTCTATGAGCAGATCAGTCATACCTCGCACCGAATTACCTGGCCCGATCAGCCCGGTGATTCGGGAGAAGATTCGCCGAATCATAACCATGTAAATGCTACAAAAGATACTGCTGTCTCGTCGGCAGTACAGGATACATCCTCCCCTGAGTCCGATGATATGCCGCCTCAATCATGATACAATACAGCGAGCTGTATAGGCAGATGATATGAATCCTAGCCTATGTTTCTAATTATTCCTTTATTCTTTGTCAAAGGCGGTAGATTTTCTTGTTATATGTAATCAAGTTTTTGTACAGCTTTGTACTTCCACCTGGGTTGTTTATTATTCTGCTGCTAGCGATGTCTATCTGGCTATGGCGGCGACAACTCCGGCAGGCACTCATACTGCTAGTAATGACTATTCTGCTGTATCTGTCTACGACAGGTCTGGTCAGTGACGCTCTGATCGGCAGCCTGGAACAGCGTTATGCTCCGCCAGCCTCGATACAAGGCGATGTGATCGTTGTACTGGGCGGTGGAGCAACACAGGGTACACCGGATATCGATGGTCAAGGAAATCTGTCAGGAGCTGCCGGCAACCGGCTGATTACAGCTGTGCGTCTGTACCGTCAGACCGGTCTGCCGATTATTTTCTCGGGTGGACAGGTATTCGCTGACAGCGGCAATGAAGCCGATATTGCGCGCCGGCAGCTGATTGGTATGGGTATCCCTGCCAAAGATATCCTCGCTGAGAACCAGTCTCTGAATACCGAGCAAAATGCAGTCAATACAGCCGCTCTGCTGCAGCAAAAAAAATGGAGCCATCCGGTATTGGTAACGTCCGCTTTTCATATGCCTCGTTCGGTCGTGGAATTCCAGCGAGCTGGACTGGCTGTGCAGCCGTACCCTACAGACTATTGGGTAAG
>Ga0308161_1001063_pt1 | contig 35676 bp, 36 predicted proteins | sample PhyFR2_FD_201034 | JGI IMG/M metagenome (GOLD analysis project Ga0308161, IMG submission 201034) | Phyllosphere microbial communities from UC Gill Tract Community Farm, Albany, California, United States - DLSLF.R2 | ecosystem: Host-associated > Plants > Phyllosphere > Unclassified | place: USA...
TACGAGATAACCCCACATCCTCGGCCCGCTTCTCGCGGGTTCGCAGGCGCTGTCGAAACCGATCAGCCCCGGGAACTCCGTTCGGAGTGGCCACTGTCACCCTGTTGAATTACCACCTCGGTCGCCGCCGTCATCAGCGGCACCCGAGCATCACAGTCTACAACGCTTCGCGGGGCTCCGTGATTCCCTCCCGGTCGATGACCGTCACGCGGAGTCAGCCCGCGACACGCCACCCCCATCTCGTCGGCGATGGAGTCCGCACGGCGGCGCACGCCCGACCCCGCGCCGGACCCTCCCGTAGGCTCGCGGCATGAGCGAGGTCGTCATCACCGTCCGGGGCGAGAGCAACGCGCGCGTGCGCGCCGAGGAGGCCGCCGTCCGCGTCACCGTCATCACGGACGGGCCGGCCCGCGGGCCGGTGGTCGAGCGCGCGCAGGAACGCGCCTCGACGGTGCAGGACGGGCTGGTCGCCCACCTCCGCTCGGGGGAGGTGTCCGAGTGGTCGAGCGCGCGCGTCTCGGTCTGGTCGGACCGACCGTGGAACAACGAGGGGACGCAGCTCCCCCTCGTGCACCATGCCGCCGTGGAGCTCTCCGCCACCTTCACCGACGCCGGAGCGCTGTCGTGGTGGCTCGGCGACGTCGCCGAGTCCGACGACGTCCAGGTCACCGCGGTGGAGTGGCGGCTGTCGTCCGAGACGCGCGCCCGCGTCGAGCGAGACGTCGCCGCCGATGCTGTGCACGTCGCCGTCGAGCGGGCCGCCGCCTACGCGGACGCCCTGGGACTGGCATCCGTCACCGCCGTCGAGATCGCGGATGCCGGTCTCCTGGCGGCGCGACCCGAAAATCCCACGGTCTTCGCCGCCCGCGCGATGTCCGCCGACAGCGGGCCGTCGTTCAGCCTGCAGCCGCCGGAGATCGTCGTCAGCTCGACCGTGGAAGGACGCTTCCGCGCGGAGTGAGACGACCGCTCACTCGCCGAGGCGGTTCTTCGTCCGCATGGCGCGCTCGGCCTCGCGCTTGTCTTCACGCTCGCGGATCGTCTGACGCTTCTCGAACTCGCGCTTGCCCTTGGCGACGGCGATCTCGACCTTGGCGCGCCCGTCGAGGAAGTACAGCCGCAGCGGGACGAGGGTGTAGCCGCCCGCCGCCACGGCGTGCGAGAGCTTCACGATCTCTTCCTTGTGCAGCAAGAGCTTTCGGGTGCGCTTGGCCGAATGGTTCGTCCAGTGACCCTGCGAGTACTCCGGGATGTGGACGGCATCGAGGTAGGCCTGACCGCCGTCGATATAGGCGTAGCCGTCGGTGAGGTTCGCACGCCCCTGGCGCAGCGACTTCACCTCGGTTCCGGTCAGGACCAGACCCGCTTCGTACGTCTTCTCGATGGCGTAGTCGTGTCGCGCCTTCTTGTTCGACGCGATGAGCTTCTCCCCCTGCTCACGAGGCATGGTGCCACCTCCTCATGATCATGGGCACACAGAGCCCCTCAGTCTACGGGATCAGGCGCGCAGCCATCGCCGGATGGCGAAACCGGCGCTCAAGGCCGAGAGAACCACGCCGATGACCACGATCACCGGGACCACGATCGCGACGTCCGACAGGCCCACCCACGATGTGATGAAGCCGATCCGATCCCGCAGATAGCGCTCGACGCCGACCTGGACGATCGCCCACACGGCGACGCTCGCGAGAGCAGACCCGATCAGGGCCGCGAGGACCCCCTCGAGGATGAACGGCGTCTGGATGAAGCGGTTGGACGCCCCCACGAGACGCATGATGCCGAGCTCCCGGCGGCGCGCGAACGCGGAGAGGCGGATGGTCGTGGCGATCAGCAGAACCGCCGCGATCAGCATGAGTCCGGCGATCCCGACCGCGACGTACGTGGCGACCGTCAGCGACTGGAACAGGGGTTCCAGATACTGCATCTGGTCTTTCACCTCTTCGACCCCGGCCTGCCCGCTGAACGCCTCCGCGATCACGTCGGACTGGCTCTGGTTGACGAGGTTGATGCTGAAGGTCGCGTTGAACTGGTCGGCGGTGACGACACCGGCGATGTCGGAGGAGAGCAGTCCCTGCGCGTTCTGGAAGGCCTCGTCACTCGTCGAGAAGCTGTAGTCGCGGATCAAGGGCTTCAGCGCATCGCCGTCGAGCGTCGCTCGGACGGCGTCGATCTGCTCCTGCGTCGCGGCTTCGCCGGGCGTGCAGGTCGGCGAGTCCGACACCGTCGAGCACATGAACACCGCGACCTGGGCGCGATCCGACCAGTACGACTGCATCTTGCCGATCTGCATCTGCATGAGCATCGCTGCGCCGACGAACGTCAGCGAGACGAACGTGACGAGGATCACCGAGATGACCATCGACGCGTTGCGGCGAAGACCCGAGAAGGCCTCCGAGAGGATGAGCCCGAACCTCATGACGTGGGTCCCACTTCGTCGTCGCGGTCATTCTTCTCGGCGAGACCGAGCTTGTCGGCGAGGCCGAGCGCGTCGACCTCGGGGTTGCTCACCGGGATCGAGCGCGTGTTCGTACCGGGCTCGCGACGTTCCGCCGCGGGCGCCGTGGTCACGGAGGGCGACTCGGGCTCGACGGGGGCGGCGGAGACCTGCTCCGCCCCCTCCGGCCCGCGCAACGGCTCGACCGGGCCCGTGATGCTCGTGACCTCGCGCTGCACCTCGAGCACCGCGGTGAGGGCTGCCACCGCGGCGGCGCCCTTCTCGACCTCGGGTGCCAGCACGGGCAGCCCGGAACGGTCGCCGTACCCGCCGTGCCGCTCGTCGCGCACCATCTCGCCGCCGCGCAGCTCGATGACACGCCGCTGCATCTGGTCGACGAAACCGGCCTCGTGCGTCGCCATGACGACGGTCGTGCCGCCGGCGTTGATCCGCGCGAGGAGACGCATGATGTCGATCGAGGTGCCGGGGTCGAGGTTTCCGGTCGGCTCGTCGGCCAGCAGCACCTGGGGACGGTTCACGAGGGCGCGCGCGATCGCGACGCGCTGCTGCTCACCGCCGGACAGTTCGTGCGGCAGCCGCTTCTCTTTCCCGTCGAGACCGACGAGGGCGAGCACCTCGGGAACGGCCTGCTGGACGAAGCCGCGCGAAGCACCGGTCACCTGCAGCGTGAACGCCACGTTCTGGTGCACGGTCTTGTTCGGCAACAGCCGGAAGTCCTGGAACACCGAGCCGATGTGGCGTCGGAAGTACGGAACCTTGCGGTTCGACAGCGTGCGCAGGTCGCGCCCGAGCACGACGACGCGCCCCTCGCTCGGGGTCTCGGCCCGCAGGATCAACTGCAGGCACGACGACTTCCCCGAACCCGAGGCGCCGACGAGGAAGACGAACTCTCCGCGCTGCACCTCGAAGTCGACTGCGTTCAGCGCGGGCTTCGTGGTGCCGCGATACCGCTTGGTGACATTCTCGAACCGGATCATGGCTCGACGAGCCTAAGCGCGCGTCCCGAGGAGCCCGACAGGACGCGCCGTGTCGGCATCCGGGAAAACCCTATGGATGCCGGACCCCCGGCATCCGGCTCAGTCGTCGTCGTCTTTGCGCTTACGCCAGCGGATCCCGGCGGCGATGAGACCGTCGAGGTCGCCGTCGAAGACCACCGCGGGGTTTCCGACCTCGTAGCCCGTGCGCAGGTCTTTCACGAGCTGCTGGCCGTAGAGGAAGTAGGAGCGCATCTGGTCGCCCCAGCTCGCGGTGATGGTGCCGGCGAGCTCCTTCTTCTTCGCGGCCTCTTCTTCGCGCTTGAGCAGGAGGAGCCGGGTCTGGAGGACGCGCATCGCGGCGGCGCGGTTCTGGATCTGGGACTTCTCGTTCTGCATCGAGACGACGAGGCCGGTGGGAAGGTGCGTGATGCGCACGGCGGAGTCGGTCGTGTTGACGGACTGACCACCGGGTCCCGACGAACGGAAGACGTCGACGCGGATGTCGCCCTCGGGGACCTCGACCTCGACGGCCTCCTCCATGACGGGGATGACCTCGACCGCGGCGAAGCTGGTCTGACGCTTGTCGGCACCGCCGAAGGGGCTGATGCGCGCGAGGCGGTGCGTGCCGGCCTCGACCGACAGCGTGCCGTAGGCGTAGGGCACGTCGACCTCGAAGGTGGCCGACTTGATGCCGGCGCCTTCGGCGTAGGACGTGTCCATGACCTTGACGGGGTACTTGTGACGCTCGGCCCAGCGCAGATACATGCGCAGCAGCATCTCGGCGAAGTCGGTGGCGTCGTCGCCGCCCGCTCCCGAGCGGATGGTGACGACCGCCGAGCGCGGGTCGTATTCGCCGTCGAGGAGCGTCTGCACCTCGAGCTGGCCGATGACGTCCTTCAGCGAAGCGAGCTCGCGGCGAGCTTCGTCGGCGGACTCGTCGTCGTCCATCTCGATGGCGAGCTCGACGAGCACCTCGAGGTCGTCGAGGCGCTGCTCGATCTCGGTGACCCGCTTGAGCTCGGCCTGCTTGTGGCTCAGGCGGCTGGTGACCTTCTGAGCGTTGTCGACGTCGTCCCAGAGGTCGGGGGCACCGGCCTCTTCACTGAGGCGTTCGATGTCGGCTTTGAGTGCGTCGACGTCGACCACGGCCTGGATATCGGCGAAGGTCGAGCGCAGCGCCTGGATGTCGGCGGTCAAATCGAGTTCGAGCATTTGGATTCAGCCTATCGTGGAGACGGTGACAGCCGACTCTCCTCGCGGCGTGCTGGTGCGCTTCGCCCCCATGATCTACGGGCCCACCCTCCTCTTCGCGGTCGGCGAGGGTGCCGTCATCCCTCTCATCCCGGTCATCGCGAACCGGCTCGGCGCCGACGTCGCCCTCGCCGCCCTGGTCGCCGCCGCCCTCGTGGTCGGGCAGCTGTGCGGCAACATCCCCGCGGGATGGGCGGTCGCGCGCTTCGGCGAGCGGATCACGATGGGGGTGGCCGGCATCGTCGTCCTGGGCGGCCTGGTCGGTGTCGTCTTCGCCGGGACGCTCGCGATCTTCGCGGCCGCGGTGTTCCTCATCGGGTTCTGCGCCGCGTCGTTCTCGTTGGCGCGGCACTCGTTCATGACGACGCGCGTCCCCCTGCATTTCCGCGCGCGGGCGCTGTCGCTGCTCGGCGGGACGTTCCGCCTCGGGATGTTCGTCGGCCCCTTCATCTCGGCGGCGCTGCTCGGGATCTTCGGCGACGAGAAGGCATCCATCCTCTTCTTCGCCGTCTGCCAGGTCGCGACGATCCTCCTGGTGTTCCTGGGACCCGATCCCGAGAAGGCGGTCCCGGCGGGAGGCGTCGCCGATTCGCCCCACGGCGATTCCCGCGACGCCGAGGACACGGGCGAACCGGTGAGCGGTGCGATCCCCACCGCCGAGCGCGTCGGCGTCTTCCGCACGATGTGGCGCTTCCGCGCGGTGCTGGCGCGCCTGGGCCTCGCCGCGGCCTCCCTGTCGGCCGTGCGCTCGGCCCGCCAGGTTGTTCTTCCCCTGTGGGGCGTCTCCCTCGGACTGGATGCCTCGACGATCGCCGTCGTCGTCGGCGTCTCGGGGGCGATCGACTTCGCCCTCTTCTACGCGAGCGGCCAGGTCATGGATCGCTTCGGACGTCTGTGGGCTGCGCTCCCCGCCATGGTCCTGATGGGAGCAGGCTTCCTCGCCCTCGCCTTCACCCACGACCTCTCGAGCGCGGCGATGTGGTTCGCGATGTTCGCCGCGGTCCTCGGGGTGGGCAACGGCCTGTCCAGTGGCATTCTGCTCACTCTCGGTGCCGACCTCGCCCCTCCCGAGGAGCCGGCCGCGTTCCTGGGGTCGTGGCGCACACTGACGGATGCCGGGGGCGCCGTCGCCCCGGTCCTGATCTCCGCTCTGACGGCCACCGTGTCGCTGTCGGGAGCCGTGGGCGCGATGGGCGTGATCGCCGCGCTGGGGGCGTTCGGCTTCGTCCGGTGGGTGCCGAGATACGTGCCGCGGGCACGGTGATCCTCGTCGCCGGAATTGTTTCGACGCCGTAAAAATTCCGGCCACTCTTGTCGTTTCCGACATTCTCCCGACAGAATCAAAAAAACGCGATCGTCTTCTCCGGGCGACGTGTCATTCCCCCCTGGATGATGCGGGCATCGATGCCCGCGGAGAGGTGCATTCCTGTGCCCAGAAACACCCTGCTCCCCCCACCTCGGCGTGTCCGCCGCGCGTCCGCGATCGCGGCGACGAGCGCGCTCGTCGGCGGTGCGCTGATGATCGCTCCGGCAGCCTTCGCCGCACCGGACGCGGAGGCTCCGAACGACCTCGGACTCACGGGCGCCGACGTCATGACGCACCTGACCGAGCTCTCGTCGATCAGTGAGTCCTACGCCGGGGAGGGGTACCGGACGTGGGATGGCCCCGGGTACGAGGCCGCCGCGCAGTATGCCGAGAAGGTCCTCGCCGACACCGGCGCCTTCACCGTGACCCGTCACGAGTTCGACGTTCCCTACTCCGACTTCGGGGTGGCCTCGCTCGTGGTGGACGGCACGGTCTACACCGGTTCGCACTTCGACAACAGCGAGGGCACCGACGGAGACGTCACCGCTCCCCTCGCCCTGCCCGTCTCGGAGGACGGCGGCTTCCTCGGCTGCGCCGCGAGCGACTTCGCCGACGTGCCGGCCGGATCGATCGTCCTCGTCCAGCGCGGCATCTGCCCCTTCGAGGACAAGATCGGCTTCGCCTCGGATGCCGGGGCCGCCGCCGTCTTCGTCTACAACAACGAGCGGCCCCCGGAGGAGAACACCGCTCCCGAGGACCAGCTGACCAACGTCACCTCGGGCCCCCGCAACGAAGAGGACTCCCCCGCCGCGACGCTCCCGCAGGCCAGCGGCGACGCGATCCAGGCACTCATCTCGGCGGCCCCGGAAGACGCCCCCGTCGAGGGCACCGCGACCATCGAGAAGCAGTTCCTCGTGGGGAAGTCGTTCAACATCATCGCCGACAGCACCGCAGGCGATCCCGATGACACCGTCGTCATCGGCGCTCACCTCGACGGTGTCGCCGAAGGACCGGGCGTGAACGACAACGCCTCGGGCTCCGCGGCGGTGCTGGCCCTCGCCGAGAAGATCGCGGCATCCGAGGTCCCCAACGACAAGCGGATCCGTCTCGCCCTGTGGGGCGCGGAGGAGATCGGCCTGCTCGGCTCGACCGCGTACGTCAACGACCTCGTCGCGAACGACCCCGCCGAATGGGACCGCATCTCGTCGTACCTCAACTACGACATGATCGGCTCCGAGAACTTCACCGTGGGCGTGTACGACGCCGACCGGTCGACGTTCCCCGCCAAGGGCGTGAACATCCCCGAGGGGTCGGAGGCGATCGAGAAGATCTACACCGACTACTTCGACACGATCGAACAGCCGTGGATCGACACCGAGTACTCGGGTCGCTCGGACTACCAGGCGTTCATCGACAACGGCGTGCCGTCGGGCGGTCTGTTCTCGGGCGGGGACGACATCAAGACCGAGGCGCAGGTCGAGATGTTCGGCGGAACCCCGGGCGTCTTCATGGACCGCAACTACCACACGGTCAATGACACGCTCGCGAACATCAACCGCGATTCGGTCGACATCTTCGCCCCGGCGATCGGCCACGCCGCCGCCACGCTCGCGTGGACCGCGGCGGTGGAGCCGTCGCCCGAGCCGACCGTCGAGCCCACGGTCGAGCCGACCGTCGAGCCCACGACGGAGCCCACCGCGCAGCCCACGACCGAGCCGACGGCCCAGCCCAGCCCCTCGCCGAGCACGACGACGGGCCCGGGACCGCGCGACAACCTCGCGAAGACCGGTTCGAACGCCGAGGGCTCGCCGCTGCCCGCCATCGGCGCCGGCATGCTCGTGGTCGGAGCGCTCATCGCCGCCGGCACGGTCATCGCCCGCCGCCGCCCGCAGGAGTAAGCACCATCAGATCGACCGTCGGGGTCGTGTGCCGCGCGCACACGGCCCCGACGGCGTTTCGAGACCGACGATTTGCCCCCTCGCGCCCCGGGCAGGAAGATGCGACTCAGGCGAGATGCACCGGGAGGGCACTGTGAAGGACGTGGACCGCCCCGCGCTCACGCTCTCCGCCGCGCTGGCCGCCGTCGCGGGTTTCGTCGACGCGATCGGGTTCCTCGACACCGGGGGTCTCTTCGTCTCGTTCATGAGCGGCAACTCGACGCAGGGCGCGGTCGACCTCCTCGACGGGGGCTCCTCCATCGCCCTCGTGTCGGCCGGGATCATCGCGGCTTTCGTGATCGGCGTCACCGCCGGCGCCGCGGTGAGCATGCGCGCCGCGCGTCCGCGCGCGTGGGTCGTCGCGGGATCGGCGACGGCCGTCGCCCTCACGGCCGTCCTCGCGCTCGGAGGCGATTCCACCCTCTGGCGCGTCGGCCTCGTCGCCGCGGCGATGGGGGCGTTGAACACGCTGTTCCTCGCGGAGGGCCGGGCGCGCGTGGCGATCACCTACGCGACGGGGACGCTCGTGAGCCTGGGACTCGGGCTCGCCGCCCTGCTCACGGGCGGATCCCGGACCGCGTGGCGCCGCCCGCTCCTGCTGTGGTCTTCGCTCGTGATGGGAGCCGTCGTCGGCGGGCTCGCCCACCGTCTGGGCAGCCCCGTCGCGCTCGGCATCGCGGCCGCCGCGCTGGGCGCCGCCGCCGCGGTGATCGCCCTCCGCGCGCGCGGTTCGGGGCTCAGTCCTCGTCGCTGACCCGGATCAGGACTTTGCCCGTCGCCCCGGCAGCCACGGCATCGTGGGCCGCCGCCGTCTCGTCGAGCGGGAACCAGGTCAGCGGCAGCCCGGACTCCTCCCCGACCGGAAGCGCACCGTCGGCCACGGCCGCCGAGACGTCTTCCGCGGCGGCCGTCAGGGCCGCCTCCCCCACGGTGTACAGCAGAAGGCCCTGCCAGCGCACGTTCTTGGCGAAGCTCGCCCGCACGGCCGCCGAGAAGGTGTCGCCCCCGTTGTCGGCGTAATAGCCGATGCTCCCGTGGTTGGCGATGACCTCGACGTCGAGGGCGGCGTTCTCCGCGATCGCCACCTCGACGATGTGCTCGACGCCGTCGGGTGCGAGATCCCGGATACCGTCGGCCAGCGTCTCGCTCGGGTACCGCAGCACGTGGTGGGCGCCCGCCGCGCGGGCCAGGGCCTCCTTCCCGTCGCTGCTGACGGTCGCGATCACCGTGGCTCCCGCCCACACCGCGAGCTGGATGGCCGCGTGGCCCACGGCACCGGCGCCGCCCTGGACGAGGACCGTGCGTCCGGCCAGGGCGCCGGGGGCGAGGCGTGTGGGGCCGTTCTCGTGCACGGTGAGCGCGCGATGCGCGGTCATCGCCGGCACGCCCAGGCTGGCCCCGATCGCGAAGGAGGCCTCGTCCGCGAGCGGAACCGCCCGTTCGGCGGGGATCACCGCGTACTCGGCCGCCGTCCCCGTCGGGCGCTCGTGCTGCGCGAGGTACACCCAGACGCGCTGACCGGCCGAGACCGATGAGACGCCCGACCCCACGGCATCCACGATCCCGGCACCGTCCTGGTTCGGCGTCACCTCGGGGAAGGCGAAGGGGCGCCCGCCCTCGCGGGCTTTCCAGTCGGTCGGGTTCACGCCCGACACGGCGATGCGCACCCGCACCTCGCCGGGGCCGGGCTCGGGGACGGGCCGCTCGCCGAGCGTGAGGACGGAGGAGTCACCGGTCTGGGAGTACGTGATCGCGCGCATGAAGAAGACAAGGATCCCGCCCCCGGAGGCATTCCCTCGGCGTGTCGGGCGGGTGGCCGCCACACTGGGCGGATGAGCAGTCTCCTCGTGGCCAACGGCGTCCTCTTCTCGGCGGGTGCGGTGATCGACGGCGATGCGGTGGGGGTCCGCGACGGCCGCATCGTGGCAACGGGGAGGCACGACGAGGTGCGGACGGTGCTCGGCACCGTCGACGACGAGTTCGACGCGCGCGGCGGCCTGATCGCCCCCGGGTTCGTCGACGCGCACATCCACCTCGGGGGTGGCGCGGTCGACGCGTTGCGATGCGATCTCGCGGGCGCGGACTCTCTGGCCGAGATCGATCGACGGGTGCGATCGTTCGCCGCCGCATCGACGGCATCCTGGATCGTCGGCGGAGGCTGGGACCCCACGCTCTTCCCGCCCGCGGGTGCGAGCGCCGCGCACCTCGACACGCTGGTGCCGGACAGACCCGCCCTGTTCCTGGATGCCGACCACCATGGCGCGTGGGTGAACAGCGCGGCGCTGCGGGCGGCGGGGATCGACGCGGACACCCCCGATCCGTTCGACGGACGGATCGAACGTTCCCCCGACGGCACTCCGAGCGGAGCGCTCAGGGAGGGGGCGATGCAGCTGGTGTCGCCGCTCGTGCCGCCGTCGGCCACCACGGACGTCGCCCGCGCGCTGCGGACGATCGCGCGGGACGTGGTGGCGTCGGGCATCACGGGCTGGCAGGAGGCGGCGCTCGGTCTCTACGCCGGCTACCCGGACTTCTCGGACGCGTACCGCGAGCTCTCGACCGAGGGGAACCTGGTCGGGCGCGCGACGGGCGCCATCTGGGTGCCGCGCGATCTCACGGTCGACACCGTCGACGCGTTCGTCGCGGACTGCGTCGAGCGCGCCCGCGCGAACACCGCGGCGGGATTCCCGACCCGGACCGCGAAGCTCATGCTCGACGGGATCATCGAGACCCGCACCGCGCACGTCTGCGCGCCGTACCCCGACGGGTCCCACGGACTGTCGTACTTCGAGCCCGCCGTGGTGAACCGTTTGGTGCCCGCCCTGAACGCGGCCGGCATCGCCGTGCACGTCCACGCCCTCGCCGACGCGGCCGTGCGCGACGCCCTCGACGGGTTCGCGGCGGTCCCCGCCCCGGTCCGCGCCGGCGTGCGCAATCACATCGCGCACCTCGAACTCGTGCGGCCGTCCGACCTCCCGCGGTTCGCGGAGCTCGGGGTGACGGCGAACTGTCAGCCCTACTGGGCCTGCCGCAACGATCTCGTGCGCGACGTGACGCTTCCTCTCCTGGGGGAAGACCACGCCGATGCCCTGTACCCCTTCGCCGACCTGCGCGCGGCCGGTGCCACGCTCGCAATGGGATCGGACTGGCCCGTGTCGACCTTCGATCCGTGGCTCGGCGTCCACGTCGCCGTCACGCGACGCCCGCCGGGCGAACCGGATGCCGAGCCCCTCGGCGCCGCGCAGGCGCTCCCCCTGGGCGTGGCGCTCGACGCGTACACCCGCGGCTCCGCCGATCTGCTCGGTCTCGGATCGGGCACGCTGACCCCCGGCGCTCCGGCCGACCTGGCCATCGCGGACCGTGATCCCTTCGCCGGCGCGGCGGACGACATCCACGAGACCCGCAACACCGCGACGATCGTCGGGGGCGACCTGTACAGGGGTTGACGGCTGGTTCACATGGTGGCAACCTCGCGCGCGCATAGACTGATCCCACTCGCGGGAGTGGTGAAATTGGCAGACACGCAGGATTTAGGTTCCTGTGCCTTCGGGCGTGGGGGTTCAAGTCCCCCCTTCCGCACGACGACTGCCGTACCCGAGCACGACCTCTCCGACCCGACGGGACCGAAGTGATCCACCCCACCGCCCTGCTCCCGTGGCTCGACCCCGCGACGATCATCACCAACTCGCAGCCGTGGGCGCTGCTGGTGGTCTGCTTCATCATCTTCGCCGAGACGGGCCTGCTCATCGGGTTCCTCCTCCCCGGCGACACCCTGCTGATCATGGCGGGCCTGCTCTCGCACGCGTCCCCCGCCGCACCCAACGGCGTCTTCGGGATCAACGCGTGGTGGGTCGCGCTCGCGATCGGCGTCGCCGCGTTCATCGGCGGCGAGGTCGGGTACTACATCGGCCATAAAGCGGGCCCGTCGATCTTCGAACGCAAGGACTCGGGCATCTTCAGCAAAAAGAACGTCGAGCGCACCAACGCCTTCTTCGTGCGTTTCGGCGGCCTCACCGTGATCCTGGCGCGCTTCGTCCCGGTCGTGCGCACCTTCGCCCCCATCGCGGCCGGCGTCGGGCACATGCCGTGGCGCAAGTACACGCTCTACAACTTCATCGGTGCCGTCCTCTGGGGCATCGGCCTGACGATGCTGGGCTACGCGGTGGGCTACATCCCCTTCATCCGCGACATCGTGACCGAGTACATCGACGTGATCCTGCTCGCCGCCGTCGCCGGCACGGCGATCTTCATCGGCGTCCACTACTTCCGTGAGCGTGCGGCCGCGAAGCGCGAGGGCGCGGTCACGCACGCCGAGGCCGAGTCACTGACGCTCGACCCGAAGACGCTCGAAGACGGCGACCAGCCCGCCCGCTAAGACGCTTTCGAGCTCTTCTTCTTGGCCGGGGCCTTCTTCTTCGCGGGCTCGTCCTTCTCGGCGCGCGCCGCACGGCTGCGCTCGACGCTCGCGCGCAGCGCCTCCATCAGGTCGATGACCTCGCCGCCGTCTTCCTCCTCCTGCTTCCCGAAGGTCGCATCGGTGTCGATGGCGTCGCCCTGCTCGAGCTTCGCGTCGATGAGGGTGCGCAGCTCCGCCTGATACTCGTCGGTGAACTCCTCGGGGTCGAAGTCCTTCGAGAAGCTCTCGACGAGGGATGCCGACATCTCGAGCTCCTTCGCCGAGATGCGCACGCTCTCGTCCAGCGCCGGGAAGGCGGCTTCACGCACCTCGTCCGCCCACAGCAGCGTCTGCAGCACGAGCACGTCGTCGCGGACGCGCAGTGCGGCGAGCCGCGTCTTCTGCCGCAGGGAGAAGCGCACGATCGCGGTGCGGTCGGTCTGTTCCAGGGTCTTGCGCAGGAGCACGTACGCCTTGGGCGACGAGGAGTCGGGCTCGAGGTAGTACGCCTTGTCGAGGGTCAACAGGTCGACCTGGTCGCTCGGCACGAACTCGACGACCTCGATCTCGCGGCTGCGCTCGCTCGGCAGAGCGGCGAGGTCGTCCTTAGTGAGCACCACGGTCTGCTCACCGTCGTCGTAGGCCTTGTCGATGTCGCTGTAGGGCACGACCTCGCCGTCGATCTCGCAGATGCGCTGGTAGCGGATCCGGCCGCCGTCTTTGTTGTGCACCTGATGGAGCGAGACGTCGTGGTCCTCGGTGGCCGAGTACACCTTCACGGGCACGTTGACGAGGCCGAACGTCAGGGCGCCTTTCCAGATCGATCGCATGCGACCAGTGAACACCGAAAGCGGGGCGGATGCCGAGACCCTTGCGCCGCGGAGCTCCGCAACCCCCTCGGCATCCCGGACCTCGTCGGCTCTACGCTGGGGCGATGACGGAGCAGACGGTGCGCATCGGCGGTCGTCGGTTGCGGCTGTCCAATCTCGACAAGGTCCTGTACCCCGAGACCGGGACCACCAAGGGCGAGGTGATCGACTACTACTCGCGGATCGCCCCGCGTCTGCTCCCCCACGTCGCCGACCGCCCCGTCACGCGGAAGCGCTGGCCCGATGGTGTCGGCACCGCGGCCGCCCCGGGGGAACCCTTCTTCGCCAAAGCCCTCGAGCCGGGTGCTCCCGCGTGGGTGCGGCGCTTCCCGATCGACCACTCGTCGGGGGCCAAGGACTACCCCCTCGTCGACGACCTGCCCACGCTCGTCTATCTCGCGCAGGTCGCGAGTCTCGAGCTGCACGTGCCGCAGTGGCGGTTCTCCCCCGACGGCGAGCGGCAGTCCCCCGACCGTCTCGTGCTCGATCTCGACCCCGGTCCCGGTGTGGGCCTCGCCGAGTGCGCCGAGGTCGCCCGCTGGGCCCGCGCGATCCTGCGCGACATCGGTCTCGACCCGCTCCCGGTGACCAGCGGCAGCAAGGGCATTCACCTCTACGCGCACCTGGACGGTCGGGCATCGAGCGAGGACGCCAGCGCGATCGCGAAGGAGCTCGCGCGCGCGATCGAAGCCGACCACTCCGAGCTCGTCGTGAGCCAGATGTCGAAAGCCGCGCGACCGGGCAGAGTGTTCATCGACTGGAGCCAGAACAACGGCTCGAAGACCACGATCGCGCCCTATTCGCTGCGCGGACGCGCGCAGCCGACGGTCGCGGCCCCCCGCACGTGGGAGGAGCTCGACGACCCCGACCTCCGCCACCTCCTCTTCACCGAGGTTCTCGAGCGCGCCGGCGATCCCCTCGCCGCGGTCGAGCGCGACACCGGCCCCCTGCGCGCGTACATCTCGAAACGGAGTGCCGGTCGCACGCCGGAGCCTGTGCCCGAGACGCCGCACGGAGAGGCCGGACCCGAGGGACTCCCCCGCTTCGTGATCCAGGAGCACCACGCCTCCCGCCTGCACTGGGATCTGCGCCTCGAGCACGGGGGCGTCCTCGTCAGCTGGGCGGTGCCGAAGGGCGTGCCCTCGACGACGGCCAAGAACAGCCTCGCCGTGATGACCGAGGACCACCCCCTGCCGTACCTCGACTTCGCCGGCGAGATCCCGCGCGGCGAGTACGGCGCGGGCATCATGACCGTCTGGGACACCGGCACGTACGAGCTGGAGAAGTGGCGCGACGACGAGGTGATCGCGACCCTCCGAGGCCGCGACGGCGGTCCGCTCGGTCGCGTACGCATCGCGCTGATCCGCACCCAAGGACACGGCGAGAAGTCGCAGTGGCTGCTGCACCGGATGAAGACGGATGCCGAGGGCCGTCCGCAGGGTGACGGGGAGCCGGTCGTGCCGCAGGATCACCGCCGGGTGGCGTCCGGAGGGTCACCGTCGCACGCCGGCACGCCGCCGGGGATCGCCGCGGAAGACGCGCATTCCGACACGGGCACACGAACGGGTTCCCGCACGGCGGGGAGGCACACGGACCCGGACACTGCCGCCCCCGCGGCTTCCCGCGCCGCGACCGCCGCCGCCGAACTCCGTCCCATGCTCGCGGCCCCCGCCACCCCCGGCCTCGCCGGCGCAGCCGCCGAGCGGTGGGGACGGGCGTGGGTGGAGATGAAGTGGGACGGCATCCGCGGCATCGGACTCTGGGATGGCGCACGCCTGCGGCTGCGCTCACGCAATGGGAACGACCTCACCGCGACCTACCCCGAGCTCACGACGGTCGACCTCGGTCTCGGCCCCGAGCCCGCGATCGTCGACGGCGAGATCGTCGCCCTCGACAGCCAGGGGCGCCCGAGCTTCCCACTGTTGCAGAAGAGGATGAACCTCGCCCAACCCCGCGAGATCGCTCGCGAGGCGAGTCGTACCCCCGTCCACCTGTACCTGTTCGACGTCCTGCGCGTGGGCGACCGTGACGTCGCGGCCCTGCCGCTCGCGGAACGGCGCGGCATCCTGGAATCCCTCGCGCAGGATGCCACGGCCACGGTCGTCGTCCCGCCCGTCTTCGAGGACGTGGATGCCGCCGTCGCCACGAGCGGCCGGTTCGGACTCGAGGGGGTCGTCGTGAAGGACCCGCGGTCGACCTACCGCCGCGGCGAGCGGTCGGAGCTGTGGCTGAAGATCAAGCATTCGCGCACGCAGGAGGTCGTCATCGGCGGCGTGCGCCCGGGCAAGGGCAACCGCGCGGGCACGATCGGGTCGCTGCTCGTGGGAGTGCCCGGCCCGGACGGTCTGCGCTACGCCGGCCGCGTCGGCTCGGGCTTCACGGAGCAGACGTTGGCGCGACTCACCGAGCTCCTCGGGCCGCGCGGGAGCGCCACGGATCCGTTCGTCGGGGTTCCCGCGGCCGACGCCCGCGACGCGATCTGGGTGCGGCCCGAGCTCGTCGCGGAGGTGGAGTTCGCGGAGTTCACGCCCGACGGCATCCTGCGTCAGGCGCGGTGGCGCGGGCTGCGACCGGACAAGGATCCGAGCGAGGTCGTGCGGGAGGACTGAGGGGTGAGCCCTCGGCGGGCTCGGGCGCGAGGCGGCCGATCCCGTCGGAGCCGCCGCGCCGGCGCGACCTACGCGTGGCGCGTGTCGTGCTCGACGTGGCCGGCGGGCTCGAGCTGGAACGTCGAGTGCTCCACGTCGAAATGCTCGGCCAGACATCCCTGGAGGCTCTCCAGGATGCGGGCGGCGCGCCCGTCGGTCAGGGCCTCGTCCTCGACGATCACGTGGGCGCTGAAGACGGGAGCCCCGCGCGTGAGCTGCCACACGTGCACGTCGTGCACGTCGACGACGCCGTCCGTGTCACGCAGGTGCTGGCGGATCTCCGCCACGTGCACGTCGACCGGTGCCGACTCCGTCAGCACGACGACGACCTCGCGCAACAGGCCGATGGCCCGCGGGACGATGAGGACCGCGATGAGCAGGGAGGCGATGGCATCCGCTTGCGTGAACCCGGTCGTGACGATCACGATCGCCGCGATGATCACCGCGATGGATCCCACGAGGTCGCCGAGGACTTCGAGGTACGCGCCGCGGACGTTGATGCTTCGCTTCTGCGCGCGGCTGAGCACCCACATCGAGATCGCGTTGGCGACCATGCCCACCGCCGCGACGACGAGCATGAGCCCGCCCTGCACCTCCGCCTCGGTGGGCGCGAGCAGCCGCTGCACGGCCTCGATCCCGACCCACGCGCACAGGACGATGAGGATGACGCCGTTCGCGAGCGCCCCGAGCACCTCCGCACGCTGATACCCGAAGGTCCGGCGGTCGTCGGCGGGGCGCGAGGCGATCGCCGTCGCGATCAGGGCGACGACGAGTGCTGCGGCATCCGTGAACATGTGCGCCGCATCCGCGAGGAGCGCGAGCGAGCCCGACAGGATCGCCCCGACGATCTGCACGACCATCACCGATGCCGTGAGCGTCAGGGCGGTGGCGAGCAGACGCCGGTTGCCGGCATCCCGGATGCCACCGGCGGGCGCGTGATCGTGCATCCCTCCAGGCTAGGCGGCACGCACCACCACCCGCGTGTTTTCGCGGTTGTCGGGAATGAGAACCCCTCTCGTCATCCGCAGAATCGTGCGGGCGATTGGCCCCTCGTGACCGTTCGTGTCCACTGACCCCCTTCGTTCGAGAGTTTCAGATCGACCCCTCAGGTGCGTAGAACCTGATGAAAGGGGTCACCTCATGAACAAACCTCAGCAGCTGCCCAGTGGGAACTGGCGCATCCGAATCACCGGCCCGGACGGCAAGCGACACAGCGTCTGGGCGACCACCCCCCACAAGGTCAAGTTGGCAGCCAAAGCCGAGCTTGGACGGCTCCACGTGGAGCACGAAGCCAAGCTCCAGGCCAAGGTCGCCGCCGTCGAGGCGCGGAAGAATCCGCGGCGTCGATTCGACCTGTACGCGGAGTCCTACCTGCACACCCGCCGCCCCGGTGAGCCCTACGGCTACACCCAGGTGGTCTACCGGCGACGCCTCAACCACCTCCGCATCCTGAACGAAACGTTCGGCAACATGTTCGTCCAAGACATCACCCCCCAGGACGTGCGCGACTGGTGGACCTCGCGCTCCGCCACCCCTGCGCACCGCAGCTCCCTATATGCCTTCCTCAGGCTTGTCTTCGGCCAGGCCCTGGATGACGAGCTGATCCAGCGCAACCCGTGCAGGGTGAAGGGCGCGGGGCGTCCCTCCTCACGGAAGCGGCCCACCTTCACGGACGAAGACGTGGAGAAGATTCTGAGGACTGCGACCGAGCCCCAGATGCGCATCCTGCTGCAGGTCCTCATGGGCACCGCGCTGCGCATTGGTGAGCTGGTGGCCCTTGATTGGGAGCACATCGAGTTCCTGGGGCGGAAGCTGCACGTCACGCGACACCTCACTCCCCTGGGCCTCCGGGACGGCACTAAGACCGGAGAGGAGGTCACCCGCTCCATCGACCTCCCGGCGTGGGTCCTGGAGCTGTTGGAGGGCTGGTACGCCACGACGGGACCGGAGGGTCCGATCTTCGTCAACACGCGCGGCAAGCGGCTCTCCATCGACATCGTGGAGCGCAAGTTCCGGGCCATCCGGGCGTCCGTAGGACTCGACACGATGCACCTCCACGACGCCCGCCACATGGCTCTCACGCGGTACGCCCGCCAGCCGGGAGTCACGCTGGCCGACTTCATGGCGTTCGGGGGCCACAAGTCCGTCGCCGTCGCCATGGGCTACCAGCACACCGACGAGGAGCGCGGGGCAATGCACGCCGCGAACGCCGTTGCTCCCCGCTGGGTGAAGTCATGACCGTCTAGGACCGTTGCAACTGCACCAAGAGGGTCTAAGACCGTTGCAATTGCAGCGATACCGTGGGGACGTGGACCCACTTGTCGCGTTCGTCATGGCCGCTCTCGCGCTGCTGGTCTCGCTGGGCGGTCTGACGATCTCCTTGTTGACCTACCTGCGCGGTCGGGCTCCCAGGCCGAAGTGGGTGACCAAGGTGAGCATCCAAGCCGACGAAGACGGCGAGCGCACGATCAGCGCGACCGCCACGAACCGAGGCCGTGGAGAGGCGCATGATGCTGTCCTCGTCTACGACAACCTGGAGCCTCTGCTCGCCGCATTCGCCCGCGATCACGCAGACCGTGCCCCGTTCGGAAAGACGCTGAGATCGGGCCGCGTTGTCGATAGGAATGCGTTCGGGGACGGCGCGTTCCGGCTGACATGGGCCGAAGAGCCGAACCTGCACCGGACGCGCGTGAAGATGCTGAAGTTCCACCTGGACCCCGCCGCGACTGCGACGAGCAGACGAGCACGTCGCAACCGCTGACGGCGAGCCGTTGCGGCTAATCCGAGAATCCCTCAGGTTGCAGCTAGTCCCGCACAACGAAGGCCCCTCACGCCGCCGATGGGTATGGGACGTGCGTGAGGGGCCTTCTGGGGTCTGCTGACCGAGTTGGGACAGGAACCAGCGACCCCCCGAGCCTAGCAGTAGCGTTGTAGGAGAGACACAGGTTTAATGCGCCCAGATTGTAGGTATCCACAGACTTGGATCAATCCCGCGAATTCCCGAGTTCTGGGCTCGACCGAGGCCGATATGACATACCGGGACGGAAACTGCCAATGAGAGCAAGCTCTTCGGCGCAGCGACGGCCCCCTGATCCCACGTGAGTGTGGGCGGCATGACCGCCTTGTAAATCTCAACTTGGTGGGGAAGGGGCCGTTTCTGCCCTGAGAGCAATCTCAGGGCAGACGAAGCGCGCAGCGCTCACACGATCAGCCGGTCCCACACAAGGGACAGGAGCACGATCATGGCCGCAACAGCTAACCAAACTCGCTACTTCCGAGGCATCTTCGCCAAGGCGGGCATCCCGCTCAGCAGCACGCGCCTGAAATGGTTCAAGGGCCTCACGAGCACCGAGGCCCGCACGGCGATCTCGTCGGCCCTGGAGGAGGTCGCGCTGTACGGCGTCGCCGCCTATCGCGCCCCGCACGGCATGGCCACTGCGCCTCAGCTGGCGTACTTCATGAAAATGCGGCGAGCGCTGGGCGATCCTGCCACCGAGGAGAGCATCGAGGCGCACAAGCTCCTCACCACCGAGGCCATGCAGCAGGTCAACAACGACACCATGCGCGCCCTCCAGGACCGCAACGACGCCCACGGGGTCCCCCTGCCCGCCTGGCGACTGGAGCGGGGGTTGTACGACTCCGACACCATCCGAGAGGGTCAGCGAGCCGCAGCCGCCCGACAGGCCGCACGCCGCGCCGAGGTCGAGGCGCAGATCCTCCACCGCCAGCAGCATCGCCCAATCAAGCGCAAGAGCATTGCCTACCCGGGCGAAAGCGGCCACCCCTGACCCTGACCTTGGACACCAGCCCGCCTAGATGAGCACTATGACTCCATACGTGCTAACTAGTGAGCTTTGTGCTAACCAAATTTGACCTTGACATACCACTCTGCGCGTGTCGCGCTCGACATGGGCGGGATTCTCGGAAATACTTACTGAGTGAGTAATTCTCAGGTAGCCCAGCGACGACTCTCCGGACGGGGGCCGGTCTGCTCGCTCTGCTCCCACCCCGAGCACGCGCAGATCCGCACCGACCTGGACAACGGCGTTCCCGTGACGAGCATCGTCGCGAGCTACGGGGTGACGCGCAGCGCCGTCTACCGCCACCGCGCCGCGAAGCACGATGTTCTTCAGCTGGTCCCGATGGACCCCGCCGACATGGTGGGCCTTGACGTGGGCCTCCGCCTCCTCGGCATGTTCGACCGAGCCTCCGAGGCCTCAGCGGCCCTGTACGACTGCGGCGATTATCGGGGCGGGGCTCTCGTGGCCGATCACGGCCTGCGAGCCGCAGCGGCCCTCAGCGCCCTGGGCCTCGTGGACGCCGACGACATCAAGGCCCAGATCGCCAAGGCGCAGGAGATCCGCCCCCAGGCTCGCGCCCTCGCCCGCGTAGTGGATCAGTTCGTGATCGAGCGGCCCGACCTGGCCGAGGTAATGGCATCCATCGCCGACAGCATCGGCGCGCACGATCTCGCGGCCCAGCTGCGCGACGACGACCCCGAGGAGGAGCCATCATGACCGGCGAAACGATGAACCAGGACCGCATCCGCCGCGACATCGAGCGACAGCAACGCCAGCACGCCCACCTGAGCACGAGCGACATCGCGGCCAGCTACCTGCCGCAGATCGTCGCCCTGACCCGCCCGCCCCGCACGGCAAGCAGCCCCGACTGACCTGGAGACATCATGAGCGACGACATCTACGACGACGATCTGTACGACGACCTCGCGACCGACGCCACCCCGACCGGCCCGTGGACGGCGGGCGAGAAGATCACCGTGCTGTGCGGCGGCATGTCGATCAACATCGGCATCCCGATGGTGACGCCCTCGTACGTCTACAAGCGCGCCGACGTGCTCACCGTGACGGACGACACAATCCAGTACCAGTCGTGGCTGCTCGACCTCGCCGCCGACGAAGACGAACAGGTCCGGCGCTGGGGTGAGGTGCGACTCCTCCGGGGTGCGCACGAGGTCACCCCGTGGCTGAAGATCGGTGATCCGGTTTGGACCGTCCTGCACGACGACGCGCGCCGCATCGCGCTCGCCCACGTGGACCCCGCCGACCGGCAGAAGGCCATGGAAGCGGTCCGCGAGAAGTTCGGCGTGCAGCCCCAGACGCCCTCCAGCAGCTTCCAGTACGCCGACCTCGCACAGCAGCGCCGCCTGGCCGACGATGCCGCCGCTCGCAAGGCGCAGGGTCGCCACACGTACGCGAGCAGCTGAGCTGAGCCATGACTTCCTCCGCTACGTTCCGAGCCCGCGCGACGCACCTCGCCGCCGCGCTCCTCGACCGGGCGAATCTTCCGGTCGAGGTGGTGGACCGCACCGCCGACGACCTCACCCCAGACATCGCGACGCGGACGGCGTACATCGTCAGCGAGTACGGCAGCCTCGCCCGCGTGGCGCAGCGCCTCACCGAGGCTCAGGGACGAGCACGAGCAGCTGGCGACACGCGCCCGGTGATCCTCGTACACGGCTTCGAGAGCAATCGCCGCACGACCGAGCCCGTGGCCGTGCTGAGCCTGTCCGATCTCGCGCGCGTGCTCGGTGCGCTCGAAGACGCCGAGGCGGTGCGAGCATGAGCGACACCCACGCCCGACTGCTCCCGGCGATCACCATCCCGAGCGGGCCAAAGACGATCAGGATCGGCGGCCTCACCCTCAGCGTCCCCACCGATGCCGTCATGGCCGCGGGACCATCCGGGATCTCCTACGTCATGACACGAGGCGTCGTCTACTGCCTCTCGCCCCGCGGCCAGCAGATCTCGATCCCCGCAACCGTCCAGGCCCCCCTGCGCGCGGCGTACTTCGCATCAACTCCCTAGAACTTCACACAGACTGCCCGCGTGCGTCGAGACGCGCGGGCACCGGGGCTGTCGTCACCCCTCCCTTCTCCGGGGGCGGACCGTTTCACCGCACGACGACAGCCCCACCCCTAGACGGGTGGTCCCTTTCCCACCCCTCGCCGCCCCGGCAGCACTGGCCGGGACTGTCTGACGGCGCGTCATCGGCAGAGCCCGGTGCACACTCGCCGGGGCGGCACCCCATCCTGGGCCTCTTGGTCACGCGAACGGCCCAGGTGCGACGGCCCCCGATTCTTAGCCGAGGTCGGGGGCCGTTCGCGTGCCTCCAGAAAACGTTGGTCTACTGCGAGTACGTGAGAGTCCAGTTCTGAGATACCCCCGGACGGCGTGTCGCGCTTGCAGTTTTGAGAGGTGAGTAAATAGAGTCGAGGCGTGGCCAAGTTTGCATACGTGCGCACGAGCACGAAGGACCAGAACCCCGCCCTCCAGCGCGACGCCATCGCCAAGGTGGACGACATCAAGCGCGTGTACGCCGACGAAGGCGTGTCCGGCACCCTTGCCTCGCGCCCCCAGTGGGATGCCCTCCTGGATCGCCTCGAACCCGGGGACGAAGTGATCGTCTGGAAATTCGACAGGATCGGACGCAACACGCTCAACGTCCTGGAAGCCGTCAAGGCGATCACCGACAAGGGGGCCACGTTCCACTCCCTCACCGAGAAGATCGACACGAGCGGCCCCATGGGCCAGGCCATGCTCACGATCATGGCCGCGTTCGCGCAGCTGGAGCGCGACACCATCGCGGAGCGCACGCGAGCCGGACTCGACGCGGCCAAGGCCCAGGGCCGCACGGGCGGACGCCCTCCCGCTGTGGATGCCAACAAGCTGGAGAAGATCAAGAAGCTCATCGCGAGCGGCGACTACAGCCGCGCCGAGATCGCCAGCATGATGAAGATCTCCCCGGCGACGCTGTACCGAGTCATCGCCACCCTGTAGGACCCCCAAGCCTCACAAGGCCCCCAGATCGTCGCGCACGGCGTCCTGGGGGCCTTCTCGCGTCACGCGACCTGTCGCGCCCTCATCCTGGAGCCCTCGGCCATGATCTCGACCACGTATCCCACGTCAGCACGCACCGCCGCGACGAACGCGACCGACATCGCCTCCAAGGCCTCCGCGTGCTCCGGGGGGTCCACGTACTCGCCCGCTTGCTTGCAGATCTTGTTGCAGTACGTCTTCCTGTTCGACACGATCTCGAACGCCCCGCCGCACAGCGCGCACGCCCCGATCTTCGGCGTCGTGGGCTCAGGCATGCGCAGAGCCTATGACGGCCTGACCCCAGCCCCCGGTATCAGTCGCGAGGAGCCCCGTGAACGCCCCGTGCACGCCGTTCTCTCCCGACCTGGACCCACGGCCCAGCACCCTCGATCTCAGCGGCGAGCGCGTCGCACAGCGGCGCAGTCTCTGCGCTCTCGTAGTACCCCGAGCAGAGGCCCGCGACCTGCGCGAGCAGTTCCACATCTGCTCCGGCGAGCGCGCGCAGCTGGGCGATGACCGGGCCAGGATCGGTCGCGAGAAGATTCCGCGTGATCGTCGCGCTGAGAGCGACATCGACCGCGGTACGGGGGTTCAGGCGGCGCGACGGCATCCCCGCACGGTACGTCAGGCCCCCGACATTCAGAGTCGGCGAAGCTTCCGCCCAGGCCCCGCATTGACTGCCACAATCGGCGCATGACGAAGCGACGTGAGGTTGTGGACGGTCAGGTCCGATGGTTCGACGACGACAGCCTGACGGAGTTTTGGCACGTAAAGGCAACGGTCCTGTCTGATGGTGCGCAGCAGGCCTTGGGACTGGTCGCGTACTGGGCCGCGCTGCTGGAGCAGCAGATGGAAATTGCTCTGATCGACCTCATGTTCGGACTGGCCCACTACGAGCGCGGGCGGGTGATGACGCGGGACCTCGCGGCCACGGCCATGATCCAACGGTGCAAGGCTCTCGTGAAGCTGGAAACCCCCGAGGACGCAGGAGCCCTCCACGCCCTGGAGAAGGCGGCGACCGCTCTGCAGAAGCGGAACGGCATCCTCCACGGGGCCATGGGCGGCCACCTCTCCGAGGGCATGGTGAGCGTGCGCAACCGCAAGTTGGGCTCGATTTCCGAGGCGTCGGAGGCGGACATCCTCGCAGTGGCAGAGGCCGTTTTCGACGCCTGGATGACGGTCGGCAACGTCCCCTGGCATGAAGTCGCCAAGCACTAGGCGAGACGACCCGAGCCTTGCGCCACACGGAGCAATTGCACCACCTGCCGAGGCAATCCGATTAGATTCAATCGGATAGACGACGAGGCCTTGGGGGGCACAATGGCGCAACGGACCGACATACCGGTGAGCGAGCTACTGCTGGATCAGAAGAACGCACGCCTGGGGGAAGAGCAAGAGACACAACAGGCCACCGTCAACGCGCTTGCGAAGCAGCAAGGCAGACGACTGGTCAGGCTCGCTGAAGACATCGTGGCGAAGAAGCTCGATCCGGCGCAGCTGTTCAGCGTGGTCCGCACCACTGACAAGAAGCCTCGTTACGTCGTGCTGGAAGGTAACCGGCGAACGCTCGCCCTGAAGGCACTCGAAACGCCGACCATCGTCCAAGCAGCGATGGCCGCAAGCGACTTCAAGAAGTTGCTTGTCCTGGCGGAGAAGTTCCAGAAGGACCCCATCGAGTCCGTCCACTGTGTGCTGTACGAGCCCGGCGAGCAGCCCGCGGCCACCGACTTCGTGATGGGGCGTCACGGTGGGGCGCAGGACGGGATCGGTCTGGTCGAGTGGGACTCGGACGAAAAAGACCGGTTCCGTGCCCGACACGGGGTCAACGCCGTCAGAAACTACTCGGGGCAAGTCATCGACTTCCTGGCCGAGATCGACGGAGCTTCTGAATCGAAGACGAAAATCGCGACGAACATCGGTCGCCTGATGGGGTCGAAAGCTGTTCGCGAAGCGCTAGGCCTCACCGTGGTGAACAAGCAACTCGTGTCCATCTACCCCAAGGATGAGATCGCGAAGGCGCTGCGAAAAATCGCCTTCGATCTGCGGAGTAAGCACATCACGGTGCCGGACATCTACGACGACACGCTTCGTCAGGCGTACATCGCGACGTTCACAACGGATGAGATGCCGGACCCCTCCAAGAAGCTCTCCGCCCCCGTCGTCCTCACAGACCTACCGAAGGGCGACGCCGCGCCGACTGTGCCGACGACGACCGCGCCGACCGCACCGAAGACGAAGCCGAAGAAGAAGCCCCAGCGGGCATCCGTGGCCGCGAGTGATGCGAAAATCAATCCGAGCGCACCGCGGACCAACAACGTCTACCAAGAGTTGGTGACTCTTGACGCCGACCGATACCCGAACGCTGCGGCGATTCTCTTCCGCGTGTTCCTCGAACTATCCGTGGACGCATACATCGCCCGCCATGAGTTGATGGACGAGCCGACACGACGCAACACGAAGCTGGCGAAACGAATGAAGGACGTGGGCGATCACTTGCTCGCTGCAAACGGGATTCCAAAGCAACTGCACACAGTGGTCTTCCAGGTGGCCGACAACCAGCACAACATCGCCGCCGGAGTGACGGCATTCAATCAGTACGTGCACAATGAGTTCGCGTTTCCAAAGCCCCAGGAACTGCGTCTGGCCTGGGACGAAGTGCAGCCGTTCCTAGAGGCGGTATGGAAGTGAGCCAGCTGTCTCGATTCCCTTCGCCACTGCGATATCCCGGAGGCAAGGGCAAGATCGCGAACTTCGTCAAAATCCTGATGATCGAAAACGGCCTAGCCGGTCGCGACTACGTGGAGCCGTACGCCGGGGGCGCGTCGGTCGCATTATCGCTACTCTTCGAGGGCTATGCCGACCGGGCTTTCATCAATGACCTAAACCCCGGCGTTCACGCATTCTGGTCGAGTGCCGTGTCACGCACCGACGAGTTGTGCGCTCTCATCGAGACGACACCGGTCACGATGCAGACGTGGCAAGAGCAGCGCGAGATCGCTAACTCACCAGAGGCTGAGGGACTGGATCTCGGCTTCGCCACGTTCTTCCTCAACCGCACCAATAGGTCCGGCATCATCAGCGGAGGCGTGATCGGCGGACTGGACCAAACCGGCCAGTGGAAGATCGACGCTCGCTACAACGTCGAGTCCCTAGTGCAGCGCATCCGCAAGATCGGCAGGCACCGCAGCAGCATCGTCGTCTCAAACGAAGACGCCGTGCAGTTCGTGAGGCGGTGGTCTGACCCTGCCGAGGATGCGGCGTTCCTCTACCTCGATCCGCCCTACTTCGAGAAGGGCGAAGGCCTGTACGACAATTTCTACGACGCCGCCGACCACGCTGAAATCGCCGACTCTGTTGCGCATCTCGCGCACCCCTGGATCGTGTCGTACGACGCGCGGCCAGAGATCACCCAGCTTTACCCTGACGCCCTTCAGATCCGATACGGACTGACATACTCCGCCCATCGGGACAGCGCGTCGGGCTCCGAGATCATGTTCTTCTCTGACGGGCTGAAGGTTCCCGAGATGCTCCCCAACGGCATCTCTATTTCTCAGGTGGTCAAGGCGCAGCGTCTTGCCCTCGCGAAGTAACGTCGCACAACAACACGGAGTCGAAGATGACTGACAACAGCGAGAACACGGCAACCGACGAAGAGCAGACCGAGCCTGACAAGTCTGCAACCGCGACCGACCAAGAGGGGGCTGGGGGCACCTACCGAGACAAGCTCGGTGTGCTGCTTCAGGGACCGGCCAAGGCCGCAAACGTCGCCGTGGCAGGAGTGGTGGCCGCAAAGGACTCCCTCGTGGACTTCCTGACGGCTAACGACAAGGGCGCGCAGCGCGTTGCCGATCTCGCGGCCACGGCGGTCGCACAGGTCGGAGAAGACCTGGACCGAGGCGACCTCACTGCCGAGGAGCGCATGCACCGGCACGAGGCGAACGAGCGCATGGTCAAAGAGGTCAGCGACAACGAGAAGCGCGTGCGCAAGTCGAACGAACGTGCCTTCGCCATCGCGGCATTCGTGGTCGTGACCGTCGTCGGCGGCGCGGCCGCGGCCATAGCCGCAAAGGACACTAAGGCTTAGTCCAGAGCCCGACCGTACTTCGAACAGCCCCTCACCCGTCCTGGGTGGGGGGCTTCGTCGTGTTCGCGTGTCCAGTTCGTGTCCACTGCAGTGGCCACGGGCTACGCTGAAGGCCCCTGAGGGACCGCCTATTTTCTAGAACATTGGACGGGTCTGACGATAAGTCGGGAATGAGAACGGGTGTCGCTCTCGCCCGGTCAGCGCCGCAGGCCCGCCAGCTGGGCCTGGATCCGCCGGTGCGCGTGCAGCGCCGGGTACACCCCGAGGAAGATCGCCATCGGCGCCCGCAGACGCATATCCCGGATGCCGTGGGCCGAGTACGTGTTCTCGAAGCGGTCGATGTACCGACGGAAATCGCGCGGGCGGTCGTCGAGGCGACGCGCGCCGATGCCGGCGACCATGTTCGAGAAGTAGCCGATGCGTCGACCGGCGAGAGCGAGGTGCACCGCGATGTCGAGGTCCTCGTGCATGATGTCGGCTTCGTCCTCGCAGAGGTGCTCGCGCACGTCGCGCCAGGCGTCGGCCCGCACGGCCATGTTGCTGCCGAAGAGGAACACGAAGTCACCCGCCAGGCGGACCTGGAGACGGCGGAACGCGTCGTCGATCTGCTGGCCGATCGCGCGCAGCGGCAGGTCGTAATACTCGACGGGGCCCGAGGCCGCGTCGATCTTCCCCGACGCGAACACGCGCGACACCTGCGCCACCCAGTCCGGCTTGATCGCCGTGTCGGCGTCGATGCGCCCGAGCACGTCGCCCGTGGCGGCATCCATCCCCAGGTTCCGCGTCGGGACGAGACCCTGCCGCTCATCCTGGCGGAGGAGCCGGATGCCGGCACCCGGGTGCTCCGCGATGAAGCGCTCGACCACGGCCCGCGTCCCGTCCGTCGATCGGTTGTCGACGACGAGGACCTCCGCGGCGGGCACCGTCTGCCGGACGATCGCGTCGAGACACTGCGCGATCACGGTCTCCTCGTTGTAGGCGGGAACGATGATCGACACCGCGGGAAGGGGCTTCACGCTTCCTTCCTACACGCTCAAAGTTTCCGGAGAAGGGGCACGAGATGACGGAACGCCCGCGCGCGGTGCGAGTGCGCGTTCTTCTCCTCCGCCGACCACTGCCCCACCGTGCGTTCCTCACCCGGCGTCTGACCCTCGGGGACGAAGATCGGGTCGTACCCGAAGCCGCCGTCGCCCCTCGGTGCCGTCGCGAGACGGCCGGGCCAGCGCCCCTCGACGGTGTCCTCGTGTCCGTCGGGGTGAACGAGCGCGATCACCGACACGAACTGCGCCGTGCGGTGCGGATCCGCGACGTCCGAGAGCTGGTCGAGCAGCAGCTCGAGGTTGGCGCCGGCGTCCTTCCTGTGGCCCGCCCAGTACGCCGAGAACACCCCGGGCGACCCACCGAGCACGTCCACGGCGACGCCCGAGTCGTCGGCCAGAGCCGGGAGGCCCGTGTGCGCCGCGGCCGCGCGCGCCTTGATCAGCGCGTTGGCGGCGAACGTGACGCCGTCCTCGACGGGCTCGGGGCCGTCGTAGCCGACGACCTCGAGGTCAGGGCGCACCGCGGCGACGATCGCCTGGAACTCCTCGACCTTGTGCGGGTTGTGCGTGGCGAGGACGACGCGTGCCATCTCAGCCCTCGAGAGCCGCGGTCTGGATGCCACGCAGCTCGGCGCACCCGTTCACGCCCAGCTCGAGCAGCCGGTCGAGCTCCGCCTTGTCGAACGGCGCGCCCTCGGCGGTGCCCTGCACCTCGACGAACAGGCCGCGGCCGGTGACGACGACGTTCATGTCGGTCTCGGCACGGACGTCCTCGACGTAGGCGAGGTCGAGCATCGGCTCGCCGTCGATGATGCCCACCGACACCGCGGCGACCGAGTCGCGCAGCACCTCGGCCCGCTGACCGATGAACTTCTTCTCGCGACCCCAGGCGATGGCATCCGCCAGGGCCACGTACGCGCCCGTGATCGCCGCGGTGCGCGTGCCGCCGTCGGCCTGCAGCACGTCGCAGTCGATGACGATCGTGTTCTCGCCCAGTGCCTTGGTGTCGACGACGGCGCGGAGCGCGCGACCGATCAGGCGCGAGATCTCGTGAGTACGACCGCCGACCTTGCCCTTGATCGACTCGCGGTCGTTGCGGCTGTTCGTCGCGCGCGGGAGCATCGCGTACTCGGCCGTGACCCAGCCCTTGCCCTTGCCGGTCAGCCAGCGCGGCACGCCGTTCGTGAACGACGCGGTGCACAGCACCTTCGTGCCGCCGAACGTGATGAGCGCCGAGCCCTCGGCGTGCGCCGACCAGCCGCGCTCGATGGTGACGGGACGGAGCTGGTCGGTGGTGCGACCGTCTTTGCGGGTCATGGGGTCCTCCAGAGGAACGGGAACGGATGCCGCGCCTCAGCGCGGCAGGTCGATGGCGCCGGTCTGCACGAGCTGCACCTCGCGGACCTCGCGGCCCATGAGGCGGTGCGCCAGGCGGAGGAAGTCGTCGGCCGAGGAGCCGGTGGCTTCGTAGCGGTGTCTCGGGGTGGCATCCGGTCCGGCGAGAAGATCGCGGGAGACGAGCTGGCGGTAGACGTCCTTCGCGGTCTCACTGTCACTCGACACGAGACTGACGTCGGGACCCATCACGTAGCTGATCGCGCCCTCGAGGAACGGGTAGTGCGTGCAGCCGAGCACGAGGGTGTCGACGCCCGCGTGGCGGAGCGGCGCGAGGTACTCCTCGGCGGTGGCGAGGACCTCGGGAGAGTCGGTGACGCCGGCCTCGACGAACTCGACGAAACGCGGGCAGGCCTCGGCGAACACGGTGAGGTTCTCGTTCACCTCGAGCATGTCCTGGTAGGCGCGCGAGCCGATCGTGCCGACCGTGCCGATCACGCCGATGCGGCCGTTGCGCGTCGTCGACATCGCCGTGCGGACCGCGGGCCCGATGACCTCGACCACGGGCACGTCGTAGCGCTCCCTGGCGTCGCGCAGCATCGCGGCGGAAGCGGTGTTGCAGGCGATCACGAGCATCTTCACGCCCTGCTCGACAAGGGTGTCGAGCACCTCGAGCGCGTACCGCCGCACGTCGGCGATGGGCTTCGGACCGTAGGGAGACCGCGCGGTGTCGCCGATGTAGAGGATCGACTCGCGCGGCAGCTGCTGGGACACGGCCCGGGCGACGGTGAGGCCGCCGACTCCCGAGTCGAAGATCCCGATCGGCGCGTCATCCATAGGGGTCCAGCCTATCGGGCGGGGTCGGGCGGGCAGGTCGCCGGTGGGGAAGCGTGCCGAACTCCTGAGAAATCAGGCGTCGCGCCGACTCTGCCGGCTGTTCGGGACCTCTCCGTCGAAAAGTCCGCAGTTTCGCACGGCGGGGCGTGAGCGCGGCGCGGGCCCGGGGCCGGAATAGGCTGGCGCCATGACGCGTAGCACCGCCCTGCACACCGACCGCTACGAACTCACGATGCTCGACGCGGCGCTCCGCGACGGCACCGCGGCACGCCGCTGCGTGTTCGAGGTGTTCGGGCGTCGGCTCTCGGGCGGCCGCCGTTTCGGCGTGGTCGCGGGCACGGGTCGGCTCCTCGAAGCCATCCAGGACTTCCGCTTCGGCGACGACGAGCTGCGCTACCTCCGCGACAACCGGATCGTGGATGCCACCACCCTCGACCACCTCGCCGACTACCGCTTCACGGGCTCCGTGTCGGGATACCGGGAGGGCGAGGTGTACTTCCCGGGCTCGCCCCTGCTCACGATCGAGGGAACGTTCGCCGACGCGGTCGTGCTCGAGACCCTCGCGTTGAGCATCCTGAACTACGATTCGGCCGTCGCGACCGCCGCCGCGCGGATGAGCGTCGCCGCGGGCGACCGGCCCCTCGCGGAGATGGGCTCGCGGCGTGCGAGCGAGGGCGCCGCTGTCGCCGCCGCACGTGCCGCGTACATCGCCGGGTTCTCGGCGACGAGCAACCTCGAAGCCGGACGCCGCTGGGGCGTCCCCACGATGGGGACCGCGGCGCACGCCTGGACGCTGCTCCACGACAGCGAGGAAGAGGCGTTCCGCTCGCAGATCGACGCGCTCGGCACCGGGACCACGCTGCTCATCGACACCTACGACATCGCCGAGGGGGTCCGTACCGCCGTCCGCGTCGCCGGCCCCGAGCTCGGAGGCGTCCGCATCGACTCGGGCGACCTCCCGATCGTCGCCGGCGAGGTGCGCGCCCTGCTCGACGAGCTCGGCGCGAGGAAGACGCGGATCACCGTGACGAGCGACCTCGACGAGTACGCTCTCGCCGCACTCGCGGCATCCCCCGTCGACTCCTACGGCGTCGGAACCTCCGTCTCGACCGGCTCCGGCGTTCCCACCGCGGGGCTCGTCTTCAAGCTCGTCGCCCGCGAGTCCACCGACGGCTCGTGGGTCGCCGTGGCGAAGGCGTCGGCGCAGAAGGCGTCGCACGGCGGACGTAAGGCGGCTTTCCGCACGCTCGACCAGGGCACGGCGACATCGGAGCTCATCATCGTGAGCGACGGCTTCGAGGAGCTCTCGACCGCCGCCGAGCACCCCGACGCCCGCGCCCTTCAGGCGACCCTGATGGTGGAGGGGGAAGCGGATGCCGCGGCCCTCGGCCCCGCGGGAGTGGAGGCCGCGCGTGCGCACCATGCGCGGGTGCGCGAGGAGCTTCCGGTGCGCGCTCTGGCGCTGAGCAAGGCCGATCCGGCTCTGGCGACGGAGTACCGCGAGGCGACGGTCGCGCGCTGACGCGGCGCCGCCGGTGTGCGGCTGCGCGGACGCGGCGCCGCCGGCGTGCGGCTGCGCGGAGCGCGTGCTTCGGCGGGCTCAGCCGCCGCGCACGGTCGTCGCGCCGTCCAGGCCGGGCGAGAGACCGCTACTTCGTGAGGGACTCGTAGATCTCTTTGCACTGGGGGCAGACGGGGAACTTCTCAGGGTCGCGCCCCGGGGTCCACTTCTTGCCGCACAACGCGCGCACCGGCTTGCCGGTCAGCGCCGACTCGAGGATCTTGTCTTTCTTGACGTAGTGCGAGAAGCGCTCGTGGTCACCCGGCTCGATGTTCTCTTCGCGGATGAGCTCTTCGAGCTCACGATCCAGGGTCGCGAGACCCCCGCTGTCAGGGCTGTCGAGAGGCGTGCTCATGGTGTGCCAGTGTAGCCGCGGAGTGCCGCCGGCGGACCGGTTCGGCGTGCGGGGCAGCGCTCACGTCGCTTCGGCGAACTCCATCAGACGCGTTCCGCGACGCTCGAACAGCGCGGCGCCGACGGCGACTCCGACGACCAGAACGATCACCCCGGCCGCGACTCCGGCCCACAGGGCGACGACGGCGTCTTCGGTATCGGATGCCAGGGCCCGACCGGCGAACCACAGCGCGGGCGACGCGGCCAACAGCGATCCGAGCATGACGAGACCCTGAGCCAGAACGCCGCCCGAGCCGGTGCGCTGCGGCTGCTGGAACGGGCTGTCTCCCGGACGCGAGACCGCGTAGGGCGCGACGACCGACGAGATGCTGGACAGACCGAGCCCCGAGAGGAACAGCGCGGCGCAGACGCCGATGAGCGCGGGCAGGAACGCCCACCGCCCGTGCGCGACGATCGCGAGGGGAATCGAGACGGCGAGGATGGGGAGCCCGATCAGGAGGACGGGCACGAGTCGCCCGATCCGGTCGGACAGGCCGCGCACCCCGCTCGCGATGTGCATCCACAGGGCCGTGGAGTCGTACGCGAGGTCGTTGTGCGGGAGCCACCCGAAGAAGAGCGCCATGATCGGCACGGGCAACAGCGCCGCGACCTCGATCGGCACGCCGGCCACGACGAGCGGGACCATCGACAGCACCGCCGCGATCGGCACGACCACGATGTTCACGAGGTATCGACGGTCACGCAGCCAGTACGAGAGGCTGCGAGCGGCCACGGCGCCGCCGGGCGTACCCGGGAGCAGAGCGAACCACCCGAGGCCCCCGCGCTCGCGCACGGCGACCGGCCGAGGGGTGGTCGTGAGCAGGATCCGCACCAGCACGAACCAGACCGCGGTGAGCACCGCCACGGTCGCGACGGCGACGACCGCGCTCCCGACCGCTGCTCCCGGCGTCGGCGCGAGGGCGATTCCCCACGCGGCACCGACCGGTGTCCAGGCCAGCACCTCGGCGGCGGAGACGAGCTGGGTGGGCACGGTTCCGCGCCACTCGAGAGAGCCGAGGAAGACCGCCACCGGGACCACGACGACCAGCACGGCGACGAGATAGACGCCCGCGAGCTCGCGGGACTGGCGCGGACGCTTGACCAGGGCGCCGAGGGCCATGCTGACGCGGGCCAGGAGCACGCAAGTGGTCAGTCCGAGGACGATCGAGGCGACCGTCGCGAAGACGCCGACACCCTGCTCGCTCCAGGCGATCGCGACACTGATCGCGAGCACCAGAACGGCGAGGACGGGAACGCTCAGGAACCCCGCGACGAGCAGCGCGCCGGCGAGCGGTCGCGGCTCCGGTCCGACGACGGCGAAGCGCCGCGGGTCGAGCGGGTCGACGGACGCCGTCACCGGGGGGCCCACCGCGAAACCCAGCGTGATCGCGGAGCCGGCGAGAACGGTCACGATTCCCGCCGTGAGGCGATCGACCTCACCGAGACCGCTCGCGTTCACGGCCGCGAAGATCGTCCCGGCGATGAGCACGACGAGACCGACCACCCGACGGAGGACGTCGTCTCGGTCGCCTCGCAGGGCGCCGAGCATCATGGCCAGCCTCAGCCGGAGAACGTGTGCAACCACTCCAGGCCCTCCACGTCGCCGAGACCGCCCGCGAGTTCGAGGAAGCGCTGCTCGAGGCTCGCTTCGCCGCGCACCTCGTCGACCGTTCCTTCGGCGAGCACCTGGCCCGACACGATGACGGCGACGCGCGAGCACACACGCTCGACCAGTTCCATTCCGTGGCTGGACAGGATGACCGTCCCCCCGTGCGCGACGTACGCGCCGAGGATGTCGAGGATCACCGCGCTCGAGACAGGGTCGACCGCTTCGAACGGCTCGTCGAGGACGAGCAGACGCGGAGAGTGGATCATGGCCCCAGCAAGCATGACCTTCTTCGTCATGCCCGCGGAATAGTCGGACACGGGGCGTGCGAGGGCGTCCACGAGGTCGAAGGCACGCGCGAGATCCGCGGAACGACTCTCGACGAGCGCCGCGGGCAGACCCCGCAGGGCGCCGTAGTAGGACAGCAGCTGGCGACCGGTCAGACGGTCGAATGTGCGCAACCGATCCGGGAGCACGCCGATCATCTTCTTGGCGGCGCGCGCGTTCTTCGCCGCGTCCACACCATTGATCGAGACCGTTCCCCCGTCCGCGCGGAGGAGGCCGGCGATGATCGACAGGGTCGTCGTCTTGCCCGCGCCGTTCGGGCCGACGAGGCCGTAGAACGACCCGGCGGGGATGGTGAGGTCGATCCCGTCGACCGCGCGCAGTTCGCCGAACGTCTTGGTCACGTTGCGCAGCGTCAGCGCGGGGGTCGCGTTGTCGGCATCCGTGGACGTCGTGGACTCGACCGCGGCGACTCCGATGGCGGCTCCCGCGGTGGTCGCGGCGCTCGCCTCGACCGGAGCGTCGTCCTCCCCCAGCGGCTCCTCGACCGGCGTCGGAGACTCCACCGGAGCATCGACAAGCGTCGCGTCCTCCACCGGCGCATCGGCCGGCGTAGGGTCTTCGACGGACGCGATGTCGTCGCTCGCCACGTCCGTACCCTCGCCGCGGGCATCGTCGCGGACGCGCGGCGAAGTCTCTTCGACCGCCTCCGCGGTCGGAGCGTCGACGATCTGCCCTTCGACGCCGTCCTCAGCGGGGGCGGGCTCGACGGTCTGCTCTGTCAGGCCGGGCTCGACCGACTCGACGGTCTCCTCCACGGGACCGGGCTCGGCCGGCTCGTCCGCGGATGCGGTCTCGATGGAGCGTTCCTCGGTCGTCTCCTTCGCGGGACCGGACGCATCGGGGGCGGCCACCACGGGCTCTTCGACAGCGGCATCCGCCGGCGTGGGATCCTCGGCCGTCTCCGCGTGCACCGGCTCCGCGGAGGCCGCGACGGCGTCGCTGGCTTCTTCGGTCGCGACCGCCGGCTCGTCGGCGACGTCGACCGCAGGGCCCTCCACCGGATCGGAGTCCGCGTCGACGGTCACCGGCTCTGGGAGACCGGCATCCGCGACGGTCGCCGCCTCGCTCGAGCCGTCGTGCCCCGACGAGTCCACGGGAAGGGACTCCGCCGGGGCGGGAGTCCCTGCGACGGGAGGCAGGGGCGGACGCGGGGGAACGATGATGTCGTCGGGAACCGCCGGAGCGGAGACGGTCTCCGACGCGGCACCGACCGTGGACGGGCGGGATGCCGCGGACTGACGCGGCGTCGCCGGCTTCCGCGGGGCGGCGGGCTTTCGCGGAGCAGCCGGTCTCTTCGCGGCGGGCTTCTTCGTCGGACGCGGCGTCGTCGGTGCGCTGCCGGTTTCGTCCGTCTCCGGCGTGTCGGGCGTGGCGGCCGCCTTCCGCGGCGTGCGCGCGGTCGAGGCGCGAGGGGCCCGCGGGGTCGTCGCGCGGGGAGCGCGCGGAGTGCGGGGCTTCGGCGTGGGAGGCGTCTCGGGCGTGGGATCGGCGCTCGCCGCATCGCCGTCCGACCGAGGGGCGGACGATTCTTGGGGCTGCGGCAGCGACGCTGTCATCACTCCAAACTAGCAAGCCCCTCCGACACCGCCGTACCCGAGGCGACGAGAGGCGACATGGTGTAGCCGATCACGAAACCACAACGAGTCGGGCGAATAATGCCATTCCCGGTATGCCCTTCGCTAGCATCGAGAGAACACGAAGGCGTGACATTCCGGTGAACCGGACATGACGACTCATCCCCCCAGGAGCCAGCCTTGACTGTTCAGATCGTGATCCTCGCCGCGGGCATGGGCTCGCGGC
>Ga0308161_1001068_pt1 | contig 35509 bp, 23 predicted proteins | sample PhyFR2_FD_201034 | JGI IMG/M metagenome (GOLD analysis project Ga0308161, IMG submission 201034) | Phyllosphere microbial communities from UC Gill Tract Community Farm, Albany, California, United States - DLSLF.R2 | ecosystem: Host-associated > Plants > Phyllosphere > Unclassified | place: USA...
CGTGCAGCCCTCATGGCCGCATGCGAACGAGCATTCTACCCGGAAACGGTGGTGAGGAAAGTGGCGATGTTCCACGATGCTGGCACTGCGCTTTGACGGGGCTCACTTAAAATAGGGGCGTTTTGCTCAACTTCAACCCGTCGGGGGAAAGAAGTCAGGCGTTGATTTAATGAGCAAATCAGGGACAAAAGCAATGGCCCAGAGGTTCCGCAGCTTTCTGCTACCATGGCGCCTCTGTTCCTTCAGGTGTTCGATCATGGCGTTTCGCCCTCTCACGGCCAGAGCACCCGCCGTTCTGTTACGTGAAGCCAAACCGCTGAAGGCCATCCTCGGCCATGCCCAGCGTCTGGAGCATTTGCAGCGCCTGCTCGAAAGCCAGCTGCAACCGGCCGCCCGCGAGCATTGCCGGGTAGCCAAGTGGCGCGAAGGCGAGCTGTCGCTGGTGGTCACTGACGGCCATTGGGCGACGCGCCTGCGCTATCAGCAGAAACGCCTGCAACGGCAACTGCAACTGTTCGAAGAGTTCGCCAACCTGACGCGGATAAAATTCAGTGTGCGCCCGCCGATCGTGCAGCATCGGGTAGTTGGGCACTCGATGGATCTGTCCAGCAGTGCGGCAGAGACGATTCAGTCGACGGCCGACGGGATCAGCGATCCGGGATTGCGCGCGGCGCTGGAGCGGTTGGCGGCGCATGCCAAAAGCAAAACCTGAAGCAAAAGCAAAAGATCGCAGCCTGCGGCAACTCCTACAGAATGAATGCATTTCAACTGTAGGAGCTGCCGAAGGCTGCGATCTTTGCTTTTTAGCGGCGCTTGCTGCCTCCGAGCAGAGACCCCATCAACCCGCGCACCAACTGCTTGCCAAGGTTATTGGCCGCCTGGCGCATCGCTGATTTCAGCGCCTGGCCTGCCGCCGTGCCGAGGAATTCTCCCGCGCGGTCAGCCAGGCTCGGCTCTTCGGCCGCCGCTTTGCCCGCTGGTGTTTCAGCCTCGGGCGCCAGCCCTTTGCGGCCCATCAAAATCTCGTAGGCCGACTCGCGATCGATCGGCTTGTCATAACGGCCCTTGAACGGCGAGCCGGCGATCAGCACGGTTCGCTCGGTTTCGGTCAGCGGGCCGATCCGCGACTGCGGCGGTGCCACCAGCACGCGCTGGACCATTTCCGGGGTGCCCTTCTCGGTCAGCGTGCCGACCAGCGCCTCACCAATACCTAACTCAGTCAGCACCGACAGACTGTCGAACGCCGGATTCGGCCGAAAGCCATCCGCAACCGCACGCAGGGACTTCTGCTCTTTGGCGGTGAACGCACGCAGGCCGTGTTGAATACGCAAGCCCAACTGCGCCAGCACGTCATCCGGCAGATCCGCCGGCGACTGGGTGACGAAATACACGCCAACACCTTTGGAACGAATCAAACGCACCACTTGCTCCAGGCGTTCCTGCAACGCCTTGGGCGTGTCGCCGAACAACAAGTGCGCCTCATCGAAGAACAGCGCCAGCAGCGGCTTGTCAGCATCGCCGCGCTCGGGCAGTTGCTCGAACAACTCGGCCAGCAGCCACAGCAGGAACGTTGCGTAAACCTTCGGCGCCTCGTGCACCAGACGGCTGGCGTCGAGCAGATGGATGCGTCCCCGGCCATCGGCGCCCGGTTGCAGGATGTCTTCAAGTTGCAGCGCCGGCTCGCCGAACAGGGCTTCGGCGCCCTGCTGTTCCAGCGTCGCCAAACGGCGCAGCAGCGCCTGGCTGGAACCGGTGGTCATCAGCGCCGCGTCTTCGCCGAGCAACTGCGGGTTGTCCTTGAGGTGGTTGAGCAGCGCTTTCAGATCCTTGAGATCCAGCAGCAACAACCCTTCGCGATCCGCCACCTTGAAGGCAGCGTACAGCGCCGACTGCTGACTGTCGGTCAGCTCGAGCAGGCTGCCGATCAGTAGCGGACCCATTTCGCTCAGGGTGGTGCGCAGCGGGTGTCCGGATTCGCCGTGGATGTCCCACAGCGTGACGGGATAAGCCTGCGGCGTGTGACCGAGCCAGGGCATGCCGGCGATGCGCTCGGCCACTTTGCCCTGCGGGTTGCCAGCGGCGCCGAGCCCGCAGAGGTCGCCCTTGATGTCGGCGGCGAACACCGCCACACCGGCGTCGCTGAACGCTTCGGCCAGACGCTGCAATGTCACGGTTTTACCGGTGCCGGTGGCGCCAGCGATCAGCCCGTGGCGGTTGGCCAGGCGCATGGCCTGAGCGATGGGTTGCGCGGCCGGATCAGCGCCGATAACGAGTTGCGAAGAGTCAGGCATTTTCTCACCCAATGGTTAATCTTTGATGACACATGGCCGATACATAAATTGGATAGACCCATCAGAAAATCGGGTCGGACATTTCCCTAAGGAGAGCCGGAAATATCAGTTTTTCAACCTTGCCCATAGTGCGCGTCTCTATCAAAGCACGCCCAGGACATTAAGACCTTAGCGGAACCCCAAGCCATGAACAAAAACCTGCGCTTCAGCCATAAGATTTTGCTTGCCGCCGCTCTCATCGTCATTGCCGCTTTCGCCTCGTTCACGTTGTACAACGACTGGCTGCAACGCAATGCGATCCGCGATGACCTGAACAACTACCTCAATGAAATGGGCGAGGTCACCGCCGGCAATATCCAGACCTGGCTCAGCGGGCGCATCCTGCTGATCGAGAACGCCGCGCAGAACATCGCCATCAACCCGGAACCTGCCACGGTCGCCAGCCTGCTGGAACAGAAAAGCCTGACCTCGACGTTCATGGCCACCTATCTGGGCGATGCCACTGGCCACTTCACCATCCGCCCGGACGTGAAGATGCCGGACGGTTTCGATCCGCGCGTACGCCCTTGGTATAAAGGTGCCGAAAGCAGCAGCACCTCGACCCTGACCGAACCCTACATCGATGCGGCCACCGGCCAGTTGATCATTTCCATCGCCACCGCGTCGAAAAAGGCCGGGCAGAGCGTTGGCGTGGTCGGTGGTGACCTGAGCCTGCAATCGCTGGTCGACACCCTCGCCGCGCGGGATTTCGACGGCATGGGTTATGCGTTTCTGATCAGCGCCGACGGCAAGATCCTCGTCCACCCGGACAAGGCACTGGTAATGAAGTCGCTCAAAGAAGCCTACCCGCAGGACACGCCGCGCATCAGCAGCGATTTCAGCGAAGTGAGCGTCGACGGCAAAACCCGCATCGTCACCTTTGCCCCGATCAAGGGCCTGCCGTCGGTGAACTGGTACATCGGCCTGTCGATCGACAAGGATCAGGCCTACTCGATGCTCAGCGAATTCCGTACCTCAGCGGTAATCGCAACCATCATTGCCGTGGTAATCATCATTGCCCTGCTCGGCATGCTCATCCGCCTGCTGATCCAGCCGCTGCACGTGATGACCCGTGCCATGGAAGACATCGCCGACGGCGAAGGCGACCTGACCAAACGGCTGATCATCGTCAATAACGATGAATTCGGCATCCTCGGCACCGCGTTCAACCGCTTCGTCGAACGTATTCACGGTTCGATCCGCGAAGTGTCCTCGGCCACCGGCCAGGTCAACGAAGTCGCGCTGCGCGTGGTCGCTGCGTCGAATTCGTCGATGTACAACTCCGACCAGCAAGCCTCGCGCACCAGCAGTGTTGCCGCCGCGATCAATCAACTCGGCGCCGCCGCCCAGGAAATTGCCCGCAACGCCGCGCAAGCGTCGAATCAGGCCAGCGATGCCAGGGGGCTGGCCGAAGATGGTCAGCAGGTGGTCGAGCGCAGCATCAAGGCGATGAACCAGTTGTCGAGCATGCTCAGCGCGTCCAGCACCAACATCGAGTCGCTGAACAGCAAGACCGTCAACATCGGCCAGATTCTCGAGGTGATCACCAGTATTTCCCAGCAGACCAACCTGTTGGCGCTGAACGCAGCGATCGAAGCGGCGCGCGCCGGTGAGGCCGGTCGTGGTTTCGCCGTGGTGGCCGACGAAGTGCGCAACCTCGCGCACCGCACTCAGGAATCGGCACAGCAGGTGCAGACCATGATCGAGGAGCTGCAAGTCGGCGCCCGGGAATCGGTGAGCACCATGAGCGACAGCCAGCGCCACAGCCAGGACAGCGTCGAGATCGCCAACCTCGCCGGCGAACGCCTGAACAGCGTGACCCTGCGCATTGGCGAGATTGATGGGATGAACCAGTCGGTGGCAACCGCGACCGAGGAGCAGACTGCGGTGGTTGAGTCGATCAACGTCGATATCACCGAGATCAACACGCTGAACCAGGAAGGCGTGGAAAACCTGCAAGCGACCTTGCGCGCGTGCTCGGATCTGGAGCAGCAGGCTTCGCGTCTCAAGCAACTGGTGGGCAGCTTCAGGATTTAAGCTGCGGCGACTGGCCACTTCGCGAGCAGGCTCGCTCCCACAGGGAAAATGCATTCCATTGTGGGAGCGAGCCTGCTCGCGAATATCTACCTTTGAACAAAACCCGACTGACACCCCACCGCGCAATCCCGACCGAACATCTATTCTGGATAAAGGTCAATCAAGGGAGAACGACACAGCGGAGGGTTGCTCACCGTGCATATCGCCGACATCACCATGTTCTACGCCCCGGCCAGCGGAGGCGTGCGGACTTACCTGGATGCCAAACACCGTCGCCTTGGCGAGCGCAACGCCATTCGCCACAGCCTGCTGATTCCCGGCGCGCGAGTGGGTGAACATGACGGTATCTACACGGTTCCGGCGCCCGCCCTGCCCTTCGGCAAAGGTTATCGCTTCCCCCTGCGCCTGGCGCCTTGGCGAAACGTCCTGCAGGATTTGCAGCCGGATCTGATCGAAGTCGGCGATCCCTACCTCACCGCATGGGCGGCGCTGGATGCGCGGCGACAGCTCGATGTGCCGGTGATCGGCTTTTATCACTCGGATCTGCCGCTGCTGGCGGGCAATCGCATGGGCCATTGGGTCACGCCGAATGTCGAGGCTTACGTGACTCGTCTGTACGGCAATTTCGATCGTGTCCTCGCCCCGAGCCAGGTCATGGCCGACAAGCTCATCGGGCTTGGTGTACGCAATGTCCATGTGCAACCGCTAGGCGTGGATCTGCACACTTTCCATCCCGACGCCCGCGACCCCGGCCTGCGTGCCGAGCTGGGAATCGCTGAAGACACCCGCCTGCTGATCTTTGCCGGGCGCGGTTCCAAGGAGAAAAACCTGCCGGTGCTGCTCAAGTGCATGCAACGCCTCGGTCCGCGCTATCACTTGTTGTTGGTCGGCTCGTCGATGCCTGCGGCGGTGCCGGACAACGTCAGCGTTATCGACGAATTCTGCCCGGCGCCGAAAGTCGCGCGGCTGATGGCCAGCGCCGATGCGCTGCTGCATGCCGGCGACCAGGAAACCTTCGGACTCGTCATCCTCGAAGCCATGGCCTGCGGCATTCCAGTGGTGGCGGTGGCGGCCGGGGCGTTTGAAGAGATCGTCAACGATTCCTGCGGCCTGCTCTGTGCACCGAATAATCCGCAGGCCATGGCCAACGCCGTGCGTGAGCTGTTCAGTCGCGGCTGCGCCCGCCTCGGTCAACAGGCGCGTCAGCACGTCGAACGGCATTACGCCTGGGACACCGTGGTCGACAGTCTGCTCAGCCACTATCACGCGGTGCTCGGCCATACGCTGCCACGGGTGGCCAATGGTTGAAGAAATGAAAGCTGTTTGCCTGGTGTTGCATGATGTGGCGCCCTCGACCTGGGCGGATTACCAGCCCTTCGTCGAGGCTGTCGATGCCTTGGGTGATGTGCCGATGACGTGGTTGGTGGTGCCGGACTTCCATCGCCAAGATGCCCTTGACGCCAACCCGGCGTTTCGCCGAGTGCTCGATGCCCGTGTCGCCCGAGGCGATGAACTGGCGCTGCACGGCTACTACCACGACGATCAGGAACCCCTGCCGAACAACCCGCGCGACTGGTTCATGCGCCGGGTCTACACCCACGAAGGCGAGTTCTATCGCCTGTCCCGCGAAGCAGCCCTTGACCGCCTGCACGCAGGTCTGGACATGTTTCAGCGCTACGACTGGCCGGTGCAGGGTTTCGTCGCCCCGGCCTGGCTGATGAGCGACGGCACGCGCCAGGCCTTGCGCGAATTGCCGCTCAGCTACACCAGCGATCCGCAGCACCTTTATCGCTTGCCCGACTTCAGCGCTATCGCTGCACCGGGGCTGGTGTGGAGCGCGCGCAGTGCCTGGCGGCGCGGCTTGTCGAAAATCCTCAGCGAGCAGCGTGAACAGCGCTGGCGCGAGGCATCGGTGATTCGCCTGGGGCTGCATCCGGTGGACATGCGTCACCGCTTTTCTCGCGATTACTGGTTGCACACGTTGCAGCGGCTGCTGGCGGAAGGACGCATGCCGCTGACCAAAATCGACTGGCTGGCCCGACAGCGCGGACAACTGGAACGCGCAGCATGAAGCGCAGCCTGTTGTTGCTGATCGGCCTGCTGGCGGCGGTGCTGATTCCGGTACTGCTCGGCGGCGGCGAAACCTGGGCGCGCCTGCGCAGCTTCCCGCTGAACTGGCTGTTGATCATGTTCGGCATGATTCTGCTGTGCTGGGGCATCAATACGTTGCGCCTGCGTTTGTTGCTCGGCGACCAGCGTGAAAAGGTCGCGCCATTGAAAAGCCTCGGCGTGGTGATGGCGGCCGAGTTCGCGTACTGCGCCACGCCGGGTGGCAGCGGCGGGCCGCTGACGATCATGGCTCTGCTCGCCCGTTGCGGCGTGCGTCCGGCGCGGGGCAGCGCGGTGTTTGCCATGGATCAGCTCAGCGATCTGCTGTTCTTTCTCTGCGCCCTGAGCGGGATTCTGATTTACGCGCTGTTTCAGCACCTGAGCGATCGTCTCGAGTGGCTGCTGACCGTCAGCGCCGTTTCGCTGTTTGGCGGTTTGTTCAGTTGCGTGTTGATCGCCCGTTATCACCGTGCCCTGATCCGCTTGAGCGGGCGGCTGTTGGCGGGAATGAACATTACGGCACGCACTCGCCGTCGCTGGGCGCGCAAGTTGCTGCACTTCCTCGCGGCATTTACCGATACCTTGAAACTGCCCTGGCAAACGCTGGTTCAGGTTTTTGCTCTGACCTGCGTGCACTGGCTGCTGCGCTACAGCGTGCTGTATCTGGCCTTGCGCGGGCTCGGCGCGGATTTGCAGTGGGCATGGAGTTTTCTGGTGCAGATGCTTTCGCTCGGCGCCGGTCAATTCAGCCTGTTACCTGGCGGCGCGGGAGCCGCAGAATTGACCTCCGCCGCGCTGCTCGCACCCATGGTGGGCAAGTCCACCGCAGCGGCGGCGATCCTGATCTGGCGCGTGGTGACGTATTACTTCTATCTGCTGGTGGGCGGGCCGGTGTTCGTATTGATGCTGGGCAAGCCGTTGCTGAAGAAGTTGATGAACGTCAGGCAGGCTTCTTAGGTTCGTCCTGCTCTTGCTGGAGCTGCTCCCAAAGTTCGGCGGCCCCGGGGAATTCGGTGCCGTCGTCCGGGCTCATGTCATCCGGGTCGTAACGACTCAGGCAACCTTCACCAAGGGTGGCGGGGGCTTTGGAAGTGGCTTTGTCCAGTGGATCGCTCATGGCTTTTCCTCGGGCTCAAATGACAAGGGCCTGAGCGATTCAACGCCCAGGCCCCTGGTTTTTCAAGCGTGGCGTGCTTGATCAGAACACAACCGTCTTGTTGCCGTGCACCAGCACGCGGTCTTCCAGGTGATAACGCAGGCCGCGGGCCAGCACCATCTTCTCGACGTCACGGCCGAAACGCACCATGTCTTCGATGCTGTCGCTGTGGCTGACACGCACCACGTCCTGCTCGATGATCGGGCCGGCGTCCAGCTCTTCGGTCACGTAATGGCAGGTTGCGCCGATCAGTTTCACACCACGCAGCGACGCTTGGTGATACGGCTTGGCGCCGACGAACGATGGCAGGAAGCTGTGGTGGATGTTGATGACTTTGTGCGCGTATTCGCGGCACATGTCCGGCGGCAGGATCTGCATGTAGCGCGCCAGCACTACCACTTCGGCGTCGTGCTGTTTGACCAGCCGCGACACTTCGTCGAATGCCGGCTGCTTGTCCTGCGGATTGACCGGCACGTGGTAGTAAGGGATGCCGTGCCACTCGACCATGCTGCGCAGGTCGTCGTGGTTGGAGATCACGCAGGCGATTTCGCAATCCAGTTCATCGCTGTGCCAGCGGTGCAACAGGTCGGCCAGGCAGTGGGATTCGCGGCTGGCCATCAGCACCACGCGTTTTTTCTGCTCGGTGTCGGTGATGCGCCAGTCCATCGAGAACTCTTCGGCGATCGGCGCGAACTTCTCGCGCAACTCTTCAATACCGAACGGCAGGGAATCGGCACGGATTTCGTGACGCATGAAGAACCAGCCCACTTGATTGTCAGAGTGGTGGCTCGCTTCGGTGATCCAGCCATTATGAGAGGCCAGAAAATTACTGACTTTGGCAACGATGCCAACGCGGTCCGGGCAAGAGATCACCAGCCGAAAAGTGCGCATGAGGGGGAAACTCCAGAACTTCACAAAGGCCGCCATTCTAGCGACTGCGCAGGAAAACTGCAGTACGCATACGCGCCGGGTGGGACAAAGCATGGCGAAACGGCTTTCTGACGCAGGTCTTACGTCAAGACCGTGACGCTTTAGTGGGGCTTTTGTCAGACAACTGTAAATATCTGTGCTGACTGCATCACAATATTTAACTGAACATTCAAAGCGCGGCTAATTCCTGTAACTCATTTAAATAAAAAGCCGATCTAAATGTTTACTTGATGAAACAGCCTGACTATTATTGCGGCACTGTCCCCTGTCATTCAGCATTCTACAAAAGGTAGTACTCATGTCCTTGATCAACGAATATCGCGCCACCGAAGAAGCCATCAAAGAGCTGCAAGCCCGTCTGAAGAACCTGTCCGAAGACGACAAACTGCAAGCCGAACTGGAATTCGAAGGCAAACTGCGCACGCTGATGGGTGAATACTCCAAGTCGCTGCGTGACATCATCGCGCTGCTGGATCCAGAAGCCAAATCCAAGGCTCCACGTGGCGGCGCAGTAAAAACTACCGGCACCAAGCGTGCACGCAAAGTTAAGCAATACAAAAACCCGCACAACGGTGAAGTCATCGAAACCAAAGGTGGCAACCACAAGACTCTGAAAGAGTGGAAAGCCAAGTGGGGCGGCGACGTGGTTGAAGGCTGGGCGACCCTGCTGGGCTAAGCCGCAACGCCTTCGCAGAGCGATCCGCGAACAAAAGAACGCCAGCCAGCGCTGGCGTTTTTTTATGCCCGTAATTTATTGTCCGGGCATGTTCGATTTCACAGATTCAAACGTTTGCGTAATGCCTGGACATAATTCTGCCAGTCATTGAGCACCTCTCGCTGCATCGGTGACGCACTAAGCGACCATTGCTCGGCGGTCTCGATAAATGACTGCACGGTATTCGGCGCACCTGCCTCGGGTTGCGTCAGGCGCTGCTGACAGAATAATTTCCAGCGCTCTTGCTCGGCCACATCCAGGGTGTCCGGAAAGTTGCGTGCTCGATATCGAAAAAGTAATTCAGGCAAACGTTCATCATCGAAAGGCCACTGCTCTTGCGCCAATTGCGCAGGGTCGGCCGTTCGAACTTGTTCGCATAAACGACGATCACGATCACCGATAAATGCATCGTACAACTGCTGCTCGGGATCTTCGCTGGGAGTGAAATCTTCGCTGGCATAAATCGCCGCGACTTTATCTTTCCAGACTTGTTGTGCGTCAGTTAGTCGCACTGCCCGCTCCTGATAAAGCGCCATGTCCAGCCCAAGGCGCTGCTGGTCTTGTGCGCGCAATACCGCCAGCGGCGCTACAACCGGGCAACGATTGATATGAATCAGCTTGAGCGGTACCGGTAACTCACCTTCGGCCAACTCATAGCGACGGGTATAAAGACGCTGACGCAGGGCTTGCGCATCGAGGTCCAGCAACCCCTGCGGATCAAGATGCAGATCACAGACGATCAGGGCGTTGCGATTCTTCGGGTGCCAGGCCAGCGGCAGCACCACGCCGACATAACTGCGCGCCGCCGAGAAACGCCCGGACACATGCACCAGTGGCTGCAACAGGCGGATCTGATCCATCACCTTCTGTTTGCTGCGCAACTGGAACAGCCACTCGTAGAGCTTGGGTTGTTTCTCGCGAATCAGCCGCGCCAACGCGATGGTGGCGCGCACATCCGATAGGGCTTCGTGGGCGTGGCCGTGATCGATATTGTTGGCCGCTGTCAGGCGTTCGAGCTTGAGGGTCACGCGGCCTTCATCATCGGTCGGCCAGACCAGACCGTCCGGGCGCAATGCGTAAGCGGCGCGCACCACATCAATCAGATCCCAGCGACTGTTGCCACCCTGCCATTCACGGGCGTAGGGGTCGAAGAAATTGCGATACAGGCTGTAGCGAGTCATCTCATCGTCGAAACGCAAGGTGTTGTAACCGGCGCCACAGGTCCCCGGTGTGGCCAGTTGCGCATGCACGCGAGTCATGAAATCGGCTTCGCTCAGGCCTTTTTCAGCGAGCTGACCGGGGGTGATGCCAGTGATCGCGCATGCCGCCGGGTGCGGCAGGATGTCTTCGCTGGGTTGGCAATAGAGGTTGACCGGCTCGTCGATTTCGTTGAGCGCATGGTCGGTGCGAATCCCGGCCACCTGCAGCGGTCGGTCGTTGCGCGGATTGATGCCAGTGGTTTCGTAGTCGTACCAGAAGATTGAAGTCACGGGCGAATCCTGAACAGAAGATCGGCGAAGTCTAGGCGTTTCAGGGCTGCCACGGCCAGCCTGGTCGCCCTCGAACAGCAATTTCTCCAGATTCCTACAACTGGAATGGATTGCCCTTGTGGGAGCAAGCCTGCCCGCGAAGGCTTTCTGTCAGTTGCCCACAGGCTGACTGCCCCACCACATTCGCGAGCAGGCTCGCTCCCACACCCGAGAGGCTGCTAGCATCAGGCGCACTTGCACCCCGAACAGGCGAAGATCAGGTAGCCCATGCTCGAGCCCACAGCACCGCGAAGGAAAGCACCGCTGGATACGCGCCATCAGGTCGAAACGCCGGAAGGCATCGACCTGCCGTTGCGTCCCGCTGGGCTGATGGTACGCGCCGTGGCGTTTGCCATCGATCTGGGCATTCGCGGCTTGATCCTCGGCGGGCTGTTCATCGCGCTGGCATTTCTCGGCAAGCTCGGCATGGGCCTCGGTTCCTTGCTGCTGTTTGCCATCAGCTGGTGGTACATGGTGTTGTTCGAGGTGCTGCGTCAGGGCCGTTCGCCGGGCAAACAATGGCTGGGCTTGCGCGTGGTGCACGACGACGGCACGCCGATTGGTTGGTCGGCCTCGCTATTGCGCAACCTGCTGCGCTTTGTCGATCTACTGCCCTTCGGCTATTTCCTCGGTGCGCTCAGTTGCCTGCAACACCCGACCTTCAAACGCCTCGGCGACATTGCCGCTGGCACCCTGGTGGTTTACAGCGAACGGCCGCTGAGCCGCCCGCAACTGCCTGACGCTGAACCTCGCCGCTGCCCCGTTCCGCTGACCTTGAGCGAACAACGCGCGGTACTCGGTTTCGCCGAGCGTCAGGCCGAACTCTCTCCCGCACGGGTCAACGAGCTGGCGGCATTGCTGGCGCAGCCGTTGCACATCTCTGCGCCCAAGGCCGTGTCTGAACTCAACGGCATCGCGCGCGGTTTGTTGGGGCCGACCCCATGAAGCAGAGCCTGTTCGAAAGTCGCCACAAGGCCGAATGGGAGCGCTTCGCCGTGGCGCTCGAACGCCTCGAACACGGCAAGGAGACAGCGCAAGTCAGCGATTTCCCCAAGGCCTATCGGCGTCTCTGCCAACATCTGGCTCTGGCCCAGGCGCGTGGCTACAGCAGTTTTCTGATCGATTCATTACAGCAGCAAGTGCTGCGCGGCCATCAACAGCTCTATCGGCATCGCAGTCGCCTCGGGGCGCTCATCATCAGCTTTATCCTCGCCGACTTCCCGCGACTAGTGCGCGAACAGTGGCGCTTTGTTGCGGCCGCCAGCCTGTTGTTCTTCGGCAGCCTGATCGCTTTCGGCGTGCTGGTTTATCTGAACCCGGAACTGATCTACAACCTGATTCCGGCCGAACAGGTGCGCGAGATGCAAGGCATGTACGACCCCGTTGCCGGCCATCTCGGACGCTCGGCCGAACGGGCGGCCAGCGAAGACTGGGTGATGTTCGGCTATTACGTCATGCACAACACGGGTATCGCCTTTCAGACGTTCGCCAGCGGCTTGTTGATGGGCGTGGGCAGCGGATTCTTCCTGCTATACAACGGCATGATCATCGGCGCGGTGGCCGGGCATCTCAGCGAAATCGGTTTCGGCCAGACCTTCTGGTCGTTCGTGATCGGCCACGGTGCGTTCGAACTGAGCGCTATCGCCCTCGCCGGAGCAGCGGGCCTGAAGCTGGGCTGGGCGCTGATCGCCCCCGGACGCCTGACATGGGGCGAGGCGCTGCGCCTGGCCGCGCGCAAAAGTGTGTTGCTGGTGTGCGGGGCCATGCTGTTCCTGTTGATCGCAGCCTTTATCGAGGCTTACTGGTCGTCGAAAACCAGTGTCACGCCGCTGACCAAATACGCCGTCGGCACCGCGCTGTGGCTGGCCGTTGCGGTGTATCTGCTGTTTGCCGGAAGGACCCGCCATGCGCCTGAGTGACGCCAGCGTAGTGATCCGCCCGCGCACGACCTGGGAAGCCATGGACCTGGGCGTATTGATGAGCCAGCAGCATCGGCGGTTGTTGATGACCAGTTGGGCGATCGTCACCCTGCCGCTGTTCGCCCTGCTCAGCCTGCTGCTGTGGGATTCGCCATCGCTGGCGGTGTTCATTTTCTGGTGGCTGAAACCGGCCTATGAACGCCTGCCGCTGTACATCCTCTCCAAAGCGCTGTTCGGCGAAACCCCGACGCTCAAGCAAGCCTTGCGTGAATGGCCACGCCTGCTCAGGCCGCAACTGTTGGCGAGTCTGACCTGGCGCCGGCTGAGCCTGAGTCGCAGCTTTGTGCTGCCGGTGACGCAACTCGAAGGTCTCGACGGCGAAGCCAGACAACAACGTCTGCAGGTGCTGCTGCAACGCAACGGCGGCGCCGCGCAATGGCTGACGATCATCGGAGTGCATCTGGAAACCGCACTGTGGATCGGCTTGATGCTGCTTTTCTACATGCTCTTGCCGCAGCAGATCGAGACCGACTGGGACTGGCAATCGCTACTACTAGCCGCCGATCAGGACTGGCGCTGGCTGGAGCACCTGACCAACGTTTTTTATGCGCTGATCCTGGTGGCCTGGGGACCGGTGTATGTCGCCTGCGGTTTCAGCCTGTACCTGAACCGCCGCACACAACTGGAAGCCTGGGACATCGAGCTGGTCTTCCGCCGTTTACGCCAGCGCTTGAACAACGGCGTGCTCGGCGTGTTGCTGGCGGCGTGTCTGCTGCTGCCGAACTTGCAACCGGTATGGGCCAGCGATGCGCCGGATGCTCCACGGTTGCTCAATCAGCCGCTGACCAGTCAGGCATCGCGCGACAGCATTGAGTCGCTGCTCGAACAACCGCCGTTCAAGAACAAGGAAAGCGTCACCCGTTATCGCTTTGGCGACGACCCGGCAAGCCCGGCCAAAGACGCGCAAGCGGGTGAGGCTCCGCAGTGGCTGAAAACCCTGCTCGGCTGGCTCGACGGTCGGCACCTCGATACCCTCGCCGGCGTGATTGAGGTGCTGTTGTGGGGCACGCTGATCGCTGCGCTGGGCTGGCTGGTCTGGCGTTATCGCGAATTCCTCGGGGCTTTCGTCAGCCGCCGCCCGAACCTGCCAGCGCGCAGCAAACCGCCGGCGCCGCCACAGGTCTTCGGGCTGGATCTGAACCGTAAAACCCTTCCCGATGACATCGCCGCCAGTGCCGAACAATTGTGGCTGAGCGAACCTCGCGCCGCGCTGGGTCTGCTTTATCGCGGCTTGCTTAGTCATCTGTTGCATGATTTCGACCTGACGCTGAAAGCCGCCGACACCGAGAGCCAGATCCTCAACCGCATTGAGCAATTGCAACGCCCGGACCTGCTCGCCTACAGCCGCAACCTCACTGTTCACTGGCAGAACATGGCCTACGGGCATCGACTTCCAGCTGCGCACCTGCAAGCAGAGCTGTGCAACGGCTGGCGTGAATTGTTCGGCAAAGGATCCGGGCATTGAACCGGCGCATCGGCTGGTCGTTGGCTGCGCTGGCGCTTGTGCTGCTGGGCGGCTTGAGCCTGTTCCTCTACCTCAAGGCCCGGCCCTATCAGGAAACCGTCGATCACGGCCCCTCGCCTGCCGCGCAAGCCAATCCTTATCTGGCGGCGGAAATGTTCCTGCGCGAGCGCGGCCTCGCGGTCAGTCACGCCGAGACCCTGGCGGTGCTGCCGCAGATTGATCCGCACAGCCACACCTTGTTGTTGTTCGGCGAGCGCGCGCGGATGACGCCGCGTGAAGTCGATCAGGTGTTGAACTGGACTCGCGCCGGAGGACGTCTGGTGTTCGTCGCCGAATCGTTGTGGGATGCGCAAACCGGGCAAAGCAATGATCTGCTGCTCGATAAGGTGCAACTGCACCAATCGCTGAGCAAGGACTTGAAAGATCCACCAAGGGACGTGGAAAAGGACCGCTTCCCGAAACTGACCAAACTGTATCTGGAAGACGAAGACGCGCCGGCCTACGCCGGTTTCGACACCGACTTCCACCTCGACGACCCGAACAATGTCGCGCAAGCCTGGGCCAACAGCGCCAAAGCCACGCACATGATGCAACGGGTGTACGGCCTCGGCACGATCACCGTGGTCACCGATGCCGAGTTATGGAAAACCGGCGCTATCGGCAAATACGACAACGCCTGGCTACTCTGGTACCTGAGCGCCGACACCGACGTCACGCTGATTTACAACACCGCGCACGATGGCTTGTGGACCTTGCTCTGGCGCTACTTCCCGCAGGCCATCGTCGCCCTGCTCGCCTTGATCGGCCTGTGGTTGTGGCAGGCCGGCGTGCGTCACGGCCCGGTGCAAATGCCAGCCCCAGCGGGTCGCCGCCAACTGCTGGAGCATCTGCGTGCGAGCGCCGACTTCCTCCTGCGCCACAACGGCCAGCAGGCGCTGCTGCAAGCCTTGCAGCAAGACATCCTGCGCCGCGCCCGCCGCCGCCATCCCGGTTTCGATCAATTGAATGTGGCCGAGCAATGGCTGGCGTTATCGCGCCTGACCCGGCAACCCACCCGGGCGATCAGCCAGGCCCTGAGCCCACGTCCGAACCAGCGTTTGTCCAGCGCCGAATTCAGCCGTCAGGTCGCTCATCTGCAAACCTTGAGGAACGCGTTATGACTGAACAGATCGAGCCCGGCAGCGTGACGCACGCCGCCCAGCAACGCCAGCGCGCCAGCCAGCTGGCGCAGGCAGTGCGCAATGAATTGAACAAGGCGCTGATCGGCCAGGATGCGGTGGTCGACGATGTCCTGACCGCGCTGATCGCCGGCGGCCACGTGCTGCTCGAAGGCGTGCCCGGGCTGGGCAAGACCTTGCTGGTGCGGGCATTGGCGCGATGCTTCGGCGGCGAGTTTGCACGCATCCAGTTCACCCCGGATCTGATGCCCAGCGATGTCACCGGCCATGCCGTCTACGACTTGCAGACCGAGCAGTTCAAGCTGCGCAAAGGACCGCTGTTCACCAACCTGCTGCTGGCCGACGAGATCAACCGCGCCCCGGCAAAAACCCAGGCGGCATTGCTCGAAGCCATGCAGGAGCGCCAGGTGACGCTCGAGGGTCGCGCCTTGCCCATCGCGCAACCGTTCATGGTTTTGGCGACGCAGAACCCGATCGAACAGGAAGGCACCTATCCGCTGCCGGAAGCCGAGCTCGACCGTTTCATGCTCAAGGTGCGCATGGATTATCCCGACGCCGATCAGGAGCTGAACATGGTCCGTCAGGTCTGTCGTTCGACCCGCGCCGACATGCTCGATGTGCAACCGTTGCGCACGGTGTTGCAAGCCAAGGATGTTCAAGCCTTGCAGCGCATCGCAAGCGATCTGCCGCTGGACGATCAGGTGCTCGATTACGCCGTGCGCCTGGCGCGCAGCACGCGGACCTGGCCGGGCCTGACCCTCGGCGCCGGACCGCGCGCCTCGATTGCACTGGTTCGCTGTGCCCGGGCCAGGGCGCTGTTGCGCGGCGGCGAGTTCGTGATTCCGGATGACATCAAAGGCTGCGCGCTGGCGGTGCTGCGCCATCGCGTGCGCATCGCACCGGAGCTGGACATCGAAGGCCTGCAGGTCGATCAGGTGCTCGCGCAATTGCTCGATCAAGTGCCGGCGCCGCGCCTGTGAAACCCTCACGGCTGCTGCTGATCTGGCTGGCGTTGCTGCTGGTCGTCAGCATCGTGCTCGGCGCCTTTCAGGCACTTGGCAGAGAGCTCCCTTCGAGCCTGATTTCGATCAACTGGGGGTTGCTCCTGGCGCTGTTGGCCTTGGCGGTTATCGACGCCGTACGCCTCAGACGCCTGCCCTCGCCGCGCATCAAACGAAAGATGCCCGGCAGCCTGGCGCTCGGGCGCTGGGGAGAGGTGAAGCTGGAGGTCGCCCATGAGTTTGCCGAGCCACTGAACATCAATCTCTTCGACCACGTACCCGACGGCCTCGCGTTTGAATATCTGCCAACAGTCGTCGAGCTTCAACCCGGCCATGTCAGTCAGCTCACCTACCGTCTGCGACCTCTCGAACGCGGGCATTTCTGCTTCGAACAGTGCGAAGTCCACCTGCCCAGCCCCTTGGGATTATGGTCCGGCAAACGCCTGCTCAGCGTCCGCGACGAGACCCGTGTCTACCCGGACTTCGCCCGGCTTTACGGCGGTGAGTTGCGCGCCGTCGACAACTGGCTCAGCCAGCTCGGCATACGTCAGCGACAACGTCGCGGTCAGGGTCAGGAGTTCCATCAGTTGCGCGAATTTCGCGAAGGCGACAGCCTGCGCCAGATCGACTGGAAAGCCACCGCCCGCCAGCGCACACCGATTGCCCGCGAGTACGAAGACGAACGCGATCAACAGATCATCTTCCTGCTCGATTGCGGCCGGCAGATGCGCAGTCACGATGGTGAGCTGTCGCACTTCGATCACGCGCTCAATGCCTGCCTGCTGCTCAGTTATGTGGCGTTGCGCCAGGGCGATGCGGTGGGCATGAGTACCTTTGCCGGTGATGAGCCGCGCCATGTCGCGCCGGTCAAAGGCAGCGGCCAACTGAACGTCCTGCTCAACGCTGTTTATGACCTTGGGAGCACCCAGCTCCCTGCTGATTACCAGGCTGCGGCCAACCAGTTGTTGGCCCGCCAAAAGCGCCGGGCGCTGGTAGTGCTGGTGACCAATCTGCGCGATGAAGATGATCAAGTGCTGGGCACGGTCAGACGGTTGAGCGCGCAACATCGGGTGCTGGTGGCGAGCCTGCGCGAGGAAGCGCTGGATACGTTACGCCAGACGCCAGTGCAAACACTGCCCGAAGCATTAGCCTACTGCGGAACGGTGAACTATTTGAATGAACGGGTAGAACTCCATGAGCAGTTGAATGCTCATGGAGTTGTCGTGATGGATGTTCGGCCCGCGGGGTTGGGAGCCGCGTTGGTGAGCCGCTATCTTGACTGGAAAAAATCCGCCACGATCTAGCGCGACCGCACGCTCAGATTACGACCAGAGTCAATGACATCTGGGTTGTTCCCACAGGGTTTTTCACGCTTGCACTGACAACAACCGAGCCAGTTTCAACAGGTTCGAAGACGATCTTCGACCATCCTTTATCATCGCTGACAGTCCCTCTCAGCGGAACATCATCAACGGTCCAGAGCACGCTCATATCGACCACTGGCTCGGTCAGGTTTTTAACGACCTGCACTGCGATCGTCACAGGCTTGCCTACTTGGCCGATGAGGGGCACTGCATAAATAGAACGCAGGATAACGCTGGGTCGGGCAACCACGTTGATCTTTCCTAGCGAAACCGTGTCCGGATTCAGCGAAGCCACGAGATCAAATTCCCCGACCTCAGTCGCGATGAATTTTACCGGAGCGACTCCTTGCTCGTCGGAAACCGACGAAGGCAGTGATTTGCCGGCGAATTGCCAATTGACTGGCACGTCTCCTACGGGAATTCCTTGCGGTTGTTTTTTCACAACTGCCCAAGCGGTTACTTCTTCTGCACGATAAATTATTGTCCTGTCGCAACTGAGCGATTCAATCACCGGCACTTGCCCGGTATAGGTCAATACAGCCATATCCCAACCGGCCAGCCCGCCTTCAACGGTCGCTGACAGAACGCCGTCACTCAAACCCATGAAAGTCCAGTCGGCAATTCCCTCGTCATCGGTTACCGAGCTCACTACGTGCCCGCCAAACTCCCACGTCACGAGCACTCCGGCCAAGGGCTGTGCGGTCAACGTAGACACCACTCTGGCTTTCGCATGCACCCGGGGTTCGTCGGCAGACTGCCGGGTGTCGGACGGTTCATAAAGTTCTGCGATCTGCCTCGGTTGGGCGAGGACAAGATCCGTTGCAATCGAAGCCGAATTACCAGCATCGCCAACTGTTGCGATGACCTGACTGGAACCTGGCGTTGTGGGAACAAAGCGTACTGTTGCCCTCCCGTAAAAGTCGGTCTCGGCGTTCAAAACGCCAAGGTCAGTGTGCGTAAATGTCACCAGCACCCCTGCCATGGGTTTTGCGCTGATGGACGAGACGACCTGGATCGTCTGTTCAAAGACATCTCCCCAAAGCAGCTGCGAACCGGCATTGCAGGCCGTCAAGCCGATTTTCATCACCCGCGAACCTGCACCCTGCGACATCGCGTTGGTCGGCGACAGCCGTGCCAGCCGTTCGGCGCAAAGTCGCAAGGCGAAACTGCCGTCCGTGGAATCTCCCGCGCGCAACCCGAACCTTGCCATTCCATTCCTGACAACCTGCGCCACGCCCAGCTCTGGCTCATAGCTATTGCCCAGTACCGCAGGCGCAGTGCCGATATGCCCCATACGTACGGTCTGCCCGTTAAATTCTTCTGGGAAAAACGCCACGATACTGTGCCTGCCTTTGCGACGGGGGAAACCGGTGGTGTCACCCCAGACCTGACTGGTCTGACCATCGAAACTGACGTTGACTCGAGGCCAGAGATCTTCTGCCAACGATTTGAAGGTGGCGCTTCTCTGCTCTGAGGTATTGTCGTAAAGACTGAGCAAAGTGGCCTGCACCGTATGCATGTCGATGGTCGCGGGAAGCACGGCGAAGCCGCAATTGCCATCGCTGTCCGTGTTGACCACTACGGGGCCTGCGCCCGAGTGCCAGGTGACCGGCACGTCGGCAACTGCCTCTGCGGTAAAACGCGACACCACATTAGCCCATGTCCAGGCCTGATCGAGATCGACTACCGGATCCACCGGTGACTCGAGTATGAAATTGAAACTCAAGGCGTTATGTCCCAATTCCATTGGTGTGACGGGTGCGAGGAATGCCAATTGGGGCAGGTTTGCAGCGAGCGCAAAGTCGCCCGCTTTTGTGCTGCTGCGCAAGTCGAGTTGCCAGAAAGCGCCCTCTGCACCAAGCGCTTGAGATTGCGCCAAGGGCGGACTCACGATCGCATTCAGTTCGTCGGCAGGCGTTCCCGACCACTCCAGCGCTGCTGACAGGCCCACCAGCGGGCTTAGCTCATTGAGACAGACGGTAAACTGATGATCCGCACCGAGGCAGGGATATAGCTTCTGCCCGTCGAGTGCTGCCGTTACCCGATCCAGCCTGACGCCAAGCTCACGGGTCAGATCCGGATTGATGAATCGCCCGCACAACTCGCGATCATCTGCAACGTCATCGGCCCGCAAACGCAACTCAAAGGGGCTGCTGCGACTGTCGGCAGCGCTGGAAGACAGGCTCCATGTCAGTCCATCAGCCCCCAGCGGAAAAGAAATGCCCGCATCAGCCGGTTTCAGGCCGATCTGTGGGTCGTTCTCTCGCCAATCAAGGCTGATGCGTTTGATGCCGATCCATGGGCTGCCGGGAACAGGGGTGACCCTGAGAGTGTGCGTATGGCCATGCCGGCACACCAGACCAATGGTCTGCAGATCGACGGCTTCGCCGTCCAGGGTTATTGCGACATGCTCTTTCCAGAGGCTGGTCGCAATTGCCTTCACGATGAATTCCTTCTCGCTCGGCTCGGCTTCTTCGTGAGCCTTGATGGTGGCAATGACGCGATGGTCTCCGGCACTTGCAGGCTGATACTGATGACTGGCCCAACCGCCAGTGCCTGTCAGAGTCATCGGCATGCTCCCATCCGGCTCCTTCCAGAAAACCAACGCGCCCTCTACCGGTTCACCTGTTCCTGATGTCGTCCTGTGCAGCACCTGCACCCACATCCGTGCGCTTTCGTTTTCATCCACCACGCAAATCCTGTCAGGCCCCCGCACCTGACCGGGCATGACCACGTTGCGTGCCAGCGACATCGGTTTGGCAGGCGAGCCTTCCAACAGGTGGCCAGAGGTCAACCGCAAGGAAAATTGGCCATCCTGTTTGTCATCGTTATCCAGACGATAGGCAAGTAATCCATCCGCCCCTATACGAACAGGTATTTCGAGCGGCGGCGAAACAGTAACGCCCAGTTTCTCCGCAGGCTCGCCATTCCATCGCAGCGCCACCTCGGTGCCTCGAAGCACGTCGGGGAACCGGATCTGCAAATGCCAGGTCGTCCCGCGATTGGGGTAGCCCTTCAGTTCCCACGGCTGCTCGTCTCCGGCTTCAGTGATCGTGCGAACCTCCTTCAACGGGTCGGTCGCGAGGACCTTGACCTCAAAGACCTCCGTCACTGCGCCGCTAGCGTAATAGAGACTCTCGACCGAGGCTTCAATACGCACATCACCGGCAGCGCTCGGTTTTTGTTCAAACCAGGCCCAGCCCTCGTGATCGGTCGACGTCGTGGTTTTGACGTCAGTGTCTTTTACCGTCCAGGTGACTGTCCTTCCTTCCTGTGCCTTGTCGGTGTAATGCGAGCCAACGCAGACGCCGACCCTCATGGATTGGTCATACTCCATCACCACGTAATGCGCCGCCTCTTTCAGTTGAATGAACTTCAGGCGGTGGTCACCCAATGAGACCGGAATATCCAGCACGGGTGCATGGAACTCGTTTGATAACTGCAGGTTGAAAAGGTACGGGGGATCGCCGTCAATCTCTGGGCAAACCAGGCTCCAGGAGTCATCCAGCGGTTTATCCTTGCCCCAGTCTGGATCGGCGACAATTGCGTCCTGCGGATTGGCTTTGTTGTGCAGGGACGCCCGCGTGCCCCGCCACGCATCATCCTGAGCATGGATGCATTTGAACCGATGCGCTGCCAAACCCAGCGCGCCCAGACAAAGAGGCACGGCACGGCCCAGTGGCAATTGTTGCCCGTCCAGTTCCAGGGTCAACACCTGCGCCGCCGGCAAGTGCAACTGAAGATTGATCCGGGTGATACGCAACGAGGAGAAGTAGTCGCCCTCTTTGTTGACCGGACTGATGGCGTGGACTTTGAGAATGTGGGTGTCCACAAGCGGCAAAGTCACATCCACTTGGTACGAGCGCGGTTTGAACAGGCGAGGCAGGCCAGCGCGCTGGCGCAGAAGATCGTCATGCCGATCACGGCGCACGCCTGGGTGCAAGGGAATTTGCTGGGTAACAGGCAGTCCGGCCACACTCAGCTCCAGCAGGCCCTCCTCCTCGTGGTCCATTTCACAAAGAAAGCTGATGACATACCTGACGTCATCGCTGGCGCTCTTGAACAAGGTGACTTCCTGATAAGCGGAAGAACCGTCGAGAGCAGACAGGATATTCACGCGCTCGCCACCCTCCAGTTGCTCTCCCTTGGTTACGACGTAGCTTGGGTTGACGGGCCCCCTTTTCCACTGCGCGAGGCTCTGAGAGAAGTCACCATTGATGATCAAATTCCGCTCGGCCTGAATGCTGGGATCAAGCATGATGATGGCTCCGTTCGGCATTACGTTGCAGAGCATTCGCTTTGGCTTCTGTCACCAGATTTTCCACCGCCAGGGTAAAGGTCGGTTCACCGGCCCTGGCCGTATAACGGAGGGTGACAATGAGGTCTGTAATGGACGCAAGTACCGCAGACTGTGCCGGTTCGCGACACCACGGAAAATGGATTTCCCAAGAGGAAACGGCCCCGGAACACTCAAAGGCACGAAGCAGACCCGCATCCTGGTCTTCCATGACGCGTCCATCATCGGCAACACCACTGGAAATACCGATTTGCTGTCCCGAGCGCGTATTGAACAGCACATCGGCAGGTGGCGTGGTGCTGTCGGGCTCATGCAGATATTCCACCGCCCGCGGCACTGGCCGAACCACGGTACGACTGCCGATCTGGGTCAACGTGGCCCTGACGTTTTCGTAGGGTCCGAGCAATGCTGGGCAGTCCACTTCAACCGATCGGATCAGCCGGCAGTACTCGCCGGGATGGTCGCGATTGAAGTTCAGCTCACTTACAGAGAAGGCCAGCCTGCCGCCATTCTGCAGTTGTTCAAGCGCCTGCGCCCAGTTGGGGGCAGCAGCCTGAGGCTCGACCGCATCATCGAAGAGCTGCCTCAAGGAAATCGTTTTGATCCGCTCGATGGATCGCTCGAAGCCTTGCAAGTGATTGCGTTGCTCACGCATCAGAAAGCCGATCAACTGCTGGCCAGCGACCAAACCGTGATGCTTCTCGGACCAGGCCTGAGGCAAAGGTGACTGTGAATCGTAATCACCGGTTTGCGCGATGCGCGATGCCTGGGCACTGATGCACAGACTGTAAGTTGCATCATAAGCCTGGTAGTACAACGCCTTGAGTTGTGCCAGCAGCCAGTCGTAAAGCTGACTGTGGGCAGTGCGTTTTTGCAGGAAGTCGTACACGGCCATGGATTGGAGATTGGTTTGCAGGACCAATTGCAGACTGGCCCGGGCGGCATCCACAGCTATCACCTGCGCATTGATCTGCTCATCCAGCGCCTGCAGTTCGGCGAGTGCCAGATTGCGTTGCAAACCCCACTCGCGGCGACGCAGACGATAGCCTTCGGTCACCCCTCTTTTTTCCGCATCTGCCTGTTTGCCCAGGGAGGCAATCTGCAAGCCCTGTGCGATGGCATGCAAAACACCTTCTGGAAAAGCATTGCCGTTGGCCACGCCAAAAACTTTGGGAATGACCGAAATCCCCCCCGCAGCAGCCTGAACGGCGACCGAGCTCTGATTGAGTTCTTTGGCAGCGTGAAGGTCATCCATGACCTTGTATTCTTCTGCCGTGACGTTCTCGTCAAACCAGGCGGCGTATTCATCGGCACGTTGCTTTACGGCTGCGTGACTTTGGCGCAAGGCCGCCAGCGTCGCATTCATCTGAGCCAGGGATTTTTCCTGGATGGCTTTCGTCCACTCGGCTTGTTCCACCAGATGCCGTTGCTGCAGCTCTACCTGTTGTGCCGTGTCGCGCTGTTCCATGAAGCGCAGCATCTCACTGCCGAGACTCTGCAGCTCTTGCGCAGAACGCAATGCAAATTCGCTGGTCACTCGCCAGCTATAGCCGTTGATCACTGGCCGCCCCCCCATGCGCTGTGGCCCGGCGCTGCTTCCGGCAGCGAGATTGAGCAACAGTTGCGCAGGATCACCCGGCGGCTCATACACCGGCAGTTCGAGCGGTTTGCCGTCAATGGTCAACCAATGACGCAAGTTGTATAGGCGTTGCCCAAGCAACTGGAACAGCGTCAGCAAGCGCTCGTTGGTCGGCAGTTTGAATGGTGAGGTCGCCAGCAGACCCATCACGGGTGCGAAATCAGCCGAAGGCGGCACGTCTGCAAGGGAATACACATGCGTTCTCTCGAACGCTTCCAGCGTCGGGCGCGCGCCGCTCTTGTCAATCAGCGCGCCGAGCGTTTGTGTCTGCCAGTCGGTCACTGAGCGCGACGATGGCGGGTCGCCCATCAAGTTCTGGGCCTGCACGTAACACTCCTTGGCCAGCACCAAACTGTCCCGAGTCTGTTGGCGGTAATACCAGTCCCCTTCCTCGACCAGATTCTTGACGTACTCCATGAAGGTCAGGATCTGAAAATGCTTTGGCGCCGCGTAACTGATGGCGTACGGATCATCTTCCACCAAGCACTCAGCGCCGGCATGACCGGGACTCACCAGCGGCCGGCAGCGCCAATAGTACGGTTTGTCGCTTGGCTGCCCGGGATCTGAAAGCTGCTCAATGGCTTGCGGATCAAAAATCCTGCGCCACCAGACCTCCGCCTCACGATACCGATTTTCGTCGCGAAAGCGGATCGCCACCAAGTGAATGAGATGGAAGAACAGTTCCCAGAAATACAGACCATTGGCACCATTGAAGGCACCGTTAGGCTCACTGACCGGCCCGGCTTCAGAGGTCGGTTCAGGCAGAAACTGTGTCGTCCAGTCGAGCACAGCATCCACGGAAACGTTGGCGAGGCCCACAAGATGCGGACCAAACAGCGAATTGAGGCGTATCCGTGCCAATGTTCCCGGCTTGTTGAAGGCAAGAAACTGTGCCGCGTCATATCGATTCTTTTCCAGCACCGCAGGGTCGAAACCCACGATGGCGGTCATTGTCAGCACGAAATTTTTACGGCCGTAGGTTGCAGAGGCAGTAGTGGCGCCGAACGAGAAGGTCATGGGACTGACGAAGCCCCCCGAGCCACGCTTGTAGATCAGCCAGTCGCTAGCCCATCCGTCAGCTATTGGATGCTCGCCTGTAGTTTGCTTCGGATCCTCTGCTGCGGGAGTGCTGAGCAGCGTCAGATCGAAAACGGCGCAGCCATCCAGCCCTGCGCCATTGGCTTTGCAAATCCCCCTGACAGCCAGGATGTCTCCTGTGGAGTGCGTCAGTACAAACGCATCCAGTTCATAGAAATCAGTCAATGTCCCGGGCGTCGGGATCGTCGTGACAATTTTGGGCCGGGTTTGCTCAGTCAACGAATGCTGGACCGTCAGAACGCTGTCGAAACGCTGCTCCAGCATTATCAGCCAACCGTCTTCATAGGTCGGAACATAGCGAAACAGCGCATCGCGCACCACCGGCGTCTGCGCTACAACCCCGTTGAAAAACAGCACGCCGAGAACGCCATTGGGCTGACTTGGGGTAACCCGGACCGTGGCAATCAAACGGCTGCCGGCGGCCGGAGGGTCGTCTGGATCTACAATGCTTTGCAGATTTGTTGCAGGCGACCAGTCTCCATTCTGCGACTTGAAGGCTATGTTGATGTTTACCTTGTACGGAACATAGCCATCCTTGCCTTTGTCCCCGAGTTTGTCCGAAAGCTCAGCCCAGATCAGACACGGCCGACCGTTCCAGAACACCGGCCGCATATCCAACACGGTTCCGGTCGCCCCCACATCGACCATCTCCCACTCGTTCCATGCCGCAGGGTTGACGTCGGTGCAGGTCGGCGTCAATTCGATCCGCGCTTCGCGCCAAAAGTATCGATAAGGCGCAACGCGCTCGCGGCCGACAAAGAAATAGCGTCCGTCCACCGCGGTAGTTCCATGCAGGAAAGCACTGATGACTTCCAGGTTGCAGACTTCTTCAAAGGACTTCAGGTAATTGCGCAAAGCGATCAATACCGAATCGCTGCTCAGCCGCGTCTGATTCAGATCCGTTATCAGCGTCTGGAACAAACGAGTCGTGCGTGGCCGTGCGAACGGCGTCATGAAGTTTTCCGGCTGGACGAGGAGCGACATCGAGGCCGACCAGCCCGAATAATTGCTTAGCAGTTTCCAGCGTTTCAGATCTTCTTCGGGAAATTCTGTTTTCGAATAACCCGGCTCAAGCTTGCGGTAGGCGGCGTTGATGAATTTCTGCGCGCAACTGATCGCCTCGGCACCCAGGGCACCAGGTACTTTCTGCGTGTCGAGTGAGTCCAGACGCAACAATTCATTCAGGTGCTCAGCGTTTCTTATGATCTTGAACCGACCAACGCTCTCGCCGAAATGGCCCAGGCAATAATCCGTCAACGCAGCGCGACGTTGTTCCAGCAAATCATTGATGATGCTTTGGCTCATGATCTTTACCTTCTGGCGGGGAGATACCCAAACGTCATGCTTCATTCGGAAGCAGGAAGAGGTGCGAACCGAATCACTTCAAAATCCACACTTTTTTCGCTGGTTTCCGAAAGCACCCTGCAAATGAATGTGCCTCCGGTGGGACTTGAGACGACTGCTCGGGCAACGCCTTGCTGAGTGGTCTGCCCCTGCTGGGGCTGAATCACCGCCTCAACGGCCAGTAAAGGCTCGTCACCGATGGCTGTTGCGGACCAACTCACCCAGCGGTTTTTGCCCAGATTGCCGAAGCGATCCATGAGAACCGCGGTCAACTCGACCGCTTGCCGTTCTGGAACCACGCTCGTGGGCACTCTGGACATGAAGGCTGAGGGGAAATCCAAGAGCAGACCGTCGTCGGTCAACTGGATGAGCGGCCCCTCCTGCGGCGTGATCAATGGCACCCAGAACAGGGGACGCTCAGCCCCCATGACCTTCCCGGGCTTGTATGTTGCCGTGGCAATACCCGTTGGCTGGGTTTTGCCGATGACCAGCGTGCCGAGACTGGCCTGTCCGCGAATGACCACACCGCTGAGCGGTTTGCCATCCTGGTCAGTCAGCTTGATAGTGAAAATGATCTGGCCTGGACTACCGGCAATCACCTCGGTGTTATCCACCTCGATCTGCATGTTGATGAGCGGCGCGCGAAGCTCTGTGGATGGGCGAACTGCAGGCGCCGTTTCCGACAGGCTCAATGAGGCATGCTCGGCAGCGCTTTTGTAAAAAGCCTTGTCGACGGCCTCGGGCAGCGTCCCGAGCAGAAAAATGGTCAGCGCATCCATATTGGTATGGGCAGCGAGTTCGAGCACCCGAACCAATAAGTCGAGCTGCTTGAGGTTCTTCAAGAGTCCATACTGCGGGTCGATCCGACCGATGCACTCGTGCACCTCCTGCTCGCTCCAGTCGAAGAACCGTGCCAGCCAGACTTCCGATGCCTGCTGTGCCAGGCGCAGCGCATCGGTGGATAAATCCTTCGGATCACCCCATTCCCTGATCTGCCTCAGGTACTCAAGCATCTCGGTATGAGGCTGCTCGCTGATCTTCAAGGCATGAGTCAGAACCGTCAGGTAATACAGGGTAGCGACGCTAAAGGCATGGGGCTGATCCTGCTCCCACCAATCGTTGAGCCCGTAATCGAGAAGCGCATCCAGTGTTTCGAGGCTGATGTCGAGTTCGGCCACGACAGCGCTGCGCCGACGCATGTCAGCCAGCAATGAAAACAAAGGATCAAGAGATTCCTCCGTCAGGCCGCGTGACAGTGCCCAGTCGTCTCCTGCATGCTCGACAATTCTGACCAACAGCTCATAAACGCTCGAATCTGCCCAGTTCAAAACCCTCAGCGCCCGCTCTGCATCGAGCCCGGTATAAACAGCCAGACATTCACGAGCGACCGAAAGCTGAGCGGCACGCGCCTGCAGCAGAACCGTGAGCATGAGCTCGACAATGGGAGTACGCACGCTGATGTCATCTTCATCCAGCCCCTCCCTGACCGCTTTGTCGAGTTCCACCCTGGCGAAGCCAACGTATTGGTCATCGGTTCCGTCTCGAGATTTCACCAGGCCCAGAGGGTCGGTCAGCGAAGACAGCAGATCCGTCCAGTTGCGGCCTACCAGCGCGGGCACGCCGGCGGTCAGGAAACCGGTATGAGTCAACAATGCCTCGCCGAGCAAATTGCGGACCTGCTCGAACAAACGCAGTTCAGGCTCGTCCGCCACATTGGACACCTGAGGATCCGCCACCTGCTGCAGCATCCACAGCACCGGAAAATCGCGCGTTCCACACCAGTACCGGCATGCAGCCAATGCCGAAATGAGGTTCAGTACATCGGGCACAGTGTCACCGGCCGCGGGTTCTCCTTTGATCACCGGAACGCCCGCCAGACCGTCAGCCCAGGCCTCCCGGCCAAGCAACATGAGCATCAACAGCCCCTCGACAGGCGTCATGCTCAACAGGCGTGGCAATTCCACCAGTCGGTAAAACGCCGACAGAATCTCCGGGCTGCGCACGAGCGTGTCGGTTCGGCCATGGGCACGGGCAATCGCCAGCGCCAGGTACTGGTATGTCTGCAGGTCGATTTCCAGCGCGCTGCAGATTCGGCTGACGGTAAGTTCCGGCACACCTTGGCGCGGCAGCAATGGAAACTCGCCGTTATCAAGCAGCAACGGATCGCGGTAGTCGCCCTCGACGTTATTGAAGATCTGATCAAATTGTGAAGGTGCCTGCCCGCGCCCATAGATCGAGAGCTTGTCGATGAACACCGCGAAATCCGCAGCCTTGCAGTCGAAGCCTTCACGCAGGGTCTGGAACAGCCCCAACGCATGCACGGTATGGTCGGTCAGCCGGATGGCGGGTTTCTCGGGTTTGTCAGGGGCATCCGGGATGCCGGCCCACTCGGCATTGAAAGCGGCCACCAGCAGCGAGTCGACCTCCTCGGGAGGCAGCTTCAGCCATAGATCCAGGCGCCGCTTGCGGTTCATCCGGTCGTATCGCCCCGGGACCATGGGGGATTCGCTCAAACGGTGCAGAAGATTTTCGTAATTGACACTGACGGCGGGTGATTCGCCGCCGTTGATGTACACCGAACCGGAACGCTCGCTTTCCTGATCGTCGGTCGGCACATAGATTTTCACGTTAGCCGACCGTGTTGGTGCATAACGACGAATCGACAGAAAAGCCTCCACTCCTTCGGCATCCAGTCTGGTGCGCTGAGCGAAAAAGGCGACTTGATTGAGGTTCTGCCAGTCCAACCCGGTTGTACCGTAATTCCTTAAGTAGAATGCCTCTCTGATGTCTGTGTCGACGTCGTCGGGAATGAGGTCCTCGGTCAACAATTCTCGCTGGAACGGCCCCAGCCGCGAGGCATGAGCCAGCGCACGGCCGGCATCGTCATCCCAAGCGAGCGGAAGCAGAAAGTTGGGGTATTCGATATCTGTCCAGCGGGCAAAATGGCCCACTGAAAGACCGCGATCAGCAACCAGCGCATTGATGGTCGCCCAGTGTTTGAAATACGGCAGACCATTGGGGTAGCGCCGCTGGATCAAGGCGTCTTCCAGCTCCAACTCTGTTTTGTTGATAAACCTTTCCAGCACCTTGATGATAATGTTGACAGCAGAAACCGTCTGGTGCATCGCGTTGTGGTCGATGGCTAATTCCTTGATATCGGCACGACGCGTATGGATTGGAATCTTGCCAATGGCCTCATCCGGATTACCATATGCTTCGACGTTGTCCTCGACCCACCTCCACAGTTCTACCAGATAAGCGACTACGCCCGTGGCATCTTCAAGCGCGCCAACGGGTGCGTACTGGTCATATGCCGGGCTGAACAAAAGCTCGTAATTGGGCCCGGTATTGAACCCCCCCGCCGCGTAAAGTGCCGGTCGAGCCTGGGCGGTCAATGACTGCTCGATAAACTGCCGGCGCAGATAAATGGCCAGAGCATTGGCCCGACGCAGAAACCTCCTCGCCTCCTCGATGCTGATTCCAAAGTCTCTGACCAGTCCCACGGGCCCCTTTTCCACCAAGGGAAAAATCGAGCCGCCGCTTTCCAGCCAGTTTCTCAGACCGGCGAGATTTTCCTGGCTCTGCTGCTCGCCGAAGACCTGCTCGAACAACTCCAGGCTGGGGCGTTTCGCGGTATTTTTCATGGCCATGCTGTCAGTCCTTGAACAGGTGATGTGGCGCTGGCGAGCAACCTCACCGGCACCGGCTGATACGCCCATTCAATGCTCCAGCACAGCAACGGTCTACTGTCATAAATGACAGGTTTTATGACCGTTTATCGGAACTACCTGTGAGAATGGTCAGGCGACTCGGCCGGCACATCAAAACGCCCGCTTTCTGCATCGTCTGATATCGGCGTCCCTGTGCTGGACGTTTGCCGGAAACGGCACCATTGGGCGCCGTTGGGCAGCGGCTCCGCCGGCGTAGCTGTCCAGCCGGCGTCAGTGACCGCAACGGGGCCGGCAAGCACGACATCCGGGTTGTACCAGCTCATCAGCATTCCCGTGCCCGGTCTGCCCGAGCCCGTGAAGGCCGCCACCGGAGAAACCCAAGAACCTGGCCTTGGGTATGTGAATTGCGGGACGAAAAGCCTCACCTGACTCTCCCACTCGCTGGGAGCCGAATGAAACTCACCCCTGGAGGCCACAACGCTCAATGTCACCGTCCCATCGGGTAGCTCCAGCGTTGCCGGGATTGACCAGCTCGCGTCGTCAAGCACCGGGGCCGTGCCCAATACGTATTCCCCGCGTTTGAGCGTGATCACGTCACCAGCAACACCGAACCCGGACACTGTCACCGTCGCGCCAAGGAATTCTTCGGGAGTCGGTGATTCGGGCGTCACCGCGACGGGTACGACTCGACATGGCACATCAAGGCTGGGTTTTGACGTTTTGCCCTCGAAGGTCTGAGTTGCCCAAAGGATTTCGTCTCCGACCTCCAATGCAACCCTGGCCTCCCAGGCACCGTCCGCACCGACCTGGATATCGCGCAACAACGGCTCAGCGAGCCCGCGGCGCCAAACGGTAACCAACCCCTCTGGCCGCCCCGTACCCGAGAGGATTGCCCTGCGCGTCAGATCGCCTCCGGGAAGCGGCAGCACGAACTCTGGCGGCATGACCACGACGTCGAACTCGCGCACCTCACTGTCCTCCGATGCCCGGTCGCTGAGGGTCTGCTGCGCGGTGATGAACCATGTCTTGATGGCAAGTCCGGTGAGCGATACCGACCACGGGCCGTCCTGCCCGAGAATCACGGGCTCACCCAAGCGCTTGCCTTCCTGCGCGTCCCAAAGCTGCATCGAAGCGCCTGCCATGCCGAAGTCACCGGTCACCGTCAGATCGCTGTCGGTTTCCTGTCCGGGCAGCGGCGTTCTGATCGCGGGTTTGAGCCGTTCCCTGTAGACCGTGAAGCTTGTGGAGGCAGGCTCTGAAGTATGACCGTTCAGCGTCTGAGTCGCCTGAACGGCGTAAGCCACACCTTCAGTAAAAAAGAGGTCGCGCTGAAAGCGCCAGGTTTCTCCAGATACATCTGCCTCAAAAAAGCGCTCGTCATCACTGAACTTGAGGAGGACGCTCGCTGTGCTGTGGCAACTTCCCGTGAATTCGGGTGAAAGCGAGTCTTGGTCGAACGGATGTATTTCAGGCTTTCGCGGCCGGATGGTGACTTTAAACGTCACCCAGGTGGGGGATGCATGTACATCCTTGAACTGCCTGATACAAACCTCACGATCGCGCACCGGGCCCCATTCGTCGATTGTTCGGGTAGACCACTGACCCGAAGCGGGCACAAGTGCAGGTTCAGCCGCGACCGTGTCATCAGGGTTAAGCAGCCTCACCGTTGCGCCGGGATAGCCCATCCCGGAAATGGTCGGCTGATAATCCTGGTCATGTTCTATTGCCGTCGGATTCGGCAATTGCAGCGCAATCGTTATTCGCGCAGGCTCAGACTCGATCCACCCGGTAGGGACATCACGGATTTTTTGCACAACGTCCAGAATGACAGTCTCAAGCGGCCAGTCATTCACCTGTGTTTGAAATCTCCCCCCTATGACCTCTGCAGGCGCTGGAGCTTTGGCTTCAGGCGGACTGACAACCTTGAACTCGACCGTAGCGTCATCAATACCCTCGCCCGACAACGTTACAACGGTACCCTCTACTACTACATCGACTTCCCCCAGCCTCGGCGGGCGGATTCTGAAATAACGAGCCACACTGGATGAAGATGGGGGGCTGCCGTCGAATTCCTGCCTGGCGACCAACGAGTGACGACCGGGGGAGAGCTCTAACTCGACCTTCCAGCTACCTGCCATATCGGTGATGATCGACGATCCGAGGACCGGACCGGTTTCCAGATCGGGATATATGGAAATCTTCGCCCCGACCGCGCCCTGATCGCCTTCCAGAGAAAATTTCTGATTCTGGAGCGTGGCCTCCAACGGTTTTGTAATGCGAGGAGTACCCATCGAGACAAACGTGCGCTCCACAGGAGCATGGGAGCCACCAAACCCGTCATGAGAAGCCTCGATGGTCAGCGAGGCAGCTGGCGGGGGGATGATGCTCACTTCCCAGTACCCATATATACCGGCTACAGAAGTACCCAACGTTTGGCCTGTTGCAACATTCTTTACCGTAACCGTCGAGCCCGTTATGGCTTGACCTCTCAATGGAAAAGGCTGAGCCGGCGGTACGAACGCGCCTGCAGCAGGAAATGTAAATGAGGTCCCGCAATTCTTCTGCCAAATAATGGCTACCGATACACTCTGCAAAGGGTCGCGGATTCTTGCCGCTATGGTCAGATTCGGATAGGGCAGACTCTCAAGATCATCTTCTACATACCAATACCCGTTACCGTCTCGAGGTGGATAAAGTGTCCGGTTAACCTGCACCACCACCTCTTCAGAAGGATTCTGCGGAACAGCTCTGCCTCGCACGATTACCTTGCTGCCCAGCAAAGCGTTTGGAGGAGGGAAATCGATCTGAAGTATCTGCGCCTTTTCTTCATTCAGTTGCGGGGAGGACGCGCTTTCGGTCTGCGGATCGACATTCTTGTCAAAGTCTTCCATCTAGCTTTCCTCGACGGGTCAAGAGCTGCTGCAAGCGGTAGGCGGAGCCTGAGTGTTTAATACCCGCTCGTGCCTCGGCCGCCACCTGTCAACTCTGACAGTCCCGACCAGCGGTAACTATTCCCACGCCGCAACATGCTGACGTCCTTCAGCCGTTAACACGCGGCTACATCAGGTTGCGCCGTTGCCTACACATCACTCAGAATCCGCCGGCTTGTGCGCTTTGAAGCTGCCCCGTAACGTGATCCGTGCCGCTGCCAATCAGTGGTCGGGTTTAGTCGCCCGGTAGGCATATGAAGGTGCATAAGCGTCATCCGGTCGGGTAATCCCTATCCCCGCACTTGATGGTGGCTGTGCGCAGGGCGCCTTCGGGCGCGCCGGTAATTCGTATGCCTCCCGGTCGACTAACCTGCGTTCAGCCGCCACCCTTTTCGTTTAGTCGCGAACAGGTATTGGCCCTCATCGAGGCAATACGACAATGATCAAACCAACACCCAATCCCCCTGAAACCGAAGACTCGACCTCCCCGTACGCTTCCCCCGATTCCACCAGACTCCACGAGGCCGCTGAAAAAGCCCTCGATCACTACCTGAAAAAACCCGGCGCTGCGCCGTCGTGCAATTCCGTCGATCGCGGCATGCAGATGTTCATGGTTGCGCCCGACGTCAACCCCGAAGCGATGGCCATTCAAACCTACGAGACCTTTTCTTCGGTCAGCATTCTGCTGCTCGACCTGGCGGACAGCCTCGAGGACAAGCCGCGACATCTGGCGATGGCGATCTATCAGTTGAGCGAGATGGGGTTATTGCTGGCGGAGAAGGCGCTGGATCAGGAGCGGGCGATCGCGGTGGGCTGATTCTGCAGAGAGAGGGTGCATGAACCGGGCCCTTCGCGAGCAGGCTCGCTCCCACACTTTGACCTCGTTCCTTCAGTTGGAACGCCATTCAAAGTGGGAGCGAGCCTGCTCGCGAAGCTTGCAGATATCGAATCAGGCAGAAGCGGGCAACGGCTGAAAACTGAAGTACTGCTTCAGCGCCAGCACCAGCTCGCCGAACTCCGCCGGCGCACGCCGCAGGATGAAACCAGCGTCGTAATGCAGCGGTGTGGCGTCTTCATGGCACCACACGCAGCAGGCGCTGAAATCGATGATTTGCTGGCTGCCATCGCGGGCCGGGACTTTGAGGCGTAACTGGAAATCTGCGCCGATCATCATCGGCAACTGGCTGATCAGCATCAGTCCGTCCGCAGACACGTTGCCGAGAAAGCCGACGGGTTTGTCGGTGATGCTATTGAACACTCTGAGGTAATACGGCAACTGGTGCCGTTCGATCCGGCGGTCGGTAAACATGATGTGCTGTACGCCATGCAGGGCTCCGCCAGGGAGCCGCACCTGTGCTTCGGAACGAGCCTGTAGGCAGGCCCGCTCTCCCCGCTTCCGGTGTGACGGTCGCGACAACCGCCGTCACTTTTACCACTGCCAGTCGCAGGTGTTGCGCCGCCATCGAGACAAGCCTCGCAAGCGGTTTCCTTGACTATAGCGGAGCTTGTACAGACGGCCAGATTTTGTACGACAGTACCGTCAGAAGCGTGTCGGCCGCACCACCGCAGCGGCGCTGCGTGTCGGGTAATGGCCCAGGCTCTGCAAGGTTTCCAGACGCGCGCGGGCGCGGTAGGCGTATTCGCTGTTGGGGTACGAAGCGATGATGAACTGGTAGGTCTGCACCGCGTCGATGTACAGCTTCTGCCGTTCCAGGCACTGGCCGCGCATCATCGACACTTCCGGCCACACGTACGGGCGGGCGCGGCTGGCGCGTTCGACCTTGGACAGTTCAAGCATGACCTGCTCGCAATTGCCACGTTCATAGGCACTGTAGGCGTTGTTCAAATGATGGTTCATCGACCAACGGGTGCAGCCCGTCGCGGCGAGGACGCTGAGGGCAAGGGCGGCAATGGGCAACAATCGCATGGGGGTTCTCCTGTCTTGTGCTCTGTATCGACCCCTGGTCGAAAATCTTCAGGCGCGTTTGTCCCGAAGTTGCCACGTTCAATAAAGAAAACGATAAGTAGTGCATTCGAACAATGACTACACCCTTCGAGCATAGTAGCCTCTGCCTGCGCTTGAACTCAGGAGTCTTTGCATGTCCGTCCGTCGTACCAAAATCGTCGCTACCCTTGGCCCGGCCAGTAACTCGCCGGAAGTTCTCGAACAGCTGATTCTGGCTGGTCTGGACGTTGCCCGTCTGAACTTCTCCCACGGCACCCCGGACGAGCACAAGGCTCGCGCCAAGCTGGTGCGTGACCTGGCCGCCAAGCACGGTCGCTTCGTCGCATTGCTGGGTGACCTGCAAGGCCCGAAAATCCGTATCGCCAAATTCGCCAACAAGAAGATCGAGCTGAAGATCGGTGACAAGTTCACCTTCTCCACCAGCCATCCGTTGACCGAAGGCAACCAGCAAGTGGTCGGCATCGACTACCCGGATCTGGTCAAGGACTGCGGCGTGGGCGACGAGCTGCTGCTCGACGACGGCCGCGTGGTGATGCGCGTTGAAACCGCCACTGCCACCGAGCTGCATTGCGTGGTGACTATCGGCGGCCCGCTGTCCGACCACAAAGGCATCAACCGTCGCGGTGGTGGTCTGACTGCCCCGGCCCTGACTGAAAAAGACAAGGCCGACATCAAGCTCGCCGCCGAAATGGAAGTCGACTACCTCGCAGTGTCCTTCCCGCGTGACGCCGCCGACATGGAATACGCCCGTCAACTGCGTGACGAGGCCGG
>Ga0308161_1001069_pt1 | contig 35508 bp, 30 predicted proteins | sample PhyFR2_FD_201034 | JGI IMG/M metagenome (GOLD analysis project Ga0308161, IMG submission 201034) | Phyllosphere microbial communities from UC Gill Tract Community Farm, Albany, California, United States - DLSLF.R2 | ecosystem: Host-associated > Plants > Phyllosphere > Unclassified | place: USA...
TTCAATGCGTTTAGGAGTCTTCATCAGCTTTTATTGTGGGTCCTTTATTACCAAATACGCGTATGGCACTCGTTATACGGCAATCGGCTCGCCGGTGGGAGGGGCTACCGACCGTTGATTGCTTAAGAATGCATCCAATATGCCAGTTTCAACGCTCAATGATCGCCGTCACGCCTTGACCACCCGCGGCGCAGATCGAAATCAGCCCACGGCCCTTGCCCGCTGCATCCAACAATTTAGCCAGGTTGGCAACGATGCGCCCACCGGTGGCGGCAAACGGGTGTCCGGCGGCCAGGGAACTGCCCTTCACATTGAGCCGGCTGCGGTCGATGGCACCCAGCGGCGCGTCCAGCCCGAGGCGGGTCTTGCAGTAGTCCGCATCTTCCCAGGCCTTGAGCGTGCACAACACCTGTGCCGCGAAAGCTTCATGAATCTCGTAGTAATCGAAGTCCTGCAACGTCAGACCATTCCTCGCCAGCAGGCGCGGCACCGCATACACCGGCGCCATCAACAGGCCTTCGGCGCCGTTGACGAAATCCACCGCCGCCGCTTCGCCATCGCGCAGGTACGCCAGGATCGGCAGGCCCCGCTCCTGCGCCCACGCCTCACTGCCCAGCAGCACCAGGGATGCACCATCGGTGAGCGGCGTGGAGTTGCCGGCGGTGAGCGTGCCCTTTTCGCTGCGCTCGAAGGCGGGCTTGAGGGCGGCGAGTTTTTCAAGGGTCAGGTCGGGGCGCAGGTTGTTGTCGCGGGTCAGGCCCAGAAACGGGGTAAGCAGGTCGTTGTGCCAGCCTTCGGCATAGGCGGCCGCCATTTTCTGATGGCTCTGCAGTGCAAGCTGGTCCTGCTCGGCGCGGGGGATCTGCCAGGTCTGCGCCATCAACTCACAGTGCTGGCCCATGGACAAACCAGTGCGCGGCTCGCCATTGCGCGGCAGTTCGGGCTTAAGGTGATGGGGACGAAGCTGTAACAGGACTTTTAATTTATCCGCCATGGATTTGCTGCGGTTGGCTTGCAGCAGAAGCTTGCGCAGCCCTTCATTCACCCCAATCGGCGCGTCGGACGTGGTGTCGACCCCGCCGGCGATGCCGCACTCGATCTGGCCCAGGGCAATCTTGTTGGCCACCAGCAACGCCGCCTCCAGCCCGGTGCCGCAGGCCTGCTGGATGTCATAGGCCGGGGTTTGCGGTGACAGGCGCGAGCCCAGCACGCATTCGCGGGTCAGGTTGAAGTCCCGCGAATGCTTGAGCACCGCACCGGCGGCCACTTCGCCCATGCGCAGGCCGTGCAGGTTGTAGCGTTCGATCAAGCCTTCCAGCGCGGCGGTCAGCATCGCCTGGTTGCTCGCGGTAGCGTACGGGCCATTGGAACGGGCGAACGGAATGCGGTTACCACCAATGATCGCTACACGGCGCAATTGAGTCATGGAAAGCTCCCTCTGTCTGTTATGGGCTTGATCACTGAGCCTAGTCGAACGACTGCTACCCTGGGATGGTCAACCCTTTGAACCCCAGCCTTCGGAGAGCGTTCCATGTCTGACCGTTATATCGACTTCGCCAACTCAAGCCTCGGCCATCGTCTGGTCGCCGCCCTTGGCCTGCCGTCACCGGTACGCCTGGAACGCTGGCAAGCCGGACGCCTGCGCCCGGTAGACGGTGCACTGCTGCTGGGCGGTGGTGCCCTGGCGAGCAAAGTGCAGGTATTTGCCAACAAACTCACCGACGCCATTTATACCTACGGCGCCGAGACATCCACGTGGATTCCCGGACACGGCCCCAAGCTCAAGGCCGTGGTGTTCGACGCCAGCGAGCTGCAACACACCGACCAGCTCAAGCAACTGCGCGAGTTCTTCCAACCACTGCTGAAAAATCTGGATAACAGCGCTCACCTGGTGATCCTCGGCCGCGCCCCGGAAAGTCTCAGCGACCCGTTTGCCGCCAGCGCCCAACGCGCCCTGGAAGGCTTCAGCCGTTCACTGGCCAAGGAATTGCGCAACGGCGGCGTGTTGCAACTGTTGTACGTCGGCGCCGGTGCCGAGGACCAGTTGGAAGGCGCGCTGCGTTTCTTCCTTTCGCCGAAAAGCGCCTACATTTCCGGCCAGGTGATTCGCCTGCAGGCTTGCGCCACCCCCGTCGAGGACTGGACCCGCCCACTGGCCGGACGCAAGGCCCTGGTCACCGGTGCCGCCCGAGGCATCGGCGCATCCATCGCCGAAACCCTGGCCCGCGACGGCGCCGAGGTCATCCTGCTCGACGTCCCACAGGCCAAGGCCGACCTCGAAGCCCTGGCCGCACGCCTGGGTGCCCGCACCGTGGTGCTGGATATCTGCGCCGAAGACGCCGCCGGCCAACTGATCGAACACCTGCCCGATGGCCTCGACATCCTGGTGCACAACGCTGGCATCACCCGTGACAAAACCCTGGCCAACATGACCCCGGAATATTGGGACGCGGTGCTGGCGGTCAACCTCAATGCGCCGCAAGTGCTGACCCAGGCGCTGCTCGACAGCGGCCGCCTGCACGACAACGCTCGCGTGGTGGTGCTGGCGTCTATCAGTGGCATCGCCGGCAACCGTGGGCAAACCAACTACGCCGCAAGCAAGGCGGGTTTGATCGGACTGGTGCAGGCCTGGGCGCCGTTGCTCAGGGAGCGCGGGATCAGCATCAACGCCGTGGCGCCAGGGTTTATCGAAACCCAGATGACCGCGCATATCCCGTTCGCCCTGCGTGAAGCCGGGCGCCGCATGAGTTCCCTGGGCCAAGGCGGTTTGCCCCAGGACGTCGCCGAAGCAGTGGCCTGGCTCGGCCAGCCGGGGTCCGGCGCGGTCAGCGGGCAAGCATTGCGGGTGTGCGGGCAAAGTCTATTGGGAGCGTAAACATGGAATGGCAGACCTTAGGCAATACTCCGTTTCTGCCGCCGTTGTATTGGCGGGCGGCGCTCAAGCGCAAGATTACCGGCAGCACGCTGCCTGAGCAGGGCCTGCGCTGCCGGGTCAGCGTCAACCCCAGGGACGTGGCGGCGTATCGCAAGGTCTGCGGTTTTGCCGACAGCCCGATCCTGCCGGCGACCTATCCGCACATCCTGGCGTTTGGATTGCAGATGCAGCTGCTCACGGCCAAGGCATTTCCCTTCCCGTTGCTGGGGTTGATCCACCTGAGCAATCGCATCCGTATCCATCGGCCGCTGGGCGGCGTGAACGAGCTGTCCATCGCTGTGCACGCGCAAAACCTGCAACCTCACGCCAAGGGCGCAACCTTTGAGGTGGTGACCACTGTCGAAGATTCTCTCGGCGTGCTGTGGGAGGCCGAGAGCCGGATGCTCTGTCGCGGCGTGAAACTCGAAGGAGAGGCAGCCGACGACACCCCGCCCCAACCGGTACAGGTCAGCGAACTGACCCGCTGGAAAGCCCCCGCCGATATCGGCCGTCGTTACGCGAGGGTGTCCGGCGACTACAACCCGATTCACCTGAGTGCGCCGACCGCCAAATTGTTTGGCTTCCCCCAGGCCATCGCCCATGGACTCTGGAACAAGGCGCGCACAGTCGCGGCCCTTGGTGAGCACCTGCCCGCTGCCAATGTGGAAATCGACGTAGTGTTCCAGAAGCCGGTACGCCTGCCCAGCGAAGTGATATTGCACAGCAGCGCCTCCGGTTCCAGCGGTGAATTACTCTTGAAAGGCGCCGCAGATATTGAACATATGCGGGGTAAGTGGCGGCCAATCGCATAAAAAAAGCTGTTCAATTGTATATATACGACCTAAGTAATAGCGGACTTAAAAATGTCCGCTATTTTTATTTAAACTATTGATTTATATGCCATATACATTTTGATACGTCCTCCCGCTATGCACTTGCGACTAGTCACTAAGTACACCTTCGCCCCCTCTATATAAATCGTTAATACCAAGTTGAACATTGAGAGAATACGCATCTGCGTCTGATATGGATTCACGGACGAACGCATCGCTATCCCAAGAAATAACGAGCGTTTGCAGACAACCAAGGTTGTACAGGTGCAGGGAACTCAATCATGAAAACTCAAGCCGTGTTTTGGAAAGCAAGTACCGCGCTGGCCCTGGCAATAGCATTGACCCTCGGCGGCTGCAGCAGCGGTGGTGGCGGGCATCACAGTAGCGGGTCCTCGTCCTCGGATACCGCCGGTACCGGTGGTGGGACAGGCGGCGGCACCGATCCCGGAACCGATCCAGGCACCACCCCTGGCACTGATCCGGGCACTGACCCAGGCACCGGCACCGGCGGCGGCACGCCACTGGTCACCGCGACTGTCGTCGACACACTGGGCAACACAGTGACCGACCTGGGCGGCACCGTCAGCAGCCTCGGCACCACCCTGGGCAGCCTGCCGATTGTGGGCGAGACCGCCGAAGGCCTGGTGGTGGCCACCGGCACTGCGGTCGGCAGTATCGGCAACGGCCTGTCGGATGGGCTCGGCTCACTGGGTACTGACAGCAACGCAGTGGGCACCACCCTCGCCGGTGTCGGCCAAGGTGTTTCCGATCTGGGCGATGGCGTCAGCACTAGCGGGGCCAACCTCCGGACGCTGCTGGGTAAAGTACCCGTGGTCAGAGCCGCCGCGCCCGTGGTGGGCAGCACGGTCGACAAAGTCGGCAATGTGGTGACCATGCTCGGCGACACCCTGAGCACCGCCAGCACCACCGGCCCACTGGGCACGGTGACCAATGCCGTGGGCGCCCGGGTGCTGGTGCCCGTCGTTTCGATGGTGGAAAAAACCACCGGCAAGGTCGGCAGCACAACAGGCCTGAACAGCCCGGTCGGCGGTCTGTTGGATAAAGTCGGCAGCACTGTCGATGGCCTCGGCGATAAAGTCGCCGGCGCGGGCGGCACCGCTAACCCTGTGACGGGCGCCGTGGGCAGCCTGCTCAATGGCGTGGGCACCGTGGTCGGCACTGCGAGCGGCTATGTCGACCCAGCCACCGGCACCGGGAGCGGGACCGGTGCCAACCTCGGCCTGCCGGAGTTGGTCGGTGGCATCATCGCCGGCGCCAGCAACGGCCTCAACGCGGGCAATACCAACGGCGTGGTCAGCGCGACTGGCATCACTGGCGCCAACGCCGGCGGTACCGTGGCATCCCTGGGCACCCTGCTGGGCGGCAGCGGCACACCCAACACCGCCGCGGGTGCTCCGATCATGGCAGTGACCACCCGCCTCGGCGGAGCGCTCAACCCGGTCACCAATGGCGTCACCAGCCTCACCCAAAACGTCGGCAACGCCACTGGCCTGGGTGCTCCAGTCAATGGCCTGGTGACGAATGTCGGCGGCGCCGTCAGCAGCCTGGGCGGCAAAATCAGCGGCACCAATGCCAACCCCGTCACCAATGCCCTGGGCGGCACCGTCAGCGCCGTCGGCGGCACCGTGGCGTCGGTGGGGGGGCTGGTCACCGGGGGTACCGGCGGCGGTAGTTTGCTCGGCGGCGGCTTGAGCCTGGGCGGCAGCGCCTCTGCCGGCGCCGGTACCAGCACCAGCGGTGGCCTGGGCGGTTTGCTCGGTGGCCTGGCCAGCACCCACTAGAATTGCACCTGGCCGATTAGACGGCCCCACCTACAGCGCCTACGCTTGGTTGAGACGAGAGATCTTATCCATCTCTCGTCTTTTTTATGGGCCACTGAACGGTCCCTGAAAAACCCCGAAACGCGCCCCCTAGAGCCCGGCGGGCATCTGCACCACGCCGCTGCAGTTTTGACCATGGAGTGTCCTATGCGCGCTTTGACGCCGTTGTTATTGCTCACCCTCAATGCTTACGCCCACGCCGACACCCTACCCAGCTTCCTCAATAGCAACGACACCCTGCGCAACCTGCCGGTGCCCAATCTGCCCGCCGATGCCTACCGCCCGAACACCCCGCAAACACAGTTGCCAAGGCCTGCGGCCAGTGAGGCGCAACCCTTGCTGATGGACACCAAAGTGACCATCAGCAAACTGCAAATCGACGGCGGCACGGTCTACACGCTCAAGGACGTGGCCCAGGCCTTCGAACCGTTGATTGGCCACGAAACCAACGTGGCCCACTTGATCGAAGCCACGCGCAGCATCACCCAGCGTTATCAGAAGGACGGTTACCTGCTGTCCTATGCGTTCCTGCCGGAGCAACGCTTCGATGACGGCCTGGTGCATGTGGTGTTGGTGGAGGGTTTTATCCGCGATTACCAGCTGCAAGGTGATATCGGCCCAGTGTCGTCCTACATCGAAAAACTCGCCGACAAACTCAAGACCGAACGCCCACTGACCCGCAAGACCTTCGAGCGCTACACCACACTGATGGGCACGATTCCCGGCGTCACCTTGCAGGCGCAAGTGCCGCCCCCCGCCACCACCGACGGCGGCACCCACATGCAGATCACCGCCAGCCGCAAGCCCTTCACCACCAGCATGAGCCTCAACCAGGCCAGTCGTGGCGGCACCCAGGCGTTGCTCACGGCCACCAGCAACGCCCAGACCGCCATGGGGGAACAACTGAGCGTCAGCGGCCTCCTCCCACCGGGCGACGACAAGGAACACTACTACCGCGCCGCCTACAGCCAGTTCGTCAATGCCGAGGGCACCCAACTGGTGCTGTCCGGTGAACGCTATCGCGCCGACCCCAGCACCCACCTGCAATTGGGCGGCGGCTTCGAACTCAAGCCCCACAAGGCAATCGACCGGTTCTCCATCGGCCTGAGCCACCCACTGATCGCCTCGCCCACCGAATCCTTGACCCTGGGCACGCGGTTCTACGGGGTGGACCAGAAAACCCGTTATCAACTGGTCGGGTTCCCCCAACGCTTCGACCTCGAAACCAACCTGCGAGCCCTGGCGTTCGAAGGTGACTGGCGCAAGGCCGACACCGACCAACTGCGCATCATCAGTGCCGGGCTGTACCAAGGCATCGACGGCATGGGCGCCAAGACACGCAGCGACCTGGGGGGCCTCAAGCCCGACCTCGACTTCTTCCGCCTGCGCCTGTCGGGCGTGCAAAGCAACACGCTGTTCGGCAACTTTCAGGGGGTCCTCTCAGGGGCGCTCTACTGGAGCGATGACACCTTGCCCGACAGCGAACGCGCCACCTTCGGCGGGCAGAACTTCGGCCGTGGCTACCCTGACGACCAAGGCTCGGGCGACAAGGGTTGGGGCATGGCCTATGAGATCAATTACAGCTACAACCGTGCCGGCGAGTGGGTGAGGATCCTGCAACCCTACATCGTGTTCGACCGCGCCAAGACCTGGTTCAACGACCAGCCCATCCAGGGCAACGACATGTCATCGGCTGCCGCAGGCCTGCGCTTTGGCGATGCCAAGTACTACAACATCGCCGTCGAAGCGGCCAAGCCGATGTCGGACGAGGCATTCGACAGCCTGACGCGCCAGCCACGGTATACGGTGAGTTTCAGTTATCAGCTGTGACGAGATACACAGCGCTCTAAGGCAAGCGCGTGTTGAGCGGAAACAAGCTGTCGAGCGTATCGATCAACCGCACCAGATAGATCGGCTTGCGAAACAGGTCCAGCACCTGTAGCCGCAGCATGTCGCTGACATCATCCATCTCGGCATGACCCGACATCACAATCACCGGCAGGTGCGAGCGTGAGGTGTGTTCGCGCAGGCGCTTGATCAACGAGATACCACTTTCTTCGGGCATGCGCAGGTCGGTGATGACCAGGGCAATATCAGGATGAAGTGTCAATTCTTGCAAGGCGAAGGTGACGGACGTGGCGGTAAAGCACACAAACCCCTCGTTTTCGAGGGACTCGGCGAGCTCGATCAGCGCGTCCTCTTCATCGTCCACCAATAAGATTTGCTGGCGTGAAGAAGATGCGCTCATGGCCGTACCTGCAAGGGGAAAGATCGAATGACTGGCACAACCCGGCATCAAGTCCCTGTGGGCATTTTGCTCGACATGTTGGTAAAGATGGTACTTATCTTGCTGCCCAATCCGGTCCCGGCACCGACAATGACCAGGGCAACCAGCGCCACAATAATGGCGTATTCAATCCCTGACGCCCCCTCGCTGCGCTTGAAGAACAGTTGCGTCTGCACGTAAAGCTTCACTATCAGGTCAAGGAACATATGACTTCTCCTTAAAACGCCACGGATTGCCGTTACGGCTCTAGCACGATCTACGCGGCGTGCCACTAGAGCATTGTCAACAAACCCTGGGCTCACAACTGTAATAACGAGTTAATCACAAAGTATTAGTCGCAAAGTTGGCGCCATAAACCAAGCATTCAAACAGCCGGTTCTTTAGTTGCAGTAATTTTTTTGTCAGGTAATGGCATTTTGTCCTAGCTGAGCTACCTTCAAATAGCCAAATCGTTAGATGTTCATCACAGCCAGGTTGCGAATTAACCCGTTTGGATTAGCGGGACTGTAGTGCAACGGGAAAGGGAGAGCCGTCATGAACAGTCGTATCAGCATGATCCTGGCCGGCGTGCTGTTGGTCGGGGCGTTGATTGCGGGGTATTGGGGGTTGGTGCTGAGCCGCCAACCCGCCCCCGTCGCCGAACCTGTCATTTCTGCTGAAAAACCCGCCACTGCCGCCGAAGACCAGACCCGCCTCCCGGTCGTGGTGCTGGTGCGCGATGTGCCGCCTTTCGTGGCGCTGACCGCAACCGACCTGGCCGTGGAAAAGCTGCGCACGGTGCCCGCCGGCAGCCTGACCCAACTTGACCAGGCCATCGGCCGCACCCCGCAGCGCCCCCTGAGCGCCGGCACTTGGCTTAATCAGGAAAGCTTCAGTACGGGCGGCCCGCTGGCCCGCATGATTCGCCCCGACGAGCGCGCACTGGCGGTTGCGGTCGATGAGGTGGTGGGCGCCGGTGGCCAACTGAGCCCCGGCGATTACGTCGACGTGCTGCTGTTTCTGCGCCAAGAGCCGGGCAACGCCGAGCCCTCGGCGCAGATCGTGGTCCCGGCGATGCGCTTGCTCAGCGTCGGCGACCAATTGGGCCTGACCAACGATGGCCAGCCCGCCATGCCGCCGCCGGTCACCGCCGAAGAACGTATCCAGGCCGCGCAACGCCGGGCGGCTGCACGCAGCGTCGTGCTCGCGGTGCCGGAGCCTCTGTTGAGCCGCCTGATGCTCGCCACTCAAGCCGGTACGTTGCGCCTGGCCGTACGCAGCGCCGACGAGCAACTGCTCAGCCGCTATTGGGCCGGCGACAGCGATGCGGCGCAAAAACTGCAAAGCGCCAACCGCGACCTCTACCAATTCACCCAACTGGCCATGAGCGCGCCGCCCAAACGCGTCGCCGTCGCCGTCACCAGCGGTGGGCCAAGCGTACGGCGTGGCATTGAAGTGATTCGCGGCGCCCAAGCGGCGCCGCAAAACCCGTGATTGAGCAAGGATGCCTTGAATGAGCCATCGCTATGCCCCGCTGTTCACGCACATCGCCTGCGCCCTGATGCTGTCGAGCCTGTCGGCCGGCCTCGCGGTGGCGGCGCCGGGCAACTGCAGCGCCCTTGGCCAGTTACCCGCCGTGGTCGAGGTGGGCGAAGGGCTGCAACAGGAACTGCAGTCGCCGGTGGCGATTACGCGCCTGGCGATTGGCGACCCGAAGATCGCCGATGTGCGGGTCCACGGTGACCGCAATTTTCTGCTCACCGGTGTCGGCGCGGGCGCCACCAGCCTGCTGGTGTGGACCGCCTGCGCCAGCGCGCCGCGCCAGAGCATGGTGTTCGTCAAGGGCAAGGCTACGTCGGCGCTGACCAGCCTGTCGCTGTCGCCGTCGGAGGACCCGTCACTGCCCAGCCAGGTACAGACCGATATCCGCTTTGTCGAAGTCAGCCGCACCAAGCTCAAGGAAGCCAGCACCAAGTTTCTCGGCATGGGCACCAACTTTTTCCTCGGCAGCCCGAACTTGCTGTCGCCCTCCGAAGGCGTGTTCAAACTGCCGGTGAGCACCGACAGTTTCAACGTCGGCTTTGGCGGCGGCCGCGTCAAAGCCATGATCAACGCCCTGGAACGCAGCGGTTTTGCCTACACCCTCGCGCGCCCGAGCCTGGTGGCCATGAGCGGCCAGAGCGCGACCTTCCTCGCGGGCGGCGAAGTGCCGGTGCCGGTGCCCAGCGCAGGCAGTGACACCATTTCCATCGAGTACAAGGAGTTCGGCATCCGCCTGACCCTGACCCCCACCGTGATCGACCGCAACCGCATCACCCTCAAGGTGGCGCCGGAGGTCAGCGAACTGGACTACAGCAACGCGGTGGTGATCGAAGGTATCCAGGTGCCGGCCCTGACCGTGCGCCGCACCGACACCAGCGTGTCCCTGGCCGATGGCGAAAGCTTCGTGATCAGCGGCCTGATCAGCAGCAATAACCGTTCGACCATCAGCAAGTTTCCGGGCCTGGGTGACATCCCGATCCTCGGTGCGTTTTTTCGCGACTCCAACATCAACCGTGAAGAAAAAGAACTGCTGATGATCGTCACGCCGCACCTTGTCCAGCCGCTGGCGGCCAACGCTCGCTTGCCCTCCTTGCCCGGCGAAAAACTGCGCAGTTACGACCCGAACTGGTACCGCATGTTTTTCCTCGAAAACGGCAACTTCGACCGTCGCAGTGGACTTTCCCAATGAGCGATAGCCTGAGCCAGACGTTTCTGGCAATCACCCGCAACGACACCGACCTTGAATGGCTGCAGGGCGCCCTTGCGCCACTGGGCCAGGTGGTCAGTGCGGGTAGTGGCTCACTGGATGAATTGCTCGCCCTGGTGGACGTGACCTTCGCCAACCTGGTGTTCGTGGGCCTCGACCGGGAAAACGTGGTGGCCCAGAGCGCATTGATCGAAGGTGCGCTGGAGGCCAAGCCGATGCTCGCGGTGGTCGCCCTTGGCGACGGCATGGACAATCAGTTGGTGCTGAACGCCATGCGCGCCGGCGCGCGGGATTTTGTTGCCTACGGCTCACGCTCCAGCGAAGTCGCCGGCCTGGTGCGGCGCCTGAGCAAGCGCCTGCCGCCCGTCACGTCGAATGCGCAACTGGGCGGGCTGACCGTGCTGTATGGCACCCAGAGCAATGCCGACGGCGCAATACTGGCGACGCACCTGGCCATGGTGGTGCAGAAAAGCGGGCAACAGACGCTGGTGCTGGACCTCGGCCTGCCGCGCAGCGACAGCTTGGCGCTGCTGGGCCTGGAAAGCACCTTCAATTTCGGCGATGCGCTGCGCCATTTGCGCCGCCTTGATACCACCTTGATCAACAGTGCATTCACCACGACCAAGGACGGCCTGCGTATCCTCGCGTACGCCACCGGCGACGAACCGCTCAAGCTCACCAGCGCGGCCGAACTGTTCATGTTGCTCAGTGCACTGCGCCAGCATTTCCAGCACATCGTCGTTAACATCACCGGGCAACCGGACAGCGAAGCGCTGCGCACCTTTGTCAGCCACTGCGACAAGCTGCTGTGGTGCACCGACCAGAACGTCCTGGACTGTCGCCGCAACCTGGCAGTCCTCAACCGCTGGCGCGACAAAGGCATGAAGCTCGACCACGCCAAGCTGGTGATCGATCGCTACATCAAGTCATGCGCGCCCGACACCGAAGCGCTGGAAAAAAGCTTCGGCCTGGAGTGCGTCGCCGTCCTGCCCTTGAGCGCCGAACTGCGCCTGAACGTGAAAAACCAGGGCCAGACCCTGTTTGTCCTGGCGCCCCGCGAACCCTTGACCCAAGCCGTGCGTACCTTGGGCGAGCGTCTGGCGAAACGCTCCGAAGGCCTGGAAAAACCGTCAATGCGCTGGTTTGAACGCATCCTGGGGGCTGGACGATGAGCGGCGAAAAACTCTTCGGCGGGCCCGCCCGCAACGCCAACGGCAAAAGCGATCACGACGGCCTCAAACTGGTGCTGCACCGCTACATCATCGATGCCATTGAAGAGTCGGGCAAAAACCTGCTCGAAGGCACGCGCCAATCCCTCGCGCAATTTGTCATCGACAAAGTCTCCGAATACATCACGCGTATGCGCCTGGCGATCTCACGCTATGAAATGGAGCGCCTGGCCGAAGAGATCGTCGACGAACTCACAGGGTTCGGTCCGCTGGAAGTGCTGCTGCGCGACCCGTCGGTGACCGAAATCCTGGTCAACGGGCCGCATCGGGTATTTATCGAACGCGAAGGGCTGCTGCACCAGAGTGACCTGCGTTTTATCGACGACCATCACGTCGAGCGCGTGATGCAGCGCATCCTCGCGCCGCTGGGCCGGCGCCTCGACGAGTCGTCGCCGATGGTGGATGCGCGTCTGCCCGATGGCAGCCGGGTCAATGCGATCATCCCGCCGATAGCGTTGGACGGGCCGTGCCTGTCGATCCGCAAATTTCGCAAGGACATGCTCAAGAGCAGCGACCTGGTAGCCATGCAGACCATCGACCAGAGCATCTTCGAGTTCTTCCAGGAGGCCGTCGGCAAGCGCTGCAATATTCTGATCAGCGGCGGCACAGGCACCGGCAAGACCACCCTGCTCAATATCCTCAGTCAGTTGATCAACCCCCGTGAACGGCTGGTGACCATCGAGGACGTTGCCGAACTGCAACTGGGGCACCCCCACGTAGTGCGCCTCGAAACCCGCCCGCCGAATGCCGAAGGCCACGGCGAAGTGCGGTCCAGCGACCTGATCCGCAACGCCCTGCGGATGCGTCCGGACCGCATCATCCTCGGCGAAATCCGCGGCGTCGAAGTGCTCGACGTGATGACCGCGATGAACACCGGTCACGACGGTTCCATGAGCACCGTGCACGCCAACAACGCGCAGGATGCGTTGCTGCGCCTGGAAACCCTGGTGGGGTTGACCGGTCGTGTGGTCGCGGAAAAAACCCTGCGCCAGATGATCTGCGCCGCACTGGACGTGATCATCCAACTGACGCGCATGCCCGATGGCCGTCGCTGTGTGAGCGAAGTGGTGGAAGTGGTCGGCGTGCGCGATGACGTGTATGTCACCAACACCCTGTTCCGCCTGGACCGGCGCACCGGCTTCGGTTTCCTGCGCGAAGCCATCCACCCCGCGGGCGACAAACTGCGCCGCGAGTCGGCCTTGCCGTTATAGGGAGCGCTGAATGACTGGACCCTTGCTGCTGCTTATCTGCCTGCTGCTGATCGGCCTGTCGCTCTGGCTGTTCGACAACAGCCTGCGCAAGGCACAGACCGACCGCGTGCTGGAACGCCTGGGCGACGGGCAGCCCGAGACCGTAGAAGCGAGCACGTCCTGGAGCGGTCTTGAGCGCATGTTCCTGCGTGCGGGGCTGGGTAAGCCCACCGACCGCCTGGGCCTGTGGCTCAGTGCGTGGGTGATCGGCGCCCTGTTCGGCTACCTGCTGGGCGACGGCTGGGGCCTGTTCGCGATGATCGTCGGTCCGCCGTTGGTGCTGCGCCTTTACATCGGTTGGCGTTATCAGCGCCGTGTCCAGCGCATGGTCGAGCAACTCCCGCAGTTGCTTGACCACAGCGTGCGCAGCCTCAAATCCGGTAGAACCCTGGCCGACGCGGTGCTGGGCGGCATCGAAGGCGTCGAAAACCCACTCAAGGAGGCCATGGGCCGCGTGCAGCGTAACGTGCGCATGGGCGTCAGCCTGCCCGACTCGGTCAGCGACTTCGCTGAGTTCTATGAACAGGACGAGTTTCGCCTGTTCGCCCTGGGCCTCAAGGTCAACCACCGCTACGGCGGCAATGCCAGCGAACTGCTGGAAAACCTGATCAAGATGATTCGCGAGCGCGAACAGGCCTCCCGTCAACTCAAGGCCATGACCGGCGAAACCCGCATGACCGCCTATGTGCTGGGCGGGCTGCCGATCCTGATGGTGGGTTACTTCATCATGGTCAATCCGGGCTACCTGATGACCATGTGGAATGACGACACCGGGCGCCACATGTTGCTGGCTGCCACCGCGATGGACCTGACGGGCACGTTCGCCATGTGGCGCATGTTGAGGAGTGTCTGAGATGGTGCTTCTGGTGGGTGCCCTGTTGTTTCTCGCGGCGCTGGTCCTGCTGGGCGGCCAGTTGCTGGAGCATCGGCGTCGCGAACGCCGGGTGACGGAACGCCTGCAAGGGCGCATCACCAGCGAAGCCAGGCTCGGCTCGCTCATCCGGCTACTGGGCGCAAGCTCGCTGGCCCAGGGGTCGGTGAGTCTGGACACCGAAACGCAGATCCTGCTCAACCGCGTAGGCTGGCGCAAATCCAGCCAACGCTCGCTGTTTGCCGCGCTGCAGATCGGCGTGCCGTTTGTAGTGATGGCCTTGACCCTGCTTGGCCAGGAACTGCTGTTCCCCGAGGTGGACCCTGTGTGGATCGCCCCGCTGCTGGCCCTGGGCGTCGGCTACCTGCTGCCCAAGCGCGTGCTGGCCGCCGCCGCCAGATACCGCCAGCAGCGCATCGCCAGGGAAATCTCCACGTTTATCCCGCTGCTGCGCATCCTGTTCGAATCGGGCATGGCGATTGAACAATCGTTGCGCGTGCTGGGCAGCGAGGCGCAACGCTTGCTGCCGGACCTTACCCACGAGTTGCGCCTGATCCTGGCGCGGGTCGATTCCGGCCTGGAACTGGGCGAGGAGCTGGGCAAGACCGCGCACTTGCTGGAAGTCGACGAGTTCACCGACACCTGCGTCATCCTCCAGCAGTTGATCACCCAGGGCGGCGGCGCAATGAAGTCCCTGCTGGCGCTCAAGCAATTGCTCGACGACCGGCGCCTGACCAACCTGCAGGAATTCATCTCGAAGATGTCGGCGAAGATGTCCGTGGTGATGATGGTGTTTCTGTTTCCGGCATTGTTGATTGTCCTCGGCGGCCCGGCCTTTATCGGCATCGCCCGAGCCCTGGTCCATTTTTAAGGAGCGCCCGATGAAACCACTGATTACCGCCATGGCCCTGCTGCTGCTCGGCGGTTGCGCCAGCAACGGGCAGACGCCCTGGGCCTCCTTCACGTCGCCCGGCAGTTGTGCCAAGCCCAGTTCGGAACAGGACCTGGCGCTGAACCTGGCCGATGACATGGCCAACGAAGACAAGCTCCACGCCAGCCTGGCCAACCTGCAAAGCCTGCCCGATACGCTGCCCCAGGTGCGCCAGCGCAAGGCCCGTGCCTATCGCTTGCTGGGACGCAGCGAGGCCGAGCCGTTGTACCGCAGCCTGATCGGCACCTGCATGGCCGCCGAGGGTGAACACGGGCTGGGGCAACTGGCGGTGGCACGGGGCGACAACGCCCAGGCGCTGGTCCATCTGCAAAATGCTGCGCGGCTGGCGCCCACCGACGAGAAGATCCGCAATGACCTGGGTGTGGTCTACCTCAACCAATCGCGCCTGGAAGAAGCGCGCTTTGAATTCCTGACGGCCATCGAACTCAAGCAGAGCGACCCTCTGGCCGCCGTCAACCTGGTGACGTTGCTGATCTATCAGGACGACTGGGGACAAGCGGCCAAAGTGGTCAGCCAACTGGGCCTGAGCCCCGCGCAAGTTACCGAAGCCCAGGCGCGCGCGGCCAAACTCAAGCGCAGCCCTGCACGCAAAGTCGCGGCCGTCGCCGATGCCCTGCCCGTGACGATCAAGTAAGGAGTCGAGTATGAAAACCCATTTACTGGTGTGCCTGAGCCTGCTGCCGCTGGCCGCGGCGGCCATTGAGCCGGGGCCTTCGTCCCCACAGCAGGCTGAAACGGAAAATTGGCTGGCGCTGCAGGTCAATGGCCTCGTCGCGTCGCCTACCCCACAAACAACCACACCGGCGGAACGCGAACAGGCCCTGCAACGCTGGCTGGACAGCAACAAGCATCCGATCCCGGAATACTTCGAGTCGAAATCCAGCTCGTCCGGCGGTGGCGCCAGTAAATGAAGTGATGAGCGTCAGTGCGCCGTGACCCGCTGACGCATGACCGAGTTGCTCGGCGACAGGGCCAGCGCCAGCTGGGTGCGGTTGTGCATATGGGTCAGGCGCAACACCTGCGACACATACAGCTTGACGGTGTTTTCGGTGATGCCGAGTTCGCAGGCAATCTGGTAGTTGGTCTGCCCCTTGCCCACCAGACGGGCAACGTCGAGCTGACGCGGTGAGAGCTGATTGAAGATGGCCGGGATTTCCACCGTCGCAGGCTCTTCGCCGACCGGCTCGGCCGCGTCCGCCACGTTCGGGCTGCGACGCACCTTGTCGAGATCCTGATACAGATCGTTGATGGATTCGGAAAGGTATTGCAGCTTCAGGTTCAGTTGCCCCAGGTGCAATTCCTTCTGACGCTCCTCCAATGCGGCTTCCTGGCGCTGCAGGCCTTCGAGCAGTTCTTCGAGGTCGATCGGCTTCTGGTAGTAGTCCGAGATGCCGGCGCGCAGGGCCTTGATCACGTCCTGTTTGTCGGCACGCCCGGTGAGCATGATCGCCTCGAATGCACGATGCTTGCCTGCGATGTTCTGCATGGCCTGGACCAGTTCGATCCCATCCATGTCCGGCATGTGCAGGTCGCACAATACCAGGCCAATCTCCGTGTCTTCAGTGAAGCGCTGCAAGGCATGGCGGCTGGATTCGCAAGGGACGCAGCGATAGCCGCTATTTTCGATAAATTCACAAAGCTCCTCGACGATCAGTGGCTGATCGTCGACCACGAGCACTTTTACAGCCGAAGCGAGCTTGTTCACACGTTACTCCATGCCTGGCAAGCCAAATGATTGACCTATCCCTTTCGACGCAGAATGTGAATCATCTGCTCAATAAACCTAGCCCTACTTTCCGACTATGTACATAGCGATAGAGGCCTTGTGCGACTAGTGGATCCAAAACCAATACAGTGCAAAACCTGTCAATACAAACGGTGCGAAAGGCTGCTTTCTTGACGTGGGCCTCGTCGCTGTTTCACGGCGCACGCCAAGCCCTTGATGCACAAGCGACCAGGCCGCGAGCAGCGCCGCGGCAAGAATGAGCGACCAAAGCAAATGATTCACCGTGGTGGCCAACCCCAGCGCCGCGAGCAGCTTCACGTCCCCCGCGCCGAAACGGCCCAGCGCGTATCCCGGCAAGGTCAACAGCAAGGCCAGCGCCAGCGCCCACGCGCCCTCGCCCGCCGGCGCGCCCAGCCAGGTGCAGCCCGTCCACAACAAATAAAGCAGGGCCAGCAGCGCCGCGCCGAGGGTCAGCCCGTTGGCGATATGCCGCTGGCGAAAATCCTGCACGGCACAGACACTCAGCCAAAGCAGCAACACCGCGCCATGGATCACGTAAAAAACATCCCTTTTTGCTGAATGATTCTATGCTGATATCAAGTAGTAGCCGTCAGGGTAGACGCAGTCATGAAAACCAGCCTCCCTAGAACGCAAAAAGGTGCTGCGGCGATTGAGTTCGCCTTGGTCTTCGGGATCTTTTTTGCGGTGTTCTATGGATTGATCAGCTACAGCCTGCCGCTGTTATTGATGCAATCTTTCAATCAGGCGGCAGCCGAAGCGGTGCGCCAGGCTATGGCGGTCGATCCAGTGGCTGCCGGCACCGCGTATGGCACACAGGTCACCCAACGCGCCAAAGACACGGTCGTCAGCCAATTGAGCTGGATCCCCGCCAGTTTCAACTTCCAGAGCGGCTACATCAGTTCAACCTACGTCGGCACCACCCTGACCGTGGCGATCAGCTACCCCACCACTAATCTGTACTCCGTGTTCCCGGCGCTGGTGATACCCGGCGTGGGCACCGTCCCCAGCCTGCCGGCCAGCCTCTACGCGCGTTCGAGTCTGCAACTTTGACGGCGGGGGACAACCTCTTCGGGCGCCTGTTGGGCCGCACCGACGCGCTGGCCCGCGAAATTACGGCCATGCCCGCAACCGGGCTGCACCTGCACCTGGATCAGCAGGGTCATGTCCTGCACATCGGCGGCACCCTGCGCTCCCAACTCGCCGCACCCGCCGCCAGCGAGCACAAGCCACTGCTGCGTGAGCTGCTGTGCGCGGCCAGTGTCCTCAGTGTCGAGGGCAGCCCCGCTGACTGGCAATACCAGAGCCTGGACCTGGATTTCCAGGCAAGCGCCGGCAAAATCCTGCATCTGCGCGGCTGGATCGAGCCCGACGGCGACGGCTGGAACCTGCACCTGATGGACGTCAGCGACTTGCTCGCCGAGCACCAACAGGCCGGCGACCGCGAGGAGAATCATCAGCTCGCCAGCCGCATGAGCGAGCAGTTGCGCGTGTGCAGCCTGAGCCGTATGCCGGAAGTGCTCAACGAACAACTGCGCAGCCTGTCGCAGCACTGGCACATTCCCTGTGTCGCGTTGGCGCTGCTGGATGATGAAACCCAGGGTTGGCGGGTCTACAGCCAATACGCCGGTCACGACGCGCCGACCTTGTGGCAGACCGACCAGCCCCTGGGCACCAGCCTCGACAGTGTCAATGGCAACGTCCCCTTGAGCCTGCCCAATGGCCGCAGCGACAACCCCCGGCTGCACAGCGTCTTCGGTGATGCCGACGGTTTTCTGGTGCCCTACCGCGATGGCCAGGGCGTTGCCGCGTGGCTGCTGTGCGGTTTTTATGATGGGCAGGCGCATATCAGCAACACCGAATGGCTGCACCTGTGCGCCGCCCTCGCCGCGCCGCTGCTGAGCCGTCTGCGCGAGCAGCGTTACCATCAACAGCTGGAGCGCGTAGAAGCCTTGCAAGGCCTGCTCGGCACCGGCTGGTGGGAGTTGCTGCCGGCCACCCGCGAAATCCAGCTCGCCCCGCAGTTGTTACGCAGTCTGGGCCAGGAAGATGACGCCAGGCGCCAGCCACAGGCAGCCTGGCTCGAATTGATCCACCCCGCCGACCGCCAGGAACTCGACAGCCGCCTGCACGATCTGCAAGTCCTGGGCAAACCGCTGCTCGCCAGCGTGCGCCTGCAACGCAGCGACGCCGACGGCCACCCGCTGTGGTACCGCGTGCAGGGCCAGGTGCTGGGGCTGGGCGACAGCCAGCGCTGGATCGGCGTGATGCTCGACATCAGCGATATCAAGAACCAGCAACTGCAAGCCGCCGCCGCCCACGCACGTCTGGATAACCTGATCGCCAGCTCTCCGGCCGTCATCTATGTACAGCGTTATGTCAGCGGCGCGCTGCACCCGGCGTTCTTCAGCGACAGCCTGCTGCCGCTGCTGGGCTGGACCCTCGACGACTGCAATCACGACAACCTGCTGTCGTTGATCCACCCCGACGACCGCGATGTCTATTTCGAACGCACCCGCCAACTGCTGCGCGAAGGCACCGTGCGCAGCCGCTATCGCGTACGCGACAAACAGGACCACTACCACTGGCTGCTCGACGAAGCCAAGTTGCTGCGCGATGACCTCGGCCTGCCGGTAGAAGCCGTCGGCCTGTGGCTGGACGTAACCGAAGCGACCCTGGCCGCCGAGCACGTCAAGCAGAGCGAAGAGCGCTACCGCATCCTGGTGGAAGATTCGCCGGCGATGATCTGCCGCTACCTTCCGGACCTGACCCTGACCTTCGGCAACACGCCGCTGGCCAACTACCTGGAATGCCCGCCGACGCAACTGCCGGGGGTGAACCTGGGCCATTGGCTGTCGGACGAACAGCGCCAGGCCTTTGTGCAACGCATCCGCCAACTGACGCCGGAGTTCCCGGTGAGCACCGCCGAAATCAGCCTGGAACTGCCCGGCCGCGAGCACGCCTGGTGGGTGTGGTCTGACCGTGGAGTCTTCGACGCAAACGGCACACTGGTGGAAGTCCAGGCCGTGGGCCGCGATAACACCGAAGTGCGCCGCTCCCAGCAACAACTGACCCAAAGCGCGAAAATGGCCACCCTCGGCGAAATGGCCACCGGGCTGGCCCACGAGATCAATCAACCGTTGAACGTCATGCGCATGGCCATCGTCAACGTGCTCAAGCGCCTGAGCAGCGGCGACGCGTCGGTCGACTACCTCACCGAAAAACTCCAGCGCATCGACGCCCAGGTGCAGCGTGCGGCGCGGGTGGTTGACCATATGCGCGTGTTCGGCCGCCGCTCGGAAATCGAGCAGCAACCGTTTGATCCTGCACAAGCAGTCGAAGGTGCGTTGTCGTTGCTCAGCGAAGGGGTGAAAGGCAAAGGCCTCGATCTGCGGGTGATACCGGCGGACTTCGTCGTGCAGGTCAATGGCTACGTCGATCAGCTCGAACAAGTGCTGATCAACCTGGTGGTCAACGCCCGCGATGCGCTGCTCGGCCAGCGCGAGAAAAATCCGCAGTTGCAGCCGTGGATTGCGCTGCACAGCGAGCATGACAGTCGTCATGTGCGCATCTGGGTGGAAGACAACGCCGGTGGCATTGACCTGCGCCTGATGGAGCGGATTTTCGAGCCGTTCTTCACCACCAAGCCGATTGGCGTGGGCACCGGGCTGGGGCTGTCGGTGAGCTACGGGATTGTCGAAAACATGGGCGGACGCCTGAGCGTCAGCAATGGTGCCGACGGTGCGCGGTTTTGCGTGGAGTTGCCCATCCTTCAGATCACCAGATAGGCGCGGCCCATGTGGCAGGTCAGGTTGGCGCCGACTTCGGCGTTGCCCAGGTTAATCCCCAGCGCCGCCAGCAGCGTGTTGACGATGGGATCGAGGATCGGCGCCAGCACGGTTTGGATCAGTCCAACCACGGAGCTGACGATCGACGCCAGTGCCGTCGTCACTGTGGCGGTGGGGTTGTTCGTCGAACTGCCGGTGGGCGGCACGTAAGTGACCTGCAAGCCGCTCAAGGTGGTGCCGAGGCTGGTGACGATATTGGCGGTGCCGGGCGCGTTTTTATAGGTGGGCGTCGCGTTCATCTCCGCCACCGGCAGAAACACCATGGGGCTGGTCTGCGCCGCCACCGTGGTCAGGGCGCGCAGGTTCAAGCCGCCGCCGACTCCGGCGGTACGCGGCCCGCAGATCAAGGTCAGCAGGCAGTATTTCTCGCCAAAATCGATCAGCCGGATCGGTTGCACAGTCACCGCAGCCGACGACGAAAACGCCGACGCAGCGTCCACATAACCGACACCCAAGGTGGCAAGGGACGTGGTGGCCTGCACGGTCAGCGACTTGGTCGCCGGTGTGGCGCAACTGTAGTCGGTGACGTGGCTCTCGGCGCTGGCCGCTTCGATGTAGATCGACAACGTTTCCGTGATGTCCACATCCGCCACATTGCAGCCGACGGCACACAAGATACCGCCCACCACAGCGGGCAGGTTCAGGTTGAGCAGGCCGCCGACCACCTTCGATACCGGGGTCGTCAAGCCCGCCAAGATGGACGAGACGCCGGATACCACACTAAGAATCGGCGCCTGCACCATCACCAGGGTTCGCACTTGCGCGGTGCGCACGAAAATCTGGTCGGTTGGCGGGCTTTTCAACAGCCCGGCCTTGGCCAACGCGGGGTTGCCTATCGCCGACAGTTGCGGCGACTCAATCACCTTGGTCTGGATCGACACATTGCCCACCAGCGGAATACTCACCTGGGTCGCCGCGCTCACCGCACTTTTGCTGCTGGACAACTGCGCTACCGCTTCCAATAGCTGAAACAGTTGCACATTGGTATTCAGCGCGGCGGCCGGGGTTCCGGTGGCGACCTTCAACAAGTCGCCTACTTTCAACAGTTGGGTATTGGGGGCAATGGCCTTCACGGAGATCACATCGTTGATCACCGCCGTGGCGACCGCGCCATTTTTTTGCAGCACCTTCACGGTGGCATCGATCAGTTGGCTGGCGGACACGGCGGTGTTGAGCAATGCATCGTAGTCGCCAGCGGTTACGGTCAATTGCACCGCCAGTTGGTCAAGGAAGCCGAGCAGGTTGACGTTGGTCTGCAACAACCCATTCCAACCGGCTGCCGTAATCGACAGGCTGCCGCCGAGCAGATTGCCGAACACCAGGTTGAGCAGCGGGGACTTGGTGGAATCGACCGTTGCCAGGCTGCTGCGAATCGTCAGTTGTGCGACCGGCGGTGCAAACGCGGCCACGGCGGTGGCGGTCAGCACTGTTTGCGTGGACATCGGCGTGCCGCTGAACATGTTCCAGATACCGCCGGCGATGCTGGTCATCACGCTGTTAGTCGCCACCACGCGGATTGCGTCGTTCTTGCTGGCATCGACGGTATAGACGCGGATATTGCTGGCGTTGGTCGCCAGTGTGCCGCAGGTCACGGCCAGGCCCCGGGTGGTGTCGCCGGCGACCACGGTGAAACCGTTACGGGTAGCGTTCTGCACGGCGAAGTCATTGGCGGTGGAGGTTGGCGTGCACACGCCGCTACGCCCCGCCGCTTCCAGGGCGGCGCTGTCGGCGATGGACTGCAATTTGCGCTTTTCCAGGTACAGGCGACCGCTGTCCACTGCCAGCAGCATGAAAACCATGGCCACGGCCAGGGTCCCCGCCGCCATCAAGCCAATCGCACCACGCTGTCTGAAACCAGGTCGGGGAGACATCAAGGCACTCCTTAGCGCTTACTCTCCGTAGGTGCTGTGGAGTGTAGACAAGGCTTGGGATGTGCGTTGGCCAGTGGCCACAAATTGCGGTTCGGGTTGATCCAGTGGCGGGGCCAGGTCAGTGCGGCGGGTAGCTGGAAAGGATGCGCGTCACCGTCGTGCGGATCGCGTTATCACGGTCCTGCGGGTTGGGTGTGCTGCTCATCATCTGTTCATCACTGCCGCGCCACACCAGTTTGCCGTCCTTGCCATCGAGCAGGTCGATCTGGATGGTCGCCACCTTGTAGGTGATGTTGCGCGTTTCGTTGTACATCGGCGCGCCCCAGTAGCCATTCCACGGGCCGCCCCACGCGCCGCCGTAGTTGGTGGTGACTTGTTGCTGGCGGTCCTCGACGATGAGGTAGGCCTGCACGGTCAGGTCGGCCTTGGTACCGGCTGCGGCGGGGCGCAGGCCGCGTTGGTCGAGTTGCTCGCCCACGGCTTGGCGGATGCGTTGTTCGGTGAGGTCGCTCTTGATCCGTGGATCATCGGGACGGTATTGCAGGGCCGGGTCTTTCCAGGCCCAGTTGCGGTAGGCGCCGAAGTCTCGGCTGGCGTCAAAGTCGTGGTTGACCTGGCTGGTCTGGCAACCGCCCAGCAGCACGACAAAAGCGAGCGTAGCGATGCGACGAAACATGATTTTTCTCCAAAGAGCGAACGGCGCTTGAAATGAGAATAGCGGTTAACGGGGCGGGTAGGCGCTCATGGCCTTTTGCACGGCCTGGCGCAAGGCATCGGCGCGTTCGCCGAGGCTGCCCTGGCTGGCAGTTTCGGCGCTGGTGCTCCACACGGGCTGACCGCTGCGGGCGTCAAACAGGTTGACCCGCACCACGGCTACCGTCACCTCGTAAGTGCGCACGATCGGCGCCGAGTTGTACATCCCGTAGCCATTGCCGTAGCGGTTGTAGCCGCCGTAACCGTAGCCGTAGTCATCCTGGACTTGCTTGAGACGCTTCTCCAGGCGCACGTCCGCGCTGACCAGCACGTCGGGCGCCCGGTTGTCGTGCAAGGGCCGCAGACCGCGTTGGTCGAGGGCGCCGCTGACGGCTTCGGCAATTTGCGCCGAATCCGCCCAGGCCGAGCCCGCCGGCAGTTGGCCGTTGCGCCACGCCCAATTACGGTAGGCGCCGTAGTCGCGCACCGGCGCAGGATACGCACTGGCATCAAAGGTGGTGGCTGCCTGGGCCGGCGCCGGTGGCAGGGGCGCAGACGCGGCCACATAAGGGTTGGGGCTGGAACACGCGCCCAGCCCGAGGGATAACAGGATCAAACAGAGACGACGCATTTCGACCTCCGCAGACTGGGCCGCTTAAACCGGACGGCAGATCCAGTGCAAATAACGCCCAAGTCCGGCAAAGCTTGGGTGACGACGGTGAGCGAGTTCCATCTCTACAAGGTCCTGTAAGTTCACGCGGGCCTGGAATTCCACCGGCATATAGTCGTGGAAAACGCGCACGCCACTTTGGCTTTCGACCTGCCACAGCCCGTCGAGTTGCGCCGCCAATTCGCGCGGGTCGAGAGGCTGTTGCGGGGTCAGGCTCTGCTTTTCGCCGGCCATGTCGTTCTTGCGCATTTTGCGGAAGTGGCCTTTGAGCAGGTTGCGATAGATCAGCGCATCACGGTTGTAGAACGCCAGGGACAGCCAGCCACCCGGCACGGTCAGTTGGTGCAGCACCGGCAGGATTGCATGGGGTTCGGCCAGCCATTCCAGCACCGCGTGGCACAGCACCAGGTCGTAAGGTTCGGTGAGCTGGCCGAGCAGGTCTTGCCAGGGCGCATGGATAACGGTCGCCGTCTGCCCGGCCTCGGCGAAGCGCTGGCGCGCACCTTCAAGCATCGGCTCGGCGGGTTCGGCCAGGGTCACCTGGTGACCGCGCTCGGCAAGCCACAGCGACATATGCCCAAGCCCCGCGCCGATATCCAGCACGCGCAACGGGCGTGCCGGCAGGGCCTCAATCAAGTCGGCCTGAAGCACCGCCAGGCGAATCGCGCCTTTGGCACCGCCGTAGATTTTCTCGGCAAAGCGCGTGGCCAACTGGTCGAAATGACGGTCACTCATGGGTAAACCGCCGTTCGCTGTCAGCCAGTTTGGCGCGCACCACTTCGTTCATGTCCAGGCCCAGCTCACTGCACAGCAGCAGCAGGTACAGCACGATATCGCCGACTTCCTGCCCGGCGTGTGCGAGTTTGTCGGCGGGCAACTGGCGGGATTGGTCTTCGGTCAGCCATTGGAAAATCTCCACCAGCTCGGCCATTTCCACGCTGGCGGCCATGGCCAGGTTTTTCGGGCTGTGGAACTGCTTCCAGTCGTTGGTATCGCGGATGCGGTGCAGGCGTTCGGTGAGGTGTTCGAGGTTCATAGGGGGCTCCTGAAGGGGTATAGCTTCCGGGGGATGAGCCTTCAAGGCAAGTGAATCACTTGTGGTGACCTTCAGACTTGCCCCCGATGAAGCCCTAATCCACCACGCTGAATTCAAGCCTGGCCGTTTGACCGGCCTCATCCAACACACTGAGCTGATAGCGCCCCAACCGCTCGAAACTGGCATTGATGAATTCCTGATTGGCACTGTCCCCCAACGGCGCGCCATTGAGGAACCACCAACGCCGACCACTGCCGCCCAGGGCCGAGATTTTCAGGCGCAGGGTTTGTTGGCTGGCGGCGGGCAGGCGCAGTTGGTCGCCTTCACGCACGCCGACAATGGACAGCGGCGAAGACGCGGCCAGCGCCGGTGGCGGGCAATCCGGATCGGCGGCCGGGATGCGTGCTTCGCGGCGTTCGGCCCTTGGCAGCCAAGGTTCCAGCGGCGCGGGCCACAGGGCAATATTGCGGGCGACGGCACCAGGGCAATGCGCGTCAACCCGCAGGCCCTTGGCGTTGACCCAGATACTTTCCATCAAGCCCACACTCAGTGGTTGGTCCAACGCCTGCAAGGTCGGCGGCGTGGTGTTGTCCAGGGTCCAGGCGAAGCGTTGGCGCCGACAATTCGGATCGCTGCGGCTCATCGGCTGGCCCAGGGGCCAACAGATCGCCGCCACGCCGACATTGGCCGGCACCGGTAAAACCGGCGCGCTGATGCCGCGCTGGCTGTCGCGGTTGGTCAACACGTCATGCACCTGCAACATCAGTGGTGCCGCCGACGCCAAGCCGAACTGGCCCGGCACGGGCGTGCCGTCCGGTCGGCCGATCCACACGCCGATCAGATAGCGCGGCCCTACGCCAATCGCCCAGGCATCGCGAAAGCCGTAGCTGGTGCCGGTTTTCCAGGCAAGCACCGGGCGCTGCACCAGCTCGGCACGCGGGTCGCGATCCGGCCGCGCTTGCCCACTGAGGATGCGCCGCACAATCCAGGCAGAACCCGGCGACAGCATTGGCCGTTCTCTCAACGTGTCGTCAGGCTGTAATCGGATGGACGCGCTTTTACCGCCTCGGGCGAAGGCACTGTAACCGCCCACCAAGTCTTCCAGACGGCTGCCCGCGCCGCCGAGGATCAGCGCCAGGTTCGGCTCGGCCAATGCAGGCAATGCCGGGGGCACACCGCCGATGCGCATCTCGGCGGCAAATCGCTTGGGCCCGTAGGCTTCCAGCAACTGCACCGCCGGCAGGTTCAGGGAGCTGGATAACGCAGTACTCGCCGGCACCGCGCCGGTAAACCCCATGGAGAAATTGCCCGGCCGGTAATCACCGTACCGCCGAGGCACGTCCTGCAGCAGCGACTCGGAGTGAATCAGCCCCTCATCCAGGGCCATGCCATACAGGAAGGGTTTCAAGGTCGAGCCTGGCGAGCGCAACGCGCTGATCATGTCCACATGGCCAAAGCGCCTGGCGTCGTTGATGTCCACCGAGCCCAGATACGCCCGCACGGCCATGGTTTCCTCTTCCACCACCAGGATCGCGGCCGAGGTGTGCTCCGGCAACCGTGCGCGCCAGCCCAGCAACAGGTCTTCGAGGCGGCGTTGCAGGGTGGCATCCACGGTGGTGCGGATCAGCGGCGGGCTGTCGGGGCGATTCAGGCGGCGGGCGAGCAAGGGGGCCAGGCTCGGTTCCAGGCGCGGGGCAAGCAGCAGCGGTTCTTCAAGGGCTTCGTCGACCGCCGATTGCGGCCACACCTTAAACTCGGCGAGGCGGCGCAAGACCTTGTCCCGAGCCTGCTGGGCGCGCTGCGGATGGCGGTCCGGACGCAAGCGGCTAGGCGCCTGGGGCAACACGGCAAGCAAGGCCGCTTCGGCATGGGTCAATTGCGCCGGGGATTTGCCCAGGTACGCCCAACTGGCCGCAGCCACGCCCTGCAACGTGCCGCCAAACGGGGCGCGGTTCAGGTAGAGGTTAAGGATTTGTTCCTTGGACAGGTGCCATTCCAACTGCGCCGTGCGCCACAGCTGGCGCAACTTACCGTGAAAGGTGCGTGAATGCGGGTCGAGCAAACGGGCGACCTGCATCGACAAGGTGCTGCCACCCGACACCACCCGAGCGCCGGTCAGGTTCTGCCAGGTCGCACGCGCCAACGCCAGCGGGTTTACGCCTGGATGCTGGTAGAACCAGCGGTCTTCGTAGGTGAGCACGGCGTCCAGGTAATACGGCGAGACGTCGCTGGTTTGCACCGGGTAGCGCCACACCCCATTAGCATCGGCAAACCGCCACAACGGCGTGCCATCCTCGGCCAGCACCACCCGCGCCAGGTCATCCTTGGGCAGGGGCAGCGGCCAGATACGGTCGGCCAGCCACAGCAGGGCAATCACCAACAGGAGGGTCGCCAGGGTCCAGCGGGCAACTAAACGCAAATTCAAACGGGCAAACCTCTATGCTGGTAGGGAACTAGCCTGTTGCATTGACAACCAAAGGCACAGACACGCCCACCTCTTATCAGGACACGCACATGCAGGTAGAAAGCTTTTTCGAGTGGTTGGGCCAGGCGCTCGGTTCCATCATCCGGTTTATCGTCGACGGCCTCAGTGGCTTGTTCGGTGCGCTGACCCATGCCGGCGCAAACTTTGTCGAAGGGTTGTCCCGTACGCTGGGCATGGACACGTCGATTATCAGCATCATCACCCTGATCATCGGCCTTATGTTGCTCTACTCGGCCGTCCGCGCATTTATGCGGGCGTCGATCATCATGGGGATTATCTGGTTGCTGCTGGGGCTGTGGCTGCTCAGCTGGGTCGTGCACTAATCCCCTGCGGGAGCGAGCAAGCCCGCTCCCACAAGGGTTCTTCAGCGGCCCTTGATGACCAGGTCCGCCGGGGTCTCCCCCACTGCCTGCCAGTTCGGCCGATACATCGACTCCACCTGGGGCGGCGGCACACGGTAGGTGCCCGGCGTCACTGCACGCGCCAGGTACAGCAGGTGCGTCGTGCCATCGCCGTCCAGGTTGATCGCCGCCACATAGCGGTCATCGCGGAACTCCTGATGCTTGAGCGCCGCGTTCTGCATCGACTCGCGCCACTCCTTCACTTGGCTGCTGGCGTTTTCCAGGCTGGCGGCACTTTGCGCCAGGTTCTGGTTTTCCAGCTCCAGGCCAGCGGGCAGGAGGTCGACCACCAATGCATCCGGTACGCGCTGCTTGGCGTTCACCGCCAGGTGCACCAGCACCAGGTCGCCGCTGTTGAGGTTGCGCAGGTTCAGCGGCTGGCCGTTCATACCCAGGTATTCACGGCGGATGCTCAGGTTGTCGCCACCCGGTGCCGGGGGCACTTGCGGGTAACCCGAGATCGTCAGTTGCTGATACACCGGCGTGTCGCCCTGATTGGTCAGGCTCAGATCGCCTGACAGCAGCTTGCCTTCCAGGTCCAGCGTCGACTGTTGGTTGTTCAGCTCACGCTCACCGCCGCTGCCGTTGAGCAGGACCTTCCAGGCCGCCTCGGGCTGGGCGAACCCCAGGCGCCCGGCCAGGAACAGCGAATTGCGCTCCTGGGTCGACAGGTACGGGCTGGCCGCCAATTGGTCCGACAGGCTAAACAAACGCTCTTCGCGCTTGCCCTTGGCCAAGTCATTCTCTTCCAGCAACGCCAGGATCATCGCCTGGTCCCGCAGCGGGCTGCCGTAGTCAGCCAGCCAATCCTTGGCACTGCGCTGCGTCGCCAGGCCGGCTTGCAACGCCTGGTCCGCTCGCGGCTGATCGCCCATCTTTTGCAAGGCGATGGCCAACTGCACCAGTGGCAAGCCGGAGCGCGCATCGCTGCGTCGCTCGAAAATACTGCGCAGCGCCCCCAGTGGCGCCTGCTGACTGCGCGCCAGCACCATGCCGGCGTAGGCTTGCACGGCAAAGCGCGTGTGTTCGGCGTTGTCGCTGTAGTCGACTTCGATCAGGTTGCGCTCCTGCACATACCGCAGCAGGCGCTCGCTGGCCTTTTTCAGGGCCTCGGGCGGTACGGCGAAACCCTGGTCACGGGCGCGCAACAGGAAGTCGGTGACGTAGGCCGTCAGCCAATATTCTTCTTCGCCGTCGGCGCCCCACAAACCAAAGCTGCCGTTGTAGCGCTGCATGCCCAGCAGGCGTTCGATGCCCAACTCGATCTTGCGCTTACGCTCGGCATCCGGCTCGCCCTTGATGCTCAGGCGCTTGAGCAACGCATCGTCGGCATACAGGGATGGATAGAGGCCGCTGGCGGTCTGCTCCAGGCACCCATAGGGGTAGGCCTTGAGCGCGCTGATTTGCGCACCGAGGTTCAGGGGCGGACGGCTCGACAAACTCAACAGCGCCTGGCGCCCATAGGCATCGAATTGATCCATTGCGCCCTCGGGAAGTGCCCATGGCTGATCCTTGATCACGGCGCGGTAATGCTTGAGCAGCGCCGGGTACGCCGGACGCACGCCCAAGGTCCATTCACGGCTGAACGGCGGCAGGTTTTCACCCGGCAGATCCAGCCCGTTGACCGTCACCCTCACCTTGCCCTGGCCCAACCCGCCCCAGGCTTTCACCGGGATACGCAGGGTGGTGCGCTGGCCTTGTTTGAGTTCAACGGTTTGCGTGGCGGTGTTGACCAATTCCAACTGTCCCTCGGCGGTCAACTGCACATCGAGTTTCTGCGCCTTGCCCGACAGGTTGGACAGGTCCAGGGCCAGCGTCGTCTGGTCACCGCCGGCGAGGAAGCGCGGCGCCGACAGCTCGGCGATCAGCGGCGCGGCAATCACCGTCCTGGCTTCGGCCATGCCATAGCGCTCATCGCTCCAGGCCTGGGCCATCAGGCGCAGTTCGCCATTGAAGTCGGGAATATTGACGCTGACTTCGCCTTCGCCCTTGTCGTTCAAGGTCACCGGCGCGCTTTGCAGGGCGACGATGGTCACGCTGGTGTCCGGGCGCTTGCCGCCCTTGGCCAATGCCGCGTCGCCACCGAAGGCCAGGCTGGCCAGGCGGCCTTGCCCGGCTTCGATCAACTGGCCGTAGATGTCGAACTGGTCCACGCCATAGGCCTTGCGGCCGAACAGGCTGGAGTACGGGTCGGGCGTCGGGTATTCGGTGATGTTGAGGATGCCCACGTCCACCGCCGCCACCAGCACATGCACCTGTTTGGGCACGCTGCCATCGGCGTTTTTGGCGGCGATCTTCACCGTCAACGGTTGTTTGGGGCGCATTTTTTCCGGCGCGGTGAGCGTCACGCCCAGTTTGCGCTGGGTGCGATCCAGCGGCAGGTGCAGCAGGCCCACGGCGCGTTTGGGGGTGATATTGGCTTTGCGTTCGCCAGGGCGAATCACCAAGGCACTCACATACAGGTCATGGCGCGACCATTCAGGGTCGAGTTTTACGGCGAAACTTTTGCCCTCGGCCGGCACGTCGATTTCCTGCCACCACAACGGCCCTTCAGCGGATTCCACCAGCAGGTAGCCTTTACCGGCAGCGGGCGGCGTCACGGTGACAGTGGCGGTGTCGCCATCGCCATACGCCGGTTTATCCAGCGCCAGCTTGACCTGGTCGGGCCGCACGGCGCCGCCTTCGGTGTTGTCCTGTGCCTGGTAACCGGCCCAGAAACGCAGGCTGCTGACCAAACCGGTCTGCGGGTCTTCAACCTCGACACGGTACGGGCCCCACTCCACCTGGAAGCTGACCTTCGCGGTGTCGCCGGCCTTGATGTTCAGCGTCTGCTCATCAAGGTTGAGGAATTTCTCGTTGTAGTGGTAACTCCAGCCGTCGCTGTCGGAGTAGTTCCAGTAATAGTCGCGGCGCTCGCGCACCAGGCGCACCTTGAGGTTTTGCGCGGCGAGTTTCTGCCCGTCCTGGTTGGCCAGCAGCACTTCGAATTCCGCCGGGCCATCGCCGTTGGTTTCGGTGCCGTCAAACAGCCCGCGCAGGCCCGGCAATTGCTCGGCCGGCCAGATCGGTTGCACCAGGCGACGGGTGATCGGCCGTCCACCGGACTCTTGCAGGCTGGCCTGCACGATCAGTTGCAGCGGTGATTTGGCCTCGGCCCATTTGCTTTCCAGGGTCAGTTTTTCCTGGCCCTTGGCGTCGAGCACGCTTTCGTCCAGTTCGAAATCCTGGCTCAACTCCTCTTCAGTGACCGAGCCGAACTGATAACCGGGGAGCGACTTGACCGCCTCGCGCAGCGGCCGCACATACACCTGCCCACTGACGCGATTGCCGGAAGCCGGTGCGCCGTACAGGTAACGGCCGTTGACCTGGATAACCGGGTTGTCCGCCGGGCTCAGCGCCGTGTCGCTGCCCTTGAGTTCCAACGCCAGGCGCTCGGGCAGGAAGTCTTCGACAAGGAATTCATACAGCTGCGGTTTGCCGTCGCCCAGGTCGAACACCAGCTGCCAACGCCCGGTCGGCGCTTCGCCGGCCAGTTGCAGTTGGTATTGATAGAGGCCGGAGGCGTCGGCATCCCAGACAAATTTGCGGCTGACCTGTTCATCCGGGCGACGCACCTCGACACTTACCGGCTGCGGCTTGACGGCATTGCCGTCCTTGTCGCGCAACAGGGCGTTGAGCAGCACGGTTTCGCCGGGGCGATACAGGTCGCGTGGGCCGAATACAAAGAACTGCAACGGGTGCGAGGGTTGGCCGCCGATGTCGAATTCCGCCAGGTCCAGCGCGGCGCTGTCGAGGCGCAGCAGGCTGGTCTGTTCACCCTGTTTGGCCAGCAGCACCTGGGCTTTTTTCGGCAACGGCAACTCGGCGTGGCCGCCCTTCTCGGTCTTGCCTTTGCCCAGCACGCGGCCATCGGCGTCGAGCACTTCCAGGTCTACGCCATCCAGCGCCTTGCCGCCTTCCAGCGCCTGGGTAAACACATCCAGGCGATTGGCATAGCGGTGCACCGACAGGCCGATATCACTCAGGGTAAACAGCGTGGCCGGTTGCGAATAGTTGTAGGTGCCCGAGGCGCGCATCACCGCCAGGTACACACCCGGCTGCTGCAATTGCTTGAGGCCGGCAATCGGCAGCAGCAGGGTTTCACGGGTATTGCGCGCCGGATTGAGATCAAAACGGCCGCCGTAGACCAGATCGGCCAGCGGCAGCAGTTCACGGGATTCATAGCTTTGCAGGCTGGTATTGCGTCCCCACTGCGCCAGGAACGACGGCAGGGACTCGGGCTTGATGCGGAAGAATTCGACGTCGATCTTGTCAACGTTCAGCGCGATCACCGGCAGGCCCTCGGCGAGGCGCGTCGGCAGCAAGGTGCCACGGCTGGCAAAGCCGACGGTCGCTTGCAGGTCACGGGTTTCCAGGCGGGCGATGTACTCGGCGGCGAGCGTGCTGTCGTTGACCGCCTTCACCCCGGCGTCGACTGTCAGCACCAGTTTGCGCTGGGGTTCCAGGTGGCGCAGGCGCAGCTCCATCAGGTTATCGGAGAGTTCCCAGGCGCCATCGACCTTGCCGGACTTGCTGTCTACCAGGTGGAGTTTGTCGGCGAACTTCTGGTCGGGGTCCAGGGGAATGGAGAAACTCACCGACAAGGTGCTGGCCCCGTCCAGCTGCACTTCGGACACATCCACCACGCTCAACTCACGTCCGGCGTAGCGCTGCTTCAGCGCTGGCACATCCACAGCCGCCTTGGCCCGTATCGGCGCTGCCGCCACTGTCGGTGCGGGCGGTGCAGCCGGTTTATCGGAAGAATCGCAGGCGCTCAGCAGGGCCAGCGCGCAGGCCAGGAACAATCCTTTGTTAAGCATGGGGCACTCGTAGTGAGAGGGGACCGAGGGGTGAACTATATATCAGCGCCGGCAAAGCCGATGTGGCGCTGGTCACATTGACCGACGGAGGGTGGTTTGGTTCTGGATGAGGTTGAAGCCAAGCCAAATCCCACAGCCTATGAAGAATAAAATGTGGGAGGGGGCTTGCCCCCTCCCACATTGGTCCTGCGGTGCGACGGAGGGCCAGTTACAATGCCGCTCCCCAGAGGAGCCTGCATGTCCACCTTACTCACCGACTGGCGCCACCGGCCTACCCACCGCCGCGTCTGGGCCCTGGCCGCGCCGATGATCCTGTCGAATATCTCCGTGCCGCTGGTAGCACTGGTCGACAGCATGGTCATCGGCCACCTCCCCCACGCCCACCAACTGGGCGCGGTGGCCGTCGGTGCCAGCCTGTATACCTTCCTCGCCTGGGCCATGGGTTTCCTGCGCATGGGTTCCACCGGTTTCGCCGCCCAAGCCGCTGGGCGCAACGATGGTGCCGCACTGCGACAAATCCTGCTGCAAGGTCTGTTACTGGCGTTGGGGCTGGCGATGGTACTGGGAACCGTCGGCATTCCGCTGAGCCATCTGGCCCTTGAGTGGATGCAGCCCTCCGCCGAGCTGAACCAACTGACCCGCGATTTCTTCCACATCCGACTGTTCGGCCTCCCTGCCGCCCTGGCCACTTACGCGCTGGTCGGCTGGTTCCTCGGCACGCAGAACGCCCGTGCGCCGCTCGCGATCCTGCTGAGCACCAACCTGGTGAATATCGCGCTCAACCTGTGGTTCGTACTCGGCTTGGATTGGGGTGTCGTCGGCTCGGCGAGAGCCTCCGTAATCGCCGAATGGACCGGCGCCCTGCTAGGCCTGGCCCTGACGCAAAAAGCCCTGCGCGCCTACCCCGGCCATATCGCCTGGGCCGCGCTGAAAGTGTGGCAAAGCTGGCGCCCATTGCTGGCCGTGAACCGCGACATTTTTATCCGCAGCCTCGCCTTGCAGTCGGTGTTTTTCATGATCACGGTACAAGGCGCACGCCTGGGCGATGCCACCGTGGCCGCCAATGCCCTGCTGCTTAACGGCCTGCTGCTCACCGCTCATGCCTTGGACGGCCTGGCCCACGCAGTGGAAGCCCTGTGCGGTCACGCCATCGGTGCCCGTGATCGCCAGTCCCTTCGCCGTTCATTGGTGGTCGCAGGTGGCTGGTCACTGATTGCCAGCGTCGGTTTCGCGCTGCTGTTCACATTCGCCGGGCACCTGTTTATCGCCATGCAGACCGACATCCCCAGCGTGCGCGACACTGCTGATATCTACCTGCCCTATCTGGCCCTGCTACCCTTGATTGCGGTGTGGAGCTATTTGCTGGACGGCCTGTTTATCGGCGCCACCCGCGCGCGGGAGATGCGCAATGGAATGCTGCTGACGGTGTGGCTGGCACTGCCCTTCGCCTGGGCGTTGCAGGGCTTGGGCAATCACGGCCTTTGGATCACTTTCCTGCTGTTCATGGCACTGCGCAGCCTGACCCTGGGGGTCATCGCTTGGCGGCTCAAGCAGCGTGGCCACTGGTTCGGTACCCGTGCTGACTGACCACTGCCAGAACATCACAACAATACCCATTAACGGCACGGGTACAATTAACCAGGTCATCCAGAAATATAACCCTGGCAGGTGTTCGGTCGCTCAATGCACTGAATTCCATTAACCAAGCCAAGAGCAGATAGGTCTATCGGCCGGAGGTGGACTCGATAAACCCCGTCACCCTATCCAGCACCGGCGCCAACCAGCGCAAAGGCTTGGCGATAGACGCCACCAATGTCGCATGGCCGGTTCGGGTGAAATACAACACCTCAACCTGCGCACCCGCTTCCTGCAGTTTTTTCGCTAACCCTCCCGTGTTGCGGGTGGGGTTCACGAGCGTGTCATCGGTCGAGGCAATCAACAGGCTTGGCGGCGCGTCACGGCTGACGTGGTTGATCGGCTGCGATTCCGGCGGTGAGTCCGGAAAGAAGAACACCGGCTTCACGTCTGGGTTTTAAATCGGCAAGAAGTCATAAGGCCCGGCCAGGCCGATCCAGCCTTTGAAGATCGAGGGTGCCAAGCCCACTGCATTGAGCCAACGCCCATCCAGCGCCAGCATCGAGGCGTTATAAGCGCCGGAGCTATGGCCCATCACGTAAAGCTGCTTGGGATCGGCGCCGTATTCAGCGCCATGGTGATAAGTCCAGGCCACCGCTTTGGCGCCGTCCTGGAGAAAGGCGGGGTAACGCACTTGCGGGTAGAGCCGGTAGTCTGCGATCACCACCACCATGCCCCGTGAAGCCATTTGCTCGACATCGTTCAGCCCCCCACACAACCTCAGGAATGGCAGCGTTCCAACTGTGGGAGGGGGCATCGCACCGCACCTCCCACAGTTGGATTTGTGTCAGCTCAGCTTACGAGGACAGGTACGAGGAGCGCGTCAGGCCCAGGCGCAAGGCGTCCAGGAACTGGGTGCGTTCCGACGCCGAGATCTTCGCGCTCGCACACTTGTCGCGGTAGTGCGTCATCAACTCCTCCGGCGACAGGTGCACATAGCGCAGCATGTCTTCGATGGTGTCGTGGGTCTCGATCCCGGCGCTGTACACCGAACCGTCTTCACGCTGGTAGATGTTCACCGAGTCGGTGTCGCCGAACAGGTTGTGCATGTCACCGAGGATTTCCTGGTAAGCCCCCACCAGGAAGATGCCCAGCAGGTAATCTTCACCTTCGTTCAGGGCGTGTACCGGCAGGCTGGTCTCGATGCTCTGCTCGTCGACGTATTGCTTGATCTTGCCGTCGGAGTCGCAGGTCAGGTCTTGCAGCACGGCGCGGCGCAGCGGCTCTTCGTCGAGGCGGTGCAGCGGCAGGATCGGCAATACCTGGCCGATGGCCCAGGTGTCCGGCAGGCTCTGGAATACCGAGAAGTTGCAGATGTACTTGTCGGCCAGCTTGTCGTTGAGCTCGTCCAGCACCTGGCG
>Ga0308161_1001070_pt1 | contig 35507 bp, 35 predicted proteins | sample PhyFR2_FD_201034 | JGI IMG/M metagenome (GOLD analysis project Ga0308161, IMG submission 201034) | Phyllosphere microbial communities from UC Gill Tract Community Farm, Albany, California, United States - DLSLF.R2 | ecosystem: Host-associated > Plants > Phyllosphere > Unclassified | place: USA...
GGGCGAGCAGTTCCTCGGAACCGTCGTCAAGATCGCGACCTTCGGCGCGTTCGTCTCGCTGCTCCCCGGCAAGGACGGCCTGCTGCACGTCAGCGAGGTTCGCAAGCTCGCCGGCGGCAAGCGCGTCGAGAACGTCGAGGACGTCCTCTCGGTCGGTCGCAAGATCCTCGTGCGCATTACGAAGATCGACGACCGCGGCAAGCTCTCGCTCGAGCCCGTGCTCGACGAGGACGCCGCGACGCCCGAGGCTGCTGACACGCAGAGCTCGGCCGCCGCGAGCGAGGGCCCCGAGGCTCCCGCCGAAGGCTGATCCTCTCCTCTGACGGATGCCCGTCCCGCCTCGCGCGGGGCGGGCATCCGCGCGTTCGGCGGCCAAGCGTTATGCAATGTTTATCGGCGCGGCGGGTGAATCAGCGGTCGGTTCCGGGCGAGGCTTTACCCTCGAAGTACGCGTCGGGGGGCGTGGACGTCGGTCTCACCAGGCGATCCCCCGGCGTAACGAGGGGGATCCCATCATGAGCGGCTCGGGCGTAGAGAACGTCCCCTCCGCGCGCCTTCGGCGCGACCGGCCGCCGCACCCCTCCGCTCCGGTCACCCTGCAGGGGCCGGGTCTCGGCTCGCACGTGCGGGTTCCGCTGGGCGAGACCGGTTTCGACGTGTTCCCCCTGTTCCTGGGTGGCGGCGAGTTCGGCTGGAACGTCGACGCGAAAGCCAGTCACGACATCCTCGATGCGTATGCCGAACTCGGCGGAAACGCCCTGCACACCGCCGACAGCTACGCCGCCGGCCGCAGCGAGTTCATCATCGGCGAATGGATGCGGACGCGCCGCGTCCGTGACGACGTCGTGCTCACCGTCCGCGTGGGGCGTCACCCCGACAATCCGGGCCTCGACTCGGTCAACCTCGTGCGGGCCGTGGAGGCGTCGCTGCAGCGGCTCGGCACCGACCGCATCGATGTCCTCTCGCTCGACGCGGCCCGCGGCGATGCGGCCGTCCTGGAAGACACCCTCGCCACCAGCGAGTGGCTCGTCGAATCGGGCAAGGTCCGCGCGATCGGCGCCCACGGTTACACCGCCGCTCAGTTGGTCGAGGCGCGGATCCTCTCGTCCGCGGGATACCCGCGCATCACCGTTCTCGACGTGCCCTACAACGTCCTGCGTCGTGACGAGTTCGACGGCGACCTGCGCCTGATCGCCGCCGCACAGGGGATCGCCGTCACGCCTTCGCATCCTCTCGCGCACGGCTTCCTCGCGGGCGAGACGCGCACGCGCGACCAGCGGTCCCGGTCGGTCCGCGGTTCTCAGCTGGCGATGCACCTCAACCGCCGCGGATCGAAGGTCCTTCGGGCTCTGGATGCCGTGGGCACCGAGCTGGGGATTCCGGATGCCGCCGTGGCCGTCGCCTGGCTGCTCGCGCAGAAGATCGTGGCGGCCCCGATCGTGAACGCCTTCGCGCCACGCCACGTCGTGGAGTGCATGCGAGCCGTCGGCGTGCGCCTCAGCCGCGCCCACCTCTCCGACATCGCCCGCGCCGCCGAGTGACACCTCTCCCTCACGGGGTGTGACGTAGGGTGGAGAGGGTGCGGCGGGGGGCCGCAGGACTGACGACGAGGTGAGCTGACGTGACGCACTACATCTACCTGGTGCGCCATGGCGAGCATCAGGATGCCGAGCACGGTCTCACCGACGGACCCCTTTCTCCCCGGGGTCAGCGTCAAGCGGCCCTGATCGCCGACCGCCTGTCCGGACTCCCTCTGGATGCCGTGTGGCACTCGCCCCTGGAGCGTGCGGCGCAGACCGCGAACGCCGTCGCCGAGCGCCTGCCCTCGGTGTCGCCCGAGCCGTCCGCCCTGTTGTTCGACTGCGTGCCCACGGGAATGACCCCCGAGACCCCGGCCGCCTATGAGCCGTTCTTCGGTTCGGTCACGGAGGCCGAGATCGAAGCCGGCCGGGCGCAGATGGCGGATGCAACGGCGGAATTCCTCGCCCGCAAGACCGGGGAGGTGCACGAGCTGCTGATCACGCACAACTTCGTGATCTCCTGGTTCGTCCGCGAGGTTCTCCAAGCGCCCGACTGGCGCTGGATGACGATCAACCAGGCGTACTGCGGCCTGACGGTCATCGCGCAGAAGAAGGGTCGTCCCTGGACGCTGCTCTCGCACAATGACTTGGCGCACCTGCCGGTCGAGCTGCGCACGGGCCTGGTCGACCCGCTTCCGGTCTGACCGACCCCGTCAGCGGCGGCGCGCCAGGATGAAACCCTGCGCGTGCTTCTCTCGCGCCCGGGCGGCGCGTTCCGTGACCGCGGTGACATCGAACCCCGCCTCGTCCAGCGTGCGGGCAATGGCTGCCGGCTCGTGGAGCACGGCGTTCAGGGCGATGTCGTGCCCGTACGCGCGCTCGATTCGTCGGTTCCCGCTCCCCGCCTGGAATCCCAGGAGGATCACCCCGCCGGGACGGAGCACGCGTCTCGCTTCGCGGCAGATCGCCGCGACCTCGTCGGCGTCGCTGTGGATGATGGAGTACCAGCACAGGATGCCGCGCACCGTGGCATCCGGAAACGGCAGGGCCGTCAGCTCGGCGACCTCGATCGGTATCTCGGGGTGCGCCGTCCGGGCGTGCGCCACCATGGCGGGGGAGAGGTCCACACCCGTCAGGGGCGACACCCCGAGCGCCGCGAGGTGGGTGAGCAGGCGCCCGGTCCCGCACCCCGCGTCCACGATCGGTCCGTCCCCGTTGGGGAAATCGGCCACGAACTGCGCGATCATGCCGAGGTCGAGCGGTGCCTCCGCGCGAGTGTCGGGGAGGACGGCCGCGTACGCCGCGGCGACCGTGTCGTAGACGCGCCGCGTGGCATCCGTTTCGCTCACTCCGCCATCATCGCTCACCCCGCGTTTCGCTAGAGTCACCGGCATGTCGGCGTCCTCTGCTCTGCTCGTCCGTCCGGCCGTCGAGGCCGACACGGGCTCGATCTGCGCGTTCGGGGTGCATCACGTGAGCGCCCACTACGCTCCGCTTCTCGGCGTGGCGGCTGCCGAAACGCAGGTCGAGCGATGGTGGAGCGAGGACGAGATGCGTCCGGCCGTGCGTGACGGTCACGTCGTCGTGGCCGTTCGCGATGAAGAGCTCGTCGGGGTGGCGCAGGTGGACCTCGAAATGATGCCGCCGATGATCTGGAAGCTCTACGTCGATCCCGCCCTCCGCGGGCACGGGGTGGGGCCGCGCCTGCTCGACGTCGTGTACGGGCTTCTTCCCGAGGGAACGGAGCGCGTCGGAATCGAGCACTTCACGATCAACGAGGGTGCCGGTCGCTTCTACGAGCGCGAGGGTTTCACCGTCGATCGGGTGGAGGAGGCGGCATCGGGGGATCCGCGTCAGCGCGTGACGTGGCGCGTGAAGACGCTGCGCTGAGCGCCGGAAAAGGGGCGCGCGGGTCTGTGGATAAGGCGGCCTCCCGGCGCCGCGCCGCCTAGGCTTGACCCATGACGACGCGCGTGGCCATCGTGGGCGGGACCGGCAAGCTGGGCGGAGTGATCCGCGAGGTCGTCGAGGCCGAAGAGGGATACGAGGTGGCCGCGGTGCTCACCTCGAAGTCCGAGATGAGCGAACTCGACGGTGCCGACCTCGTCATCGACGCCTCGACGCCGGCGGTATCGATCGACATCGTGCGTGCGGCGATCGAGCGGGGCATCAACGTTCTCGTGGGCACGTCGGGCTGGTCCAACGAGCGCATTGCGCTGGTCCGCCCGCTCGTGGATGCCAGCGGCACCGGCGTCGTGTTCATCCCCAACTTCTCGCTGGGATCCGTCATCGGTAGTGCGCTCGCCGCTGCGGCTGCCCCGTTCTTCCCCTCGATCGAGATCATCGAGGCCCACCGCGAAACCAAGGTCGATTCGCCCAGCGGTACGGCCGTGCGCACGGCGGAACTCATCGCGGCGGCCCGCGCCGAGGTCGGGCCGGTCGAGTCGCCCCACGTCGATCAGCGTGCTCGCGGTCAGCGGGTGGCATCCGTTCCGATCCATTCGCTCCGTCGCCCGGGGGTGGTCGCCCGGCAGGAGACGGTGTTGTCCGGCCCTGGGGAATCGCTCACGATCGTGCACGACACCGTCGACCCGGCCACGGCGTATGCCCCGGGGATCCGCATCGCCCTCGCCGCGGCCCGCGAGGCCACGGGCGTCGTGATCGGCCTCGACAGCTTCATCGACATCGGTGTGCGCACGCGTCCGGTCGCCGCGGGGGCTCCCGTCGCCGACGGCGAGGTCTCCGGCCAGGTGGCGGGCGCGACGAGCGCATGAGGGTCCGCCTCGCCGTCGCGCTGATGACGGTGCTGCTTCTGCTCTACGTGTTCCTCGCGGGGCAGCGAGCGATCGTGCTGCTCGGCAGCGGTGAGACCGTCGGTGTGGTCATGGGCGTCGCATTGATCGTTCTGCCCCTGCTCGCCCTGTGGGCCATCGGGCGGGAACTATGGTTCGGCGTGCGCGCGCAGCGCGTGGGGGAGCGACTGGATGCCGAGGGCGGCCTCCCCGACGAGGATCTGCCCGTGCGCCCGAGCGGCCGGATCGAGCGCGAAGACGGCGACGCGCTCTTCCCCCGCTACCGCGCCGACGTCGAAGCGCACCCCGATGACTGGCGCGCCCGGTACCGCCTCGGCCTCGCGTACGACGCGGCCGGCGATCGCCGCCGCGCCCGCGAGGCCATTCGCACGGCGATCCGACTCGAGACCGCCGAACGCCGCGGGGGCTGAATCAGGTCCTGAGGGAAAGGCTCGCCGTCGTCGGGCCGGTCCGTCAGCTCTCGCCCGGGGCAGGAACGGCGGAGGCAACCGCCTCCTCGACCGTGCGGTGAGTGAACGTGAAGCCATTCTCCTCGAGCACGCGCGGACGCACGTCGGCATCCGAGATGAGAAGCGCGTCCGTTGCATCCTTCCCCAGCGCGAGCTTCATTCCCCAGACCGGGGCGCGCAGCACATAGGGGCGGTTCATCCGGCGCGCGAGGGCGAAACCGAGGTCGTTGGCCGTCGCGCGCGTCGGACCCGTCAGGTTGACCGGCCCGTCGATGTCGGAGTCGATGACGTGCCGGATGGCGCGCACCTCGTCGTCGAGCGTGATCCACGGCCACACCTGGGTTCCTCGGCCGATCGGGCCCGAGGCCCCGAGCTTCGTCAGAAGCAGAAGCGGCTTGAGGACACCCTTCTCGTGGACGATCGGGGCCGTGCGCAGCAGAGCGACACGCGCGTGCTCGCCCGCGGTGCGGGCGGCGGCCTCCCAATCCACGCACACGTCGACGAGGAAGCCTTTCCCGCGCCCGGAGGCCTCGGTCAGCACCGCACCCGGCTGCGAACCGTAGTAGCCCGTGGCGCTCGCGTTGACGAGTGCGGGGGCGTCCGCGCCGAGCGCGCGGATCGCGGTCGCGAGCGTGCGCGTCGGCGTGATCCGCGACCACAGCAGCGTGCTCTTGTACGACGGCGTCCACGGGAATCGTCCGATCGAGGCGCCGTTGAGGCAGACCACCGCGTCGGCTCCCGCGAGGACGTCGGGGTCCAGGGGAGCGGCATCCTGCAGCCACTGCACGTCGTGTGCGTCGCGCGGTGCGTGCCGGACGAGCGAGATGACCTCGACGCCGTCGCCGCGCAGCGACTCGGCCAGTGCCGAGCCGATGAGGCCCGACGCGCCCGCGAGGACGACGCGTCGGGCCGGGGTCTCAGGCAAGCGTCGCCTCGAGGGTGATGTCGATGCCCGCGAGCGCCTGCGACACCGGGCAGTTCGCCTTCGCATCGTTGGCGATCTTCTCGAACGTCGCCGCGTCGAGACCGGGCACGACGGCGTTGACGTTCAGGTGGCTACCGGTGATGCCGGTGCCGGGCTTGAAGGTGACGGAAGCGGTGGCGTCGACGGACTCCGGCGGGGTGCCGTTCTCGGCGAGGGCGTTCGACAGCGCCATGCTGAAGCACGCGGAGTGCGCACCGGCGAGGAGCTCCTCGGGCGTGGTGACCGAGCTCGAGCCCTCGCTGCGAGCCTTCCAGTTGACGTCGAACGTGCCGATGCCGGACGAGGTGAAGGTGACCTCGCCCGATCCCTCGAACAGGCTGCCCTTCCAGGCGGTGGCGGCTTCGCTCGTGACGGCCATGGGAACCTCCGTGGTGTCTGCGCAGTCCGTGGACCACGACGTGATGATGGCGGTCGGGACGACCGCGACGCGGCCAGCCTAACGAGGACGACCGTCACCCCTCGGGTCTTGACAGCCCTTCCGTAGAGAACCGATCAGGCGGATGCCGGTCCCCGACGCCCCACGAGACCCGCCCGCTGCAGCACGAGGTAGAGCTGGCATCCGAGGCAGAGTCCGAAGGCGGCGTTGAGGAAAGCGGCGACGAACGCCATCGCGGCGGCGATCGGCAGCGCCCAGGGCACGCCGGCCAGGTGCAACAGCAGGCCGACCGCGGTGACGAAGAGCCCGACGCCCTGCGCGAAGCGCGGAGGACGAGGGTCTTCGAACTCGGTGGGCGGCGCGAGCCGGGGCTGCACGACGCGGCGATACAGCACGCCCCAGGGCGCGGTGCGCGGGGAGACCACGCCCCACACGAAGAGCAGCGCGACGACGAGCACGAGCAGGAAGCCCGGATCGGCCGCTCGTGCCACCACCGAGATCTGCGGGAGCACCCATCCACCGGGGGTGAAGGTCTCGCCCGAGAGGGGCTGATAAGCGAACCACCCGAAGCCGGCCTCGCGCCACGTCGAAACGCCGAGCAGGCTCAACAGCGTTGCGGCGAGGAGGAGGACGGCGGTGAGGGATGCCGCGAACCGCGGGCCGCGGGCATCGATGCGGGCGGGGTCAGCCATGAGCGTTCTCTTTCGTGAGGCGGTCCAGTTCGTGCTCGACGTCGGCGCGCGTCGGAGGCCCGCCGAAGCGACGCACGGTGAGCCCGGTCCCGTCGAGGAGGAGGGTCGTCGGCGTCTGCAGGACGCGGAATCGCTTCGCCAGATCCGGACGGTGCGTCAGATCGACGTCGATGTGGCGTACCCCGATGCGATCGTCGGCGACGGCCGAGAGCATGCGGTGCACTCCGGGGCAGCGCGTGCACATCTCGGTGCTGAACTGCACCAGGGTGGCGACTTCGCCGAGCGGGCCGGACTCGAGCACACGCGGGTCGACCGTTTCGCCCGAATCGACGGGGCGCGCCCGCCCTTGTCCGCGGCGCCACACCAGGCCCAGCACGACGGTGGCCGCGAGCAGCGCAGCGACGATCACGAGCGCGAGAGCGAGGTCCACGGTCGACAACGCTAGCCGCCCCCTCCGACATCGGGGCCGATGAGTCAGATCGTGACGGAACCACTCCTCCTCCCCACGGCTGAGCTGCCGACGGCTGTCCCGAGACCCGCCCGGTAGACGGCCCCGCAGAGCGCACGACGGGTATCGTGAGGGCCGTGACCGCCGACATCCCCACCCCGTACGAAGACCTGCTGCGCGACGTGCTCGAGACGGGCGCCCACAAGTCCGACCGCACCGGCACCGGCACCACGAGCGTCTTCGGTCGCCAGATCCGTTTCGACCTGGCCGAGGGCTTCCCGCTCATCACGACCAAGCGCGTACATCTGAAATCGATCGTCTACGAACTGCTCTGGTTCCTCCGCGGAGAATCCAACGTCGGCTGGCTCAAAGACAACGGCGTGACCATTTGGGACGAATGGGCCGACGGCGACGGCGAACTGGGCCCGGTCTACGGCGTCCAGTGGCGCTCGTGGCCCACGGCCGACGGCGGCACGATCGACCAGATCTCGCAGGTGATCGAGCAGATCCGACGCGACCCCGATTCACGGCGACTGATCGTGTCCGCCTGGAACCCCGCCGACATCCCCGACATGGCGCTCGCCCCGTGCCACGCGCTCTTCCAGTTCTACGTGGCCGACGGAAAGCTGTCGTGCCAGCTGTACCAGCGCAGCGCCGACATGTTCTTGGGCGTGCCCTTCAACATCGCCTCCTACGCACTGCTGACCCTCATGGTCGCGCAGCAGACCGGTCTCGAGCCCGGCGAGTTCGTCTGGACCGGCGGAGACTGCCACGTCTACGACAACCACCGCGAGCAGGTGCAGGAGCAGCTCACGCGCGACCCGTACCCGTACCCGACGCTGCGCTTCGCCCGCACACCGGAGTCGATCTTCGACTACACCTACGACGACATCGTCATCGAGGACTACCAGCACCACCCCGCCATCCGCGGAGCCGTCGCGGTATGACGGTGATCGGTCTCGTCTGGGCCGAGGCCCGCGGAGGCGTCATCGGCGCCGACGGCGGGATGCCGTGGCACGTGCCCGAAGACCTCGCGCACTTCCGCGCGGTCACCGGGTCGTCCGACGTCGTGATGGGCCGTCGGACGTGGGAGTCGCTGCCGCCGCGATTCCGGCCCCTGCCGGGCCGACGCAACATCGTGGTCACCGGCTCCGACACGTGGAGCGCCGAGGGGGCCGTCACGGCGTCCTCGTTCGACCAAGCCCTCGCTCTCGCGGAGAGCGACGTGGTGTGGGTCATCGGTGGCGGTCGCCTCTACGCCGAGGCCATCCACCGCGCCGACGTCGTCGAGCTCACGCGTCTCGACGTCTCCGTCGAGGGCGACACCTTCGCCCCCTCGATCGAGGGATGGCGACGGGATGCCGTCGACCCTGCGGACGGATGGCACACGTCGCGGACGGGTATCCGGTATCGCTTCGAGACGTATCGCCGACCGGAGGCCTGACATGCCCACCGCCCTCATCACGGGAGCCAGCTCCGGACTCGGTTCCGAGTTCGCCCACCAACTCGCCGCCCGCGGAGCCGACCTCGTGGTCGTGGCACGGGATCGGACGGCTCTCGACGCGCTCGCTGCCGAGATCAGCGGCCGGCGAGGTGTCCGGGTCGAGGTGCTCGTCGCTGACCTCCTCGACGAGGAAGCGCTCGCCGCGGTCGAGGCACGTCTGGCCGAGGGCGTCGACGTGCTCGTCAACAACGCCGGCTTCGGACTCGACCTCGCGTTCGAGAAGAACCCGGTCGACGACGAGGTGCGTCATCTGCGCCTGCACGTGGAGGCGGCGCTCCGACTCAGCCGCGCGGCTCTCCCGACGATGCTCGAGCGGGGTCGGGGGCGGATCGTGAACGTCGCCTCGGTCGCCGGTTTCGTGCCGCGCGGGACGTACGGCGCCGCGAAGGGCTGGCTCATCTCGTTCAGTCGCTGGGCGAACGTCGTGTACGGGCCGCGCGGGGTCACCGTCACGGCCGTGTGCCCGGGATTCGTCCACACGAACTTCCACGAGCGACTGGGCTTGCCGCCGGGGCAAGAGGGCGTCGCGCCGGGCCTCTGGCTCGACGCCGAGACCGTCGTGCGCGAGGGTCTTCGGGACGCCGCGCGCGGCCGCGCGGTGTCGGTCCCCTCCTGGCGGTACAAGACGCTGGTCGCCGTCTCGCGTCTCCTGCCCGACCGGATCGTCGTGCGCGCAGCGGCGCGAGGACGCTGAGCGGCGACAGACCGAACCACTCGGATCGAGCGCCGCCCTACCGGAAGCGACCGAGCCGGATACCCGCGAACGCCAGCGCCGCGATCGTCTCTCCGTCGGTGATCTTCCCGTCCGCGACGAGCGTCAGGGCCTCCGCGAACGGCACCCACCGCACCACGTCGATGCCTTCCTCGTGCTGGGAGGCCGTGGCATCCGTCGTCGAGAGCCCGCGGGCGAGATACACGTGCTCGGGCGCATCCGCGATGCCGTTCAGCGCGTTCATCCGACCGAGGTGCTGCCATTCGGATGCCGTGACCCCGGTCTCCTCGAGGAGTTCGCGCTGGGCGGCGAGGAGAGGGTCCTCGCCGTCGGAGCCGCCCGCGGGGACCTCGATCGAGCGGCCCGTGGTGTAGCGCTCGAGTTCCACGAGGCACACCCGCTCTTCGTCGTCGAGCGCGATGACGAAGACGGCCGGATGCTGCATCCGGACCACGCCGTAGATCCCCTCGCCGTGCGGGCCGGTGACCTGATCTTCACGCACATGGATCCAGGGGTTCTCGTACACGGTGCGCGTTGCGCGGGTGCTCCAGGTCATCCCGCCACCCTAGGCTCCGGCGTCGTCACCCGTTGTTCACCCGTGTCAAGGGGAGGACCCCGGCGAACCGATACCCTGGGACCATGACGCACTCCGGCAATCCCTTCGGTCAGGTGCTCGTCGCGCTCATCACCCCGATGACCGCCGACGGCGAAGTCGATTGGCCCGCGACCGAGAAGCACATCGACGACGTCATCACCGCCGGCGCCGATGGCATCGTCGTCACCGGCACCACGGGCGAGACGTCGACCCTCACCGACCCTGAGAAGCTCCGTCTCGTCGAGGTCGGTAAGGACGTCTCGGCCGGTCGCGCCAAGATCATCACCGGCGGCGGCTCGAACGAGACCGCGCACGCGATCGAGCTCTACAAGGCCAGCGAGAAGGCCGGCGCCGACGGCATCATGATCGTCACGCCGTACTACAACAAGCCCACGCAGGCCGGCATCCTGACGCACTTCCGTCTCGTCGCCGACGCGACCGATCTGCCGGTCATCCTGTACGACATCCCCGGGCGCACGGGTGTTCCCATCAAGTACGAGACGATTCTGCGCCTGGCCAAGCACCCGAACATCCTCGCGATCAAGGATGCCAAGGGCGACTTCAGCGAGGTCAGCCGCGTGCTGAACCAGACCGACCTCATGTATTTCTCCGGCGACGACGCCAACGTCCTCCCGCACCTGTCGATCGGGGCCTCCGGCCTCATCGGCGTGACGGCGAACATCACCGCGACGCCGTACCGGACGATCGTGGATGCCGTGAACGCGGGCGATCTGGCATCCGCCACCGCCGCACACCAGAGCCTCGAGCCGCTCGTCCGCGCCGTCATGACGCACGTCCCCGGCACGGTCGCGGCGAAGTACATCCTGCACGGTCTCGGTCGTATCGGCAGCCCGCGCGTACGCCTTCCCCTCGTCGGTCCCGAGGAGTGGGAGGCCGCCGTGATCGAAGACGAGCTCGCGCTCGTGAAGAACGTCGCCGGCGCCGACTTCTCCAACTTCCGCCCCGACCGCAACGCGGCCGCCGGCGGTGCCCTGCCGAAGGTGCACGGCACCACGCGATAGACATCGGCGTCCGCCGATCCGCGGCCAGGGACGCTACACAGAGGGATGCCCCGAGGTGGCATCCGAAACGAAGGGATGCCACGAGGTGGCGTCCGAGGAGGCACATATGCCCACGACTGTTTACGCTCCGCCGGAGCTCGCTCCCGGCACCCTCCGCGTCTTCCCGCTCGGCGGCCTCGGCGAGGTCGGCCGCAACATGACGGGGTTCGAGTACGAGGGCAAGCTCCTCGTCGTCGACTGCGGCGTCCTCTTCCCCGAAGAGCACCAGCCCGGCGTCGACCTGATCCTGCCGGACTTCGAGCCCATCAAGCACCGCCTCGACGACATCGTCGGCGTCGTGCTCACGCACGGCCACGAAGACCACATCGGTGCGGTGCCGTACCTGCTCAAGCTCAAGGGCGATATCCCTCTGATCGGCTCGGGCCTGACGCTCGCTCTCATCGAGGCGAAGCTGAAAGAGCACCGCATCCGCCCGTACACCCTGACGGTGAAGGAGGGGCAGCGCGAGCAGGTCGGTCCCTTCGACCTCGAGTTCGTCGCGGTGAACCACTCCATCCCGGATGCCTTGGCCGTGGCGATCCGCACGCCTGCGGGCATGGTGCTCGCCACCGGCGACTTCAAGATGGACCAGCTGCCGCTGGACGGACGCATCACCGACCTCCGCGCGTTCGCCCGCCTCGGCGAGGAGGGAGTCGACCTCTTCCTGGTCGACTCCACCAACGCCGACGTTCCCGGCTTCACCCCCACGGAGCGGGGCATCGGCCCCGTGCTCGACCAGGTGATCGCGAAGGCGCCGCGGCGCGTCGTCGTGGCGAGCTTCTCGAGCCACGTGCACCGCGTGCAGCAGGTGCTCGACGCCGCACACGCGAACGGGCGTCGTGTGGCCCTGCTCGGGCGCAGCATGGTGCGCAACATGGGCATCGCCGCCGACCTCGGCTACCTCAACGTGCCCGACGGGGTGCTGATCGACTACAAGAAGGCCCGCGACCTTCCCGACGACAAGATCGTCTACATGTCGACCGGGTCGCAGGGCGAGCCGATGGCGGTGCTCAGCCGCATGGCCAACCTCGACCACGCGATCGAACCGGGCGAGGGCGACACGATCATCCTGGCATCCAGTCAAATTCCCGGGAACGAGAACGCGATCTACCGCGTGATCGACGGGCTGACGAAGCTCGGCGCGACCGTCGTGCACAAGGGCAACGCCAAGGTGCACGTCTCGGGTCACGCCGCCGCGGGCGAGCTGCTGTACTGCTACAACATCCTGAAGCCGAAGAACGTGCTCCCCGTGCACGGCGAGTACCGCCACCTGATGGCCAACGCCAAGCTGGCGCAGGAGACCGGGATCCCCGAGCAGAACACGATCCTCGGCGAGAACGGCACGGTCGTCGACCTGCGCGACGGCGTCGCGACGGTCGTCGGTCAGCTGGACATCGGCTTCGTGTACGTCGACGGCTCGTCTGTGGGTGCCATCACGGATGCCGACCTCAAGGACCGTCGCATCCTGGGCGAGGAAGGCTTCATTTCGGTGATCGTCGTCGTCGACTCGGCGACGGGCAAGATCGTCTCCGGTCCCGACATCCACGCCCGCGGGGTCGCCGAGAACGATTCGGTGTTCGAGAGCGTCAAGCCCAAGATCGCCGCGGCCCTCGCCGAAGCGGCGCAATCGGGCGTGCGCGACAGTCACGCGCTGTCGCAGGTGGTGCGTCGCACGATCGGTCGCTGGGTGAACCAGTCGCTGCGCCGTCGCCCCATGATCGTGCCCCTGATCATCGAGGCCTGATCTTCTCGAAGCGCCGCGGGTCCGCCCGTGGCGCTTCGTCGTTCGCCGCGGTGGCCGCGTCGTCGCTATCATGCGGGCATGCCCGGTCTCCCGATCCGCGCGGCGCTCGCGTCCGACGGCGCTTTCCTCGCCGACATGATGGTCGAGGCCGCGACCTGGCGCGCCGGGGCGGTGCGCCCGCGGCACGAGATCCTCAGCAGCGAGGAGTACCGGCGGTATCTCGCCGGCTGGCTGCGCCCGGGGGACGCGGGATTCGTGGCCGAGTCCCCCGGCGGTGAAGCGGTCGGCGCCGCCTGGTACCGCATGCTGCCGCGCGATGAGCCGGGCTTCGGTTGGGTGGGCACCGGAGTGCCGGAGCTCATCATCGGGGTACGCCCGGTCTGGCGTGCGCATGGGGTCGGTCGCGCGCTGCTGCAGCGGCTCGCCGACCACGCGCGCGCTCAGGGGTTCGCCCGCATCAGTTTGAGCGTGGACCGTGAGAATCACGCGGTCCAGCTCTACCGTTCCGAGGGGTTCGCGGTGGTGAGGCGGGGGATCGGTCGCGACGTCATGGTGAAGCGACTGCGGTGAAGCCCGCGTCGGTACGGACGAATGTCGGTGGTCCCGCCTACCGTGGAACCATGGCTCGTACCTCGTCCCCCTCCGGCGGTCGCGCCCCCGCGAAGGGGACGCCGCGATCCAAAGCCGCGGCGCCGGCCCCGAAGCGCTCGGCTCCCGCGCCCAAGCGCTATGTCGACGAGCCCGAGAAGCCGTCGATCGCCGTGCGCGCGTGGATGGCCGTCGCTCACGGGGTGGGTGGCATGTTCCGCGCCTTCGGCCTCGAGAACCTCGAACGCGATCAGCGGCGCGACGGTTTCCCGTTCTTCCTCGTGGTCCTCGCCGTCGTGGGCGCGGTGGTCGAGTGGTTCTTCATCGGCAACGACGTGGCGGCGGTCATCAGCGCCTACACCTTCGGTGCTCTCGTCGGCCGCGTGGCTTTCGTCCTGCCCGTGCTGCTCCTGCTCCTGGCCGGCTGGCTCTTCCGCCATCCGGCCTCCGTCCACGACAACGGCCGGGTCGGGATCGGGTGGGCTCTGTTCATCATCACGGTGGCCGGTTTCTGCCATATCGCGGGGGATCGTCCTGTCCCCTCGAATGGCGGGCTGCCCGTGCTCAGTCTCTCGGGCGGCCTGGCGGGCTGGATCGTGGGAGAGCCACTCGCCCTCCTGCTCACGAATGTTGGCGCGTACATCGCTCTGTCGTTGCTCGCTGTTCTCAGCATCCTGATCCTCACCAAGACCCCGCCGAACCGGATCGGCCGTCGTCTCGGCGACCTGTACGCCTGGATGTTCGGAGTCGAGCGCGCCGACACGTCCGACGCTACGACGAAGGTGCTGCCGGCCGCGGGCGACGACGATGACGAGCCCGCAGAGAAGTCGCTCCCCTGGTGGCGTCGGAACAAGTCCGGTCGAGAAGAAGACGTCGACGGGTCGCTCGGCTCCGACGACCTCACCGAACTGCTCACCCCGGGAACGCCTCAGGGGGGCTTCGAATCGCCCGTCGTCGCTCCCGACCAGGTCACCGCCCCCGTGCGTCCGCTGTCGCCGCCGACGCCCACTCCCGATGCCCTGACCGAGGTCTTCGACGCGGCGACTCTCGCGAAGGCGACGAGCGGCCGCGGGCTCCACGACGACTCGCCCATCGACGACGTCCCCGACGACGACATGCCCGGGATCTCGGGTCTCGGCGGCGACAACGCGGGAGCTCCGCCGTCCGCCAACTACCGCCTGCCGGCCGTCACGGCTCTCGCCGCAGGCACCCCGCCCAAGGCCCGCTCCGCCGCGAACGACGCTGTCGTGAAGGCGATCGAGAGCGTCATGGAGCAGTTCAAGGTCGACGCGCGCGTCACCGGCTTCTCGCGCGGCCCGACAGTGACGCAGTACGAGATCGAGGTCGGCCCCGGTGTCAAGGTCGAGCGCATCACGGCGTTGACGAACAACATCGCCTACGCGGTCGCCTCGAACGAGGTGCGCATCCTCGCCCCCATCCCGGGTAAGAGCGCGATCGGTGTCGAGATCCCGAACGCGGATCGCGAGATCGTCACGCTCGGTGACATCCTCCGATCGGATGCGGCGACCTCATCGACGCACCCCATGACCATCGGTGTCGGCAAAGACGTCGGCGGTGGTTTCGTCGTCGCGAACCTCGCGAAGATGCCCCACTTGCTTGTGGCAGGTTCGACCGGTTCCGGTAAGTCGAGCTTCGTCAACTCGATGATCACGAGCCTGCTCATGAGAGCGAAGCCGTCCGACGTGCGCATGGTGCTCATCGACCCCAAGCGCGTGGAGCTCACCTCCTACGCGGGCGTTCCGCATCTCATCACTCCCATCATCACGAACCCGAAGAAGGCCGCCGAGGCGCTGCAGTGGGTCGTGAAGGAGATGGACATGCGGTACGACGACCTCGCGTCCTTCGGGTTCCGCCACATCGACGACTTCAACAAGGCCGTCGTCGCCGGTGAGATCAAGCTGCCCGCCGGGAGCGAGCGGGTTCTCAAGCCCTACCCCTACCTGCTGGTCGTCGTCGACGAGCTCGCCGACCTCATGATGGTCGCGCCGCGCGACGTCGAGGACTCGATCGTCCGCATCACCCAGCTCGCCCGCGCCAGCGGCATCCATCTCGTCCTCGCGACCCAGCGACCGTCGGTCGACGTGGTGACCGGGCTCATCAAGGCCAACGTCCCCTCCCGCCTCGCGTTCGCCGTGACGAGCGTCACCGACTCGCGCGTCATCCTCGACCAGCCGGGCGCCGACCGCCTCATCGGTCAGGGTGACGGCCTTTTCCTCCCGATGGGGGCGTCGAAGGCCGTCCGCGTCCAGGGGGCGTGGGTGAGCGAGCAGGAGATCGAGAAGGTCGTCGCGCACGTCACGCAGCAGGCGCGCCCCGAGTACCGTTCCGACGTGCAGGCTGCGGCAGAGAAGAAAGAGATCGACGCCGACATCGGCGACGACCTCGAGCTTCTGCTCGCGGCGGCCGAGCTCGTCGTCTCGACGCAGTTCGGGTCGACCTCGATGCTGCAGCGCAAGCTCCGCGTCGGTTTCGCCAAGGCCGGGCGCCTCATGGACCTCCTCGAGTCGCGCGAGATCGTCGGGCCGTCCGAGGGGTCGAAGGCCCGAGACGTGCTCGTCACGAACGAGCAGCTTCCCTCCGTGCTCGCGAAGCTCCGCGGCGACGACGTTCCGGCGGCCGCTGCGGCCGACGACGACCGGTACGGGGCTGATCCGATCGAGGCGCAGTTCGAGGGGGTTCCCGTCGCCGATGACGACGACGAGGGCTCCGAAGACGCCTGGCAGCTGACGGGACGCGACTGATGGCCGTGCACCCGCAGCTCCCCAATGCGATCACGATCGCGCGCATCCTGTGCGCTCCGGTGTTCCTGTGGATGCTGCTGGCGGACGGAGGCGCGGATGGAGCATTGCGGTGGGCCGCGGGCATCGTCTTCATCGTCGCGATCGCGACCGACGGTATCGACGGGTACATCGCGCGCAAATACGACATCGTCAGCGACCTGGGCAAACTCCTCGACCCGATTGCCGACAAGGCCCTCACGGGCGTCGCGTTCGTGGGGCTCTCGATCCTCGGAGAGCTGGACTGGTGGGTGACGATCGTCGTGCTCGTCCGCGAGGTCGGGATCACCGTCTACCGCTTCATGGTGGTCAGTGATCACGTTCTCGCTGCGGCGTGGATGGGCAAGCTCAAGACCGTCGCGCAGGCCGTCGCGCTCTCGATCGCCCTTCTTCCCTTCGCGAGCCTCTCGGATGCCGCCGGCTGGCAGGCCACGGTCTGGTGGGCGGGCGTGGTGACGATGACGATCGCGGTCGTCCTCACGATCGCCTCCGGTCTCGACTACGTCGTGACGGAGGTGCGGGCAGCGCGCACAGCACGGAGGTCACGATGAGCCACGTCATCCCCGACGATTTCGACGAAACGCTCATCACCGACCCTCGTCAGAGCGCTGCGATGCTGCTCGACCGACTGGCTGAACTCGGCTGGACCGTCGCGGTCGCCGAGTCGCTCACCGGGGGTCTCCTCGTCTCATCCCTCGTCGATGTCCCTGGCGCCTCACGGGTCGTGCGCGGGGGAGTGGTGGCCTACGCGACAGACGTGAAGCAGAGCGTCCTCGGCGTCGACGCTGCGCTCCTGGAGGCGCACGGGGCGGTGCACCCGCGGGTGGCGCGTCAGATGGCGCGCGGGGTGCGGGACGTCCTCGGGCGGGACGGAGTCCCCGCCGACGTCGGGGTGGCGACCACGGGCGTGGCCGGTCCCGATACTCAGGACGGACACGTCGTGGGGACAGTGCACATCGGCGTCTCGACCCCGTTGGGTACCAGCGTCGACTCCCTCGTCATCGCAGGAGACCGGGAGCGCATCCGCCGGGAAGCCGCGCGGATCGCCGTCCGCCGGACCCTCGCCGCCCTCTGATCCCGCCCGGGCTCACGGCGGTCGCGAGCGTGGGAACAAATGATGACATAGATCGGTTTTGCATAGCGATTCCCATCCACTGCCCAGCGCGCGGCATTAGGGTGACCACATGGTGTTGTACGGTTGTCCACTCGGACAGCGTCGGAATCAGCAGTGAGGAGGGGCCCAAAATGATCCTGGTTCGTCAAGAGATCGGCGAAGTCCTGCGTGACCTCCGCCAGCAGAAGGGGCGCACCCTCCGCCAGGTCGCCAGCCGCGCCAGCGTAGCCCTCGGCTACCTCAGCGAGGTGGAACGCGGCCAGAAGGAAGCGTCGAGCGAGATCCTCGCGTCTGTCGCAGAAGCCCTCGATGTGCCCATCTCGTCGATCATGCGTGAGGTGGGAGACCGCCTCTCTGTCCTCGAGGGCCTGCAGACCTTCCCCGACGTCGTTCCGGACGACCTTGTCGCCGAGGTCGAGCCCGAACTCTCTCTGCGCTGACTCGCCCCCGTCGATTGCATGCGACGTAGCGAATTCGACCGCGCGGTCGCCGACGAGTTCGGCGCGCGCGGTGGCTCTTTGATGACCGACCTCGTCCTTTCAGCGGTCGGTGGCCGCACCCCCCTCCAAGCGCTGTCCGCCGGGGTCGAGCCCCGTGACGTGTGGCTTGCGCTGTGTGCAGAGACGGATGTGCCTCTCGATCGGCGATACGGCGTCGGACGGCTCGATCCCCGTCGTCACTGACGGATCCTCCGTCTCGCCTCGTCGCGCTACAGGTTTCGGTAGTGAGGGATGTTTTCTCGGCGTGTCATCGAATCTTCGTTCGATCAGCGCGTAGGCTCCTGCACATCGGAGTTCTTCGCTGATCCGTCCCCGTTGGAGGGGCTCCCCGGCGCCAATGTCGGAGGTCCTCCCTAACGTGGATGACGTCGAACGACACTCTGAACGCCTTGTCGGGCTTCCTTACCGTCGGTGAGGAGCGCGACAGCCTATAGGCGACGGAACGCGAGCAGAAAGAAGACGTCATGCCCTCACCCGCAGAGCGCGAAAAGGCCCTCGAGTCGGCCCTTGCGCAGATCGACCGGCAGTTCGGAAAGGGCTCGGTCATGCGACTGGGCAGCGACGACCGCGCCCCGATCGAGACCATCCCCACCGGCTCCGTCGCCCTCGACGTCGCCCTCGGCATCGGCGGTCTTCCCCGCGGCCGCATCATCGAGATCTACGGGCCCGAGTCGTCCGGTAAGACGACCCTCACGCTTCACGCCATCGCCAACGCGCAGCGCGCCGGCGGTATCGCGGCGTTCATCGACGCAGAGCACGCGCTCGACCCCGAGTACGCGAAGAAGCTCGGCGTCGACATCGATGCCCTGCTCGTGTCGCAGCCCGACACCGGCGAGCAGGCGCTCGAGATCGCCGACATGCTGATCCGCTCGGGGGCAATCGATCTGGTCGTGATCGACTCGGTCGCGGCCCTCGTTCCCGAAGCGGAGATCAAGGGTGAGATGGGTGACTCGCACGTCGGCCTTCAGGCGCGCCTGATGTCCCAGGCACTGCGCAAGCTCACCGGTGGGCTCAACACGACGAAGACCACCGCCATCTTCATCAACCAGCTGCGCGAGAAGATCGGAGTCTTCTTCGGCTCCCCTGAGACCACGGCGGGGGGTAAGGCCCTCAAGTTCTACGCGTCCGTCCGACTCGACATCCGTCGCATCGAGACGCTGAAGGACGGCACGGAGGCGGTCGGTAACCGCACGCGCGTCAAGGTCGTGAAGAACAAGATGGCGCCCCCGTTCAAGCAGGCCGAGTTCGATATCCTCTACGGCGTCGGCATCTCTCGTGAGGGAAGCCTGATCGACTTCGGCGTCGAGCACGGCATCGTCAAGAAATCGGGCGCCTGGTACACCTACGAGGGCGAGCAGCTCGGTCAAGGCAAAGAGAACGCCCGCAACTTCCTCATCAAGAACGCTGATGTGGCCGCCGAGATCGAGTCGAAGATCAAGAACAAGCTCGGCATCGGTGCTCCGGCCGCTCCGGCGGAGCCCGCGGCCGACGAGCTCGCGGCTCGCCGCCCGGCGTGATGACAGACGGACAGCGCCCGGGCCGCCATCGCGGACTTTCGTCCGTGGATGGCGGCCCCGGTGTCGCGGCTGATGATGCCTTGGCGCCCGTCATCCCCCTGTTCGGGAGTGGTCGGTCGCGCTCCGTCCTCGACCGTGACGGGGGAAATTCTGTTCCGTCGGGGATCGTCGAGGCAGGGGAACGCTTCAGCCGTCCGGCGACAGCCGACGAGAGCGCACGTTCCGAGCACCCATCGACGTTCGGAGCACGCGAGCGCGACCACGACGACGCCGGATTCGGCAACCTCGGACACGGCGGCGGGGTCGAGCAGGACGACGCGCGCGAGCGCGCCGAGGCTCTTCTGCTTCGCAAGCTGCGGTCCCGCTCGCTGTCGATCTCGGAGGCTCGTTCCGCACTCCGCGAAGTGCGAGGAGCAGACGACACCGTGATCACCGAGCTGATCGATCGGTTCATCGACCTCGGCTACCTCAACGACGCGGTGTTCGCCGAGCAGCTCGTCCTCTCCGCGGTCGAACGTCGCGGCGAAGGTCGTCGTGCCGTGGCCAACACGCTGTTGAAGCGGGGGATCCCGCGCGACATCGCGGATGCCGCCATCGCCGAGATGCCCGATGACGACGCCGAACGCGCGCTCGAGTACGCACGCAGTAAGGCTCGCGGTGTCGGCGGCAAAGACGACGACGCGGCTCTTCGGCGTTTGGCCGGTCAGCTCGCCCGTCGCGGGTATCCGTCGTCGGTCGCGCTGACGGCGGCGCGTCAGGCGCTTCGCGAGGTAGGCGCGGGGCGCTCTCGGCCGGTCCGGCCGATGCCGGGCGTGCGGTTCACCCCTGACGAGTGAACCTCCGTCTGGTCCCTACGCCCCTCCTGCCTGAGCGACCAGCCGGCCCACGCGCCAGCCGGCTCACCCGCCCGCCGGCCAACCCGCCCACCGACCAACCCGCCCACCAACCAACCCGCCCGCCGGCCACCCCGTCCACCGGCCACGGTCACGAAGCGCGAAAACCAGCCCTGTCGGCGCGCGAGTCGCCCACGATCACGCGCGAGACTGCTGGTTCTCCCACTGCGCGACCAACCGGCCGAGTTCGCCACGGGAGGCGACGCCGATCTTGGCGCGCGCCTGGTACACGTGCGATTCGACCGTCCGCACGGAGAGATAGAGCCGCTCCGCGATCTCGCGGTTCGTGTGGCCCTGCTCGACGAGGAGCGCGATCTCCCTCTCGCGCCGGGTGAGCTCGTTCAACGCCGGCATCTCCGCGGAAGGCGTCGGTGACGGCAACCGCGACAGCCGGCCGAGTCGTGCGCCGTCGGCACCCTCGTCCGCGGACCAGAGGGCGTGGAGGCGGAGCCCCTCCGCGGCGTCATGGACGTCACCGGCCTCCCAGGCATCGAGCCGTCGCTGAAGTTCGACGACGAGCGGGAGATCTGCCGTCCGCAGGAGATCACTGAGCTCATCCGTCTCCGCGCGGGTGATATCCCTCAATACGACCAGACGAAACAGATCCCGCGCTCGGATCGGCGACACCTCGTGCCCCGCCGACAGCGCGGCCGCGGTCCGCGCGGCGACGCGCGCCTCGTCGTCGCGGCCCTCCGCCATGAGCACGGTCGTCTCGACCGAGGTGCGCGCGTGGCGCACGTGCACCTCATCGCCCGTCTCGATCCGCGAGAGCATCGCCCGCGCGTCGCTGATCCGACCGCTCGCCGCGAGGGCTTCCGCGAGACCGAGCTCGACGAGGTTCGCATCCGGACCCGAGAGCAAGCCGGTGGACTTGGTGCGCACGGCTTCCCATTCGAGAAGGGCGTCGCCGGGTCTGCCCAAGTTCGTATCGGCAAGGGATGCCGCCACTCCCGCGATCGTGAGCGCGACTGCATCATGCTCGCGCGCGGCGGTCGTGCGCTCACTCGAGAGGCGCCGGGAGAGGGGGCCGCCGTCGGCGCCCGCCAGCTGGTGGCTCGCGAGCATGACGAGGATCGCGCTGAGCCGCTGCGTCGCGCCCACGTCGACGGGACGTTGGCGTGCGTCGAGCAGGCGCTCGACCTCCGTGAAGTGCGCTCGCGCTCGCGTCCATCGACCACGGAAGCTCTCGGCCATACCCGCGCTCAGCCGAGCTCGAAGGTGAGTGGCGCTCCGCTCCGTCGACAGGGTCAGCGCTCGTTCCGCGGCCTCGACGGCACGGGTCCACGCGAACGATGCCCCGGCGCGCGCGGACTCGTCGAGGTGTCGTTCGATCTCGGCATCCGCGTCGCCCCTCGTCGCCGCGTAAAGCGGGACGGCCAGTCCTCGGTCCGCGATGACCGCGCGCAGGCGCGCGAGACGCCCGCGGCCCTCATCATCCAGGTCGCGCGGGTCGATCTCGTCGATCGTCGCCGTGTCCGAACCGGTACCCAGCTGCGCGAGCGCGTAGGCAGCCTCGAGACGCAGCTCGGCGGACTCGAACGCCCGGAGTCCCCGGGCCGCGTGGGCCACCGCATGCGCCGCATCTCCCCGATCGTTCGCCTCCCGCGCGGCATCCACGGCGATTCGCGAACGCAGCGCCGGTGAGGCCGAGGCGTCCGACGCTTTGTCGCCGCGATGCCACCTGTCGGCGATCGACACGGCCAGGGGAGTGCACCACCACTCGCCGTCGGCTTCGAGCATGCGCGCGCCGGCGGCCGTGACGAGGGCGTCGATCCGCGTAGTGCCGAGCTGACGTTCGGCTTCACGAGCGATCGCCTCGTTCGCGGTCAGGCGGCGCGCCGGGCTGTCGTCGGAGTGCACGAGTCCCGCGGTGATGAGGGCTTCGATGCGCGAGTGCGAGATGAATCGCGTCGCGACCGAGAACTCCGCGTGGGGAAGACGATTCAGAAACGCGAGACACTCCTGATCCGCCTCGGCGAGATCGCCCGTGTGCAGCGTGAGCGCGACGGAGAGGCGACTGTGCGGCGGGGTGTCGCGGATAGCCGCGAAGGGATCTCGGCCGACGGTTACCGCCCCGACCGCTTCGGCCACAAGTTCCCGCAGCAGTGTTCGGGAGCCGTCCGCGCGCCAGAGGATCGCGCCGCAGATGGTGGCATCCAGTGTCGATGCGCCGGGGAGGACGGCGAGGAGCTTCTCACTGTCTGTCGGAGTGAGCTCCGAAAGGTCGAGGCGCTCGGCGAGACCATCGAGCCACAGGCTCAGGATCGTCTGCCCTACGCCGCGCGTGTCGAGGTCGACGCGGCGGGCGCGGGCCCGCGGGATGAGCAGCGTCGCGAGCAGGGTGACACGACCGTCGGCCACGCACCGGGCGAGGAACCGTGCGGAGTCGACGTCGAGGGCGTGGACGTCGTCGACGAGGACGACGACATCGCCGTCGGGAACCCGGCCCCGGCGCAGGTCGGTGATCCGGGGATCGCCGGCGGCGTCCAGTGCTCCGAAGGGCACCTCGGAGAGCACGGTGGACGGGCGGATGGCGACCGGCGCGACGCCGTGCCCGGCCAGTTCCTGCGCGACGGCCCGGAGAAGGTGGCTGCGCCCGCTCCCGCGTGCTCCGGCGATGATCACCGACGTCCCGGCGAGGAGAGAGCCCGCGAGAGCCGCCGCGTCCCGGTCCGCTCCGACGAGGGGTTCGGACCACGAGGTCCACGACCGGCCGTCCCTCACAGAGCTCTCCTTCGCGGTGCGCCCGCGCATGCACGAACGGATGCGGGGGACCCCCGCGTCTTTGTCACCGTAACGAGGCACCGCCGAGAAGTCCGGCCACCGAACGCACACTTGCGCTCGGTTCGCGAGCCGACTGTCCGCCCCGATCGACGCGTATCGGCGAGGGCCTCCGAGACGACCGACGTTTAGACTTGCTCCCATCATGACCACCCCTGTCTCGACCCCGACGCTGATCGCGCCGTCCCCCGCTGCGCTCGGCGCCTCGGGACCGCGCACGTATGAAGTCCGCACCTTCGGCTGCCAGATGAACGTGCACGACTCCGAGCGCCTCTCCGGTTCCCTCGAGAGCGCGGGTTACGTCCGTGCTGACGCCGGCGCTGAGGCCGACGTCATCGTGATCAACACCTGCGCTGTGCGCGACAACGCCGCGGGCAAGCTCTACGGAACGCTCGGTCACCTCAAGTCGCGCAAGGACGCCCACGCGGGCATGCAGATCGCCGTCGGCGGGTGCCTCGCTCAGATGGACAAAGACGCCGTCCAGCAGAAGGCCCCGTGGGTCGACGTCGTCTTCGGCACGCATAACATGGGTTCGCTCCCGGGGATGCTGGAACGTGCGCGCCACAACGGCGAGGCCGAGCTCGAGATCCTCGAGTCGCTCGAGATCTTCCCCTCCACGCTCCCCACCAAACGGGACTCCGTGCACAGCGGCTGGGTCTCGATCTCGGTCGGCTGCAACAACACGTGCACGTTTTGCATCGTGCCGAGCCTGCGTGGCAAAGAGAAAGACCGTCGTCCGGGCGACATCTTGAACGAGATCCGCCTCCTCGTCGACGACGGCGCGATCGAGGTCACCCTCCTCGGCCAGAACGTCAACTCGTACGGCGTCGAGTTCGGGGACCGCCTCGCGTTCGGCAAGCTCCTGCGCGCGGCCGGCGAGATCGAGGGTCTCGAGCGCATCCGCTTCACGAGCCCTCACCCCGCGGCCTTCACCGACGACGTCATCGCCGCGATGGCCGAGACCCCGGCGGTCATGCCGCAGCTGCACATGCCCCTGCAGTCGGGCTCCGACCGCATCCTCAAGGCGATGCGGCGGTCGTACCGGAGCGAGAAGTTCCTCGGCATCCTGGATCGCGTTCGCGAGCGCATCCCGCACGCGGCGATCACGACGGACATCATCGTCGGCTTCCCCGGTGAGACCGAGGAGGACTTTCAAGAGACGCTGCGCGTCGTCGAGGCCGCACGTTTCTCGAGCGCGTTCACCTTCCAGTACTCCATCCGCGAGGGCACTCCAGCGGCGACCATGGCCGATCAGGTGCCGAAAGCCGTCGTGCAGGAACGGTACGAGCGCCTCATCGCGCTGCAGGACCGCATCGCCGCGGAAGAGAACCAGAAGCAGCTCGGTCGTACGCTCGAGGTGCTCGTCTCCGCCGGCGAGGGCAAGAAGGACGCCGAGACCCACCGCCTGACCGGTCGTGCCGAAGACAACCGCTTGGTGCACTTCGAGCTGCCGACGGGTTCGCCCGTGCCGCGACCGGGCGATGTCGTCTCGGTCACGGTGACGCACGCCGCGCCCTTCCACCTCCTCGCGGATGCCCCGGACGGCGCTCCGCTGCGCATCCGTCGCACGCGCGCGGGCGACGCCTGGGACCGTTCGCAAGCGGAGTCGTGCGGCGTCCCCGCTCCCGCGGGTGAAGCCGGAGCGCCCCGCGCGGTGTCGCTGGGGCTGCCCACCCTCCGCGTCGGCGTGTGACCGCCCCGACCCTCTGGGCCGTCGTCGGTGCCACGGGTACCGGCAAGACGGGGCTCTCCCTCGATCTCGCCGAAGCCCTCGCGGCCCGGGGGCGCCCCGTCGAGATCGTGAACGCCGACGCGATGCAGCTCTACCGCGGGATGGACATCGGCACCGCCAAGCTTCCCGAGGCGGAGCGCCGTGGCATCCCGCACCATCTCTTCGACGCTCTCGCGGTGACCGACGAGGCGGCGGTGGCCTGGTATCAGGATGCCGCCCGCACGGCGATCCGCCAGATCCACGCTCGCGGAGCGGACGCGATCCTCGTCGGGGGATCGGGCCTGTACGTCTCGGCGGTGCTGTGGGACTTCCGGTTCCCTCCGCGCGACGAGGCTCTGCGCGCGGAACTCGAGGACGAGCTGGAACGTCATGGTTCCGGCGTCCTCTTCGCGCGCTTGCGGGAGGCGGATCCGGCGGCGGCGGAGCGCATCGATCCGCGCAACGGGCGCCGCGTCGTGCGGGCGCTCGAGGTGCTCGCGCAGGGCGGCGAGACGCACGGCGGAGCCCTCCCCGAGGCGCCGGAGCTCTGGCATCCGGACACCCGCATCCTCGCGACGGCGATCGACCGGGAGGCCCTCGTCCCTCTGCTCGATGCGCGGGTGGAGGGGATGTGGGCTGCGGGACTCGTCGACGAGGTCGAGGCGCTCCGAGCCGAGGGCCTCGAGAGGGGAGTGACGGCGGGACGCGCAATCGGCTACGCCCAGGCTCTCGCGCAGCTGCGCGGTGATCTCACGCGCGACGAGGCCATCGCCGAGACACAGGCGCTCACCCGCCGATACGCGCGCCGACAGGTGTCGTGGTTCCGGCGATACCGGGGTGCGCGCTGGGTCGACGCGCGGACAGCGGATGCCGCGACCCTGGCGTCCGACCGAGAGGAACGCCCGTGAGCACCGATATCCGAGCCTTCACCCTCGCCGACGAGGACGCCGTCGTGGCGCTGTGGGAGGAGGCCGGTCTCACCCGGCCCTGGAACGATCCGCGCGCGGACATCCGCCGCAAGCTCACCGTGCAGCCCGAACTCTTCCTCGTCGCGACGGACGGGGATGCCGTCGTGGGGAGCGTCATGGCCGGCTACGACGGGCACCGCGGATGGCTCTACTACCTCGCCACCGCCGGCACGCATCGCGGACAGGGTGTCGGGGCGGCGCTCGTCGCCGAGGCGGAGCGCCTCCTGGAGGCGATGGGCTGCCCCAAGGTGCAGCTCATGGTGCGGCCCGACAACACCGGAGCCCGCGGCTTTTACGACGCTCTCGGGTACGAGCCCTTCGAGACGTGGGCCACGGGCCGTCGTCTGATCGTCGACGGGCCCGGCGGACCCGCACCCGCGCGCTGATCGTTCGCTGGGCGTCTCAGTCGCGAACGTCGATTCCGCGGTCCGCGGCGAGCAGCGGGGCCAGCTGCTGGAGCTGGAGCGAGGAGATCGTGGCACCCCGGAGGTCTGAGAGCCCCGCGAGACCCTCGAGCTCCGCACCACGGAGGTCGACGTGCTGCAGGGTCGCCTGCTCGACGATGAGGTGCGAGATCCGCGTGCCCGCCGCGGCGAATCGAGTGATCCGGGACTGCCCGAGATCGAGCTCGTCGATCGTGCAGTCGGTGAACGCGACGTCCTGCAGGTGCGCCCCGCGCAGGTTCACGAATCCCAGCCGACAGTTGACGAAGTGCACACCGTTCCACGTCGACTCGTAGGCCTCGACGGACCCCGAACGGCTGCCGTCGATCGTGAGGTCGCGCCAGCTCGCCCGCGCCGCGCGGAGGATGGGGACATCCCAGCCGCTCCACGCGGACTCCGAGACGTGCGCGTATCGCAGGGACGCCTCGGGAGCCCGGATGCCGTCCAGGCGGCACAGCGTCAGCTCGGCGCTCTCCAGATCCAGCACGTCGCCGCGCACGGCACGGAACTTCAGCCCTTCGAGGGCGGCACGGGGCGCGAGCTGCGCCGGGTCACCGGGGTCGAGATCGTCCAGCGGCGGTCGATCGAACGAGGGTGCGACGAGCGCGGGCGTCTTCGGCATCACGTCTCCTGGGGGAGGGGGAGGGCCGGAAAAGCCTAGCGGCTGGACCCCTCGGCAGCTGTCGCCGCACGGTGTCCGGCACCGACGCCGCCGGCCCTCCCTAGACTGGACGCATGGCGACTCACGCGTTCACCAAGGGCCACGGCACCGGCAACGACTTCGTGGTGCTGGCCGATCCCGACGGCGAGCTCGACCTCTCCGACGCGCAGATCGCCGTGCTGTGCGACCGGCATTTCGGCATCGGGGCGGACGGTCTGCTGCGTGTGGTCCGCTCCGCCGCCATCGACGAGGGCGCTGAGGCCGCGGCATCCGGGGCCGAGTGGTTCATGGACTACCGCAACGCGGACGGATCCAAGGCCGAGATGTGCGGAAACGGAACGCGCGTCTTCGCCCGGTACCTCAGCGACACGGGCCTCGCGAGCCTCGACGGCGGCCTGCGCATCGGCACACGCGCCGGCGTGAAGACGCTCACGCGCAGCGAACGCGGCTACGAGGTCGACCTCGGTGCCTTCGCGATCGAGACGACCGACACGCTCGTCCGCGCGAAGGGGCTGCCCGTCGCCCGTCCGGGTGTCGGCATCGACGTCGGCAATCCGCACGTGGTCGTGGCGGTGGCATCGGATGCCGAGCTCGAGGCGCTCGACCTGACCTACCAGCCCGTGCTCGACCCCGCTCCCCGGCACGGGGCGAACGTCGAGTTCGTCGTCCCGGCCGACCCGCTCGTCCAGGAGGGCGTCGGAGCGATCCGGCTCCGCGTGTTCGAGCGCGGCGTGGGCGAGACGCTCAGCTGCGGCACCGGCGTCGCCGCGGCGGCCCTGGCCGTGCGGCACTGGGCGGGTTCGGCCGCGCCGGACGTCTGGACCGTCGACACCCCGGGCGGCACCCTGGGCGTTCGTGTGGCGGACGGGCACGTGTTCCTGTCGGGACCCGCATCGCTCGTGTTCACGGGCGAGGTGACGCTGGCTTGACGCCGCGTCGGCGCGCGGCGGCTCCCCGCGACGCGAGATGACACGATCGGTGCGAGCGCACGCGACGAACGCCTGCCCGCCGGTGTCGTCTGGTGCGGATCATGTGATCTCGGCATCCGGTCGCCCGCGCGGGCCCGGGCCGCACCCGGCTCAGGAGACGATGTCGATCGGCTCGCTCGGCGGCGAGCCGTGGCGGCGCACGCGCAGCACGCGGAAGCCTCGGCCCGTGGCGGCGCGATGGACGCTGTACCCGGGGGTGAAGGATGCCGCGAGCCAGCGCTGCAGCGAGTCGGAGCCGAGGTTGCGCTGCACCACGAACCACCCGTCCGAGCGCTCGGACAGGCGGGGGATCCAGTGCTCGAGCATGCCGTGCAGCTCGCTCTTGCCCACGCGGATCGGGGGGTTCGAGCGGATCGTGCGGAACGCGATGTCGTCGGGAACATCCTCGGGGCGAACGGCGTTGACGTTGGTGAGGCCGAGCGACTCAGTGTTGCGCCTCACGAGATCCAGAGCCCGCTCGTTGACGTCGACCGCCCACACGGTCGCGTGAGGTGACGACAGCGCCAGCGACAGCGAGATCGGACCCCATCCGCACCCCAGGTCGAGGAAGTGCCCACCGGCGGGAGGGGGCGGCGTGTTGGCGAGGAGCACCGAGGTGCCGGCATCCACGTGGTCGGGACTGAAGACGCCGCCCGCCGTGACGACCTCGAGATCGCGACCGGCGAGCGTCACGCGGATACGGCGGAGCTGTTCGGGACTCGACGGCGACGCGCTGAAGTAGTGGTCGCTGCCCATTCCGACAGAATAACGGACCGGGACCTCCGACGCCCGGGGCGGCTAAAGTGCGAGAACGAGCGGGAGAACCCGCCCACGAAAGGAACACATGACCGAACAGACCACACCCCCCACCACGGACGCGGCCCCGGTGGACCCGGTGGACCGCGTGCTGTCGCGCGCCGAAGCGCACCGCGGGGTCCGGGTCTTCGGTGCAGCACAGGCTCTGCAGGACGCGGCGACCGCCTACGGCGGCAGCTCCGACGGCGATCAGTGGGATCGCGAGGAGCGCGCGGCGCTCCGCCGCGTTCCCGGGCTCTCGACCGAGCTCGAAGACGTCACCGAGGTCGAGTACCGCCAGCTGCGGCTCGAGAACGTGGTGCTCGTCGGCGTCCACCCGCAGGGTTACCAGTCGGATGCCGAGAACTCCCTCCGCGAACTCGCCGCTCTCGCCGAGACGGCCGGCGCGGTCGTGCTCGACGGCGTGCTCCAACGGCGGCCGCACCCCGACCCGGCGACCTATGTCGGCCGGGGCAAGGCCGAGGAACTGCGCGACATCGTCGCCGCCGTCGGCGCCGACACCGTCATCGCCGACACCGAGCTGGCGCCCAGCCAGCGCCGTGCGCTTGAGGACGTCGTGAAGGTCAAGGTGATCGACCGCACGACGGTCATCCTCGACATCTTCAGCCAGCACGCGAAGAGCCGCGAGGGCAAGGCCCAGGTCGAGCTCGCCCAGCTCGAGTACCTGCTCCCGCGTCTGCGCGGGTGGGGCGACTCGATGTCGCGGCAGGCCGGTGGACAGGTCGGCGCCGGTGGCGCGGGTATGGGTTCGCGCGGACCGGGTGAGACGAAGATCGAGCTGGATCGTCGTCGCATCCGTACCAAGATGGCGCTGCTGCGCAAGCAGCTGCGGGACTTCGCTCCCGCTCGCGCGGCCAAGCGTGCCGAGCGCAAGCGCCACACGATCCCCTCCGTCGCCATCGCCGGCTACACGAACGCCGGAAAGTCGAGCCTGCTCAACCGTCTGACCAGCGCGGGCGTGCTCGTCGAGAACGCCCTGTTCGCGACCCTGGATGCCACCGTCCGCCGCTCCGAGACCACCGACGGCCGCGTCTACACGCTGACCGACACGGTCGGCTTCGTGCGGAACCTCCCGCACCAGCTCGTCGAGGCGTTCCGGTCGACGCTGGAAGAGGTCGGCGACGCCGACGTCATCCTGCACGTCGTGGATGCGTCGCACCCCGACCCCGCTGCCCAGCTGGCCACGGTGCGCGACGTGATGGGCGACGTCGAGGCCGACTTCGGTCACGAGATCGTCGTGTTCAACAAGGCCGACCTGGTCAGCGACGACGACCGGCTGGTCCTGCGCGGTCTCGCTCCGCACGCCTACTTCGTGTCGTCGCGCACGGGTGAGGGCATCGACGAGCTTCGCACCGCGATCGAGGAGGCGCTGCCGCGTCCCGCCGTCGAGGTGCAGGCCGTCGTGCCCTACGACCGGGGCGACCTCGTCTCCGCGGTGCACGAGAGCGGGCTGATCCTGGCGCAGGAGCACCGCGAGACGGGCACGTTCCTGCACGCGCACGTCGGGGCGCGGTTGGCGGCCGAACTCGAGCCGTACGCGGCCTGATCCGGGCCCTCGCGGGGGCCTCTCGACGGTGGAGCATCGGCGCAGCGCGACCCCGTGGGACGTGCCACGCTTCGAGGGTGTCATCGCCGGACCCGCTGCTCGTCGCCGTCGAGGCGCACGCCCATCGGGAGGGCTTCGCGCTCGACCCGGGACAGCGGGCGGTTCTGGAGCAGATGGCGCGCGCGTCGGCGCGCGCTCTCGCCGGTGAACCCGTGCGCGGGGTGTATCTCTTCGGCCCCGCGGGCCGGGGCAAGTCCTGGCTCGCCGACGCTCTCTTCGCCGCCCTCCCGGACGGGAGCGCCGCGCGGGTGCATTTCCACGGCTTCTTCGATGATCTTCATCGCCGCATCCAGACGCATCGGGGTGAGCCGGATGCCACGACCCGAGCCCTCGACGATGTGTGCGGCAGCGGTCGGCTGGTGTTCTTCGATGAACTGCACGTCCACGATCCGGGTGATGCCCGTCTTCTCACACGCCTGATCGAGCGCCTCGTGGGGCGGGGGTGCACGCTCGTCGCGACGTCGAACTACGCACCCCGGGAGTTGCTGCCCGACCCCGTCTGGCATCACCTGTTCGTTCCGGGTATCGCGCTTCTTGAGACGCATCTCGACGTGTTCCGTCTCGACGGCGATGTGGACTATCGCACGCGTGAAGCGGCTCGCACCTCGGGTTTCCGAGCGGGCGTGTGGTCGACGGCGCCGCCCCGGACGGCGCTGCCCCGGAAGGTGTCGACGCGCCCGCAACGACTGTCGGTGCGTGACCGTCTGTTCACGGTGACGTTCGCCGACGACCGCTCATTGACCGCGACGTTCGCTCAACTGTGCGACTCGCCCCTGGCGCCGGCGGAGTACCGGCACTGGAGCCACGCCTACCCGCATTGGACGATCACGGATGTGCCGCCTCTCGACGAGGTCGGCCCCGCGGCTCAGCAGCGCTTCGTGAACCTCATCGACATCCTCGTGGATGCCGATGTCCACCTCGACGTGCACTCCTCGATCGATCTCGAGGTGTTCCTGGAGCGCGCCGCGGGGCGCCTTGACGCGTTCCGCATGGCCAGCCGTCTGCGATTGCTGCGCCGGGGCTGACCCCCGCCGATCGAGGGAATGCCGGACGGCTCCGGTTCTCGTCGGGCCCCTCAGGTCACTCGAGATCGAGTGGGGGCACCCCCGGGGTCTCGAACCCGAACACCGCACCGAGGAAGCCGAGTTCGCGGCGCAGGGAGTCGACCACGGTCTCGGCGCGGCGGAAGCCGTGGCCCTCACCCTCGTACAGCACGTACGCGTGCGGGACACCATGCGCCGCCAAGGCGTCGCGGATCGCCTCGGCCTGAGACGGAGGCACGACCCGATCCTCGGAGCCCTGGAGGATGAGGAGGGGCACGCGGAACCGTTCGGGATGACTGAGCGGAGATCGCTCGATGTACACCGCCTCGGCCTCGGGGAGGGGCCCGATGAGCCCGTCGAGATAGCGCGCCTCGAAGTCGTGCGTGTCTTCGGCCAGTGCCCGCGCGTCTCCTACGCCGTACCGCGAGATGCCGGCCGAGAACACGTCGGTGTTCGTGACGGCGGCGAGGACCGTCCACCCACCCGCGGAGCCGCCCGCGATCGCGAGCCGTTCGGGATCGGCGAGCCCCGCGTCGGCCAGCGCGGATGCCGCGGCGGCGACGTCATCGACGTCGACCACTCCCCACTGCCCCTTCAATCGGTCGCGGTACCCGCGGCCGTATCCGGTGGACCCGCCGTAGTTGACGTCGAGGACGCCGATTCCGCGGCTGGTGAAGAACGCGGTCTTCGCCGAGGGGGCCGGGCCCACCTGCGACGTGGGGCCGCCGTGCACGAGCACGACGTAGGGCGGACGTTCATCGGCGGGCGCGGAGGCGTCGGGGTTGGTCGGCGCATAGGCGAAAGCGTGCACCGGGCCGTGCGGCCCCTCGGTCTCGAGAGCGAGGGCCGTCGGCATCCATTCGTCTCCCCAGGGCCCGGCCCCACCCGTGACGAGGTCGACGACACCCGAGTCCAGGTCGACCAGCCAGAGGCCCGAGCGACCGCCGCCGTCGGCGCCCGAGATGAGGACGCGGGAGCCGCGTGCGTCGTCGACGGCGGTCCCGGACACGGGAGGGACGTCGAGCGGGCGGATGCCCGACGGGGCGATCTCGACCACCTCGTCGCCGCCGTGGGTCCGCACGGCGACGATGCGTCCGTCGTCGGTCGCGGCGAACCAGCGGGTGCCCAGCACCCAGAGACCGCCGCCGGTATCGGCGTCGGCGGGGGCGACCGCTTGCGCCTCGCCGTCGAGCGGATGGCGGAACAGGTTCCAGCGTCCCTCGGGATCGTCGGCGTACAGCAGCTCGTCGTTCCCGATCCAGACGGGCTGCAGGGGTGCCCTGCTCTCGCCCCCGGCGACATCGTGCACCAGGCCGGAGTCGAGGTCGGCAACCCGGATGGTCGTGGCATCCCAGGGCATATCGGGGTGGTTCCACGCGACCCATGCGAGGTGGCGTCCGTCGGGGGAGAGCGCGGGCTGGGCGAGGAAGTCGCTTCCCGTGGCCAGGACCTCTCCGGCTCTCTCAACGTCCGTCGCGATGCGGACGATGGCGCGCAGGGGAACGCGTTCGTCGCCCTGCGTCTCGCGGATCGCGAGCAGCACGCCGTGCTCGAACCGCAAGCCGCCGTGGCGAACGGTCTCGTCGGCCGGGGTCAGGGCGCGCGCCGCGCCGCCCGGGCGGAGCGCGTAGACGCGCTGGTCGGTCTTCTCGACGTAGAACAGCTCTCCGGCGTCGGACGCCGTCCAGGCGCCGCCGCCGTACTCGTGCACCGCCGAGCGGGCGTTGGCGGGAGCGGGGAGCACGGTCTCGATGGTTCCGTCGACGCGAAGCCGTTTCACCGCGACGCGCCCCGCTTCCGTGGGCACGGACTCGCCCCACCACACCTCCTCGCCCACCAGCCGTGCGCCGTCGATTCGCGGCGAGGACTGCGCCACCGACTCGGGCGTGATCGGTGAGGGCCAGGAACCGTAGGGGAGGGTGTCTGCCATGCGTCCACTCTAAGGAGGGGCTCCGACACCGGCCTCGCCTGTGCTCACTGCGAGACGGTGCGCTTCTGCAGGCCCAGACTTCCCACCCAGTCGCGGATGACCTGGCGCTGCGCATCATCGCACGTGTAGCCGTAGCCCACGCTCACCTCCCAGTAGGAGGAGCTGTCGATGGGCACCACGTGGTCCAGCGTCCACCCGTCGAGGAAGGTCAGCGCGTAGCAGTCCGCCATCGTCTCCGCATTCCCGCCGAAGGCGGTGAGCGCGGATGCCGTGGCCTCGGGGTTGGTGAACTGCAGCACGTGCGAGTACTCGTGGTAAGCGACGCCGGTGCGCATCCAGTCCGTCAGAGTGGAGGCGTCGCGGGTGTCGCTGCTGACGTGGACGACGAAGGGATCCGCGCTCGAGACGCACGCCATCGCCTCGAGGCCGCAGGGGCGGTTGCTCTCGTCGTATGCCATGGTCACCCACCCTCGACCGAGCGTGTCGAGCGCGGCTTCCCACGGGCTCCCCGTCGCGTTCGTGGAGGCCACGGAGCGCGCGGCCTCCACGCGGTTGGCCAGCTTCGTCGTGAACATCTTGACGTCGGTGATGTCATGTTCCATCGTCACGACGCTCTCCCGGTCCGCCCACGCGCTGTGTGCGAACGCCTCAACCTCGCTCCAGGGCACGAGCGACGCGTACGGGAGGCCCACGAGCGGATCGATCGTCGCATAGAGCTCCTGCATGGCCGCGCCGAACTGCTCCTTGCGATCGAGCTGCGCCCGCTGCTCCTCGAGCGCGCGCTGCTGGTCGGTTATCTGCTGCTGTTGGTCCAGGATCTGCTTCTGGGATGCCGCGAGTTGCGCGCTGAGCCAGAAGAACCCTGCACTTGCGGCGACGACGAGCAGCGCGAGTCCCGAACTGAGGATGACGGTGCTGCGGCGTGGCCGCGACCGCGGGGCGGGCGCGTGGTCGTCGCCGGGAGCGCGCGTCTCTGTGGCTGCCGGCTCGGCGGAGCCGAGGGCGGTGGGTGCCGGGGCGTCACCCTCGGCGGAAGAAGGGTCGCCAGGGGCGGGGTTGGTAGACACGGGGCTCGCTTCCGATTGCGCTTTCGGTCATGGTAACGGCCGCATGCGGCCATCCGTGGTCGCCACGGGACCGAGAGGAGGAGGACCCCCCCCGCCCGAGAACACGCCAGACGACCCGCCGAGTGACGCCGACAGGCGGCGGGCGACGGCGGCGACGCGCTCGGGATCGAGACTGGACACGGGCGCGTCCCGTGATGCTGTGATGGCCATCGTGGCCTCGTCGATCACGAGGCCCGCAGAACGACGGATGCCACGGCACGGATCTTCAGCCGGCTCTTCGGTGTGGAGCTGACGAGCGTCGGCGCGTGGGAGAGGTATCCGTCAGGCATCGTGGCGCGTCGGGCCAAGCCGCGGAGACATCATGGCGCGCCGGAATCGCCACCGGGACGCTTCGGCGGACGGGATCAGACCGCGCGCAGCACCGCCACGACTCGGCCCAGGACGACGGCCTCGTCGCCCAGGATCGGCTCGAAGGCGCTGTTGCGGGGAAGAAGCCACGTGTGGCCGTCGCGGCGGCGGAACGTCTTGACCGTCGCTTCGCCGTCGAGCATCGCGGCGACGATCTCGCCGTTCTCCGCCGTCGCCTGCGAGCGCACGACGACCCAGTCTCCGTCGCAGATGGCGGCGTCGATCATCGAGTCGCCCGACACCTTCAGCATGAACAGCTCACCCTTGCCGACGAGCTGACGGGGGAGGGGGAAGATCTCCTCCACCTGCTGGTCGGCCGTGATCGGAACACCCGCGGCGATGCGCCCGACGAGGGGCACGAGAGCGGCGTCGCCCAGGGCCGGAGCGGTGTCGGCCGGATTCTCGGCGGCGGCGCCGGGAAGATCGATCAGGACCTCCATCGCGCGCGTCTTGCCGGGGTCGCGCCGCAGGTAGCCGCTGAGCTCGAGCTGGTTCAGCTGGTGCGTGACGCTCGACAGGGACTTGAGGCCGACGGCGTCGCCGATCTCGCGCATGCTCGGCGGGTAGCCGTGCCGCGCGATGGAGCGCTGGATCACCTCGAGGATCGCGAGCTGCTTGTCGCTGAGGTTCTTCCGTCGCCGTGTCTGCGGTCGTTCGCGGCCGGCGGCGGTCGTCGCGTCGGTCATCTGCGCTCCCCTCGCGCCGCGGATTCTGCGGCGGAAATTCGAATGTCGGAGGTTGGTGATGAGGTCTCCGTGTCGAAACCGTATCCGGTGGACGACCCGAATGACATGGA
>Ga0308161_1001078_pt1 | contig 35290 bp, 34 predicted proteins | sample PhyFR2_FD_201034 | JGI IMG/M metagenome (GOLD analysis project Ga0308161, IMG submission 201034) | Phyllosphere microbial communities from UC Gill Tract Community Farm, Albany, California, United States - DLSLF.R2 | ecosystem: Host-associated > Plants > Phyllosphere > Unclassified | place: USA...
CATAATGTGCATAAAGGAACAACTGTCAATGAATTGCAAAAAAGACTGCACGTCACCAAAGCCGAAACGATTGCCTTTGGCGATGGCTTCAATGATCTGGAATTATTTGCACAAGCAGGCATCAGCTCGCTGATTTGCGCTTCCAGGCATGCTCTGCGTTCTTTGAACATTGCGAGGCGCTGATTGAGTGATTCATCTCCAATTTGACACCAGGACATGAATGTTTTGATTTCTTTGATCGACATCCCTGATTTTTTCAAACATTCGATCGTAAATAAGGTAGACACCGCTTCTTCATCAAATATGCGGTTGCCTTGCTCGTTTTTCTTGATTGCTGGAATCAACCCTTCTGCGTCATAATACCGCAATGTAGACGGATTGAGATTGAATTTTTTGGCGACTGCGCCAATCGTATCTGCCATATAAGCCACCCTCTTTGTGATTTTTGCATTGCTTCAACCTTAGTTTAACCCCTAAAGTATACTTTAAGTCAACCAGAAACATTTTTGCACCTTTTTGACGTCTTTCCCTTGCCTTAAAGTACACTTCAAGATTTACACTAGCTGTATGTTGAAGAAGAAAGAAGGATGTATATGAAATCAGCTATTTTTGAAAAAGCCGGGCTTGTTTCTGTCCAAGAAGTAGAAAGACCGCAGTTGCAAGCAACCGATGATGTCATCATCAAAATCGTGCGGGCCTGTGTCTGCGGTTCTGACCTCTGGTCTTATGCCCATGGTGACAACAAAGAACCCCACTCTGTCAACGATGGCCATGAGGCATTAGGGATTGTGGAAGAAATTGGTACAGCTATTACCACCGTTAAACCCGGTGACTTCGTGATCGTTCCTTTCACCCATGGTTGTGGGGAATGTGATGCCTGTCGTGCAGGATTCGATGGGACTTGTGATCGCCACCAAGGTGCGACAAACTGGTCCCATGGCTTTCAATCAGAGTACGTCCGTTTCCATTATGGCAACTGGGCGCTGGTCAAAGTTCCTGGTCAACCATCGGATTACACAGAAGGCATGATCAAATCACTGCTGACTTTGGCAGATGTGATGCCAACAGGTTATCATGCTGCCCGTTGTGCCCATGTTCAAAGAGGCGATAAAGTAGTCGTTATTGGCGACGGTGCCGTTGGTCAATGCGCGGTGATCGCCGCCAAAATGCTGGGGGCTTCACAAATCGTTTTAATGAGTCGACACCCAGACCGTCAAGAAATGGCCCGTCAATCTGGTGCAACAGCAGTCGTTGCAGCGCGCGGTGAAGCCGGAATTGCTGAAGTGCGAGAAATCTTAGGTGGTGGCGCTGATGCGGCATTAGAATGTGTTGGTACCGAAGCGGCTATCGAGCAAGCGCTTGGGGTCTTGCACAATGGTGGACGTATTGGCTATGTCGGTGTCCCCCACTACAACAATCGGCCCATTGGCTCGACGTTTGCCCAAAATATCTCGATTGCCGGTGGTTCTGCTTCTGTGACCACCTATGACAAAGAAGTCTTACTGAAAGCAGTCTTGGATGGGACTATTGATCCTGGCCGTGTTTTCACCCAAACGTATCCATTGGCACAAATCAACCAAGCCTATGCAGACATGCAAAATCGTCGCACGATCAAATCGATGGTGGTTGTTTCGAAAAAGATGACCGACTGAATGATTCTGTGTTACTTAGTGTGAGAAAAACACACATAAAGTACAAAGGGGCTGTATCAACAGCCCCTTTCGTTTACATAAAAATAGATATTCACTCCTATGATTTACTCAGAAAAAAAATCATCCTCTTTTGAAATACGCAACTGTTTTAACAGAATACGTCTAGCTTAACCAATCATCACTCGCTCTTCAGGAAATTTGTATCCAACTTCTCGCTGGTTGGCTTTTTTCATCAATGAAAAAGCAACTGTCATGATTCCGACACGACCAATGAACATCAAAAGAATGATCAATAGCTTGCCGAAAACCGATAAATAGGGCGTAAGTCCCATCGTCAAGCCCACAGTCCCAAAAGCTGAAAAGACCTCAAAGGCAATATATTGCAAACCGAATGTCGGGTTTTGCGGCATATTTTCAGTAATCGATAACAGGAAAATAGATATGAAACATAACGACAAAGTTAGAAAAAACAAAGTAAAAGCTCGCGAAACGGCAGATTCTTTAATTGTTCGTCCAAAAATCTCAGCTTGGCTGCGTCCTTTTAACAAGCTACGGACCTTGATGATCAAGACTGCAAATGTCGTTGTCTTCAATCCCCCAGCAGTTGATCCGGAGGTTCCGCCGATATACATTAACATCATCGTCAGCATCAAACTGGCTTGACTCATTTGTCCGTAATCAATACTGAAAAAGCCAGCTGTTCTTGGGGTGACCGCTAAGAACAAATATTGAAAAAAGCGTTCAATGACAGAATCACCAGTGATCAACTGTGAATTTTTTTCGGTCAAAAAGAAGCCTACCGTTCCAAGAACAATCAAAACGATCATTGTGATCCATGCCAAGCGGCTATGTAAGGAACGTTTTTTGGATGCCCTATGCAGGAGATCGAACCAAACGAGAAAACCGAGACCGCCGGCGATAATCAAGAAACTGATGACCCCTAGCACAAACGGTTCATTCTGAAATCCGACCATACTGTTGCCAAACAAATCAAAACCAGCATTACAAAAGGCCGAAATCGCATGAAAAACACTATACCAGAGACCCTGGCGCCAACCAAAACGAGGAACAAAAGCAAAAGCCAGCAATACAGCCCCACTAACTTGGATCAAAAAGGCGATCCGGATAATGTACCATGCTAAATGGATTTCACCGGACATACGATCTAGATTCAAGGATTCTCGCAAAATCATCCGCGTACTAAGATGGACTCTTTTTCTTGCCAAAATGTAAAAGAAGACGGGAATCGACATGAAGCCGATTCCACCAATTTCAATCAATATCAACAAAATGCCTTGGCCCCAGATATTATAATGATCCGCCACCGTTAAGGTAGAAAGACCCGTCACACAAATAGCTGAAGTAGCAGTAAACACAGCATCTAAAAAGTTGGTACCTTCACCACTTTTGGTGACCGTAGGCAACATCAGTAAGCCTGTCCCTGCCAATATCAGTAAGAGAAACACTAGTGAGACGATTTGTGGAATTAAAAAGTGTTGATGTGCCAACTTTTTTTTCAAACGATCTCTTTTTTTCATTCTCATTTCCTTTGACCTTTTTCAAAAACGAATGTCTTAGTAATCCAAGTCTTTTGCTTTCGTTTTTCTCTTATCATACCATTTTATTTTGATTTATTCTTCACTTTGATCATTCTTGTTACATTCGCTCGTTCGTTTTCTTCTAACCGCATTTTGATCCCATATATGGCCTCTTCTAATTCAGGGATCGTCAAATATTCTAACGCATTGACCCGCCTGCGGGTTCGTTCGATTTCCCCTGCCATCAATTGACAGGTTTTTTCGATTTCTGTTAGAGCCAACAGCTTGGGCATAACGTCTGTAAAACGGGCGACGGCGTTATCTAAAGGAACATTGGAATTCAAAAATCCGTATTCGATCGGCGCTTGCATCACAGCATCATCATAGTCAAAATGCATGACCGGTACTTCTACACTCATGATATTTTTCGTTGATAATTCAAGGGAGACTTCAGTTGCAGGTAAAATAAACATTTCTTCAATATATTTTTCATTGATTGTGGCATTGGCCAAGCGAAATGCCTTCATGGCATGTTGCAACTGCTCTTCCACATTTTTACGTAAATGATCATTTTTTTTGATTAATTCAATAAATTGACGCATGAGTTCGTCTTGTTTATCTTTTAATAATTTATGGCCGCGTTTAGCTGTCGCCAATTGTTTACTGAGGCGCGACAGCTCCATGCGGGTTGGATTAACGTTTTTTTGCGCCATTATTCTCCTCTTCCGGTAAATATTCCGCCAGTAACGCATCACTGATTCGCTTCAGTTCGACTTTTGGCAACATCGCCAATAATTCCCAGCCCAATTCCAAGGTTTCGATAATGGAGCGGTTGGTTCGATATCCTTGATTCAAGTATTCAATTTCGAAGCGTTCTGCAAATTTAGCATAGATTTTATCAACGTCTGACAAGGCCGATTCGCCTAAAACAACTGCTAATTCCTTGGATTGCTGTCCTTGCGCGTATGCAGAAAACAACTGGTTCATCGTTGCAGCATGGTCTTTACGTGTTTTGCCTTCGCCTGTCCCTTTATCTTTTAAGCGTGACAGCGATGACAAGACATCGATTGGCGGTTGAATGCCATTTTTATATAAATCCCGAGACAAGATGATTTGTCCTTCAGTGATATAGCCTGTTAAATCAGGAATTGGATGCGTTTTGTCATCTTCTGGCATAGTCAGAATCGGCAACTGCGTCACTGAACCTTTCAAGCCGCGAATTCGTCCGGCACGCTCATATAACGTTGACAAATTCGTGTAGAGATACCCTGGATACCCACGACGTCCCGGTACTTCACGGCGTGCAGAAGAGATCTCCCGTAAAGCTTCACAATAGTTGGTCATATCCGTCATGATCACCAAGACATGCATATCCTTTTCATAGGCCAAGTATTCAGCTGCCGTCAATGCCATTCGTGGAGTAGCGATCCGCTCGATCGCTGGATCATTTGCTAGATTCATAAAGACAACAGAATGGTCGATGGCGCCAGTTTGCCGAAAATCTTCCATAAAATATTCTGCTTCTTCAAAGGTAATCCCAATGCCGGCAAATACAACAGCAAATTCATCTTCCGAGTTTAGCACTTGTGCTTGACGGGCAATTTGAGAGGCCAATTCTTTATGAGGCAAACCAGAACCTGAAAAAATTGGTAGTTTTTGTCCCCGAACCAATGTGTTCAAATGGTCAATTGATGAAATCCCCGTTTGAATAAATTCATCAGGGTAATCTCGGGCTGCTGGATTAATGACTTCGCCGTTGATATCCATAAATTTTTCGGGAACGATCTCTACTCCACCGTCTTTGACCCGTCCTAAACCGTCAAAGACGCGCCCAATCATTTGATCTGAAACGCCTAATTCCAAAGGATGCCCCAAAAAGCGGACCGCTGATTCGCGCAAGTTAATCCCTCCAGTCCCTTCAAAAATTTGGACTAATGCTTTGTCTTCTTGAATCTCAAGCACTTGGCCTTGTCGCATGTCTCCGTTTTGCATGCGGACTTCGATCAACTCTTCGTATTTGACACCAGAGACACGATCGACGGCCATCAATGGACCGACGACTTCTCCAATCGTTTTATATTCCTTGATCATCAGTACGGTCTCCTTTCTGTAAAATTTCTTTTATCGTTGCTTTGATTTCTTGATGCAAAGCAGAAATTTTGGCAAATTCACCTTCAGGCAAATACTTCATGCGTGCAACTTTGTCTCGTAGTTCTTCAATTCCTGAGTAGACTTCTGAAAGATACGCACCTAGTGTTAACGCATCTTCGGCTTCTTTGTGGAGCAATAAGATCGTTTCTAGCATTTTGAACTGCTTTTCACGAGAGGTAAACGTATCGACATCGTCAAAAGCATTTTGCTGTAAGAAATCTTCTCTCAAGGACTTGGTCGTTTCCAGCAATAATTGATCTTTTTCTGATAAAGCGTCGATACCGACAAGACGAACGATCTCTGACAACTCAGATTCTTTTTGTAGCATCCGCATGGCTTCTGTTACTTGTTTGGACCAATCCACTTGCATTTGCTGATCCAAAAAGGCGCCAAGTTCGTTTTCATATAAAGAATAACTCTTCAACCAATCGATTGATGGAAAATGACGTTTTTGCGCTAATGTGGCATCTAAGCCCCAAAATACTTTAACGACCCGTAAAGTATTTTGAGTAACTGGTTCCGAAATGTCCCCACCAGATGGTGACACGGCGCTGATTGCAGTAATACTGCCTTCTTGATCAGAACCTAAGCAAATCGCTTTCCCAGAACGTTCATAATACTCTGCCAAACGGCTACCTAAATAAGCCGGATATCCTTCATCCCCAGGCATTTCCTCCAAACGACCAGACATTTCTCGCAGTGCTTCCGCCCAACGTGAGGTTGAATCCGCCATGATCGCCACTGAATAGCCCATGTCACGGAAGTACTCTGCAATGGTAATCCCCGTATAAATCGACGCTTCCCGAGCGGCTACTGGCATATTTGATGTATTGGCAATCAAAACGGTTCTAGCCATTAAAGATTCACCACTGCGAGGATCGATCAACTCTGGAAATTCGTTCATTACATCTGTCATTTCATTGCCGCGTTCCCCACAGCCAACATAGACAACCAAGTCGACATCCGCCCACTTGGCAATTTGATGCTGAACAACGGTCTTTCCCGCACCAAAAGGACCCGGAACGGCTGAAGCCCCGCCTTTAGCGATTGGAAAGAACGTGTCAATCACGCGCTGTCCTGTAATCATCGGTTCGATTGGATTCAGTTTTTGCTTCACTGGACGGCTATGACGAACCGGCCATTTTTGTAGCATCGTAAATGAACGTTCTCCTTTAGTCGTATCTAAGACATAAATCACTTCATCAATCGTATATTCCCCTGCATAAACAGCTTTGACTGTTCCTGAAACGCCATGAGGAACCATAATTTTGTGATCGATCAGCGGTGTTTCTTGCACAGTTCCGATAACCATTCCGGTACTAACCGCTGCACCCACTTCGACCATCGGTACAAAAGACCACTTTTTCTCATGATTCAACGCAGGCAATTGCACCCCGCGAGTCAAGAAGTTACTTTTGGTAACATCCATAAAGGTTTCCAATGGGCGTTGGATCCCATCAAACATTTGAGACATAATTCCGGGAGCCAATTCCACGGATAGCGGTTCACCAGTGGTTTCGACTGGTTCTCCGGGACCAATCCCTGAAGTTTCTTCGTAGACTTGGATCGAAGCGACGTCGCCGCGCATTTCGATGATTTCACCGACCACGCCTAAATCTCCTACATAACAGATATCTTCTAAACTTGCATGACCCATATTTTTGGCTAAAACCAATGGACCTGATACTTTAATAATTGTTCCTTTTTCCACAACATCGGCTCCTCTCTATAGTATGTTTTGTCCGACCGCTTTTTCAACATTATCTTGAATCATCCGTCTGCCGATTCCTCGGGAACCATCGTAATCAGGAATCAAGATGATCGCAGGTGTCATTTTTTGTTGGACCTTTGCTAATTCATCGGGAATCATCTCTGCACATTTTTCAGTCAGATAGATAATCGTACTACTCTTCATTAATTTTGCCAGTGCCTGCTTGACTTCTTTTTCTTCCGAGGCATAACAAACTTGGAACCCAAATAATTGAAAAGGAATGACGGATTCTTTCTCGCCGATCACACCGATTTTATGCGTCATAGCGCCGCATCCTTTCTCTGATTTGTCCTTCCGTAAAGCCGCTGCGTTTGCCTACCAGCAAGATACGCAGATTTTGCAGTTCCAAAATCTTAGCATTCAAAAATGCGAGTAAAGGTAGTGGTCCTAAAGCATCTATTTGGGCTGATGCAAAGCTTTCTGTAATCAAGTTGTCTTGTAAAAGCGCCAAGCCAGCGAAGTCGATCACTTGTTCATGAATGATTGGCCGCATCACTTCCTGATACTCACTTTCTAATAAGAACGTTATAAAGTCGCTATAGGACGCATCCGCAAACGCTAAAAATTCTTCTTTCGGGATACTGCCGACACTCACCAAGACCGCCTTCATAAAACTGCAGGATCGCTTTTGGCTCAGACAGCGAGCGGCGATGGTTATATTGGTTAAATCGATCATCTTAATGACGGCTTCTTGTAGTTCAGGTATATTGATTTTGTCTGCCAATCGCCGTTGTTCATGCAAATACCGGCGATCGTATATGATATCGATGCCTTGCAACACAGCGCCGCCTTCCAAGTATTCCCGAACCTCTTGAATTGTAGTCACGATTTTCTCAGGCAATACTTCTGATATGCCTGTTTTGATGGCGGTCCGGCATTCGTCGATCGTGTAAAAACCGTCTTCAACCAGTAGATGCGCATAATCCTTTCCAGTCACTGACTCTTTGGTCAAGACTTTCAGATTGTGGAAAGTAAAAGGCATCATATACAATCGGAGGATTTCTTGATTGGGAACCAGCTCGATCAATTCTTTGATTGTCTTTAACAATTCTTCATCAAGTGATATTTCGAATTGTTCGTGAAAATATGGATGCAAATAGCGTTGATAATGGGTCTGCTGCAGCACCGTTTCGACCACAGCAAAGTTTTTTGCCGTAATCATTTGTTCCACTTCTTGCGGCTTCAGTAAAGTCATTTCTTTCAGCCGAATGATGGGATTCAATTGATGATAGTTCCTCATGGATCAACCTCCTTTTTGTATGATCTGTAACCACCGTTCACGGGATTCTTTCTTGTATTCTTCAAGTAACACACGATAAGTAAAGTTGTATTGAATACCATTGTCATCCACCAAAAATCCAGCTTCTGACAATGGTGTTCCTACCTTGATTTGATACGGCAAGTCGGACTGACAAGCCGCGACCCAAGTATCATCTAAGTGGGCTGCTTGATCTAGACCCGCATGAAAGGTCAACGTGCCACTGATTGGCAGCCGCTCCAGCACATTTTCAACAAATGTCTGGAGCTCTTCTGGTGTCCAACCAATCATTTGTTGATAAGCTTGCTCAAAAAGTTGTGTCAGATATTCATTTTGCTTCACCATTTTTTGCTGCTTGGCGGCACTTGATTGGCGATTCAGGGCTTGCTGATAATTTTTTTCGACTTGCTTTTTTGCTTGCTGGGCACGAAGCTGCAAGTCCGACTCTTTCTTCGCCCAGTCACGTGCCATGGTGTCACTGATCCTAGCACGTTCAGCGGCAGCCAAACGTTCCCGTTTTATCTGCGCTTCTTGGTCTAGTTCAGCAATCATTTTGTCGATTGCATCCATACCTTCGCCCCCTTTAAATCGTTCCTAAAAGTAAGAAAGAAATAACAAAGCCTAAGATGGCATACATCTCAACCATTACTGAGAACATCACGCCTTTAAAGAAATGCTCTGGTTTCTTCGCTAAAATTTGAATCCCAGCTGCAGCGACCTTTCCTTGGGCCATTCCTGAGAATAAACCAGTAAAAGCAACTGGCAGTGATGCCATCAAATAAGCCATACCAGTCACTGTCGACATTTCACCACTTAAGCTGCCATAAATCATAAACGCAATAACGAATCCGTATAGACCTTGTGTCCCAGGAAGCAATTGTAAAATCAAAGCTTGTCCAAACTTCTCAGGCTGATTCGTCGTTAAAGCTGCCGCTGCTTCACCAGTTTGGCCCACACCTTTGGCTGAACCAATCCCAGAAAAGATCGTCGCAATCCCCATTCCGATAATTGCAAACACCATACCACCATTATTGTTAATCAAGTAATCAATCATTTATTGTCTCCTCCATTTTCTTTGTCAAAATCAACATATTTCTCACTTGGCGTAAAGGTTTCAAATTGACGTCCACCACCAGTGAAAAATTTGCCGAAAAATTCTACATATTGTAAACGAGCGGCATGCACATATGCACTCAGTAACGATAAAAAGATATTCAATGCTTGCAGTACAAGCAATAAGAGAATACCCACTGAAAAACGAGCAGCTGGCGGCAAATAGCCCACCAATAAGTTGAAGGCTGCTGCAATACTCCCACCGGAGATCCCTAAGGCCATCAAGCGACTGTAGCTGACAAAGTCACCGATGTAACTCGTCACACCGTACAAGTCGTACAACCCTAGAAAGAAGCCGCCCACTTTGGTTTTCCCTTTAAGAATCGGTACCACGATAATCAATAAGGCACTAAAGCCCGCTAAAATCAAGCCGACAGTGGTTAATGCAGGGACATCAATCAAAAGATTGCCTGCGGCTGCCACTAGCAGACCACTCAAAAGTCCTAGCCACGCAAAGCCTTCGTTTACTGCACCTAAAAGATCCTTTTTGCGGATGTTTTCTTTAGCCGCCAAATAAAGACCTGTAAACAGTTGGATGCCACCAAAAATCATCGATAGACCAAAGATTGCCATAAAATCTTCGGCGGGCGATAAAAGCTGGAAAGGCAATGTAGCACCAAAAAACGAGCCGTAGATTGCACCCCAAATCATGGTTGGTACAGACAATATCTGGAACAATTTCAGAAATCGTTTGGTTCCTTTTGGCAAACGTAAGGCATACAGCCCAATCGTTGTCGCTACAGCCATCAATGCACCATAACCTAAATCAGCCACCATCATCCCAAAGAAAACATAATAGAAAGGCGTCATCCAAGGGGTTGGATCAATTTCATCGTATTTCGGCAAACTATACATTTCCGTCAGCATTTCAAAGGGTTGTATAAATGAAGCATTTTTTAACTTCGTTGGTACTTGATTGGCAGCAATCTCGTCTGCCGTTGGTTCTTCAAATGAATAGTAAATCTCATTGGCAAAGGATTCTTGGACCATTTCTGCCACTAACGGTTGATCCTTTTCTGCAATCCACCCGCGCAAGAGCGAAAATGTCTGACCTGCCGCTAGACGTTGTTGCATCATTGCACGATTCTCACGAGTCAAAAACAGTTCTTCCGCTTGCTGCAACAGGATCAGCCGTTGTTTGTGCTGACTGATTTCTGTAATCAGTTCTTTGCGCTGCTGCGTCAAGGAAGTCAACGCTTGTTTCGCGTTTTGCAAAACCACTTTTGGTGATTCTGATGTTAGGCCAGTTTCTTTCTTCACCCCAAAACGGTGAAACAATTGGAAAACTTGCGCCTCGGTCGTTGCTAAAAAAAGACAGCTGAAATTAACTTTCTTCTGATCAGAATAGATGACTTCTATATAAACATCTTCCAATTGACGCAAAGCTTCAGCTAGATCTTCCCAGCGTGGTTCTTCAACACTACCTGCAAAAAAACACGTATGTGTAGGTGCTTCAATTTCTAGTGGCACGTCAAGATTTTGCCACTGTGTCGCCCAATCTTCTGCCTGAGTCGCTGCTTCGATCGCTTCAATCGTCTCTAACCAGCGCTCCTGCAAATTCTCAACTTGACCTAGTTCTGTTAAAGCTGCTGCTTCATCGAAGCTTGTTTCAAAGTCCGACAGCCGCAAGGCAGCCCGCCGCCACTCCGTGCTTTTTTTCGCATCGCCAGTTTGACGAATAAAGCGGATTGCTTCTTGTAGACGACGAATCAGTGTCTGATGAGAAGTACTTTCTGGCGTTGTACCTGCAAAAAATTCCTGCAACCAAGTTTCGTTGGCTTCTTTCTCAAATACATTCTCGATTTCAACAAACTGCATCGCTTGCAACTTCGTCAACAAACTTTCTTGGTAGCGTTTCGGGGTGATCAACGTTAATTTATTTAGTTTGGTTACTGCCATAAGTCCCGATCACTCCTTCAACGATCTGTTGAATCGCTTGCTCTTGGAAGCTTTGCATATTTTTTTGGTAACGATCTAAAACTTGCTGATTTTCTTCTGCCAGCAGTTGCTTTTGTGCTTCCAGCGACTGGTGTAACTGCTCTTCGACTGCGACTTGTTCTTGCGCAAGTGCCTCTTCCAAAGCGGCTGCCCGTTTTTGCAATTCTTGTTGTTGCTGCGCTTCTTCCAATTGTAGCGCTTTTTTCAAAGCGATCAATTGCTGTTCATTGGCTTCTTCTGCTTCTCGTAAACGAGTCAAAGCTTCTCTCATTAATTCCCCTCCTATAATCATGTGTATATTCAACTGAAAAACAAACAAAAAAGCATACCTCGCGAAGAAGTATGCTTATAACAAAAAAAGGCCAGCATTCCTCCAAGAATGTTCGCCTCACCCCTTGGCAAACCTGATCCTTGAAACACCGAAATGCTCAACCTTTGTGTCTTCAATTTTTTGATACAATATATATTCTAACAAAAATAATCCCAATCATCAATAGATAAGTGCAATTATTTTCATCTCTCATCACTAGACCACTCTACACTTCGCCAATCAGCGGCAACATTTACTCTAAACTCTATATATTAACATTCTTTACCCCTAAATTATTCTTTCAAAAGATTCGAAAGAATTGGAGACGACCGATTATATAACCATTGTCTTATCGGATGATCAGAAAAAGATGTGTGAATCTCTGAGAAATCAATCGCCAACCTGGGATTGCGATGGGACACATTGCAGAAAAAATATATTAGCTATAGGATTTATTGGCGTTTTATTAGACCGTAGTTATTTTATACATACTAAAAAGCATCTAATTTCATTGCCCATATTTTCCGGTTTAGCCACCTCACAAATGTTACTTAATACGACTATAACAGATGATAAGTCACATTTAAAAAAGCTATAGAAAAAAATCGCTAAAAGAAAAAATGATTTTCTCTTAGAGCCTCTAAGGATAGAGCAATTTTATCGAATGTGACAGAATCTGATTGTGTTACTTTCGCTCTTACTCGCTTGGCCTATCATCGTCGCCAGAAAAACCAACATTTTTATTTGGTCCATAAAATCGTTTCTTTGGAAAATGGTCATGGAAATTGTTCTCAGTTTCATATTGAGAAATTATTCCAAGAAAAAGCCTGCGGTAAAGATACCCAGCTACCTGAGTTTCAAAAATACTAACTTATATTCGCAAATGTGATTGTGTCATCGTTGCATCATTGAACCGTTTAGGCAGAGATTATGAAGACGTAAAAATACAGTTGCTTTTAAAGTAGCATTAAAAATACTGGTCGCACAGTTTTTGGATTTCAACACTGGAAATGAACTCCTGGACACAGCTATGTTTGATATGTTTTTATCACTACTGAGTTATATTGTACAAAATGAGCGTGAAAAGATCCGCAAAGACGATTAGTTAATAAAACGGTGGTAGACATGTTAAAGCAAGGAGTTCCAGTTACAGAGATTGCCAAAGAAAATGGACTCTCTCAACCAACCATATATATAATAAAGAAGGCGAATGATTTGTAGATTTCATACTACATTCATTCGCTTTTCTGTCGTGCATTTTCGTTTCTATGTTCCTTGTACCCCCATTAAGGTAATTTTATAACTAACTCTGTTTCTTTATCGAAAAAATTCCCTTTATTCAAATCAAATGCCAAATCTACAGAGGATCCCGGTTCATGGAAGTTTCTCGCATCCACTTTGGCAACGAATTCAGTATCACCGATAACAGAATAAAGCATTGTTTCTGCTCCTAATAATTCTGAAACAACTACTTGAGCACGGACTGTTGATTGAGGTGCGGCATCAAGAGCAATTTGCTCGCCATGGATGTCTTCTGGACGAATCCCAAATATCACTTCTTTTCCTTCATAGCCTTTTTCTTTTAATACTTTATTCTTCCCATCAGGTATCCGCAACTTTAAGCCATGATGATTCGTCAGCACCCCATCTTTCAATGTTACGTGAAAGAAGTTCATTGCTGGCGAACCAATAAAGCCTGCCACGAAAATATTCACGGGCGTGTTATAGACTTCTTGCGGTGAACCGACTTGCTGGATCACGCCGTCTTTCATGATGACGATCCGGTCGGCCATGGTCATTGCTTCGGTCTGGTCATGGGTCACGTAAATCGTTGTCGTCTCTAACCGTTGATGCAATTTGGCGATCTCGGCACGCATCGAGACTCTCAACTTAGCATCCAAATTCGACAATGGCTCATCCATCAAAAATACTCGTGCGTCACGGACAATCGCTCTTCCAAGAGCAACACGCTGTCTTTGTCCACCGGATAGCGCCGCTGGTTTTCGATACAAATAGTCTGAAAGACCTAATATTTCGGCAGCGTTTTCGACTCGTTTCGCGGTTTCACTTTTATCGTATTTACGAAGCTTTAAGCCAAACGCCATGTTATCAAAAACGGTCATATGGGGGTAAAGCGCATAATTCTGAAAAACCATGGCGATGTCTCGGTCTTTGGGAGCTACATCATTCATCCGCTGACCATCAATCGTAAAATCTCCCTCCGAGATATCTTCTAACCCGGCGATCATGCGCAAGGTTGTGGATTTCCCGCAACCTGATGGACCAACAAATACAATAAATTCTTTGTCCTTGATCTCTAAATCAAAATCAGTCACTGAATACGTTTCTGCATTGTCGTATTTCTTATGAATATGTTTTAAACTTAGTTCTGTCATATGTGTTCACCCATTTCTTTCCTATCAAGAATGCAGCTGCTGCTCTTTTGCTAATGCCAGACACCCGTACGTTCCCGCGTTGTCTCCTAATTTCGGAAGCACAAGGTATTGATCTAGTTCTGGTACCTCCACGTAATCCTTCAACAGTTCTTTAAAGGCTGACTTCATTTTCTCTAACACTTGGCGTTGCTTCATGACACCTCCACCAAAAATAATGACATCAGGTGAAAGCATTAGTGTCGTATTGTAGGCACATTGCGCAAGGTAATAGGCTTCCAGCTCCCATTGCACATCTTTTTCACTCAAATCCTGTCCCTTTTTCCCAGCTCGCTTTTCGATCGCTGGACCAGAGGCCATGCCCTCTAAGCAATTTTTGTGGAACGGACAATTTCCTTCGTATGTGTCCGCTGAATGTCGGTTCACCAGCATATGCCCCATTTCTGGATGGCTGAAGCCTTCGATAAAGCGGCCGTATTGCAGTGCGCCGCCCCCGATGCCGGTTCCGATCGTATAATAAACGATGCTTGATCGTCCCTTTCCATTCCCAAAAACAGATTCTCCATAAGCGGCCGCGTTCACGTCAGTGGTCCAAGAAACCGGTATAGGAAAAGCCTTCTTCACTGTTCCCACAAAGTCAAACTGCTGCCAGTCCAATTTTGGTGTAGAAGTGATGTAGCCATAAGTTGGCGATTCATACTGAATATCAATGGGACCGAATGAACCGATACCTATTCCTTTCAGCGTTTCTTTATATGGCGAGAAAAATTCGAGGACAGCTTTCATGGTTTCTTCAGGCTTCGTGGTGGGGAAGCTGTCCCGCTTCACGATCTCTAAGTTATCCGTTGCTACTGCACAGACAAATTTCGTTCCTCCTGCTTCGATACTTCCAAACATTTTTCATCTATCCCTTCACAGATCTCTTGATCAATTGTTTTCCATTCAGTTCTGTTACTACCACCTGTTTGAGCCGCCCTTTTTCGCTGCAGCTGAAGGAAAAGTCGCGAGCGAGCGCGCCTTCGAAAAAGCTATTTACGCTTAACACCGTTCCTTCGTCCTCATCAAAGACTTCTATAGCATATAGATCTAGCAGAATCTTGAGGGTCTTGCTTCTGCTGGAAAGCGGCAGCGTGATATCCTTTCTTCCCAAAGGATTCCCCTCAGAATGGTAAAGTAGGTGTTCCTCAATGGTGAACGTGTCTGTCTGTCCTGTTCGTTTATCCTTAAACACCAGCGTTATCGGTGTTTCTCCTGCTTCCAGCGACAATTCAATGAGCGTAGGCTTTTGAATCGTGGAAACGGACTTTTGGTATCCATCGGTTTGTGTATCATAAATGACCGTCTCTGCCGCTTTCAATTGCGAGATTTCCTTTGGTAATAAAGCGTGCAGCCGATCGCCTTTTCGTATGACTTTTCTTGGTATGCTCATCGCACCACACCAGCTATTTTCTGTTAATTCACCGAATCCGTTCCACTCATACATCCATTCCCAACCGTTTTGCCAGCCGATAACATACCGTTCCCCCTCTGGTGTTAGAAAGGTCTGAGGCGCATAAAAATCAACGCCATAATCAAGAATGCCCCTCGATTCTACTTGGAATCGCCCCTTTTCGTAATCCAGGCGACCAATCAGATAACTCGAATATTCACCTTTTATTCCTACTGGTGAAAAGGTCAATACGTCCTTGCCATCTAATTCGTAAAAATCTGGACATTCCAGCATCCACGCATTGGGTTCTTCAAAGGCGACCCCCATCAGTGTCCACTCTAAAAGATTCTCTGATCGGTAGAGAACCAACTTCCCAACGTTATCTTGACTAACACCGACAAGCATGTAGAAGGTATGATCTTTTTGCCACACTTTAGGATCTCTAAAATGAGGATTCTCCTTTCCGAGAGAATCGTTTTGAAGGATGGGGTTGTTTTCGTATTTTGAAAAAAGCCTGCCGTCTTCGCTCATTGCGACGCATTGCTTTTGGACCAATTGCCCTGCCGCATTTTTCGCTACGGCTGTATAGAATAGATAAAGCGTGCCTTCGTGTACTATCGCTGTTCCCGAAAAGCACCCGCCTTCCGTGCTATCTTCGTATACCTCAGAAGGTGCCAAAGCAATCGGCAGCTCCTGCCAAGTGATTAGATCGTGGCTTACCGCGTGGCCCCAATACATTTGATGCCATTTTGTTTGGTAGGGGTGGTATTGATAAAACAGATGATATTCTCCTTTGAAGAAAATCAGTCCATTTGGATCATTCATCCATCCTAATGACGGTGTGAAGTGGAGAATCGGCTGGTGAGAGCTTCTCACGGCCAACGCTCTATTGGTTTCGATATATTGATTTGCTTTGTTCTCCATAAGCTATCCTTTCGTCGCGCCAGCAGTCATGCCCGAAGTCACCCATTTATTCAGCGAGAAGTAAATCAAGATTGGTGGCAAAATGGCGATCGATATCGCCGCGTAGGTCGCGCCCCAATCCACATTTCCAAACGCGCCCACGTAATCCTTTAAGCCCATGGTGATGGTTTTTGCAGAAGAATCGCTGATAAATGTATTGGCAAATATGAAGTCGTTCCAGATCAAAATACTGTACATTGAAGCGATCGTGATCATCGTATTTCTCGCCAACGGTGCGACGATTTGTAAAAAGACCCGATACGGTGAACAGCCGTCTACGATCCCGGCCTCAATCAGTTCATCAGGAACAAAACTGTAAAAATTGACAAACATCATGACAGAGAGCGGCAATGCAAAGCCGACTTGCGGTAGGACCATCGCCATACTGGTATTTAAGATCCCGATTTTGCTATAAAAAATGAACAGTGGAATCAGTGTGATTTGAACAGGCACCATGATGCCGAACATAAAAAATGAATAGATTTTTTTGCTGTGTTTATAGTGAAATTTTGATAACGCGAAGCCGATCGTTGCACTTAATACGAGGATCAGCACCAGCGAGATCATGGTGATCTTCAAACTGTTCCACATATAACCGCCTATGACACCGTCTCCCAGCACATTTTTATAATTCTCAAATGTCACAGCTTTCGGCAATGAGAATGGCGTCGTCGATAGTTCTACGGAGTCTTTCAAACTTGCAATGAACAGCCAGATCACAGGGTAGATCTGTATGATCAAAAAAACGATCAATAAAAGGATAAACAAGTACTTTATTGCCTTCTCTTTCATTACGCCACACGCCCTTCCTTGTTATTTTTTCGTTTACTTAATGCCAGCGCCTGCTTCGCTGCCTTTTTCTGCGCCTTCACATCGTAATTTTCAAATATTTTTCTTAGAATAAAGATGATCAAGACACTTTCTATAATGATAAAGACGGCCAAGGCGCTCCCATATCCATACTGGTTATTGGTAAAGGCCTGTTTGTACATATATGTGGACATTAATTCGCTTGCATTCCCTGGACCGCCGTTTGTCAGCAAGTAAGGAATATCAAACCCTCTCAGAGCACCTGTCAAGCACATCGTAAAGGTGAGCAGCAGAATGTCTTTGATCATGGGAATCTTGATTTTGAAGAGGATTTGCAGTTCTGTAGCACCATCGATTTTCGCTGCTTCATACACCGATTCATCTAATGAGACGAGGGCTGCATAAAAGATGACCATGTACATTCCGATGAAGCGCCAGCCTTCGGGAATCGAGACGGCACCTAGCACCGTATTCAAATTCGTCAACCAAGAAGTCGTCAGTCCTCCTAACCCTACTGCCGATAACATCTGATTCAGCAAGCCTTCTGGCTGTGTTGAATAAATACTTCTGAAGAGTTGCGCGATGGCGACTGTCGTAACGATACATGGAACATAATAGAGCGTCTTGACTAAATTCGCCCGTTTTTTCAAGTACGTCAACAGTACCGCAAATAGTAACCCAATCGACAATTGAATAATGACAACAATCACTAAATAAATTAAATTATTGATTAATGCTTTATAAAACACCGGGTCTTGAAAAAGCCGCTTGTAATTATCCAACCCAACAAATTGTTGCGGAGTGATGCCGTTCCATTTAATAAAACTTAAACGAAGCGACTCCGTGATTGGATAAAAAACAGAGAGCAGATAGAACAGCAAGCCAGGCATCAGAAAAACGAAAAATGCTTTCTTATCACGTAAAACACCCATATTTTCCCCTCCATTATTGATCTGTGACGTTCACTTTGATCGAATCATCGATCATTTTGACAAAATCTTGAATTTTCATGTCTCCCGATCCTACAAGCAGCAAGTTGTCCTGAACGATTGTATTCGTTGAAGAATCCAGATAGGTATCCCAAGGCTTCATAAATTGCTCCCCGGTATTGTCCATATCTTTTCGGATTCTCAAGTACAAACTTGAATAATCGACATCTTTTGGCAACTCCGTTTTAATTGGAGACATCTGCATTTTCTTCGTGTAGATATCTGCATAATGGTCCAGCACATAGAGGAGGAAATCCTTCGTCTTTTCATCGAAAGTTTCTGCGTTGAAGGCCATACCGATTCCAGAGTTTACACAAAATTCATTGGCTGCTGTCACACTGTCCTTCGTTGTCGGCATATAGAAATAATCAATTTCGCCCGCGTCGTATTTCTCCTGCATGGCGCCAATCTCCCAGTCACCGATATAATACATCGCTGATTTTCCATCTAAAAACATGGATTGTGCTGTCGCGTAATCGGTGGCAGAAAACCCTTCATTGAAGTATTGCCCGATCTCTTTTACAAACTTGACTGAATCAACACCAGTTTGACTAGACATTTTTTCTTTTCCTTGACTCAGATTCTCAATAAACTGATTTCCTGTTTGTCTGAAGGCGGGCATCGCCAAATAGCGTTGGACCGGCCAGCGATCGATCCCATCTACAGAGATTGGCGTCACCCCTGCTTCTTTCAGTTTTTTACATGCCGCTAACCATTGATCGAAGGTTTTCGGAACACTGATTCCGTGTTGAGAAAACAATTTTTTGTTGTACCAGATCATTTCGACATGGTATTCCAGTGGGAGGGTGTACATCGAACCATCCGAAAATTCTTGGTATTTTAATGCTGTCGGGTAAAAGTTTTGATAGTAGTCGTTCTTTTGCAGAAATTTTTTCATGTCTACGAGCTTCCCTGCTTTGACAAGCTCTTTTGCGTAAAGGTCTGGATCGGTGTCAATGATATCCGGCATGTTGTTGCCGGCAACCAATGTTTTTAATTTCTGTAAATACGAAGGTCTGTCCGCCGTGGTTTCAAAATCAATTTTCCACTTCCCGCCTTTCTCCTTGCTGTACTGATCGGCGATTTCCCGCATGGTCTCGTCGATTGCCCCGCCGACTGGTCGAGAAGTCAGCCATTTGACCGTCGTAGTGGAGGCATCTTCTTTTTCCCCTCCACAGGCTGTTACCATAAAAAGAACGCCTAAAAGACTAACCAAAACTCCAACTTTTCTTATCATGGAAGAAACAACTCCTATTCTCTTATCTCGATCTCATGCAACACTACTTCCCCTTGAACCACGTAAACCCCTACTTTTTTTCCGCTGTAATTGTATAATCTCGTCGATAATGCAATTTCGTCGTTCATATAGACGACACACATACTTCCTTCTCGCAACACGCGGACACGATAGCGTGACGCTTTCGGCAGAATCCGGCTTGTCTCCACTTGATAGGGAATATCTCCTTTGATCTGCCACTGATACTCGCCCTTTTCAGCTCGCGGCCAGAGATCCCACGCAATCAGCTGTTGTTCCGGTAGCATCCGTAAGAAATAGCCCGTTTCCATCCCTTCATCCACATGAAGGGCAATTCCAAACTCTTTTGCCTTCAAAACATCAAAATCCACTGTCACTGAAAAAGTGTCGGATGGACTATCGAACAGCATGGCTCCTAACGTGTCGCTTGCGACCTTGTTTTTATCATTACTATGATCATTATAAAAGACTGGTGCGGATATCTCCGATTTTTCTTCAAAGAATTCGCCAACCGAATCAATCATCACAGCCTTCAGTTCACCAGTCTGAGGATTTTGGATCAATTCATGGAAAATCATCGTTCCTCCCCAGTCCCAGGGACCAAAGTCCGTCTCTCCTTCTTTTGTCGCGACCCAGCCAAAGGCAATTCTTCTTTCTCCATCTGAAGCTGTTTTGATCGCATAGTTGGCGCGTGTATCAAATACGTCGTCTGCTGGTATGATCCACGGACCCTCTAAGCTTTTTGCGTAACGGTAATGTGTCGTAAAGCGGTCTGAAAATGTTGAAAACACTAAATACCAGTACTCCCCCATCTTAAAGACCTCTGGACACTCCATCGTGATGTACATCTTCGGATCATAGAATGGTTCGCAATATTCCCAAGTCTCCAAATCCTTTGACTTCGACAAAGAGATGCAGCCGCCTCTCAGATCTCCCGCCCCTTGACATCTAGACGCCAACAACATGAAGTAGCATTTCTCCTCCTCCACCCAAAAAACGAAAGGATCGCGCCAGTCAAACTCTTCATAGATCTTCCCGTCAGATGGAAATAAAAAATTCGGGTCTGTCTCGAGCTCGTACAAGCTTTCGCCGACCGCTTTCATGACTAGCTGGACACTCTTTCCATTTACAAAAGGCTTGTTCTCATTAAAAGCAGTATAAAAAGCATGGTACTTACCTTGAGCGTCTTTAATGATTGAACCTGTGTAATTATTGAGGTTGTAGGATTCCTTCGTTCCCCGTTTGATTGCTTCTCCTTGATAATCCACCTGGACAAAGTCTTTGGTTGTCGCCAAATGCCACGTTGTTTCTTCGGCATATTTTCCCTCGATGATTCTTGGATCATGCAGATAATACGCATAAAATGTTCCTTCTTCACAATACGGGATCAAGTCCCCCACCCACGCATTCTCCGGTCGATAAAATAAACTCATTCAACATCTCTCCTAAACTTAATTGATCATTTAACACCCTTAGAATAATTTTGGTAGCGCTTAATCACAAGTGTTTTTCACGTTTTTGTGCATTTTCGTGCAAATAAATATTGCTTTTATGTGCATGCGGTGGGTATACTGCCTGTGGGAGGGTGAAAAATGAAATGTACGATCAATGATATTGCTAAAGAAACCGGGTATTCAAGAAATACTGTTTCAAAGGCGCTCAAGAACGATCCTCAAGTATCTCAGCGAACAACGGAGATCATTATAAGAAAAGCCGAATCCATGGGGTATTTTACGAAGGAAGAACGAACAGAATACAAGATTGATCAGGGAAATATCTTGTTCCTGAATATCAATCATGCAAACGATTCTCAATTTTGGAGCAATGTTTTGACGGGGATCGAAACGATCCTTTCCGAGACGAATTACCAGCTGACGATCGCAACATTATCGAAAGAGGATATCGAGGAAGGGCGTTTGCCCGAAGCGGTCTACAGTTCGAATACGAAAGGCATCATTGTGGTCGAAATGAATTTCCGACCGGTTTGGGACAAGTTATTGGAGACTCACCTTCCGATCGTCACGGTGGATGCGCCAAAAAATCCTAATTATTTGATTGGAAAGTGTGACATTGTTATGATGGAAAATCATTCCAATGTTGAACGGATCACTGAATTACTCATTCAAAAGGGCTTCTCTGATTTTGCCTTTATTGGCGATTTGTATTCACCTAATACAGGCCTTGGCTTTATGGAGCGTTATTATGCCTTTTTCAGTACGCTGAAAAAGCATGAACTGGAAATCAACAGCCATGCTTCGATTCTCAAGGACACAGACACGATTTTCGAGAATTTTGAGAAAATCAAAGAATTGCTCAATTCCATGAAAAAAGTGCCGGATGTCTTCTTGTGCGGAAATGACTGGCTAGCGATCCAATTAATCTACGCCCTACAGGCGCTGGGACACAAAATACCGGACGATGTCAACGTGATCGGATTTGATAATATCCCGAACTCCGAGCGAATTTTACCGGGGTTGACCACCATCGACGCGCCAAAATTTTATTTGGGCAGAAAAGCTGCGCATCTCATTATGGACCGCTTGAGTGAACCTGATATTCCTTATTCGATTTCAAAATATTCTACGAAGCTGATCTTTAGGGAGTCTACTAATTTATAAAAAATAATGTTCTGTTGCAAAGTTTCAAAATAGACAGCGATACTACCCTTTTGACTACGAATTACGCTGCTATCCCCAGTAATCATTTAATTTCTATGCAGACGGAAAAGCCAAAAAGAGACCCTTCATTTCGGCTTTATTTGTAGACTCCTCGAATGGTTTCCATGCCTTAATTGTAGCTAACGCTGTCCGAAGACTTTAATAAAATTTATTCCGTCACTTAATTGGACGATGATCTTGCTCAATCAAGTTATTGAGATACTTCACCGTCCCATGTTGCACCCGACTGTTTCTCAGCAAAAATTTTCTCTGCTCCAAATTTTTTCATCTCTTCAATTTGCCGCTGCTCATTTTGATCTGTCGATGAGACACGAATATATGCAATTTTCAAAAATTCCACCTAATTTCTCAAACTAATTATCATACACCCTAAGCACACACGGGAAAATCAGTAATTTCAATAAAACGTGAGTGTCTAATTTAAGTATAATCTGTTGACCGCTAAATGAAATACTTTCTGACCTAATTAATTGAGCTGCTGAAAGAGCGATTAAATGAGAAATAAAAAAAGGATCAAAAACTTTTAAGTTTCTGACCACATCTTTATTTTGCAAGTTTATTAACATAAAAAAATAGCAATACATATCAATTATAGTATCTAAAAAGAGTGTTGGATTTGAGTCAATATCTTGTTTTCAATATATTGAGGGGTTTTACAATTCTCAACGTCCTCATGGCACACTGGATATGCTTACACCCAATGAATGGAGGATAAATACTTTGATTCTCACTAAATATCTGCTCTTTTTGTGTCTACTTTATTGACATCTATCCATCTTGACCTAATGTTTGTAAAATAGTCATCTTTCCATATAATTTTTCTAAGTGAGCAAATTCTGTTTCGTCATAGAAATAACATTTTCCTTGAGTGAATTCTTTGGCTACTTCCAATACAAAACGTACTGCTCCTGCAATATCAATTTCATGATTGGCTCCTGTGCCACAACCTGGAACTGCTGATTCAGCTGTTAAAGCTAATCCAACTACTGGTGCATTCGTAGCAATGGCTGGTTGTAAGATACTATTGATATGATACACATCGTTTCCATAAGGTGTGATGTCTTGCATCGTAATAGGGAATGTAACGGGTGGTTGACCTGTCGTCATACTCATTAAACGAAGTAAATCATCTGAGATTCGTAAAATATAGCCTTCTTTTACTGTTGGCGAAATAGCAAAACCACGATGATTAATCACGTTATTGCCTTTTGTTGCATCAATCGAGATAATCGCATCCATTTCTGGTAGAATCTCGTATTCATTCATATCGGACATTTCTACAGGAGAACCCATAAAATCCACAGGCTCATGTGGTTGAGTCGGTGCATCTGGACAAATATGTGTCGTCACGATAATATCACCGGCTAATTGATTGCCTTTTTGATACATGTCCGTCAATTTTAATGCTGAAGCTAAAGCGCCAATAGCTCCGTCGGCATCAGAAACTAATCCAATTCGGCTGGGATGGGCGGCAATACCACCTAATCGACCAATAATTCCTAACGTTGGAGCGGTTCCACCTGTACTTTTTCCATTGGAACCTTCAATGAAGATCTTTACAAAGTCCGTTGACCCTTCTGCTCCTTGCAAAGTTGTGCTAGTAGCAGTAATTCCTTTAATTCCTTGAAACGCCTGCAACGCCTTTTCTCCAGTAATTTTAGGATCATCTAATAAATCAATGATTTCCATCACTTGTTTTAACATATTACTCCTCCTTTTGTATGAATACAACCTGATTTAAAATGTATGTTGAACATATTCAAATAATAATTCGTTACTTTGATATACCGGTAGTCCGGTTACCTGAATCACAAATTCACTCATGTATCGACTATAGCCCATACAATCTAGAATAATTGCTTCAGCACCAGCTTTTTGCAAATAATTTCCTGCCTTTGCAAATGTATCTTCTGAAAAGTCATAAGGTGAAGCGGCTGCAAAAATCGGATTTAATTGATTGGTTTGCCATTTCTTCCCTGATGCTTCTATTTGAAGTGCAAGTGGAAGCATTACTCCCAGCTGTTGTTTGCCAAATTTTTGCTGAATATACGGTAATAGAATCCGCTCGGGTTCAACTAAAATAGCTTTTTTAGTGGTTAGATTTTCAAACTCAGCAGTACACAATACAACAATCACATCGACTCCTTGAGTTTCCAAATCGTCAATTTTTTGTTGCATTCGTGCTTGTACTTTTTCTTTTGACATGCGAATACTCTCGTCATTACAAAAGGTGCTAACAACTACTTCTTCATTGCCTTGTGGAGACAATAGCTTCTCTGCTTTGGTCATTGTTAAGCCATTTAGCAACCCGTCTTGTTTGACGTTTGCAGACTTTTGAAAAAAAGCAGCAAACGAATCAGCGATATCCAAACGTGGTGCTTCACCGATTGTGACAAATACAATTTTTTTCATCGAATCGCTTCCTTATGCTTTTTTGATGACGTCTTGAATATACGGTAAAATTTCAATGCCCAAGGTTTGTTCAATCCGTTCATAACCAGAAGCTTCATACATACCCGCTCCTAAAGCCAATTTTTGGTAAGGTACTTGCAGAACAAAAATTTCTTGCTCTGCTTTTAATTCAGCTGTAGTAATCGGCAAGCCTGTTGCTTGGTCAAAAGACATCAATAAATCAGGGAATGTGCTGGCACGTTCGCCATTTTTATCTAATGCCATATATTCGTTCCAGATATACAAGACATAGTCATCCTCTTGATCTTGAACCGTGCATATCCCTACATCTAAACCACCTGATATAGTTAGTTCAAAGTCTTGCACCTTACCTTGGCATACGACTGTTCCACCAAGATAATTAGCAGCATTTTCTACTTTTTCCAATGGTGTCGTTCCCTGTAAAAAAGCATTTCCTACTTCATAAGATTGCGTTAAGGTATTCAACGCGGCATTTTTTAAAATAAATTCTTTACTAACAGGATTTCTCGCAACAACGACTAATCCCCCAGCTTCAACTGCTGCTTTTCGAACTAATGTCGATGTGGCATTAACTGAACCTTGTGTGACTAATTGGATTGCTTTATTAGTTGCAGGATCTCCACCAACAGCTGATTGCTGAGTTACATATCCTGGTGTTTCAGCTAATCCCATTGCCCCCATAGTTCCCAGTGGATGTGCTCGTCCATTGCAAGAGGCATCCACCATTGGTATTCCTTTCAAAGCGGATGGAATAAAAGCATTAAAACTAGAGCTGCCACCCATTTCATTGGTAATTAAAGCATCCACTTTAAGCCCATAATTTTTTTCTAAGAGCTCTACGATTTCTACATAATTTTCTACAACGACATATTGTTCAGTTGCCGAAGGAGCTCCTACAGCGGAAATTGTCAACACTGTGGCATTTTCTGTCAAGTCTTCCACAGCAATCACTTTTGGTCTACGTCCATCCGCTAAAGAACTTTGTGCATTTTCAATTCCGTGGTCCATGCCACCACCACCGCCACCGCCTAAAATCAGACCACCAATGGCAAGTGCTTCAATTTTTGATTCATCTATTTTTAAAACCATGTCAACCTCCTACTTACTTTGTGTTATGGTAATTCATTTTTCAATCGATTAACTTCTTAATCGATTTAGGCAAACAATCTTAAATCCCAATACTATCTAAATATTCTTGTTCTGCTGGTTCAACTACAGGAATTGATTTTAATAATTTTTTCGTATAGGTTTCTTGGGCGTGGTAAAAAATTTCTTCCACATTGCCTTGCTCAACTAAGTTTCCTATTTGCATGACAATGACATCATCAGAAAAATTTTTCACCAAGGCTAAGTCATGAGTGATAAACAAATACGAAAGCTGATATTTTTCCTGCAATTCTTCTAATAAACGAATAATTTTTGCTTGTACAGAAACATCTAATGCAGATGTTGGTTCATCTAAAATAATCAATTCAGAATCTAAAGCAATCGCTCGCGCAATTCCCACCCGTTGCTTTTGTCCTCCACTTAACATATGAGGGTACCGATCTAAAAAGTTCAAGGGTAATTCTACCACTTGAATCAATTCTCTGACTTTTGCTAATCGTTGCTTTGCATCTCCATATTTATGCACAAGTAAAGGTTCTTCGATAATTTGACGAATAGTCTTACTTGGATTTAAAGAAGATGTGGGATCCTGATGAACCATTTGTATTTGTTTATGAAAGGCTTTGATAGCCTCTTTTCCTTTAATTTGGCTAATATCGGTTCCATTGAAAAGAATTTTTCCAGCCGTAATGCTCTCAAAACGCATAATCATTTTTGCTAATGTCGTTTTGCCACTTCCAGACTCGCCTACCACCGCCAACGTCGAACCACGTTTCATAATAAAGGAGATGTCATTCACAGCATGAACGATTTCCTTTTCTCCACGATTTTTCGTTTTGACGATAAATTCTTTTTTCAATCCTTGAACTTCTAAAATTGGTTGATTATCCATTAGCTTGTCTCCTTTCCTAAACAAGTTTTGGCAACGCCGCTAATAAATTTTTCGTATAGGTTTCTTTTGGTCGTAAGAAGACATCTTCTGTATTGCCTTCTTCGACAACTTTTCCATACTGCATGACGTAAGTTCGTTCACCCATTTCTTTAGCGACACCCAAATTATGTGTAATGTACAACATCGAGATTCCTTCTTCTTTGACTAAACGCTGTAATTCTTTATTGATACTATTTTGAACCGTTACATCTAAAGCTGTCCCTGGTTCATCAGCAATTAATAGCTTAGGTGTATGGATGAGTGCAAGCGCAATCACTATACGTTGGCGCATCCCACCACTAAGTTCAAAAGGATAACGTTCCAGTAGCCCTTCTGGATCAGGCAAACTCATTTTATGCAGTAACTCAATTGCTCGTTCTCGAGCTGCTTTTTTTTCTTCATTTGAAGGTTTACCAAACCAACGGCGGGCGCGTTTTTTCCCTTGATACAAATAAACATTCAGCATCTGCTCTCCAATGGTAAATACAGGATTTAATGCTGTCATTGGATCTTGAAAAACCATCGAAATTTCTTTTCCTCGAATCTCACGCCAATCTTTTTTCTTATTTTTCAACAAATCTTTTCCTTTATAAAGGATACTGCCACCTGTATAGAGTGTTGGTGGCGTTTTAAGTAATCCTAAAATGGAACGAACTGTAATTGTTTTGCCACTGCCAGATTCTCCAACAATTGTGACCAATTCGCCAGGTTTTAATGAAATGTTGATATTGTGTAATGTTGGCACCTCTTCTGGTCCATTTTTAAAACTTATTGATAAGTTTTTGATTTCTAATAAATTCTCTGTTGTCATTCTTTACTCCCCCTTAGTCTACTCTTACGTCGAAGAAGTCTCTTAATCCATCGCCTAAAAGGTTGAATCCTAGTACTGTTACTAAAATAGCTAAACCAGGAAATGTTGTTTGCCACCACATTGTCGGCAAATAAACTCGTCCTTCAGCCACCATTGTTCCCCATTCAGGAGCGGGTGGTTGTGCACCTAACCCTAAAAACCCTAAACTTGCACCAGTCAGAATAACAAATCCAATATCTGTAGAAGCTTTAACAATAATTGTAGATAAACAGTTTGGTAAAATTTCAATAAAAGCGATGCGCCATTTACTAGCACCAATTCCTTCTGAAGCTAAAATAAATTGTTCATTTTTTATCTTTAACGTTTCCGCTTGAACTAATCGTGTAAACCATGGCCACCAACCAAAAGAGATAGCTACCATTGAGTTAAATAAAGAGGGTTCCATAATCGCTGCCACAGCCATCGCTAAGATAATTGATGGAATTGATAAAAAAATATCTGTCAAACGCATAATGACAGAATTAACTTTTCCACCCCAAAATCCAGCAATTAAGCCTAAAGGAACGCCAATCCCAATCGCCACAGTTAAAACAACCACACCCATGATTAAAGAATAACGTGCACCAAACAACACACGACTAAAAATATCTCTTCCTGCTTCATCTGTCCCAAAAATATATTGACTACTAGGCAGTTGATTCATTAATGAAAAATCAATCGAACCAGTGACATCGCTTGGATGGGGAGCGATAAAATCTGCAAAAATTGCGGCAAAGACTACTAATGCTACAATAATCAATCCAACAAGCGTCAATTTATTTTTTAGGAGTTTCCGGATTTTCCCAGGAGCTTTTCTTTCTTTTACATTTGCTTCCATATGAACCTCCTATAGTTTTTTCATTTATTAAGCATCTAATTTAATTTTCGGATCAAAGAATCCATAAAGTAAATCAACAATCACATTAATCAAGACGAAGAATAAACCGATGACCAATGTCACACCAATGATGGCATTGTAATCTTTATACAAGATTCCTTGAATCGCATATTGTGCCATTCCTGGCCAACCGAAAACAGCTTCTACAAGAAATGCATTCCCAATCAATGATCCAAATTGCATCCCAACTGTTGTCAATACCGAGATGAACGCATTTTTCAACATATATCGTTGATACACTAGATTTTCTGGCAAGCCATAAGATTCCGCTGCTAACACATAATCTTTGTTCATTTGATCGATCATATTTGTACGTGTCATTCGAATAATTTGAGCAGCAGTTGCAATCGATAAAGCAATAGCAGGTAATAAAATATGAATAAAACTATCTGTGAAACCTGCAAAATTCCCTGTAAGCAAACTATCTAACAAACGTAAGCCTGTAATTGACTCAACCGCAACATTTCCTCGACCGATAACTGGAAAAATACCTAACCAATAAGAAAAAATCAATTGCAATAAAATTGCTAGCCAAAAACGTGGCAACGCAATTCCTGATAAAGAGACAATACGAATAATGTGGTCAGAAATTTTATTGTTCTTCACCGCAGAATAAATACCTAAAGGAATTCCTACTGCTACTGAAATAATCATTGAGACTAAAGATAATTCAAAAGTCGCTGGAAAGGTATCTTTAATATCCAACCAAACGTTACGACCAGAGCGTAAAGACAACCCCATATCTCCGACAAATAATCCTTTAATGTAATTAAAAAATTGTACCGGCAGTGGATCATGTAACCCTAATTGATTTTCCATTGCCACAATCTGTTCTTGCGTTGCTTCAGGCCCTAACGCCAAACGAACAGAATCTCCGGGCATAATTCTTGATAATAAAAAGATAAGCAAAATCAATCCTAGTATTGTTGGAATTAAGCCAAGAATTCTTTTTCCTATAAATCGTCCCATCTAATCTGCTCCTCCCATAGTAGTGAAAAGAAAGGGAGACAGAATTCTTTTATCATAGGTAACTGATAAAAAACCTTTCTGTCTCAACTTTCTTATTTCATGCTCAAATTGTAAAAGGCAATATCATAACCCATCAATCCAACAAAAGTATAACCATCAACATAATTTGCATAAGCAATATTATGTGTAGGATTCGCTACATAAATTGATGGTGCTTTTGCTGTAATAATTTCTTGCGCTTTCTTATATAGCTCAAGTTGTTTATCTACATCAATCTCTTTTCTTGCTTCATCCAAAATATTTGTCGTTTCTTCATCATCATACCAGCTCATTGTACGGAAGCTCCCTTGTGTAGAAGGATGATAAATGCCATAAGTGTGGCTATCTACATGAGGGTATTTCAATGAATCAGAAATTAAAGTTAAGTTTGGCGTTTTTTCAGCCGAAGTAGCCGCTTCAGTAATTTGTGGCCATGTTGCATTTACAATATTTACTTTAATCCCAATTTTCGATAAATTATCTGATACCAATTGACCAAATTGACGTTGCTCTGGATTTTCACCCATAATCATAAAGTCTACTGAAATATCTTGTCCTGCATATTTAGAAGCAGCTAAATATTCTTTCGCTTGTTCTAAGTCTTGTTTGAAAACCGTCACATCAGGATTGTTTCCAGTAACAACGATTGGAACTGGACCTACTGCTTGTGTTGAATCACCTAAAATATCCTTGTTCGCTGAATCATAATCAAATGCTGCTGCGATTGCTTTACGAACATTCTCATCATCAGTTGGTGCTTTTTGCATATTCATTGGAATATGTTGAAGTTTTGCACTTGGATCTTTTTGAACAACTAGTTTGTCATTGTTTTCAAATTCTTTATAGGCTGAAACATTCAACCATTGATGAACCATGTCCGCTTGTCCAGAAACAAGCAATGTTTTAACAGTTGCTTCTTCTGTAATAATTTTCATTTGAACATCTTTGAATTGATTGTCCTTCCAACCTTTCCAATAATCTTCATACGCTTTATAATCGATTTGTGATTCACGATCCCATTTTGCCAATGTATAAGGTCCTGAACCAGCCTCATTATTTTCTAAATAAGCTTGTCCATAATCATCACCTGTTGTATTTTCTTCCAACAGTTTACTATCCACAATAAATAATTGTGTCATTGAAGAGATAAATGGCGCATATGCATTGTTTAAGGTAAATTCAACGGTATAATCATCAATTTTTTTCACATTTTCAGCATCTAATACATTGTTCCACAACCAAGAATTTCCTTGACCTACCGCTAACATACGTTGCATTGTGTACACTACATCATCGGCTGTAAATGGATTTCCTGAATGGAAGGTTACATCATCTCTTAATTTCACCGTATATACCAAGCCATCCTCGGATACTTCATATTCTGAAGCTAGATGTGGTACTGGATCCATTTTGCCATTAGCTGTATCGGGATAGAACAAAGGATCATATAAATTGACTGCCGCAATAATTTCTGTTTCATCAATTACTTTTGCAGGATCAATCGACCCTACCACTTGTTGTGCTACATAAACAAATGGACGATCAAGTGTGTTTGTACCCTGACTTGCTTCTGTTCCTGAATCTTTACTGCCACCACACGCCGCCAATAGTGCTGTTGCTGCAAAGCAAAGCATCAATGCTTTAAAATTCTTTTTCATTTGTACTCCCTCTTTCTTTTCTTAAAAATAGATATTGGATCGTTTTAAAATATGCTCAATCTTGCCCTGAGTGACCTTACCTATGTTCAATGCGTCCTGTTGTTTTTCCTCTGAAATTCGATAAAGGGGACCGGAAATGGTTAAAGATGCCCGAACTTCTGAACTTGCATCTCTAATTGGAAAGGCAATAGCACAAACATCTCGTGTATATTCCCCATAAGAAATGGCATAGCCTTGTTTTCTGATTTCTGCCAATTTTTCATAATGGATTTCTTTATCTAAAATCGTCTTTTCTGTATAAGGAAACATTTCTTCTGACAATACTTCTTGAATAAATTCTGGACGCTGATATGCCAAAATCGCTCGATAAGAAGCTCCTGCATATAAAGGTTCTGAACTTCCTTCAAATGCCGTAAATTTGACACCTTGTTGTGAATCGACAGCAATTAAAGTCTTACCTTGACGCTGATTGATAACCGTGAAAAATATCGATTCATCTAACGCATCTCGAAGCTCAATCATACATGGACGCAACTCTTCTTCCACGTTAAACTGTTTATTCACTAAGTTACCTAACTCAATATAGGGAGTTCCTAAACTATATTTTTTCGTTTCAGGATTTTGAACCGCAAAACCTTCTTCTTTCATTGTCTCTAATATTCTAAAAATTTTCGTATGACTTTGATTAAGTTCACGCGCTAGTTCCCTAATACCCCATACCGGTTTTTCAATGGTAAAACATTTCATTACTTGTAATGAAAGCTGTACACTACTTAAAATTTTAGGTCCCTCCCTCATAGTGGTTCTCATAACGAACCGACGTTTCATTTATTTAATTTTCTGAATATTATCACAATTTTCTCATCAAGTAAACCTATTTGATGTGAAAAAACTTTACATTATTTAATATAAACATCATGATTATTTTAAAAACCTAGTTATATCAACATTTCTAATTATAAATTTTTTTAGTAATAATCAGTCCATATATAAAATAGTCAAGCAATTGTCCGCTTTGGTGTTAGTATCAAATCTTAGACAGCTTTTCGTAGAGACAAGAATAAATTAAACTTATCTACGAGAGGATGAATTTTTATGAACCGATATGAAGAAAATTTTAAACAGATGATTGTTGAACTGAATCAAACTGAACGTTCTGTTCGAGGGTTGGCGAAAGAATATGGCTTATCAGAAGCAACGATTTACAAATGGAAGAATTTATATTTACCTAATCAGTCCACGGGACTGACTGGAAAAGAAGTGGCTGAACTGAAAAAAGAAAATGCTCGTTTGAAAGGGGAACTTGAAATCTTAAAAAAAGCCGCAGCCATGTTCTCTCGGAAAACCTAAATTCGCTTGTTCAATTTACTGAAAAATGGTGTAAGGATTACACTGTTTCTTTAGATGGAACTGTCACAACAAATCGGAAGCAATATTTAGAAAACACTTTACAGAGTAGAGATAACAAGTTCTTGGTCAATGCACGTCAAGATATTTCTTCAACTCCTGAAGGCGCTACACGCTGTGACTCTTCTAGATAATAGTAGACCGTTTCCGGCTTCAACCCCTCCATAGAAACAAACCAGGTATCCTGCAGATCAGATTTATTTAGTGTCATGTAGCTCATAAGATCAACGCCAGATTCAAAGAATTTCAACCGTTTAGGTTCGCCATTTCTAACGTTGAATCCCACAAAATTATTAGAACCAGGTTCGATTTTTTTCCAGGTAGAGTCCTTGATCGTTCCCTTTTCACTGTTTCCGCAGATTTCCCCTTGATTATTCCAAATCAATACTAGATTATTACGTTTATCTTGTCGTAAAAACCCTTTGTTATGAAGGACATTTACAAGTTCTTCATCAATGCAGCGTTCCTCTTTTAAATATTTTTTTGCTCGAACAAAAGGCCGTTCATTTTCTTTATCATATTTGTAGTCAATTTTTGCTTCTGGTTCAAATTCCGTTGCGTCATAGTCATTGTCTGTAATATGTCTGACGGCTTCTTTAAAGTCCTTTATTCCAACAATCTTTTGGACAAAGTCAATCGGCCCTCCACCAAAATGTCCATTATTTTCAATAAACAAATTTTTGGGGACTGTAATAACTACAGAATGATTGTCTGCAATACGATATTGTTTGGCAGAATCTTTTTTTAAGTCAATGCCATTTTTATGAGCGATATCTAGGATCGATACTGTCTTCGCAAAAGCAATCTGTTCCGAGAACGTTTTGTACGTCTTTTGTGGTTCGGTCAGCTTTTGTTTTTCTACCGTGGGCGCTTTTTCTTGTTCTCGTTGTTCCAATTCTTGATGGATCATCAGTTGCGTATCGATCTGTTCAATCATTTGGCGAGAGAACACTTTCACCTCTTCCATTTGAGCCAATTTATCCTCAACGGTCTGTCCATTCTTTGTCCAAGCCGCAATATACGGAATCGATTCTTCTTTCGTATCAATGCCGTAATGGTGGGCAACGATATACGCAGCCAACTCCGCTTGAAATTCTTTGACTGAGCTAGAATAAGTCGAATTACTCGCTTTTGATTGAAGTTTTGCATGTGCCAATTCGTGGATCATGGTTGGCACTTGTTCTGCTTGTGTAAACCGAGGATTCATGAAAAGCATTTCTGAGCCATCGATGCCCTGACCATATGCCCCTTTTGCAGTTCCTAACACTGGCGTAACAGTCGTTAGATCATCAATGATCGTTAGGCCATCTGATAAGGCATAGGTTTCTAATGATTGGTATAACAGTTTTGTGTTTGTGGCCTTCGTCAAATCAAAGTTATAAGGACGATTAGGGAAAATTTTCGGCAGATCATCAGCTGTGGCCGTCGTCTGACTAATATCAAAGACCGGCACGTTTTTGAATGCCCTTCTTTCTTCTGTTTTCAGTTCTCCTTTGAGTATCTTCTCTTTTTGTTGCTTGGTGGCTTTCGATAGTGACTGTGAACGTCCCTGTTCGTTGATAAAACACTTATACGTTGTTGGCGCCAAAACCCATATGGCTTTTTCTCCCTTGCGAATAAAAAAGCCAGCGTCTTTGAATTTTTTCGCACCGGCCACAGCGTGAGCATGAGGTAATTGCTCTTGGATCAATGCCGTATTTTTTAGTGAGTAATTGTAAAACTCACTCATAAACGCACCTAGTTCTAAGACGTCTTCCGGATCATCAAAATGATTCTTGATATTTTCCATGGCATCTTTGACGAGTTGGTCGGTTTCTTTTTTTAATTCATCGGCTGATTTTCTTTTTTTGACTGACCGTTTTTCTTCAGAATATTCAATTTTATTTTTAGTATCTGGATTGCTCATTTTGAGTTGCCCTTGTGTCAGCTGCTCTGGCTCTCCTTTATAGTAATCACTCGAATCAAATTCGATCAATCCATGATCAATAGGCACGCCCATATAAACATTATTTTGTTTTTTATAGTCATTCCATTGGCTAATAAAAGAGGAAAGATATTTTGGATTCAATCGGTTATTTACTAAAAAATCATCATTCAATTTCTGTTCAGCTTCTTTATGATCTTGACTGAACCAAATATTTTCTTCAGTTAATTTCGCATGTAAATCAAACTCATAGGACGCTACTGTACTTTTAAAAATATTTTCCTCATCTGTATAGATTCTGAAAAAAGCCCCTTCTGCATGGTTTTCAATTCTTAAATAGTAAGCTGCTTTTGAATGATCGTTTGTTAGAACATCCTTCTTATCTTTTGTAGCTAACGATTCAACCTTTTCATAATAGTCTTGGTTACTATTGACCCCGTCCCCGACGTCTAAACGAAATGCATCGACGATTTCTCCATCTTTAATTTCCTAAAAGTAAAATTTGTAATACACTTTCCATTGGTCGATCTAAACGTTTGATTTCTTCGATTAAAGGTTGTGAAACGATCTCTCCTTCAAAATTACGAATGCTTTCCGACCCCTCGTTAAATTCCACTCGATGGAAATGGTTCAAGGCAGCTTCTTGATCTTTTGTAGCGTTGAGTACCTCTGTAGTGTCACCCGTTAGTTCGTTTAAAAGGTTCTGTTGCAAAGTTTTAAATCTACTATCAAATAAGGTAGAATAATAGAAAAAGATAGCAGGAGGAATGACGATGAATCATTTTAAAGGAAAGCAATTTCAGCAGGATGTGATTATTGTAGCCGT
>Ga0308161_1001080_pt1 | contig 35244 bp, 41 predicted proteins | sample PhyFR2_FD_201034 | JGI IMG/M metagenome (GOLD analysis project Ga0308161, IMG submission 201034) | Phyllosphere microbial communities from UC Gill Tract Community Farm, Albany, California, United States - DLSLF.R2 | ecosystem: Host-associated > Plants > Phyllosphere > Unclassified | place: USA...
TCATAAATGATGTTTAGATTAGGTTCAATATTGTTGGCGATTCTGCATCCCAAGCATTCCATATGTATCACACTCCATTCCAAACAGGTTCCTCATTGTGTGCCAAGTGTCCTTCATCAACTATCTTCTGAAAAGTAGGGTTCCCATTTGCAGCACCCTTACTTAAGGTACCGCATAACATAGTCAATCTTTCAGTAATCCACTGTTTAAGTTTATTAAGAACAGGAATTCCATACGTTTCAAAAAACAAATGAATTCGCCTTCTGTGCTCTTCTGTATGTAAGTTTGATTGGTAAGGTAGTATTATCCCTGCACAGTAATCAGGTGCGGAGCGGGCAAGCGGAACAGATATACAATTTTATTTTTCACCTTGGTATACAAACTCAACTTTACCATCCAGCAAATATCGATATTCAAATAATTGCATCGTTCTTTCCTTGATTCTCTCTCGTATACTTGTGCCCAGGCTTACAGATCCTTGTGAACCAAGATAACTATTATCAATAAATGCCTTCTCTACAAATTCTGTTTCTTTCAAGTGATACTGCAACCATTCTTTTTGCGATTCAATTAGTGCTTCTCTTGGTTCTTTATCCAACTTAGCAAGAAGCTTTTTATATGTTTGATTCAATTCTTTATCCCAAATCTCTGTATATTTGCTCTCCAACGCTCTCCATTCCAATGTCGAGAACTCTTTGGAATTTTGTAATTTATTAAATTCCACTTCATAATCCTGATCTATAGGATTTCGAAGCATTTCATCATAGAATTCTCCTTTCAAATCATAGTTTCCGATGCTCAAAGGTAAAACTTCATTATTGGAAGAATTGGAATGAACTTCAGTTGTTTTGTTCGATTCTGTTATGTCAGCTGTACTCACTTCATCACGAGAAAGTTCAGAATTCACTATTGATTTAGTTTCGCTATTCGACATATTCGATTGACTACTATTTTGACAAGATGAGCATACTATCGTAATAAAAAACAATAAAAGTATCTTAACCTTCATACATTATCTCCTTCATTATCATATGGTATGTTGTCCCTTTTTTTCTTTTCCAGATAATTGTTGTAAATTCATTACTGCTACATTGACTGATGTTTCAACATATCCTTCGATCTGCATAAAATGAAAGACATTCAGCGGTTCATTGATTACTTGCTTTTCATATTCCATATCCCCTAACACATGGGGAACCAATTCTAATACATCACTGGACTTTACCTCATCCAGATCAATAACTTTATTCGTTTTATTATTGATTGCTTCCCTCATTTGATTAGTAAAATCATAGTGCTCTAGCAGCTTTCCATTCAGTAATTGAAAATCACCGTGATACAGGGAGGACACTTCAGGATCTGCTTCCATTCGATTTCTTAGCCAGGGCATATAAAATCCCTTCATCCACTGCTCGTCTGCAATCAAATGCGCAAAATATCCCAGCACATATATATGATCGGAGTATGATTTGTATTTAGACAGGAATTCCAAATTTACTATAAAATTGAATATGAGCGAGGAATATTTCACGTCAACCTGTCTGATAAGTGAACAGATTTTAGCTCAGGAACTTTCTGGAAGCAGCCATTACACGTAGAGTGTTCTCGAAATAACGATATACTTCATCTGCAATTCCCAGAAACTCTTCAACACTTACATTACTATCGAGGTAACAAGCATACAGATAATCAACTAAAGCAGGATCAATCTCACAGTAGTCTAATATGGCATTCTTCATCGTAACCATATCATCTTCCCATACACCTGTATCCTCCAAAACCAAACAGTACAAAGCACGAAGTAATCGCTTAGAGTAACCTTTTATATATCGGACTTGCATGGTGTGATCGCTAGCAGTAGATAGTAAACGGTGTATATGAGCTACTTCTTCCTTGGTGTCTGTATTTAAGTCCAAAATAAACTCTGGAGAAATCCGGATCGGTGGTACTTGTTCACCAACGTCATGACCATATACGCAGACACAAATCACCTTCACCCAGAACCCCCACTCATTGGGCTTACTTAATACATCCTCCATCGAGCAAATGATTGTATCGATCTTAGTGAGTATTGGATATTCTTGCAAAAGTCTGTCTTTAATCTTTGATAGTCTTTCGTAATCAATCTCTTTGGGATCCTCACATACAATCGTAAAGTCTGCATCTGACTTAAACGGTGTAGCTGTTCCTTTGGGAATGGAACCGCACATATAGATGCTATGAATCTTGCCTTTGAATTCAGTAAGGAGGTTATCGATATACTTATCAACAAAATCCTTGTATTCGCTTTGTATTTCAATTTTATTTATGACTTTTTCTAATATCATATAAAATCCTCCTGGATTAAGATTTTGTTAGCAGAAGCGCTGATTTCTTCGTATTATCGCAAAAGTTCTGTAATCGCTCTTAATGGTTTGAAGGTATCGCCGTACGTATCACTGGTTAAGGCGACAACTATATTTTGGGAATGATCTACACAGATGTACTGCCCGCCCATACCCATAGCGAAATAAAAAGAAGGATCTAATGAATCACCGGCTACCCACCAATGATGACCGTAATAACCGATACCATCATATGTCAAATACTTTGGTTGGGTTGAAGTGGATATCCACTCCTCGCTGAGTAATTGCCGTTTCCCGCAGCGCCCTTTGTTTAAATAGAAGCTGCCGAATTTATGCATATCTTGTATAGACATATGTATCCCGAACCCACCAATATTAACTCCCTGGGGATCTGCATGCCATATGAAATCTTTGATCTTCAAACTGGAGAACAGAACCTTTATTGCGAAATCTTTTGCACTCATGCCTGACACCTGTTGAAGTATGGCTAATAACAGATGGCTGCAGCCCGAATTATAGTTCATTCTTTCACCAGGTTCGGCGTTTAATGGGCGCTCTAATATATAATCAACCCAGTTAGGACTATGTATCATGGCGGGCCATCCATTCCATTCTCCCAGCTCTGGCCAATCAAATCCTGCACTCATACTCAATAAGTGTTCAATGGTAATACTTTGTTTGCGGATGTCTTGATCCTGCTGAAGCGACGGGAAGTAATGAACAATCGGCGTATGAATATCCGAAATTAATCCCTGCTCTACCGCTATTCCAATCAAGCATGAAGTAATACTCTTGGTGCATGAGTTAATTTTGTGGAGCTTGTCTTTTGATTTATTATTTCTAGAATATTGAAGCAAAATGTCGGTTCCGACACTTATCAAACAACTTTCAACTTTTTCTTTTTTCAAATAGCTAACAAATGGTTTTATTTTCTCATCGTTTATTTGAATTTGATTTGGAAATTCAAACATTATTGATTAGCTCCTATTCGTTAATCCCAGCATATCTGCTAAGATTTCTGTATTCATGGCTCGGTGTATGTCAGACGTCCGGATCTTAGCGCAACATAAACATTATTTTCTTCATCTTTATTTCCATACCTTGTCTAACTTATTTGAATAGTACTGTATCGCTTTTTTGTAAGATTGAATTCCTGTGTCACTGCTCGTTTCAGAAAGCAACTTTAATAATATTTCCATCGCCTGGTCATATTCTTTCAAGTTATATTTAGCCATTGCTAAAAAGACACGATATTCGTTATCTTCTGGGTATTCATGTATTGCCTTTTCAAAAATCACTTTGGATTGTTCATACATTCCTAATACTCGATAAGTACTCCCAAGCCCTAGTAATGCTCCTTTTCTATCTTCATCTTGAAGCCCCAATTCCAATGCTTTCTGGTAATAAGGTATCGCTTCTCTTTCTAATTCCAGCAGATCATGTACCCAAGCGCATTGGTACCAGACATCTGGATTAGACGGGTAAAGCTTTAATAAATCAAGTAACAGAGTTTTAGATTCCAATAGTTTTCCCGATTCTCTAAACTCAATAGCCTTTTTTAATTCATTCATTTTCCTCATCCTTTTATCATTCATAATAATTCCAGCTAATGCTTCCGCATTCACGACATCCTTTCTTCTTAGATAGCTCTAATCTTACGGAAAAACGATGCATACGATCAGAAAATAACTTTCCTGAAATACTCCATCTTGCTGTCTATAAATCCATCGTCAAAGTCCGCTCCACCGATCAGCTCTGCTTCAGTAAAACATAAGCCAAAGAGCCACAACTGTCGGAGTACAACGAATATAGAGACCGCTTCTACATCATTTCTACTTAAATCTCTTACTTGCCTGTATCCGTTTAGAAATGCTTGCCACAGTCTTTCTACTTCATCCTTATCATGACCACTGTGAATTTCTCTTGCCAATCTAAACTCTGCTATATCATAAGCTCTCCACCCATAACCACAAATATCGAAATCATAATGTGTTAATTGCCCATCGTCTGTAAAGGCTGCATTTGTGTTGCCATGCAAGTCTCCATGACAAATCCCCCAATCCAAACCTTCTTCGATCTTGTTCGCCAACTGTTCCTTTAATTCTGAGATCCATTTATGAATAAAATAGTAATCCTCCAGACGATGCCCCATATGTAATTTGATGATATCAAGCGGTCTATCTATTAGATATTCCAAATCCAGATTCTCTCTCGCATGCTCACTTCTAAAATGCTCAGTCACTTTATGAATGCGAGCAACGGACTGTCCAAATAAATAGCTATCTTCTAAGGTATGAATCGGCTTTTCATGACCTTCTGCAAAACTAAACATGACCCCATGTTTTACACCTTCAGTGACCCAAAATTCGTTTATGAAGCTGCCATCTTTTCGAGCGAATGGTATGGATACGTTTACATCATTCTGATTGAGATAATTCAATACATCCAGTTCAAAAGCAATCTCCGATCGATTTCTTCGATCCGCACGATACACTCTAAAGATATATTTTCCTGAACCCGTTTCTACAATATATGTATCGTTCATGCCTCTAAGGAAGTATTTTAAATGAATAGGTTTTTGAAAGTCATAATGGTCTTTGATATGCGCTAGTAAAGCTTGCCTGGACAAGAGCGAGTAGGTAACAGGAAATGAGCTCAAATCTACACCATCCTCTTCACTTCTAATTTAGCTACAACTATACCATATGTTGGTAAGAAGTTGTTTTTATTTACTTTTAAACGATTCAATATAAGCAATTAACTTGTATTATGACTTGCCCGTTAGTAACTAAATTCCAGGCATTGGATAATCAGTGGACTTTTATAGTGTGAGCTGATTTCCTATGATGTTCCTGTATTCACGCACGACGAATGTCTGCAGCGTGGATATTAAGTAAAATGATGCTATGTTCATTCTTGAAATACTAAAAGACCTTGATATATCTTAAATAGTCTCCTTCTTCTCTGAAATGGCTTATCCGGTTTGTATCTAAGCCATTATAAATAGAAAAATAGCCTTTGGAAGTTATAAAGCCTATTCCGTTTAAAATCCAGTTTGAAGTTGTTTGACCGATCTCTTCTGTGACGGACTGACTAGCTATTAAGGTTGACTCAAATTTATACTCAATAATCTCCATACCAATAATTGTAGCTCGATTAAATTTGAGAACTTCTTCCGGTCTTTTACGCCACTCATATTCAAACTTTCCAAACTCCTCAAAATCATATTTCTCAATCTCTTGATGAATATTGATTAAATTTATAGATAAAGCCAATTCTTCTAGCTTGTAGTTGCATACTTCCAAATTGAAAGCAGTGAATTCCAGAATAATTGGAGCATCGTCATTCCATTCTTCATTGATCTTGTCCCACATCGCATATATATTTATGATGTGCTGCTCTTTTAATCTTAGTAATTGAGAAGAAAAGCTCTGTATGATTTCAGAGCTCGATTTATAAAAGTTTGGCTCATAGTTCTTGATTCCAAATTTCATTTCTTCTCTCCTCACTCATAGATATCCAAAATCCTTGAAACGTTTGATCCAATAAATTTTCTGTACTGATCCAATTTCTGATTTCTTTTATATTCATTTCTGCTAACGCTCTTTTCTTGTATAAGATTTAGCGCACTTTAGATAATTACTTATATTTACGATCCGACGTATGTTGGGTATATGGCGAATACCGGATCAGGCCACATACATTAGCGTGAATACTACACTATCAGATGCTGACATTTTCTTGAGAGTCTTTCCATTCTTATAGCCCAATTAAAGTAATGACATCATTGTCTTCAAGTTGGCTCTCAATCCATTCGATTAGATCTTCAATAAATCTCATTAGTTTTAAAACATCTATCTTTTCATACTCTTCCAATTTCCATTCTAAAACTGATTCTTGCCAAAAAAATGTTGAAATATAAGCTTTCAATCTGATTCGATCTTTACGATCAATTATTTCTCTTAAGTTTAGTAATTCTTTTATAATCGAATGCCATTGACTTTTTCCAATTTCGAACCTTTCAAAAACCCTATAGGATTCAAATCCCTTTTGAATTGCTGGAGTTATAAAACTGAAAGACTCATCATCTATATAAATAGATTCTTCATTACCATAACCCTTAAATAGTATACCTGGAAAAAGCTCAAAATAATTTCGTTGCTTTAATTCGTGCAATCTCATTAGTTCTATATGATATCTCTCCTTATCACTTAATTTTTTTTGACATCTCTGTTTCCATATTTACTTCAAAAACTTCTATTTCATCTTTTAATTGGGGCGTTGTAGTTAATGTATAAATATCTTCTTTATCTGTGGGAGCAAGTTTAATTAATCTGACGCTTGGAGAAAGGTGTTCCACCGCTCCAATTCCTTCAAAGTTTAGATCTATGGTAATACTTTTTTCGTCGTTGTTAGTTAAGTTACGAACAGCGATATGTGCATGTGGACTGTCGGTTAGCCTTCCAACTAAATAAAAAGAGTATTCGTACTTTCCATCAATCGTAACTTGCTTCATTTGCTCTAAATATTGCTGATTTTTTTCATCGATTTCTTGCATTAATTTTTCATACTGTGGCTCCCGAAGAAGTGTTGCAGAAAAAACAAATGAAACTATAACCAAAAACAAAACTAGCATGATCTGAGAAATTATTCCAACTGGCATCTTATTTTTAATCAAAAGCACTATGGATACACTAAAAAAAGCTAGAAGTGGAAACCAGATGAAATAAAGAATGAAAGGGCCTGCAGGTCCAATCATATTTCTATCATCAATTACCAAAGACATAAACCACATCAACGCCAACCCTGCAATCACAACCGCTATAATCCATATTACCTTTACTATTTTTTGCATTTCTTAGCTCCCCTTTAATAAATTCATTGTATTGGTTGTGATTAGTTATTAAAAAAATCTCTTTCTGACTTTAAAACTTGAAGTTCCGTTCAGCCATGACGATTCCTTGTATCAAACGAATCATCTTCACTTTTTAGATTTACATTCATAGCTCATTTTCCAATTTTTTAATTAGATAGATCATTAGATCATAATCTAGAATCACTTGATCTCTCAGATTTACTTCAATGTGCTTATAGAACCGGGTGCTTCGCCACTTAAACTCGCAAAGATGTCCTTCTGTTTCTGCCTCTCTGCCCACCACTTCTGACAGAACAAAGGTTACACAATTTATATCTTGATTGGATATTATAAGATGTAACAATCTTATTCAAAGCTTCTATATGAACTCATTCATTATTCTTTCTGCATTTGATCTCACATACTCAAACTCACTATGTAGTGCTAACTTTAGGTAGTGTTCAAGTTTTTTCGATTTTATTTGGTATAACACTTCCAGAGCGGCAATTCTTTGATATTCCAAGTTCGTATTCCATGCAATTATGGCTTTTTCTTCAGCATACTGAGATTTAATATATCCAAGAGCTAACATTGCTCTTCTTCGGACATACTCATCCCGATCATTAGTAAATTTAAGAATGATTTCTTCAGCTTCTGAATAGTGCTCAGATATTTTGATAAGATAGTGCGCTAACTGCCATCTTACATCCAGGTCGGGATAAAATAACCCCTCCTGTGCTAAAAACAGAAGACTTTTTGGCCTTTCACATAACTTATTAATTAGAATTTCACATTCATTATCTCTTGCAATTATATAGAGTAAGTTGTGGATTGTTCTTTGAGACCAATATGAGGGTCCTGTCGTTTCTATCAATTCTGAAAATATAGTATGTATTGTTGTCCAATTATCGTATTCCGTTTCCCATTCATATTCATGTTTTTGGGATTTTGACCATTCCCAAAAATCATTGACTAGTTCATCTAGTTTTGTATAAATGTCTTTAGAAGAATCGTGAATAATTCTATGTGGCTCCTTCATCTTGAAACACCTCGTAGAAGAGATTTTAGAGAATTTCGCCTAATACTCTTGTATCCATCGACTCGACGCATATCAAGTGTCTGGCGAATGCCAGCTTAAGGCCTACGTCTGCAGAGTGAATATTATGCTAAGCGCTGCTTCTGTCTTCCTGAATTGGCTTCATTAGTTCTATACCACTTTAACCTCTAATTTTTATTTTTCTTCGTAGCATACCAATTTAAAATTTCTTTATGTGTTCTATCAATCTTTTGGTTATATGTTTCTCTGTATTCTTCTTTAATATCATTGGGATCATACCCATACCAGTCCTCACAATTAATCAAAAGATCTCGAATTTCATCCAGCGATTCTTTACAAAGAAGTTCTAATAGGGCTGTAGTTAAATCGTCATGTTCATTATCCGGAGCACCATTTTTCACTAAACTTATAGGATCAAATCGGTTAACGATTTCTCTTAGTTCTAAAAATATATTTAAATCTTTAGAGATGTTCATCTCATTATTTTCTTTAGCCTTGTCCTTGAATTCCATTTATTCCCTCCATAATGAATTATTGAATACACTTTAACATTTAGCAGACTTACAACTTATGAAATGATTTCCTTATTTTCGAAGTTCAATTCCTAACCCTTGTTTCTTTAGTCTTTACGATTTCAATAGATATTTATTGTCTCTTGTCTTCTTATTAATCTCTTTTAGTAAATCATTTTTATAAATTGAAGTACTATATAGAATTTCTATATGGTTATCATCTGGATAGATATTCTACACGTAAATTATAAAATTATCTAAATTCATTTCCTTTAGGATGTAATAATTCCCTTCAAATTCTCCATTACGAATGTGCACGGAAGTAATAGAATCAAAGATATCTCCATACAGTTCCTGGGATGAAATCTCGTCTCCCCAAAAACGGTTGATTTCTTCATGGCTATTAATCAAGCTCTTTCACTTCTTTTATAATTTCTATATTTTAGAAATTCTACTAATATTCATTTATTCATGACTCATCATTTGCTGGATGTCTGACGAATGTTGGACTCAGAGCATATGCCCGCAGCATGATTATTATGTTAGGTGATATATGACCCTTTAATGAATAACATGCATAATCTTCTTTGGTATATGATTATTCTCGTCTGGATATCCTAAAGAAGCATTTATTAGCCTACATCCTTCATTGAAGTAATCTTCTCTTCGATGAACATGCCCAAAACACCAGATTTTTTGATTTAAATTAGATAATAAATCTCTGCCATTGAAATAATAAAAGCTATTGCTACTATCATTAATATGATCCAATGGAACTTTAGACCAATCGGGCGAAATATGAGTGATGATCACATCTGAACGGTCAAGCACCTTCTTAAGTTTTGTTAATTCTTCTGTATACATGGCTTCAACTAATCGAGGTAAGCCTTCGATTAAGACGGAATCATTAGAAATTAATTTCCAACTTTCATAGACTTTATTAGCGTCTATATTTAACTGATTAATCCCATATTGAAAGTCGTACCACATTCCAGTCCCACCAAAAGAAACTCCACTAATTTCAACAGTATCCCCATCCAGAAACAATACTCCCGGTATTTGCTCGGCAATTGTTTTCATTTCTTGGAATCTGCGCATTGAGTTATATCTGTATTTATTTTTTATTGAATTACTAACTAAGTAGTAGTCATGATTCCCTGCAACTAGAAGAATATGCCTATAATATTCTTTAAGCTTTTCAAGAAAAATAAAATTCTGTTTGTTATAGTGGCCTAGATCACCGGCGATCACTAATACTTCCGAAGGCTCTTTAGGAAGAATTGAATTCACAAACTTCTCTACGATTTGATTATGTTTTGTGTGATTACTGGAATATTTCACCCAAAAATCTAAATGAATATCAGATATGAGATCAAACTGTATTATGGTCTTCACCCCGCTCTTATTATACTTCACCTAAAGTTCCTATATTCACACTCTAACGCATATCGGATATCCGGCGTATACCTGTAGCGTGAATACTGTGTTAGGTAATACGTAACTACGTTACTTTCAAAGTCTTTTTAACATATGTATATCATTGGGTTCTAAATCAAATAATTCTTGATCTATTTCGTCTGTCAATTCACTTCCACAGTTTTGGTAGAAATTCACTGCCGACTCTGTCTCCGTTGAGGAAATATACAAGAATTTAGCACCTCTGTTTTTGGCTTCTTTGCTTAACTCATTCATTAATTGTTTGCCTATTCCTTTCCTTCTAAAACTTCTTGTTACGTACATGAGATCTATTTGCAGCTGGTCTTTATTTTTCCCTCTTAATTTGTGACCTAAAACACCAAAACCGATAAGGCAGTCGTTCTCAAATGCTCCATAAGCTATCCCACCCGCTGTTATTTCAATTCTGAACCTTTCTAACAATTGATCTAACTCCCTAGTATCCCATGTTGGGCATTCATGATCGGTGCTAACTTCCTTCAGTCCTGCATCACTGTTTTCATAGATCAAATTAATTTTTTCTGATCGATCAATTTCTTTGATTTTCTCTGCCTCTTCGAGCTTCATTTCTCTAATAATCATCTATATCCAGCTCCTCATCTAATTATCTCTGGTAAGTGTCGCCTAAACTATTTTCAGCTCATATCATTGGACAAAGCAAGAGGCTCGATCCCCCATAGTGTGAATATCATGTTATTGGATGGATTGGGATATATGAATACGTTTTCAGATAGTGCCATCGACTTCTTCAGTTATTCTCACATTAAGATTTGTATTACGGATTTTGCTCTTCGAAGTAAATAATTCTGTTTCCAAATGGATCAATCAAACAACATTCTTCACTTTTCCAAGGTGTACTTTCTAATCGAGGCTTCGAATAATTGTGTTGTTTTCCTGTTAGATTTTTATGAATTTCTTCAATTCCGATCACCTTAATTCTAAGGGCTGCTCCTGGACTACAATCTCCATAATGTTCACTTAAATGTATCTTAATATCATGCTTAGATAGTTGCATATATAAAGGTGATTTAGGATCAAATCGATGTTCCCAATCTAGTTTAAATTCTAAATAATCTAAATAGAACTCTTTTGCTTTATTTACATCAAAAATCCGTAAAACTGGAACAATTTCTTTAAGCATTATTGAACTCCACCTCCCAAATATGATTTCCACTGAATTTAGACGATTTCTTCTGACGTTTACATATTCATGAACCGACTTATGTGGAGAGTCCGGCAAATGCCAAACAAAGAATGAATGCCTGTAGTATGCATATTATATCATCGCATGAATATTAGGTTCTAGGATTCCAATGCCCTTTTGATTACTCCTGCTCAAATTCACCTCTTAGAATACTCATGCATACACTGTCCCAATACTTCCCTTTCTTATATATCTTTTTTCTATATCTTCCTTCTTCTTTAAAACCACATTTTACATAACATTTATAGGCTCGCTCATTATACTCGTATACTTCAAGTTCAATTCTATTTAAATTTAGCTCCTCAAAGGCAAACTTTAGTAGTACTCGAATGGCTTCATTACCATAACCTTTACCTAGATATTCTTTTTTTCCTATTACAATAGCTAATGATGCAAATCGATTCTTCCAATCAATTTTATATAGATCAATTTGTCCCAAGTATTCCAGAGAATCTTTAATCCCTATAATAAAACTTTTGTTGTTAGACTTACCTTCAACCATCATTTTGAAGAAGGATTCTGTCTCATGCTTAGAATGAGGATATAAGAAATTATCAGATAAAGTGTTCGTTATTTCTGTATCATTGACCCATTGATTAATGTGTTCTATGTCAGAATCTTGGTATTCTCTAAGAACAATTCTGTTTCCAAATAAACGGGGCATAAGTAATCATCCTTTCATTTTTATATGGTGTTCAAAGTATAAATATTATGCTGGCTAACGTTCCTATCTTCTTTGAACAACTAAAAATAGAATTTAACATTTTTATATTCGTGTATTCCTGTTCCGTGCTTTGCTAGCCCTTTGTTCAAAAGTTCTTGACCTGCATTATTTAATTCGTTTATAAATTCTTTATTTAAATCTAATTCATTGTGTCCCGGAAGTATTTTTGTAATATGCTTAATTTGACTGATCTTCTTTATCGATTGAACAAACAAAAACGGATCTGTCGTGGGATAAAAAGCAAATAAAGTTCCTTTGTAAATCAAATCCCCCGTGTATAAATAACCGCGTTCTTCCTCATAAATACAAAGATGTCCAGGTGAATGCCCGGGCGTATGTAAGCAAGTTAACACTCTATTCCCTAAATCTATTCTTTGATTATCTTCTAAAATAGCAGTAGGTTTACCTCTAAACGGTTCATAGGTTTCTATTTTAAAATCGGCAGGTAAAGGCTTAGAAATATCTCGACTCACATCATTTCTAATCACTTCAAGGGGGAGGCCAGGTATTCCATTCTCTAACCAATCTTTTTCAAATTCATGCACGTACAGTTCTTGAAACAGTCCATGGCCTCCAATATGATCCCAATGAACATGTGTAGTGATAACCTTAATTGGTAGCAAAGTTAATTGACTGATCACACTTTTAATATTTCCTATTCCTATTCCCGTATCAATTAGAGCTGCATATTCTTCGCCAATAACTAAATAAGAATGCACATTCTCCCAATGTCCATACTCACTTATAGCGAAAGTCATAGAGTCAATTTCTTCAATTGTAAACCACTCATCCAAGTTCAATGACTCCCTTTCCTTTTCAATTTAGATTTTTCAAAGCAATTTCAGCTAACGTTTCTGTATTCACGGACCAGTATACACTGGATTAAGGACGAATGTCCGCTGCGCAAATATTATGTTATATAATGTACTGTATTTTAAAAGTTAGAATTATAAAAATCTGGTTTTCTCTTTATTCTCAGAGCTTGTATAGCTCCTTCCTATTGACTATAGATGTCGTATGCCAAAACAGCATTATAGGTCAGAGCGGCTTCCCGAATATCTTTTTGAGAACTCTTTTGCCAAGATGACTATTGCTCTTGTGAATGGTTCGATTGCTCAATAAGTAGTACTATGAATATACAGTTTCAATCAATGATCATTACAAAGTAGACATCCAAAACACGTTAAATAAATATCATGTTTTTGGCATTTTGGATATCCTATGGGAATTCCAGGCTCACCGTCTAATAATTCGCAATCCCGCCATTCTATATAATTATCAATATCTACATGTTGTTGTTCAAACATCTTAATCATTTGGGTAAATTGGTTAAGACAACTTGTTACTATATCCTTGTTTGGAGTATAATCTAGCTTTTCCCATCCTATTTCATTTAATGCATTAGAAATCATTCCTAGGATAAATTGTTTTTCATTTTGAAAATCATCTATAGTCCAAGGTATATCATCTATATCAAAACCTACAGTTCCAATCCCTACGCTGGATTGATCTTTCTCTGCAAACCAAATCACCAATTCCTTTTCCCGTACAGTTGTTGCCAGCATGGATCCGCTAATTACTAATACCTCAATAAATACTGCGGTCAGTCCATTAGACATATGTATGGATTCCTCAACCTTATTATAGACGTTAGGTAACGACACCGCATTTCCCATTACGATCACCTTTCCTTATAACTTCAACGTATCATTACAATTTAAAATTCTAATATATACCTTTCTTCAGTCATTATTCGATCGAATAAACAAAACCTTTAATTTGACGATATTCGATCTTATGGAATCTATCAGACTTTGATCTTCGAAAAGACATTGTTCATTTAACCAAGGAATACTATGCGTATCATCCAGCTATACTTTTAAGAGGATTCATTTTTCAGATCCCAGGGTACTTCTTTCCAAATGGCTTTGTCAGCAATATACAAATGGTCATCCGTTTGCATATGCATAAATTGTTCTTCATCCCAATCTTTGTACACTGTATGTAACGATTTGGGAATGATCGCTGCATCAAATACATACAAGCTCTCATACTGCTTCTTTACGATAGCTTCCCATGGTAAACCATCCGTCACTTCATTTGTGAAATAAACTCCGGTTTGAGTGAACTCTTCTGCCAAAGCACACATCATCTGCCACAACAGCGATCTGTACGTTTCTTTTATTTCACCTGTTACATGATCCATTTCAATCTCATCTGTCCATAACAGGATAGCAATCTCCATCCAGTTCGTGGTAAGTTCCGGTATAACTGCCGGAGTCCAGCCCATAATATATGGACGCACATGTATAGTGTACTCTTGATATTCGTATTCCTGGGTATCCGTGCCAATACCTTTATACATAAAATTCTCATCCGTTATCTCTCCTTCTAAAAGGTCGAGAAAGTATGCAGGATCAATACCGAGCTTGATGAGCACGGATACAAAGGAGCGGAATATATCTTTGTAACTCTTTTTATCACAGGGTATGTAAGTTTGAATATGAGAGTATTCCGGCATTTGTAGCTTCCTTTCCGATGAAGTAGCGCTATTCATTCACTGAATGTTGTTTTATAGGATGACTTTCTATGGCTTTGAAGTTTTTTACATAATCGGGATTGTAGTAAGCAACGAACACAGATTCAGGAGTCCCTTCAGACAATATAACTCTAACCAGTTTGTTTTCAAGTTCCCAGCTATATCCCTCGAACTCTTTATCTTTAGTATATGTACCAGGACCATATTTATTCTTGTACTGCTCATAGACCAGATTCAGATTTTCCAGCCGCTTCTGATGATCAATTTCCGAAGCGTATTTAAAATCAATAATTTTGGTAAAAGCTTGCAAACCGTTATTCTTGTCATCAAATGAATAATAGATTTCCGCTTTTTCTCCTATATCGGTAGGAGTATTGTATTTTAATTCGTTTTTTGTTTTCTCGATCAGATCCATATTTAAGGTCTGCTCGACTTTTTCTCTGGACGTTCCCCAAGCCAAAACGTCCGGTTCTATAACAGTTTGGGTTGAACAGCTGCATAGTAATATAATCCCCAGCAAGCATATCGCTAACTTTGACAAGCTAATCACCTTCTTTGTTTATGATTTATGGATTACATCTGTCGCATTACAATCTATCAGCTGATAATTTTAATCTGCGAGGGTCACTACTTCTTTTACAGAAAAACACCAGACAATAATTCTTGCTACTATGTCTGGTGTAATAACGGTATCATCCTCCCATACAGGAGTCAGTATTCTTTTATAACATCCATTCTCCATCACAATTCCTTCAAACTGTTTGCCTTGAATGACAATAAAGGGAGCACTATCCGGCTGGGAGGATTGACCCACATTATATGCAGCTATAAATTGTTTGTCTTCGGAGATAATATGCAGCTTAACCTGACCTGCATCTTCCCAATCCAGCGTAACATACCAATAAAAGTCTCTATTTAGACAAATAATTTTTCTTTTGCCTTTTTTACTGACTCCCATACTGACCCGCTCCTTATGCTCATCGTCATTCATCAGCTTATGATGCTCGTTGCAGTTCCCAGTAATCAGCTCAAGTTTTTGATAAAAGCCACTATTCGATTGGCTTCCTCGAATCCCAGCTTCTTGTGGAACTCCTGGCTACCAAGATTATCGAGTTCGGTATCCGAAGCAATCTGGCTGCAGCCCATTGATCTAGACCACTCTTCAACTGCTGCCAGCAGTCTGGTGGATATTCCTCTGTGACGGAAAACTGTATCAACGTAAATGCCTTCGACATAGCCGACTGGACTAGAGTCGGAGCCTTCTACATAGTCATGCCGGAGGGACATATGAATAAAGCCAATACTCAATTCCTCTGCATTTGCCAGATACACAATATCCGTCGAAGAATCCAGTATTTCCGCAAAGTCTGCACGAAGTTCTGACTCTATATTGTCCGGCCACAGCTGCATAGCGAGATTTGTTACTTGATGGAGATGGGATTGCTCTGCTTTTACAATAATCAATAGAAGTCATCCTTTCGGGCTAATTGAGCTCTATTTGATATTGAACGGTTACAATGCAAACCTGCTTACAATCATCTCTGCTGCGGATTCTGCACCAATATCGGTGTTGTTGATTCTCAGGTAATTTGTCTTCTGTATCTCATCAGGCAATGAATTCAATCGATATTGCTCATAGGTCTCGATCAGATCCTTTTCCGACCACTGGATATCGCGCTTAGTAGGTTTATGCTGAAGCCGGTTTTCCGTCTTATTACGCTGGATTCTCTGCTCCATGTCTGCTTCGAGCTCAACGTAATAGACTGTCCCGCCTCTACTTTCAAATAATGCAGCTACCTGTTCTATGTAATCCCAGTCACTCTGCAGATCGAACGCCCATACATAAGTGAAAATCAGGCCTTCCAGATCGCTCCGAGAAACTTCTTCGAAAATCTCGCGCCGGATCAGGTTCACGAGCCGTTTGCCGGCTGGTGTACCGTAATCGAAAAAATGGGATACCAGATCAATAGACATATGATTATGGAACAGCTTCATATTCGTCTTGGCAGCCAGATGCTGTCCTATGGTCATTTTGCCTACCGCCTGCGGACCGAACAGGATGACGAGTTTCATGAGAACATTCCTTCTTTCCGGGTAAGTGAGTAATTACTTCAGTATTCTTCGTTCTCTTCCCCCTGGACTTTTGCTTGCAGTCTGGATGCAATATGCTTCATTTTCTCAATCACATCATCTTCGGGACCTTTCACGACGATATTGCCTTCCTGATAATCGAACAGCACTTCTTCTTCGTCGCTTACCCACATCGCCATTCCTTTACTGGCGTAGCTCATCATGCTGCCATTCGGCAAGCTAACAGCAATCTCTTCCATCATCTCAAATTCCGGATCGCTCTCAACATAGTCCTTCCATTCCTGTAGACTGATAGGAGTACCCTCATTCTCATACCACTTGGCTGCTCTTGTAATATATACATTGTATCCCATTGTTTTATTTCTCCTTATCGATCATTTTATTTGTTTGGCATATTAAGCTTCTATTATCTTTTGGATTTGAAAAATTGGTTAGCCGATCTGTTGAATAAAGTCAGGAAAATAACAACCAGATATACCGCTCTCGGGATGATGGAATCCGCATACAGCAGCAAAGAAAGAATGCACCAGATTACAATAATCAGCCTGCCCGCATGCATTCCTCTAAAAGCCAGAATTCCTCCTATGAATAGCAGTGCACCGCCCGCATAGGCCAGCATTACAGCTACCATTTCAGGGGGTATCTGCGAAAATAATTCCTTTGATCGGTACATCGCGGCTGATCATCATAGAGGTAAGGATTAGATTGAGGAAACCGATAGCCATAATTAGTACAGACATAATAGCGACCGATACAGGTCGTTTGATCATATGTATTCACTCCTGTGTATTAGTTAATATAGGGATGCGCTTCTCTACAGAAGCAACCATCTACCATTCAAAATGTTGTATAATCATCTCGGCTGCAGTTTCGGCGTCGATATATGTATTGTTGATCTGCAAGGTAATGAGGCGTACTCAGCTCTCCAGGCTATGAATTCAGCCAATACTGCTCATGAGAGCTCCCCAGATCCTGTTCCAACCATACCAGACAATCGACATATGATTATGAGACAGCTTCATATCCGTCTTGGTAGCCAGATGCTGTCCAGCAGTCATTTTGCCAACTGCTTGTGGTCCGTCCGGACAGGATCATTAATTTCATTCCATCCTCCTCCTTGTTGTATTTGTCCTTCCATAATACTGTGCTACATTCATAATGAATCTTCCTGTATTTCTATGCATAATTGAAGTTATTCTGCTCTGGGATCGGCTGTGCTAACCTGCTGTCTGGCTTGAAGTGATTATACCTTATATTTTTCATTGCAAACGAAAAATTTCATGGTAAACTAATATCTAATTACCAACCCGCTTCACCACTGTGAAGCGGGTTGGTATATGATTAACGATAACCGGAGGGGAATTATGGCGACATTGCTGCACAAATGGAATAAAGTAAGTCTGGTCCAACGAATACTTATAGGAATTGTAGTCGGGATTATCCTGGCTTTGGCTTTTCCCCATGCTGCAGGAATCGGTATCTTTGGTTCCTTATTTGTATCCGCACTGAAGGCAGTAGCGCCTATTCTGGTATTCCTTCTCGTGATGTCTGCCCTCTCGCAGCATAAAAAGGGACGGCCTACCAATATGAAATCCATTATTGTGCTATACATATTGAGCACGTTTCTGGCTGGTCTGATAGCGGTAATCGCGAGCTTTATTTTCCCGGTAAAGTTATCACTAATCCAGGGGACCGAAGGTCTGACGCCGCCCGGAGGTATTGTAGAGGTGCTCAAAAGTCTACTGCTCAATGTAGTCGACAATCCAGTAAATGCACTGATGAATGCCAACTATATCGGTATTCTCGCCTGGGCAATCATGCTTGGTCTTGCTCTCAAAAATGCCAAAGATACTACCAAAAATCTGCTCTCCAATTTCTCGGATGCTGTGTCCCTGATCGTCAAATGGGTCATTAATCTGGCACCACTGGGGATTATGGGGCTCGTATATGAATCCATTACAGCGAATGGTCTGGCTTCATTGCTTGATTATGGCAAACTGCTGCTCGTACTTATTGGCTGCATGCTGTTTATGGCGCTGGTAGTGAACCCGCTGATTGTATACGTGAATATTCGCCGTAATCCCTATCCACTCGTATTCAGCTGCCTGAGAGAAAGTGGACTCACCGCTTTCTTCACACGCAGCTCTGCTGCGAATATTCCGGTCAATATGAAGCTGTGTGAGAAGCTGGGACTTGATCGTGACAGTTATTCCGTCTCTATTCCGCTGGGAGCAACAATTAATATGGCTGGTGCTGCGGTGACCATTTCCGTGTTAACCCTGGCAGCTGTCCATACACTGGGTATTCAAGTAGATATCGGTACAGCTTTTATACTTAGCCTGTTATCTGCTGTTGCCGCTGCGGGAGCATCCGGCGTAGCTGGCGGTTCCCTGCTGCTGATTCCGCTGGCATGCAGCCTGTTCGGGATTCCGAATGAAATTGCCATTCAAGTCGTAGGCGCAGGATTTATCATTGGTGTACTGCAGGATTCCTGTGAGACTGCACTGAATTCTTCTTCGGATGTACTGTTCACAGCAACAGCAGAGTATGCCAAGGACCGCAAAGAATTGGGAAATGCCTGATATTTATGTGATTAGTAGTCGATTATGAAGATCTATTTGTAATCTTATATTATTGTAGCTAGAAGCAGACTGCGAATAGATTCCGTAGTCTGCTTCTTTTATGTATACAACCGTTCCAGACAGCCTTGTTGATCTATGCTTTTTATTCACGAAAGGTTTCGTTGAACAAGTTTCCATGAACTTTTTCTATACTTTACTCTGCTCTTCCATAATCCATTTAAAAACTTGATTATTCATCTTGTCCATCCTTTCTGGGTATTTAAATGTAGCTGCTCTATGACATTATAAACGAATTAACAGCACAATTAATAATTAATAAGATGTAGGCGATATTCTCTTCATAACAGCAAAAGCGAGCATACGAGAGGACTCTTTCGAACGAATCTTCTGATTCCGTCTCTTCTATCCTCAAGCTGCAATATGGTTACTCAGCTCTGCAGATGCCGATTGGGCACCCGGCAGCTTTGCCGTATAATGGTAAATGTTACGTCGGATGTGACTTCTATATCGGGATCATACTACATATTATGATTGCCATCTGACAGCATAAACCGGAGAGGATGAATATACTTGAATTATACCGAAGCACTGGAACGCAAAAGTGAAATGTTGAAGAAGAATGTGGAGAACTGGATTTTGAAAGAGAACCGCAGTGGCCTATCCCAGCAGGAAGCTTTTATTTACCGGAATATGATCAAGGAACTTCATCAGAACAAACACGAGCTGCATACCGTACGCGAAGAAGAATGGCATAGCGAAACCTCGGAATCGTCACATTCCGAACCCGCTACCCTATCGGCTGCCAAACCATATAGCATGTCCTAAGGATAAACTGACTCCAACCGTCATAACTTTGTTGATTCAAAGTTGTGACGGTTTTTTGATGTATGGGATGAAAGGAATGAGTTAGGGAATGAGCGGTTATGTGCTGCCAATTGATCTACTTGCTGCTTGTTCATATTTATGAAATGATCGCAGATATCCGATATAGAGTGATAGTAAAAGTAATTGTAGTCTTTCCTATCGTTTGATATGATTAGCTCTGCTCTAAATCAGATTTGATCTATTACATAACGTCTATGTATCTGTAGTACTGCTACCCTATTTATTTTATAACAATAAGGATGTGTATCATGACACTGTTCAAAAATCTAATTTTACCGGCTGCTCTAATTGTTGTTCTTGCTGGCTGTGGAAATATGCAGGATGCGCCCACAGAGCAGGCGGAGACTTCTTCTTCCTCGTCCACATGGAATACCGACACCACCGGAAATACAGCAAACGGCGCAACAGATGATTATGCCGAGAATGAAGATGATCTGCACAACACCGAGAATGCTGGCAGCAATAATTTTAATGATAATAGCAGTACTCCTCCCGTCCAGGAGAGCTCTCAGGATTCGAATAGTATCTCTACTAGCGTGAAGACAACGACCTCTGTAGAGACCAGTGTTTCTGCAGGTAGTAGTACTTCAGTAGAGACCAGCACATCTGTTGAGATGAATCATTCTCCCAGCCCATCGCAGCCAACTACCTCTGCATCCGAATTATCTACGCAAGCAAGTGATAACCTTTTGCAATATTTAGAAGAATGTACACAAATGCTGCATTATATCGGTCAGGAAATGAAACAAGCAGCTGACCTCTCCACGATGCAGGAACCAACAATTGAGAAAGTAGTGGCACAAATAGCCTCTCACCGCAAAAATATAGATAGTCGCCTACAAAGACTTGAATCCCTGACAATCCCTCAAATTGACAATCCGAGTGTACGTGAAAAAGTAGTTTCTATTCGGAATCACACGCTGGATATGGGAAATACAGCGAGCGATATGATGCAGTTAATGAGCAAATATATGCAAACCGACGATGAGGGTTATTATGAAAAGTATCAGAAAATGAGTGACCAAGTAAATGCCAGTTATTTAGCACTTATTGAACAGGCAACACAATTGGCAATCGAGGTAGAATAAAATGAATATAAAAGCCTGCAGACCTGATTCTGCAGGCTTTTTCTATACTTCTAAATTAGATCACATATCTTCTACTGTACACAATGTATTGTTAGCCCGTTTATGCTGCGCTCTCTACTGCCCTTCCCTGTTTTCTTATAGGCAGATATCATTTCAGTAATAGGATTGTCACTTTTTCCATATTAAATACTCTACCTTTTTGTTCTAAAATAAACAGGGTCTGCTAACCGGCAGATAGATGTCGTTCATGGATAAGCTGGATTAGCTTATCCTGCTTACAGCAACATCTCTGCTTACCTATTCGGCAATTCAATACATAAAGGTGGAATCAATATGCTTCAAACATTCTTTACTCGCACGACTTCCTGTCTGGTGACAGCCGGCCTGCTCGGCAGCATGTGTTTTACTCCCTCTACTGCTGTCCATGCTTCTGCTCTTCCCGCATCTTCTGTATCTGCTACTGATAAAGATAGCATTGCTGAATCCTCTATTACAGGAACGAATGCAGCATCATTACCAGCAAGCTCCTCTCCAAAATCGCTTACAGCTATGAATGCACTGCACAAATCATGGACATCGTCCAATCTGAGAACGCCCTCTGTACTGATACGACATGCGTCCAATTCCTTTGTCAGCACTATTCATGCGGTTCCTGCCAAGAAGCTGGTCTATGCCTATGTTACGCAGCTGGTCGACAACACTCCTAAGGCCAGAATATCGTACGATTGGAGATTGGACAGTCTGAAGGCATTGGACGAGAATACCGGCAAAGTGAAATGGACGTATAATTTCCACAAATCCGGTGGCCCTTTTACTATCTATGGCGAGACTGCTTTTGCAGCTAATGGTACTACATATGCTTTTCAGAATTTTACGGACGGCACCTACAAATTATATTCTATCAACAGTTCCGGTAAATTAAACTGGACTCGCTCGCTTCCACATCAGAATGGGCTGGATATCGTGCAGCTATCTGTGATGAAAGACAACTCTATTCTGGCTGCTGTACAGTACAGCTATGATAATAAAGGGATATATCATACAGAATTGCTACATTTCCAGGCCAGCGGCAAACTGATACATCGCAGTCAAATCGCCGGTCGGTTAATCCGTATCCAAAATGAGCATATCCTCATGGATCTCTCGCCCATGGTTAGACGCGGCGGCATCTGGGATACAGCCTATGGTTCCAAGCTGGCAGTATACAACCAGAACGGTCAGCAGCAGTACACCTGCCAAATGCCCAAAGCTACTATTTTATATGACGATATGGACGAACAGCAAACTATACTGTCTGACGGTTCCCTAATTATTCGCGAAGCTGGCTCTACACAAGATAAACTGTACGGATTCTCGCTGAAGGGTAAGCTTCTATGGAAACGTCTTATTCCAATTGATGCGCAGATTGCAGCATCGAGTGCAGGTTATGCTGTATACCAACCTGCTTCCCATACGATCAGCCTGTATATCATGAACAGTCAGATAGTACAGCAAAGTGTGGTTGGCCCGCCGGAGGAAGGAATCTCCTTGATCCAAACGATCGATGGTAATCTGCTGCTCACTTTACAAAAAAGCGCCTACGTTTTGAATCCGCAGAATTTGCAAACTATTTTCGCCTCTTCCAGCGGTAATATTTTGCTGAATGCCGACATCAGAGCTTATGGTGACGGTGCAATCTATACAGCTGATGCTCGGGGAGGAGTTGTGAAATGGAGTATGCATCCATAAGCCGGATGGTACTTGTATTGATTAACATATTTGTGTACTAATTAAAATATATTTGGTGCATTCCTGCATTTATCTGAAATACGAAAAAGCCTGCAGATTAAAGTCTGCAGGCTTTTCTCATATTATCATTAATGCGAGCATCATTATTGCGAGTTATTGCAAATGTCGTTATCAATATGATGAGCCGATACTTAATTGGATCATAACCACTCTCATAACAATAGCTATCAATTCACCCGCATGATTCATTGGCAAAGCTGTATTATAATCCGTGTATTTCTTATTTCGTCAGTACGCCAACCACCTGATCTACCAGTGCTTTGGAAGATACAGGCCCACCGAATGTCCAGGTAGTTCCAGACAGTGGATACGTACGTTTTTCTTTGACAAAGTTCAGTCCATTCCAGACGGAATTGCCTTTCATTGCCGCTCCGAATACATCGTCATCCGGCTGGGTGATGTAGATAAAGTTGCTGTCCTGTACTTTGGACAATGCTTCGATACCTACGGTCGAGAAACCGTAATTTTCGACTTTATCCGATTTCCAGTCGTTGATCATTCCGATCTTCGCCAGGGTACCTGCTACAACCGAGTTGTCCAGGAACATACGCAGGCTTGCTGCATTCTGGGAAGTGAAGGCTTGGGTGATCACATAGTGCAGATCCGCTTTGCCGGCAGCAGCCAGTTTTTCTTTGGCATCGGCATAGTGCTGATCCAGATCGGCCAGTACTTTTTTCGCCTGATCCTGTTTGCCTACTGCAGTGGCAATACTGTTGAACACTTCAACCATCTTGTCATAGTCATAACCATTTCCGGTATTCAGATTATACTCGATCGTTGGTGCAATCGTATTGAGCTGATCATAAATCTTATTATTGCTGTCAAAGTTGGAAATGATCAGGTCCGGCTTGAGTGCCGCAATCGCTTCCAGATTCGGCTCATTACGCAGACCTACATCCGCTACACTGCTATCCAGAGCAGCTTCCGGACTTACATAGATCTTATACTGCTCATTGTCAGCACTACCTACTGGCTGTACACCCAGAGCTACCAGATCTTCGGTAAATGTCCATTCCAGCACAACGACACGCTGTGCCGGTTCATCCAGCGTTGTCTCGCCATGACTATGCTTGATCGTTATCGGTCCGGCAGCTTCTGTTGATCCGCCAGCGGCTGGTGCAGTTTCTCCTTCAGCCTTTGTATTTCCAGCTGTTCCACAGCCTGCAAGTGCAAGCATCAGAACGAGCATAAGTGCAATTCCGCTGAACCCCTTTTTCATGTTCGAATTCTCCTCTATTATGTATATATTTGCGGATAATGATAATCATTATCATCTATGGATTATGAAGCAGTACAGCCGGATTGTCAACGATAAGTCGAAATATCGGCTGTACTTTTTACGACGCTGGATATACAGCTAAAAGGAAGCTGGATTTTCTGCCTTTACACTGCTTCAGTATAACCAGATACTCGTTCGTCAGCAGACATTTATAAAGGATACTTGTCTACATGCCGCGAATCGATAAAATCATCAATCATCAGATCATAGTGACCCAAATATTCCTGTAGATTCTGCCAGTTGGCAATCTGTATATACTCGCCTACCCGGTCATATGAGGGCTCCAGTTCATCTTCAATATCGGCTCTATCAAACGAAGCCTGTCTGACCTGAAAACAGGCTTGTTCTATAGTAACGCTTGGTTGATAAGGTGAAAATGCGATCATTGCACCGGGTTCAGTACGCAGCGGATAAGCTGGAAGGCAGTCAGATTGCAGCCGCACCTCCATCCATGTGATGGAATTGGCATCGACAGGCGTTATTTCTTTTAGCAATATTTTTCCTTTGAGCAGCAGCTCCAGAGATTGAGTAATCATACTTTCTCCTCCATATGAGTGGACATGATATCTGCGCTACTCCTGATCCTTACGCGAATAATGTTTGGCTGCAAGGCTCGATTCGCGGACAATCAGCCTTGGTTCAAATTCTACGCGTTCATATTCGCCAGGCTCCGGCGATTGAATACGTTTGAGCAACAGCTCAGCTGCCAACCTCCCCACTTCATTGCCCATGATCGATACCGAGCTGATCTGCGGTGTGGTAACTGTAGTCCATAGATTGTTATCGATGCCGACGATAGCCACATCCTCCGGCACCTGAACACCCAGTTCCTTGAACCGGTTCACAATACCGATTGCGACCATATCATTGACTGCGTAGATGGCATCAGGCATATGTTTGAGATTATAAAAGTAATCTGCTGCCTGACGTCCTGTATCAAATGTAAAGTCTTCGCCAAAGTACACAAGCGAAGCATCTACGTGACGCAGCGACTGTTCATACGCCAGATAACGCTCTTCGATCTTGTCCTTGGGTGCTCCTGCGTAAGCGATACGGGTACGACCGATCTGCAGCAGATGTTCCATAACGAGACGTCCTTCGGGGCGTGCCATACCGACAATATCCGCTTTGAGATCGGAACTGAGTTTTTTGCTGTAATTGATAACCGATATCGGGATAGCGGATTGATTGATCAGATTTTCCAATGTTTTTGGATAAGCCAGCGGCATAAGAACCAGACCATCCACATGCAATTTTTTTACTTCACGCAGCGTCTCCAGCTCCAATCGTGCATTACCAAGCGTATTGATCTGCACAACACGATAGCCATGCTGCTTGGCAGCCTGCTCCACCGACCATGCGATATCCGGAATAATGGCATTGCGGATATCCGGTACAGCGAGTGCAATCTGCCGTGTCTGGCGGATTTTGAGACTCTGTGCAGATGTATTGGGGATAAAGCCCATCTCTTCGACGATTTCCAGAATACGCGCTTTGGTCTTGGCACTGATGCCTTCGCTATCATTTAGAGCACGCGATACAGTAGCAATACCAACGCCCGCTTGCCGGGCTACATCTTCGATCGTTACCTTTTTTCTGTTGGCCATGCCAGTTTCTACTCCTCTTACCGGAATCGTTTCCATTCATCCGTGAAATTTTTCATTACTTTCTTACATTATAACATAGCGGTTTGCAAACAAGCCTGTCTGATTAAAGGAAGTCAATCCGGACTATACTGATTACATTACGGAAATGAACTATTTCAAATTTTATCTATTCATCAGCTGATGTAAAAGACTTAATTACATATTCAAAGATGATATGGATCTATATATTTTTTTGCCTTCTTGTGTAGGTTTACGTCAGTTCCTGCCGAAATCCATTTGACAATATGTCTATAGTGTGACATCATTAATACCGGAAACGTTTCCTAAAATAGTGTATACTTATCGGTAGCAACACATTTATAATCTTATGACCTCACAGGGAGATGACTTCGATGCAAGCATTACGTTGGCATGGTGTAAAAGACTTGAGAGTAGATACAATTGAAGAACCAACCGTACAGGAAGGCAAAGTAAAAATTAAAGTACAATGGTGCGGCATTTGCGGTAGTGATCTGCATGAATACGCGGCAGGTCCTATTTTCATTTCCAAAGATACCCCTCACCCATTGACTCACGAAAAAGCACCTGTTGTTATGGGACATGAATTTTCCGGACAGGTCGTCGAAGTGGGCGAAGGCGTAACCAAATTCAAAGAAGGCGACCGCGTTGTTGTGGAGCCGATTTTTGCATGCGGTAAATGTACAGCATGTCGTCAGGGCAAATATAATCTGTGCGAGAAAATGGGCTTCCTCGGTCTGGCCGGCGGTGGTGGCGGATTCTCCGAATACGTATCCGCAGATGAACATATGGTACACAAAATTCCGGATACTGTTTCCTTTGAACAGGGCGCACTGGTTGAGCCGTCTGCAGTCGCATTGTATGCTGTTCGTCAGAGCCAGTTCAAAGTCGGTGATCGCGCTGTAGTATTCGGTGCAGGTCCAATCGGCCTGCTCGTGATCGAAGCACTGCGTGCATCCGGCGCAGCCGAGATCTATGCGGTTGAGCTGTCCGAAGAACGCCGCAAAACAGCAGAATCTCTCGGCGCAATCGGCCTGAACCCGGCTGATGTCGATGTAGTCAAAGAAATTCATCGCCTGACCGAAGGCGGCGCTGATGTTGCCTATGAAGTTACCGGTGTACCGGTCGTACTGACCCAGGCAATTGAATCAACCAAGCTGAGCGGACAGATCATGATCGTCAGCATTTTCGAAAAAGAAGCTCCAATCCATCCGAATCTGATCGTTATGCAGGAACGCAATATCGCCGGTATTATCGGCTATCGTGATGTGTTCCCTGCTGTAATCAGCCTGATGAATCAAGGCTATTTCTCTCCGGAGAAACTGGTTACCAAACGGATCGGCCTGAGCGAGATTGTTGAGCAAGGATTTGAAGCACTGATGAAAGAGAAAAATCAGGTAAAAATCCTCGTTTCTCCAAACAAATAAATTTTGAATACAGCCAACTCTATTACAACCTCTCTCATATGATAAAAAAATAAAAAGACTGCCGAACCTACGTCGGCAGTCTTTTTATTTGAAGCAAAGTTATTTTTTGGCCAGCTTGATCATGACTTGGCTGTTACGGGTAAAGCTGAACGGGTCACTAACTTCCATGGAATAATTGGACATTTTCTGGCCTGTTGGCATATCAAATACAATATATCCATCTACCTGCACACCCGGATTGATGTTGTCCAGCAGCAATTTGTTTTGAGAATCCATGTACATTACGGCTGTAGCATCGGCATCATAGGATCTTCCATCCTTGGATACAAGCTTGAACATAGCCATAGTAACCATACGCGCTTCTTTGTCATTGTTAATCACAGAAATCGGGATTGCCCAAAATTCGCCATTGGCTTCCTGACGCAGGTATTGAGTACCTACACTGCTTTTGACTTCTGGTGTATGTACCAGTACGGCAAATCCACCTACACTAACGCCATCTCCAATATAAAATTGTTTCTTTTCCTGCTTGGGTGCTTTGCTACTTTCTTCTTTGGCAGAAGTTGTATTGGAACTGCTTGTAGAACTACTGGTCGAACTAGGCTCATCGCTATTCATGCTTCCTGCTGCCAGTGTACCAAAAATGGCGCAGGCGATCAGTGTTGAAATTGTTTTTTTCATGTCTGTGTATATTCCCCTTTTGAATAGAAATAATATAAAGAATGATAGCTGCGATACTATAGGCGATCACATCATTGAGATCGAATGTACCTTGTATGATATGCGGAATCTGCAAAAGCTCGCTGAATATTCCGATACATGGTATTCCAAAAATAATGCTATACGTGACTACTTTACTGGATTCTCGCCAGATCTGATAAATGGTGTAAGCAAATGCATAAGCCCATAATCCGTCCGGCAGCGAATATTTAACAAAAGATGGCAGAGATAGAGAAGCTATTTCTCTGAGCTGCATTACAAAAGACAACAGACCTGCAAAGCTTAACCATTGAAATACAAGAAGTGTCGTATGCCGGTAAAGAATATAAATGATACTACCGACCAGGATAGGCAAAATAATATGCAGCCCGATTTGCCGTGTATTAATCTTCTCACCTCCTTGATGTCATCCCATTGCATAATCAGGGATGAGTGTTACCCTTTGACTGTGCTATAGCTATGTAAAATGAATATATGCATAAACAATCTTCTATATACTTAAACGGACGATTCATCATAAATTGTTATAGATGATCAATAAATGTATCCTTTTCCAATCACCGGCTAATATTTTGTGGTGATAGTTTCTCGTCCAAAATATGGCATATACAAAATGATATAATGAATAACAAATGATTTTACATATAAGCGGCTTACAGGAGGAATAGAATATGGACGCCAAGATTGAATTATTACTGGAAGAAACATGGGAGCAGCTGCAATCCCTCTCCGAGCGTGAACAAAAGCGAATTAGCGAGTTCGGCCAACGCAGTACGCTTCAGGCAGGGATTCATGATTACATCCGCATCGGCTATCGCAAAGGTAAAAACAATTGGACCAGCGGCCAAATGTTTATCGAGATTGAAAGACCTTTTTCCTGGAGTGATTCAGCGTATCCATGGGACACGGAAGTTGATATCGAAGCGATCACCGACGAGATGCTGATTCAGGAATGGCTGCCGGCTTTGCGTAAGCGGCTGGAGCCGGTCTTTTATGAAGATCAGCTGGGATCACAGTATTATGATTACAAGCTGGAAGTCTCCTTATATATTGAACGTGCGCTCGTTGAGGATACGCTGCAGCATACCGAATATTGGACAAATGAATCCAAACGGGAAGCGCTGCGTCTAGCAATGGAGACATTTATCCGAGACAAGGTAGAAAGTCCACCACCTCTGTATCCCAAAGAGCTGGATCTCTTCTTTTTCAGTGAACTGCTGTTGAATAGTGATATCTGGGCGCGTCGTACCGACCGGATCATCGAGCTGGCTACCCAGCTGGATCACAAACTAAAGCCGATTCCTAAGCTGCATGCCGAATGGGACCGCAATCTGATCTCTGCGCTCCGTACATGGGCCAATGAACAGTGGCTGCCTGTTTACTTTGATGCAACCGGCAGCTATGCCCAGCCATTCCGTCTGAAAGTGGATGCCGATTCCCGTCCGGTCGATCCACAGGAACTGGAACTGCTTCTTTATACTGCACTGTGCATGGGAAAACAAAGTGCCGATGACCGGCAGCAATATCTGGAATATGCTGCACAATTAGGCTCCGATAAAGCGACACGTTATCTCAAGGAAGGCAGCGGCCAAGTCGAGAGTTCCCGTAAAAATGCCCATATCCATGGTAAAGCCAATGATATTTTGCAGCTGATCGAGATCAAGCTGTTGAATGAAGATCCGGCAGCTTACAGGGAAACCATCACCTACCTTTGTGATCTGCTGCGCCAGGGATTCCCGCGCGAATACAAACTCAAGCTTGGCAGCAAGACCAAACTGTTCCTGCCTGTAAAAGGACTGGCCAAATCGCCGCTGCACCGCCTATTTGCTGCAGCTATGAGGTATCCCGAGCTGTATCCGCTTATCGCTGATTATGCACAGCTTGCGATGCAGGAATTTGCCTGGTATAACGATGTAGAACCCGGCGAGAAGTCTGTTATGCCGGGAACATATGCGGTATTGGGGCTGGGGCTGCATAGCGATGAGTATTTCCCGCTTCTGGTGGACTACATGAAACTGGTAGATACCGAGCATCAGATGGCACATAACAGCTATATCCAGACTTTTATCGAAACTCATAAAGTGGAACCACGGCTGGTGCCTGTTCTGGCTGCGATCCTGCTCGGTAGCGGTCAGTCTGCGCGTCCGGTCAAAGGCCTCGCCGACCGCTGGACTACACCCGAGCTGGTCTTTGCTTTGGATCAACAGCTCATCTCGCTGGAGGACTATCAGCAGGAACAGCTGCTATATCTGATCTTTGGCAGCGCAAGCAAACAAAGGAAATTCCTGCAGCATGCCAGTCAGCTTAGAGAACAAAGCTAGTCTTTTATCATGGGCAATCTATGGATCGGTTCGCTGATACAAATAGCTTGTCATGAATCGAGTTCACAACCATTCATTCTTGATATGGAGAGGAGTTTTCCCTTTTGAAACGAATCCTGTTTGATGCACATTTGCATATTATTGATCCGCAATTTCCACTGATCGAAAATCAGGGATTTTTGCCTGAACCATTTACCTGCGAAGATTATCTGGATAAGGTCAAAGAAGTAGATATTAGAGGTGGAGCAGTCGTTTCCGGCTCCTTTCAGGGGTTTGATCAGTCTTATTTAATTCATTCCCTGCAGACACTGGGCAGTGACTTTGTAGGGGTGACACAACTTCCTTATGACACCCCAGATGAAGACATTCTGGAGCTGCATGGACATGGAGTACGGGCGATCCGGTTTAATGTGCAGCGTGGCGGGTCGGAGACATTATCCCGTCTGGATTACTTTGCCAAAAGAGTACACGAACTGGCGGGTTGGCATGCGGAATTATATATCGACTCTTCCTCTTTGCCCGAGATTGCCTCAGTGATCGAGAATCTTCCGGCTGTAGTGGTAGATCATATGGGGCTGTCCCGTGCAGGATTTCCTCATTTACTCCATCTGGTGGACAAAGGCATCCGTGTCAAAGCTACCGGCTTTGGGAGAGTGGAACTGGATGTGCCGGAGACGATCCAGGCAATTTGTGCAGTGAGTCCGGATGCACTAATGTTCGGTACAGATCTGCCTTCTACAAGAGCCAGACGACCTTATCATCATGATGATATTGAACTCATCCATCATACGCTGGAGCAGGAACAATTCGACAAGGTAATGTACAAAAATGCGATCGACTGGTATGTAAATCGTCATGCTGCACAGGAATAGATACTCATATAAAAAGGGAGTGAATTCTTATGGAATATAAGACAGCTACTTTGGAACATTTGCCAGCAATAGTACGTTTGCTGGCAGATGATGAACTGGGAGCTTCGAGAGAGCGTTTTGAAGATCCGCTACCGGAAGAATATCAGACTGCTTTTGCCAAAATCCAGCAACAGGCGGGCAACTCGATTATCGTTGCTGTTCATGATGAGGATGTTATCGGATGTCTCCAACTGACGATCATTCCCGGTCTATCCAGACTCGGGATGACACGCGGTCAAATCGAAGGCGTTCGTGTGGACAGCCGCTATCGCAGCCAGGGAATCGGAGAAGCATTACTGCGCCATGCTATTGAAACGGCTCGGGACATGGATTGCCAGCTGATTCAGCTGACAACCGACAAGAGCAGGAAGAGCGCACATCATTTTTATGAAAAGCTTGGATTTGTCGCTAGTCATGAAGGGATGAAGCTTGCGATCGACAATTATATAAGTTGAGTACACGTATGGCATCCAACGAATCGTTCTCTACTGCTGTAATATACAATAAATAGGTGCAAACGATAGGTATGGGCCTGCAGAATTCTCCATTGTCAGCTTTTCTCCAAAGCCAGCTGCCAGGCTTCTGTGACAGGCACTACCTGTTTGCTGCTGGTTTCTCCTCCACCTTCGGCTGTCCAGAGCGGCGGATAGTAGGCAAATATCTGTCCCACTTCCAGCTGCTCGGTCTGCTGCTTCCAGTTCTGCCAGCGGAATGTCTCGTAAAACTGCTGCAAATCACCGGCCGCCAGCCAGTTGATCCATTCTGAATATGTCAGTTCAGTCGCTTCCCATTCCAGCGTATCCGGTGCAAAATAACAAATCTGTCCATCTGTCGTATCCAGCGCGAAAAACCCGCCTGCTGCATCATAGGCTACCAGCAGTTTGTCTGTCAGTGTCTTCACCGGCAACTGACTTTGCAGTCCATTCCATGAACGAAGGTCACCATATACCTCTGTACTGCCTGCACCCAGCAGTGTAATCCAGCCATGATCCAAGCAGATGCCACCTGCTTCATAGGCGATTGCGCCCAGATAGGAACGCGTACTTACCTGAAGACAGCGCAAGGTCTCTTCTCCTTCACTGCGATCAGCAGGCCATATGGTATATGTATTCGCACCTTCGGCAAACAGCTGTACAATTTCTTCCCAGGCATGATTGTCCCGGTCAATTAATTCTTGTGCAGATAATACGGACATATCCATCTCTCCTTTGGGTTGAATTACTTTATAGTAGAGTATAACAGACAGGCCAAATAGTAATCTATTCGCCACCAATACCTACGTTGGTCTGTACGCCGGATCGTATATTATAATGTTGTTATAGACACTTATTCACACCTATAAAGCCTATTGAAAGGACGTTGTCCAATGACGGATTTTAGTAAATTACATACCTCTATTCTTTCCTTCATTCAGCAGCAGGATCTGTACAATCAATCATACGGACTGTTTGACGATTCTTTTATTCGTGCCTATTCCCAGCCGATTCAACCAGAGATTGATGATCGTATTCCCCTGTCTCCCGAGCTTCATTACCTGTACAGTCATTTTGAAATGGTCGATGAAAAAGCGGCTGGCTCAATAAAAAGTGCAGCAGTGCTGATTGGAGACGGTATTTTGCTGAAATTTGCAGCGCCGGAGTATCTGTACCGCCAGCAGCTCGGCTACCGCTGGATTGGAGTTTCAGATTCACCGGAGGAATCAGCAAATTGGCCATCCCACCATGTGGTAATTGCCAATTATAATGATGATCCGCTGATTGTGGATACCAGCAGAGCGGACTCTCCGGTATATGCTGCTTTTGAAGGCAATGACCCTGAGCTTGTAGCCTCATCCCTGGCTAATTTTTTTGCGGCTCTGGTTATTATGATTGAAGCGGCTGCTGTCCTGCAGGGAGAGATTACAGATGAAGAGACAGACGAGATCAAGACCGAATATACGGAAATGATCGAACCGCAACTGCTCGAACTTCTGGGCGAACAGCAAATGAATGATCTGTTTGTGTATCTGGGCTTAAACTGGTAATAGACTGGACAGCAAGGAGGGGTATAGATGATTTATGCAGCTTTGCTTCGCGGCATTAATGTTGGCGGCAATAATAACATCAATATGAAACTGCTCAAATCCACTTTTGAACAAGCCGGGATGACTCGAGTGAAGACCTATATTAACTCGGGAAATATTATTTTCGCCAGTGAACTGTCTTCGGCTGAACTGTCTATCCAGCTGGAACAGGCGATTGCAGCAGATTTTCAGCTGGATATCCCGGTAATGGTACGTTCGCTGCTGCAGATGGAAGAGGTTATCACGGCTTTACCAGAGAACTGGACCAACGATGAACAGATGAAAAGCGATATTTTTTTTCTGTGGGATGACATCAACGATAGCTCTATCCTGGAACAGATACCTCTCAAACCAGATCTGGGTACGCTGTTGTATATCCCCGGTGCATTGCTGGTATCGGTGCCCCGGGAAAATGTTACGCGAAGCGGCATGAACAAACTGGCCTCTTCCAGGCTGTACCGATACATGACAATACGCAATGTGAATACAACACGTCAGATTTACCGGCTGATGTTGGCAGCTGGTGAGCAGGAAGCAACTTGATTGGAGTATCGTCCCAAGTATCCTTTATGATTGCTATAGCTACTCTGATGATTCCTTTATTGGTCCTTTTTTGAGGATACTTGTTCTAACTATTTGTATCACACAGATCAATAGAAGAATCGTACATTTATTTCAATTGGACGATGCGAATCCAAGAAATCATGGTAAAGAGTATAATAACTATTATTTATTCAGGAGGTTAGACACATGGCTGGAGAACAGATTGTATTAAATCAGGGACAAAACGCCAATATACCATCCGGCAGTATGCTAGACGTGGTTATACAATGCAGTGCTTCCCCTTCTTCACTGGATATCAGCTGCTTTATGGTCAATGAAGATGGCAAGGTTCCTTCCGACGAGTATTTTATTTTTTATAATCAGAATGTAGATCCTCACCACTGTGTGCAACTGGTACAGGCAGATGGACAGCGCTCCCGGTTTCAACTGGATCTGAACAGACTCCAGCAGGCGCCTGTCAGCAAATGTGTATTTACAGCTACCCTTGAGGGTGCAGGTACCTTTGCAGAGGTGCGCAATTGTCAGGCTGTGCTACAAATAAACGGACAGCAAATTACATATACCCTATCCGAGGTGACCGCAGAAACGGCACTGATTTTAATCGAGATCTATAAGTATAAAGATACATTCAAAGTCCGGGCGATTGGCCGCGGCTTCTTCGGTGGACTGCAGCCACTGGCCGAGTCATTTGGCGTAGAGATTGAGAGCAGTGATGCTTTGGCTGATGAAGCAGAGAGCTCAAGCGCAGCAAATTCCGCCACACAAACAACAGCTTCCACCCCTGCTGTATCTGCATCTACCGATTCAAGCGCTGCCGAACCTTCAGGTCCCAAACTGACGACATCGCTGACCAAGATCGATCTGCTCAAAAAGAAAGTCACCCTGTCTCTCCAAAAGAAAAACGTAGCACCAATCCAGGCACGGGTAGCCGTTGTATTCGATGCTTCCGGTTCCATGTACTCCCTTTACAAAAAAGGGATTGTCCAGGAAGCTTTTGAACGTGTATTGGCGATTGCAGCTGCTTTTGATGATAATGGAGAATTGGACGTATGGTTTTTTGCCAAAGATTTTTTGCGTGCACGAAGCGTACGTGCAGAGGATTATGAGAATTATGTGGAACGTGCCTACAAGCTGGGCAGCAAAGGCGGAACCAATAACGAGCCGCCCGTGATGGAGGACGTGATCCGCAAATATACCAAAGAAGAACCCA